>ENA-OQMN01000202-OQMN01000202.1-human-gut-metagenome-genome-assembly--contig:-NODE-202-length-15081-cov-3.634546_pt1 | contig 15081 bp, 12 predicted proteins | sample MGYA00242765_ERZ504861 | MGnify/ENA primary metagenome ERZ504861 (study PRJEB26092, sample SAMD00036417) | human gut metagenome | host: Homo sapiens | study: EMG produced TPA metagenomics assembly of... | reverse complement strand
AGGGCATCATGGGCGAAGGGGTGCTGCGGCACGAGCACGCGTCCGTCCGCCCCGCGCTGTGCCGTCAGATGCGCCACCCGGCGCTGTTCAAGGTCGAGCGCGTAGGCGCGACAGGTGCCAGCGGCGCCCTCGGCGCTCCCCGGTCCCACCGTATCGCCGCCGGGCTGCCCCGCATCCTCGCACCCGCGCAGCCGCAGGCGCGTCGCGTGGGGCAGATACGCCACCACGCGCGACCCCGCACGCGCCACCCGGATAGCCTCACGGTCGTCATCCAGCAGCTCCTGCGCCGGCTCCAGCGGCGCGGCGGCGCATATGCGCTCCAGAACCTGGGGGATCAGCCCGAAGTCCCACGCACCTGCGAACTGCAGGCACTCCTGCCATCGGTACGGCGCGTCGAACCCCTCGCCCAGCGCCGACGCCCCGCTTGCCACCGTCTGCCAATTCCAGACGCCGTGCGCGCCGTAGGTCACGCCGGCCGACGCGCCCGACAGGATGCTCGACCAGGCGCTCGCCCGGCAATCCCGCGCCGAGAACCGCCAGTACACGTTGCGGCTGGCACCCATCTGCTCATAGCACGGCTCGGCATTCACCAGCGGCTTTTTGGGGTAGCGCGCGCGGAAATCGACCGGCAGCCGCCATGCCTCGTCCTGCGCCCCATAGTTATGGCCCGGCTGAAACATATAGAAGTCCAAACGGTCCAGAAACTGCTCGGGCAGGGTGCGGTTGGCGCGGTTGATGTGCATGCAGCGCAGTTGCTCGGGGGCCTCGGCGCAGATCGCATCCAGCGCCTCCTCGTAATAGCGCACGGCCTCCTCGCTCGAAAAGTCCGTGTCGCCCGAGACCACGTACACCGGGTCGAACGCACCCAGCTCCTCAACCACGCGATGCACGTGCGCGCGCACCTCCTGCAGGGGCATGCAAGGTGCACCCATCCGCTGGGCGATGGCGCTGCCCCAGGTTCCCGGCACGTAGTTGCACCACAGCAGCACGAGCGCCGGCCGCAAACCGTGAGCCTGCGCGCGGCGGCACATCTCACGGGCGCGCTCCCACCACTGCGGATTCGGGGCCGTCCAATCGAACACCGTGCCGTCGTCGCTGGCATAGGGGTAGATGCCCAAATCGGGCCGGCAGCGGTCCCACTGGGGCAGCGTATTGATCTGCAGGACATTCATCCCCTGCTCCGCGCGGCGAGCAAGGTAGTACTCCCAATCGTCGAGCGCGATGTTCGAAAATGCGCTCCAGCAGGTATCGGCAAGCCAAAACCACGGGCGGCCATCGCAGGTAAAGCCGTCTCCGCGCTCGTTGACGGCCAGCGCACCGAGCGGGTGACGAACTCGAGCTGCTCCGGTGGCCCGCACGGTCTCCGCAACCTGCGCTCCGCCAAACGGTGCCGTGGCCCCATTCACACGTTGCTCCCGCATCCCGGCCCTGTCGTTCATGGCGCTCATCGCACGCCCCTTTCGCTCTTTGGCATCACCTAACACGCACCGCCGCCGCACACGCACCGCGCTCACAAATCCATGCGTCCACCGTTGCGGCGGGCACCCGTCCCAGCAAACGCGCACATGCCCACCGGAAACGATGGGCACGGCGCGTGCACCTTGTTATACAGCTGCGGTCGCAGCCCTTCGCCCGCGCAAGCACGCGGGAACACAGAACACGTCGCCCCTGCAGCTCAACCCACGCAATCGGGCCGTCTACTCCTCCATTGCGGCGAGCTCCTCGGCGGTAAAGCCGGTGAAGAATACCACGGCCGCGGCGATCACGAAAGCCACCGCCATGCCCAGCACAGCGAAGATGGTGTTCATCTGGCCACCCTGGAAGTAGTTGAGCACCACCATGAAGTTCGCGGCACCGCCAGCCAGATAATACGTCACGCCCAGCAGGCCCGACACCACCGCGCCGATGGACCCGCCAATAAACATGCCCAACATCGTGCGACGGAAGCGCATGATCACGCCGAACAGCGCCGGCTCGGTCACGCCGCCTGCGATCGCCGAGATCACGTAGCCCAGCGCCATGCCCTTCTCGTCCTTGTTCTTCAGGCGCAGGAAGGCGCCGAATGCGCAGCCCCACACCGCGGTCATGGCACAGTTGGTGGCAACGAAGACGAACGGGTCGTACCCCACCTGAATGATCTGCATCTGGGCCAGCAAGATCACCGGCATGTGCATACCGGCGACCACGAACAGCTGCCAGAACGCACCCAGGACCGCCATAACCACCAGGATGCCGAGCGTACCCCAGTCGGCAACGGCAAACAGCGCGTTGGCGATGAGGTTGCCGAGCTCGTTGCCGATGGGGGCGAGCACGATCAGGGCAATCGGCACCGTCACGATCATGGTGCAAAACGGCGTGAACACCGTGGACAGCACGTCGGGCATGCGCTTTTTGAAGAACCGCTCGACCACGTAGAGCACCGGGATGGTCAGGATGATGGGCAGCACGCTTTGCGCGTAGTTGGCCGCGGCGATGTGCAGGCCGTACACGCTCACGATGCCGCTGCCGCCCTCGGCCGCCGCCGACACGATGGATGGGGCCATGAGCACGCCGCCGGTGAGCATGCCGAGCACCGGGCTGGCGCCGAGCTTTTTGGCCGCGGCGTAACCCAGGTAGATGGGCAGGAAGTAGAACGTTGCCTCGTAGAGCGTGGTGTAGAAGAAGGTGTAGGTGGGATCGGTGTCCGCCACCAGGTTGAGCATCTGCGGGCCCAAGATCACCGCGAAGGTGCGGAACAGGCCGCCGGCCATGAGCAGCGGGATGAGCTGAGTCATGGAGCCCGACAGATAGTCGAGGATGCGGCTGCCCACGAGCGCCGGCGTGAGCTTCTCCTTGGGCGCGTCGAGGTTCTCGTCAACCGGAGCGCCCTTCGCCACGCCACTGATCGCCACGAACTCGTCGAGCACCTTCGGCACGTTCTGGCCGATGATCACCTGCAGCTGCGTGCCCGAGAACTGGCATCCCAGCACGCCCTTGACCTTCTTGATGCCCTCAAGGTCGGCACGCGCGTTGTCGGCAAGCGTCAGACGCAGGCGCGTCATGCAATTCGTCGCCGCACGCACGTTTTCGGCACCGCCTACCAGCGCCAGCACATCGGTGGCGATCTGTTTATTGTCAACTGCCATGGGACCCCTCCCTGTGGTTCTGTGGGCCACGCGGTCTGCCGTTCGGGTGGCCCTTGCTTGATGTAAACATGTTTAGTCACTGTTTACACTTGATACTGTACTTGTTCTGCGCGTGCCGTGCGCAACAATCCGGTGAACGGTATCAAATCGGGGGGTGAGCGTGCACATGCGGGACGCCGCGCCTCGTTGTTTGCGATGACAGAGTCCAAAACAGTACCATGAGGGAGCTGCGAAGTCATGACAAGGCGCTCACCATTGTCTTTCGCTATGCGACCACGCGGCGACAGCACACGCGGCTGCATTCACGCACCGGCGCGAACCTGCACGCGTCACCATCTCGGCGCACCGTTCGCGCGCGGGCGGCAACCGTTTGCCGACAGGTTTGGGAGCACTCGTCACACTGGCCCTATACTAAACATGTTTACTATTGTCTATGCAGAAAGGAAGCATCATGCCATACCAACCAAGCTATGCAACCGTCACCCGTATGGGCGATTTCGGGCCGTGGATCTCCCGTCTCATCCTCACCCTGCCTGCACCCGTGCGTGCGAGCGAGGTCACCCCGGCGCCCTTCAACGTGTTCTGCGCCCGCTGCGAGCGCGCCGACGGAAGCGTCGTGATGCACGCGCCGCGCGACGGGAGCGTCCCGGCCGCGCCGTCCCAGGGCTTCATCCACGTCCTGGCGGCCCAGCCGTGCACCGAGGATGGAGCGCCCGCCAACGCCAGCACGCACGTTGCACTCGACCTGCCCGAATGTCCGCTCACCAAGACCATCGAGGGCGATGTGCTGCAATCGCGCTTCGTGGACTGCCGCTTCCGCGTGACCCAGCTTGCCGACCTGCCGGGCGCGAACGGCCCGGCAACCGGCCTGGTTTTCGACACCTGCACGCGCAGCCTCTCCCCGCAGCTCGCCGGCTGGCACCGTGCGCAGATGTCTCGGCCCGTTGACGGCATCCAACTCGCCTACGGTTACTACGAGCCCAGCTTCGAGGCCGCGCCGTCTGCGGCCGGCCACTTCGCCCCCAAGCGCGAGGTCCCGCGCAAAGCCGCGCTCATCGTGTGGCTCCACGGGGCCGGAGAGGGCGGCCAGGAAGTCGAGCGCGCCTACACCGGCAACCGCGTGACCGCCCTATCCCAACCCCACATCCAGAACTTCTTCGGCGGGGCGGCCTGGGTCGTGGTCCCGCAGGCGCCGACGTTTTGGATGGACGACGGTCACGAGCAGCTCGGACGTTCGAATAAAAGCATCTACGCCGCCCCGCTCAAGGCGCTGATCGACGAGTTTGTGGCCGCGCACGCCGACCGTATCGACCCGGAGCGCATCGTGATCGGCGGCTTGTCCAACGGCGGCTTCATGACCGTGCGCATGTGCGTCGACTACCCCGGGTTCTTCTGCGCCGGCATCCCCGTATGCGCACCGTTTTTTGCTGCCAACCAAACGCCCTCGGCGGTAGCGGCGCTGGCGCGCACGCCGCTGTGGTTCGTCCACAGCAAGGGCGACGAGCTGGTCGACCCCGCCGATACCGCGCTGCCGCTCTACCGGCGGCTGCGCGAGCAGGGGTCGGAGGTGCATATGACCTATTTCGACCATGTCGAGGATCTCACGGGCGTCTATCGCGAGGCCGATGGGTCACCCAAAAAGACCTTCAACCACGGTGTGTGGATCCATGTGTATAACGACTTTTGCCACACCGACTTGGACGGGACGAACGTGCTGGTAGATGGCGAACCAGTCGGCGTGTGGGAATGGGCGGCACGCATGCGGCAGGCGCAAGCGTAACGGCGCGCGGGCGGCGGGCCTGCGCGGCGGGTGCCGGTGCAGCGGCACGGGGACGTCGGGCAGCCACGGCGGGCGCCAGCGCAGCCGCGGCTGCGCCCGGGTGGTTGGGGTCGCGCCTGGGCGGGTGGCCGGGCCTGGGCGGAAGGGGTCGCGCCTGGGCGGGTGGGACCGAAGTCGGACAAGATTCGGCTGCGCCCGGGCGGATATCCCTCGCGCACCCAGAAGCCCGAGCTCCAGCCGTCCATATATCCAGGACAGAACTCGATATTCAGAGTTCGACCGCCATCCGATCGCGTATCCAGGGTTCAGGTCCCGTCCATCGGCCAAACGGGGGTTCGCATCCCGGCAATCCGATAACAGCGGGTTCGTGCTTCGTCCATCTGGCAACAGCGGGTTCGCATCCCGGCCATCCAGAAAACGAGGGTTCGCATCCCGTCCATCCAGAGCCGTTTTTTACCTCCAGATGGACGAGACACGAACCCGGAATCCACCGATGGACGAAACGCGAACCCGGAATGCGTCGATGGACGAAAAGCGAACCCGGAGCGGCCGCTGACGGGCGGAGCGCGAGCCCGGAACATGCCCACAGCCGGAAGACGAACCCGGAATACGCCGCTGCCCGAACGGCGGACCCGGAACGGTCCCGGCGCAGCGGCCGGCGAACCCGGAGCGGCCGCCGATGGCGGGGCACGAACTCAGAAGCCCTCCGACGGCCGAAACGTGAGCCCAAGATCCACCGCGGTCTCCTGGCACCAGCAGCCCCGCACCAGCCACCCTGTGCCGGCGGCCGCACCGCCGCCCGCCCCGCACCGGCAGCCGCGTCATCGGCTGTCCCGCGCCGACCGTCTCACGCCCGTCAAACCGCCGGCCGTCCGCACCAGCCATACCGCCGACCGCCCTGCGCCGACCGCCTCACACCGGCCGCACCGCCAGCCGCACCGCCCCGCACCGACCACCCGGACCAGTCGCACCGCCGCCCCACAGCCCCGACTATGGCGAACCCGCTAGTCCAAATCCTCGCCGTTGCTCGCGATGACCTTCTTGTACCAGTCAAAACTCTTCTTTTTGGTACCGCGCCAGCGTACCCGCACCAGCATCGTCGCGGTCCACGTAGATGAAGCCGTAGCGCTTGGACATCTCGCCCGTGCCCGCGCTCACCAGGTCGATCGGCCCCCACGTGGTGTATCCGAGCAGGTCCACGCCATCCTCGGTCACCGCATCGTGCATGGCCTGGATATGCTGGCGCAGGTAATCGATGCGATAGTCGTCATTGATGGAGCCGTCCGCCTCGACCTCATCGCGCGCTCCCAGACCGTTCTCCACCACGAACAGCGGCTTTTGATAGCGGTCGTACAGGTCATTCAGCGTGATGCGGAAGCCCAGCGGATCGATCGCCCAACCCCACTGGCTCTCCTCCAGATACGGGTTCTTCGCACCGGCGAACGCGTTGCCCTGGGTGCGCTCGGCATCCGACCCCTCCCCCGCCGCGCATCGCGTGGAATAGTAGCTGAACGAGATGAAATCGACCGTGTTCTCGGCCAGGATCCGACGATCTTCCTCGGTCATGCCCACGTCGATGCCCGCGCGCTCCAGCTTCTTGAGCGCATAGGCCGGGTAATACCCGCGGCTCTGCACGTCGACGAAGAACGTAGTTGTCCTGATTCTGGAGCTGCGCCGCGCGGACGTCGGCAGGCCGGCAGCTGTACGGGTAATACGTGCCGGCGGCGAGCATGCAGCGACCTTGACCTCGGGTCGATCTCGTGCGCGATCTGTGCCCAGGCGCTCGCACGAGCTCGTTGTGAGCAGCCAGGTACTCGACGGCGGCCTTGTCCTCGCCCTCCTCGAACACCAGGCCCGCGCCCATGAACGGCAGGTGCAAGATCATGTTGATCTCGTTGAAGGTGAGCCAGTACTTCACCAGGCCTTTATAACGGGTGAACAGCACGCGCGCGAGGTTCTTGTAAAACTCGATGAGCTTGCGATTGCGCAACGCCGTATTCCTTGATGAGATGGATGGGGCAGTCGAAGTGCGTGATGGTGACGAGCGGTTCGATGCCGTACTGCTGGCAGGTACGGAACACGTCCTCGTAAAACGCCAGACCCGCCTCGCAGGGCTCGGCCTCGTCGCCGTTCGGGAAGATCCGAGTCCAAGCCAAGGACATGCGGAAGGTCTTGAAGCCCATCTCGGCAAAGAGGGCGATATCCTCCTTGTAGCGATGGTAGAAGTCGATGCCGGTCTGCGCCGGATAGTAGTAGCCGTCCTCGAAGGCGAGCATGCGGCGCTCGCCCGCGCCCACAGCAAAGCGCTCGGGACCGTGCGGCATCACATCGACGTTGGCCAGGCCGCGCCCATCAACGTCGTGCGCGCCCTCGCACTGATTTGCGGCCGTAGCGCCGCCCCATAGGAAGTCTTTGCGAAATGCCATTGTTGTCCCTTCTCTCGCAGCTTCGCGCATGCGGCGCCGATGTCAGCAGGGCATCACCAGCAGAAAGCCGGGATGCACCCTGGAGGCCCGCGGGCATTCCCCGCGCTCCGATGCGCCGCTTTTGTCTTGAGTATGCCGTGCCCGGACGAAGCACTCAAGATAGCAGGGAATTTTCGACACTTCTTTTCGGACTTGCGAACGATTGGGCAGTCTCCGTTGATGCGTTTTGATACGCGGGGGCCGGAAGGGAGGTCGCCGCCACGGTAAGGACCGGCGCGCGGATGTTGCTGTCCCCGCGATTGGTGCCGTGCGGCCCTCCACGGGTGCCAACGCCGCGGGCTGCCACGCGACCCTCCACGAACGCCAGCGCCACGATCTGTCATGCCCCCCGCAAGCGTCAGCGCTACGGACGACGCACAGCCCTTCGTGGGCGTCAGCGCCACGGACTCCCGGACGCCCTTCGCAGATGCCAGCACTGCGGACCCCCGGACGCCCTTCAGGTGAGAATACCTATGAACGGATATTTATATAATAGAATGCACATTACTGGATTGTATCTAAAAATAGGGGGTCAGTCTGAAAAAGAGGGCTGACGATGTGGTCACAAATGGCATCTAATGGGTTTTTCCTCGCATCCGAATCGGCCGGGCAGCCCCATTTCAGCCCCGCGAAGCCCTCCATTGGCCTCAATTGAGCGTCTGCGAGGCGCCTGGAGTCACGAAAACGCGCTATGCATCCCCTATGCAGGGCCGCAAACACCCATTAGATGCCATTTGCGACCACGCAACTTCTCCAGCCTATTTTACCAACCCCCTTTTAGCCGATTGAGCGAGCAAAACCCATTCCGCATCGCTCAACCGAGCGCGCTCGCGGCCCGACGACCACCGATTGCGCCTCCGTATGCGGCACAGACGTCGTGGGACGGTGGGACGGGCCTCAGCAATAGTGACCGCGATCAACATCAGAGGCCTCGGGGCGCATCGCCCCAGCGGCGACGCTGCCGTCGTCGCCGCGCTCAGCCTACGGGGTCACATCGCTGCCGTCGGCGCTGCGTTCATCCCACAGGAGCCACATCGCCGTCGCCGCGCTCAGCCTGCGGGGTCACATCGCTGCCACCACCGCACTCAACCAGCGGAGGCCGCGTCGCCGCCACACCGCCGACGACGCGGCCCCTCATGCCCAGCCTACAGGGCCGCAGCACCGCTGCGACCCCATCACATCCATCCCGCGAAGGCACCTCGCCCCCGCGCTCAGCCCGCAACCACCGCGCCAGACCTCGACCACTCCTCGCACACACGGCGGCACTCATACACCGCGCCATACAGGTTCGCATCGTTGCCGAGCTCGGCGGCGCGCACCCGCGGCCGCGGCATGCCAGCGATGCCACCCGCATATCCTTTGAGCACCTCATCCATCTGCTCATCCATACAAGCGATCAACTCGGGATGGCAGCTGATGCCGCCGCCGATCGCGAACACATCCGGGTCGAGCACCGCCTGCAGGTTCACCAGCCAGCCGTCGAACAGACGGCAGTAGCGCTCCAGCCCGCGACGAGCCGCGGCGTCCCCCGCCGCGATCCACTCGAAGATCACGCGTCCATCGATCTCGGGCGCATCCCGCTCCACCAGGCCCTTTTCCGCAAGCACCATCGCGCGCAGGCCGCGCCATCCGCTCGTTCCGGCAAACACCCGCTCGATGCTCGGCGTCTGCGAGACATCGTTGTTCAAGAAGCTGAACTCGCCCGCGAAGCAATGAGCGCCGCGAAGCACTCGGCCGTCGATCACGATACCGCCGCCGATGCCCGTCCCGATGGCCAAAACCACACCGCAACGCGTACCCCGCAGAGCGCCCGCCGCGTATTCTCCCAGCGCGCAGCACTTGCCATCGTTGTTGACCACCGCCGGGACCCCGAGCGCCTCGCGCAGGCGACGCCCCAGCGGCACGCCGTCCATGTAGAGCAGGGCTCCGCCGCGATGGATCGTGCCGTCGGGGTCGTCCTCGAAGATGCCGCCCGGCGCGCTCACGCCGACGCCGGCCACGCGGTCGCAAAACGGCCGCGCGACCTCGACCAAGGCTCGTATCAACTCATCGGCGCAGGTAAACGCCGTGGGCACCTGTCCGCGTTCCGCGATCGCGCCGGCCTCGTCCATAAGCGCCCACTTCACGCTCGTGCCGCCGATATCGATCGCGACATACCCCTTGGTCATGGCAGAACTCCCTACTCCGCCGCAGCTGCGCGCAGGCGGACCATCATGTACGGACGCCCGGGCAGCTCGACACGGAACGACCCCGTGCGCACGCCCGGCAGCGCATCGACCGTCATGTTCCACGTGTCGATGACCTCCACGGTATACCCCGTTCCCTCAGGCGCCGTAAACTCCCGATACGCCGGCGCAAAGAATCCGAAGTAGATGAGGATATCGTCCTCACCCGTGCCACGGTTGTTGGCCATGCAGGTAACATCCCAGGTCAGCGTGCCCGCAAGCATCCCCTTTTCGTCGGGCACCCAGTCCATGTCGCGTGGCAGCGCCTCCATGAACTCACGGCAAAACCCAATGCGGGCAGGCGACTCACCGGTGAGCGTACCGCCATGCGCCCACCAAATCTGCGGACCGCGATCCACAAACGTCTCGCCATGCGACAGATAGCCGCCGCGCAGCACGCCCTCCCAGAAGCGGCGCACCATCTCCTCGCCCGAGATGTTGCCCCACCCCCAGTTGATGTTTCCCTCGTAGGCGCATTCGTCGACCACCACCGGCTTTCCGTAGGCCGCGCGCAGCTCGCTCACGCACTCCGCCGTGCGCGCCAAGTCGCATCGCTGCCAGCTCACATGCGTAATCCACGGATGGCTGTGATCGAATACCTCGCGGCAGTTATGAATGCTGCGCAGATGCCCGTACGGGTCGTTCGCCATGACCACACGCGCGTAGCGGTCCCAGTCCTCAACCGTCTTCCATGGCATGAGGTCGAACTCGTTTGCCATGCTCCACATACGTTCTTGTAGGCGGAAAGGCGTCTCACGGCATAGGTCAGGTAGAAGATATCCTGCTCGCGCGTCATGCGGGAGAAGCCCCACTCCGGTTTGTCGTACGGATGCAGCAAGATGATGTCGGCCTGGATGCCCAGATCGTCGAGCTGGGCCACGCGATGCTCCAGGTTCTCCCAGAACGCCTCGCACATCCGCTCGTGGTCGAAGCCCTCCTCAATCGACCCGCGAAGGCGTAGAGCTCGGGGTTCTCGTGATTGTAATCGTAGAACTTGGGGAAGATGCACATGCGCACCTTGTTGAACGGCGCCTCGGCGAGCGTTGCGAGCGTCTGCTCCTGCACCGATGCAGGCTGATTGGTCCAGGCGTAGCAGGTTGTGCCAAACGGCAGGAACGCCGTGCCGTCTTCATAGGAGAACGTGAAATCATGCTCGGTGCCAAACGGGGTCTCGCGAGGCAGCACATCGCTCGACCGCAGCACGCGCCCATGGTTGCCTGCGGATGCCGGCGTGCACGCAAACGTACCGGCGAGCCCGTCGAGCGCCGGGTCGTTCGAGCTTGTCTCGAAGCTCCACGTCCCCGCATGACTCGGCATGAATCGCACGCCGTAGGTGCCATTACCCTGGTAGAAGCCGTGCACCGTGTAGCTATCGCCTACATCGCCGCCGTCTGCCTCGCAATCGAAGCGCACCTGCAGCCGCACCTCGGTATAGGGGTTGCCCGTCGCTCGTCCCGCAAGCGTGAGGGGAAACACACGGTACTGCTCCATGCACTCCGGCGCATCAATCTTCACTGTCATGCCAATCTCCCTACTTCGCGCTCTTGATGAGCATGATGAACACCATGCCAGACGCCACCAGCGCAATCGCGATGGGGAACGTCAGGAAATACGATCCGGTGGCCACAACGACCGCCGACGTCACGTTGGGCCCAAGCACCTGGCCGATCGTGTTGGCGATATTCAGAATGCCCAGGTCTTTGCCGGCGTTCTCCTTCGACGGCAGCACGTCGACGTTCAGCGCCTGGTCAACCGAGGAGACGACGCCGTACCCGAAGCCGCCCACCAACGCGAACACGTACATGCCCGCACGGACTTGAGCAGCCAGGCCCCGCGATGCCGATGCACAGCATGATCGAGGCGACCATGATGATGGGCTTGCGCCGACCGATCTTATCCGAGATCGCGCCCGAACTCACCGATGCCACCAGCGAGACCACCATGATCACCACCGAGATCGACGACAGCACGGCGCCGGCCTGCGCGGTGCCAAGCCCCATGTACTTCTCCAGAATGTAGAGCTGATAGCCGTTGATGCAGAAGTACCCGAAGATCAGCATGAGCCGGCCTACGAGAGCGAGATAGAAATCGCGGCAGTTCTCGAGCGGCGGAACGAACATCTTGAGGAGCTGAGCGATGCTGAACGGCTCACGCTCGCCGCCGGTGGCCGAGCGCTCGCGCGGCCAGATGACGACCGCCAGGATACCCGTGAGCACCCACGCCACCGTGCCGATCACGAAGCCCGGCACGGGGTTGCTCAAAAACTGCGTGCCGATGATCGTGCCGATGGACTGGCCCGCCGTTGCCCCGCCGCCGTAAAACGCCGAGATGGTGCCGCGGCGGTTGGCCGGTACGCGGTCGGACAGCACGGCGATTGCGGGGGCCAGCATGCAGTTCAGGCCGATCTGCAGCGCGCACCACGAGCCCACGATCCAAGGCAAGGTGGTGGCGTTCGCCGTGCTCCAGAACGCCGCACCGCAGATGATGCCGCCCACCACGATGAACGGCGTACGGCGGCCGAACCGCGAATGGCAGTGGTCGGACAGCGCACCGAAGATCAAGTTGGCGAACAGGGCGAAGATGCTGCCCGTCGAGGTCATGGCGGCCAGCACCGCCTCGGGCTGTCCGATACCGAGCGTGTTGAAGCGTTCGGGGAACAGCACGTTCGATCCGATGGTGCCCGACATCATCCACATGATGCCGAAGATGATGAATCCCACCATGAAGCGCCAGGATTCAATCGTGGTCAAAGGCTTGCCGGTGTCGGGGGCCAATGCGTTCGCATCGACCGGCTGGGCTGCATGTCCGCTCATGGGTGTCAAGCTCCTCTCGCTTGCGTTGCGGTCCACACAACGGCGCGGCGGGCGAGCAGGCGGCACGCAGGGGTCCCCAGGCGGTATGGCCCGCTCGTCTCGCACGACCCGGCACGGCAGATGCTCGGTACGCCGTCGTGTTCGTACGTTACTTACTAAGTAGTAAGTAACTGTTTTGAGTATGGGAATTGAAGGCATAGATATCAATATTCAACTGGGTGAACGGTAGTAAACATCGTTTGAACGGTCGGTTTCTCTCGGCAAACGGTCAGCGGAGGCCGGCACGGCTCTGCGGGCATCGGCCTATAATCGTGGCATTGCCTTATCCGTACCCGCCGATTCTGTAAGGACCTTCATGCCCGCCGCCTCGAACAATCGCTCCAGCCAGCGCCCCAGCTCCCGTTCCTCTTCCGCCGCGTCAGCACACGGCCCGGCCGAGTCGCGCGATAAGGCGCGCACCAAAGGAACCGCGCAGCAAACGCACGGCGCGCAGGACGCGCGTCCTCGCACCGCCGCCGCACAGGCACGGCTCGACCAGATCGTTTCCGCCGCCGTGCAGATTGTGAGCGAGCGGGGCATGACCGGGCTCACCCTGCAGGCGGTCGCGCAGCGCGTGGGCATCACGCAGGCCGGCGTCATCCACTACGTGGGCGACAAGCACGGTCTGCTCATCGAGATTATCAAGCATTACTATGACCGCAGCAGTCAGGCGCACGACTATATCGAGCTGTTTGAACCCGGCGGAGTGTTCGAGGGAGGTCGGCCGCGCATTCCAGAGTACTGTCGGCTCATCGTGGCGGAAAACGCCCATCAACCCGAGCTGGTCATGCTGTTCCAGGCGCTCAACACCGAGAGTATGTCGCAGGACAGCCCGACGCACGACTATTTCGCCGAGCGCTCCAAGTCCATTTCGGAATCGCACGACGTGACGGCCTGGCATGTGCCCGAGGGGGTGACGGGGCGCTTGCCTTCTCGGTTGCGATGGCGGCCATGTACGGCCTCGAGGGCCGCTGGCTCGCACGCCCCGACGAGATCGACTACGAGCGCGAATGGGCGCGCTTTGAGGACATCCTCTTCCCCCTACCGCTGTGGGAGGGCTATCGCTAGGCCCACCTTCTCGGTCATCCTAACCCGTTTACCTGCTCTTATAGAAAAGAGCAAAAAGAAAAACAACCGCATGCGCACGAGAGGGAGGATCGATGTGGCCTGCATGATTCCGAACACACGGCGCACGGCGGAGGCGCTCCGGCACACCCGTCATGAGCGCCTCAGCCGTCTACCTGACGTTCGCGAACGCCTTCGTGGCGGCGACGGCGCGCTCCCAGCCTGCTAGGCGCTCGGTGCGCTCGCCCTCGCCCATCTGCGGGGCTACCACATCGCGCGCGCCGTAGACCTCGCACACGTCGCGGTCGTACAGCCCCAGCGCCGCACCGCATGCCCAGGCGGCTCCCAGCCCGCTCATCTCGTCGTTGGCCGCTATCCGGACCGGAGCGGCACACAGGTCGGCAAGCGTCTGCATGAGAAAACCGTCACGCGTGGGACCGCCGTCCACACGCACCTCGGCAAGCGGCGCGGCCGCGTCGAGCGCCATGGCGGCCACCACATCGCGCACCTGGAACGCGATGCTTTCCACCGCCGCCCGCACGAACTCGGCCCGACCGTCGGCGCGCGTCAGCCCAAACACCGCGCCGGTCGCCTCGGCGCACCAATGCGGCGCCCCCAGACCGGAAAATGCCGGCACCACGTACACGCGGCTCTCCGGTCGCGCGGCGCGCGCCAGCTCGGTTGCCTCTTCCGGCGACACGATCATGCCCATGTCGTCGCGCAGCCAGGTCTTGACCGCGCCGGCGTAGTTGATGTTTCCCTCCAGCACGTACTCGGTCGCGCCGCCCAGCCGCCACGCGAGCGAAACCGACAGCCCGTGCGCGCTGACGGGCGCCGTGCCGCCCGCGTGCATCATGACCGACGAACCCGTCCCCAGCGTTGCCTTCGCCATGCCGCGCGTATGGCAGCCCTGCGCGAACAGGGCCGCGTGCGAATCCCCCAGCACCCCGTGGATCGGCACGGGCACCGGCAACAGACCGTCAAGGTCTGTAAACCCAAAGCAGGCATCGGAGTCGCGCACCTCGGGCAGACTCGCGATGGGCACGCCGAACAGCGCGCACAGCTCGTGCGACCACCGCTGCTCGCCGATATCGAACAGCTGCGTCCGGCTGGCATTCGAGTAGTCGCACGCGAACACCGCGCCCCGCGTCAGGTTCCACACCAGCCAGGCATCGACGGTGCCCAAACGCAGGCTGCCCGCTGCCGCCGCCCGGACAGCGGCGGACACCTCCTCCATGAGCCACGCCATTTTGGCCGCCGGGTAATACGGGGAGAGCGCCAAGCCGCTGCGCGCCCGCACGCGCTGGACGGTCTCAGGCCTCTCCTGCTCCAGGCGCTCGCAGATTCCGCGCGCGCGGGCGCACTGCCACACGATCGCCGGGACCAGGGGCTCTCCCGTTTCGGCATCCCATGCCACCGTAGTCTCGCGCTGGTTCGGAGATGCCGATGCCCGCCACCGTGCCCGCGTCCACGCCCGAGCTCTCAAGCAGGTCCCGGCACGCCGCCACCGTGTTCGCGCGCGATCTCGTGCCGGGTCATGGCTCACCCGAGCCGGCGTCGTTCACCGAG
>ENA-OQMN01000201-OQMN01000201.1-human-gut-metagenome-genome-assembly--contig:-NODE-201-length-15194-cov-5.292294_pt1 | contig 15194 bp, 10 predicted proteins | sample MGYA00242765_ERZ504861 | MGnify/ENA primary metagenome ERZ504861 (study PRJEB26092, sample SAMD00036417) | human gut metagenome | host: Homo sapiens | study: EMG produced TPA metagenomics assembly of... | reverse complement strand
TGTCCGAGTTGACTTTCGAGCGGCTTCATAATGAGCGCCTTCTCCTTGGCGGGACAAACGTCCACACAGTTGCTGCACCCCGTACAGTCGAGCGGCGAGATCTGGATGCGGAACTTATACTCCTTCGTGTCGCCCAATCCCTGTTTCCATTCGGTGCCCGATGCAGCCGCCTCGGTCTCGGTCGCCAGGAAAGGACGGATCACAGCGTGCGGACAAACGTACGCGCACTGGTTGCACTGGATACACTTATCGACCTGCCATTCGGGGACATTGACGGCGATGCCGCGCTTCTCCCATGCAGCGGTTCCGTTCTCCCACGTACCATCTTCACGTCCGTTGAATGCCGACACGGGCAGCAGATCTCCCTTGAGGGCATTGATCGGATCGACGATGTTGCGCACGAACTCCGGACGAGCCATATCCACGCCGTGATCGGCCGGTTTCAGCTCGATATTCGTCCACTCGGCCGGGACTTCGACCTTCACGACTGCGTTACCGCCCGCATCGACGGCCGCATAGTTCATATTGACGATGTCCTCGCCCTTCTTGCCGTAGCTCTTATAGATCGCTTTCTTCATCTCCTCGACGGCCTTCTCGAAAGGAATCACGTTCGCGATTTTGAAGAATGCCGCCTGCATGATCGTATTGGTGCGCGAACCGAGCCCCAACTCCGCCGCGATCTTCGTAGCGTTGATGATATAGAAGTTGATCTTATTCTTGGCCAGGAAAACCTTCATGTGATCGGGCAGCGTCCGGCAGGTCGTTTCGGCATCGTGCACCGAGTTCAAGAGGAACGAACCGCCCGGCTTGAGGCCCTTTCAGCACGTCGTACTTATCCACGTACGAAGGCACGTGGCACGCCACGAAATCGGGCTGGTCACCAGGTAGGGCAGGTGATCGGCTTGTCGCCAAAGCGCAGGTGCGAAGCCGTGTAGCCGCCCGACTTCTTCGAGTCGTATGCGAAATAGGCTTGGCAATATTTGTCGGTCGTACCACCGATGATCTTGATCGAGTTCTGTTGGCACCCACCGTACCGTCGGCGCCCAGTCCGAAGAAGAGAGCCTCGAACGTACCGGGCTTCGCCAGCGAAATCTCCTCGCCTACGGGCAGCGAACGGAACGTCACGTCGTCCACGATGCCCACCGTGAACTGATTCTTGGGTTCGTTCGCCTTCAGGTTGGCGAAAACGGCCAGCATTTGTGCCGGCGTAGTATCTTTCGACGAAAGACCGTAGCGGCCGCCGATAATGAGCGGCTTGCGCTCGCAGGGGATCTCCTTGCAGGTGGCGAACGCCTCGACGACATCCATATAGAGCGGATCGCCGTTGGCTCCCGGCTCCTTCGTGCGGTCGAGTACGCAGATGCGTTTGACCGTCTGGGGCAGTACAGCCGTCAGATATTTTACCGAGAAGGGACGGAACAGGTGTACGGTCACCACGCCCGTTTTCTCGCCTTTGGCATTCAGGTAATCGACCGTCTCCTTCAGCGTTTCGGTCACCGAACCCAGCGCAATGACGACATGCTCCGCATCCGGAGCACCGTAATAGGTGAACGGCTTGTAGGTGCGGCCCGTGATCTCGGATATTTTCTCCATCGCCTCGGCTACCATGTCGGGAATCGCATCGTAGAACTTGTTCGACGCCTCGCGGGTCTGGAAATAGATGTCGGGGTTCTGGGCCGTGCCGCGCGTAACGGGATGAGCCGGGTTGAGCGCTCCGGCACGGAACGCCTTCAGCGCGTCGCGGTCGAGCATCGCGGTCAGCGCCGCTTCGTCGATCAGCTCGATCTTCTGGATCTCGTGCGAAGTACGGAATCCGTCGAAGAAATGGAGGAAAGGAACGCGTGCCTTGAGCGACACGATATGCGCGATACCTGCCAGGTCCATCACCTCCTGCACGGACGAGGTGGCGAGCATTGCGAAGCCGGTCTGACGCGCGGCCATCACGTCCTGATGGTCGCCGAAGATCGAAAGCGACTGGGCCGCCAGCGCACGCGCCGATACGTGGAATACGCCGGGCAACAACTCGCCGGCGATCTTGTACATATTGGGAATCATCAGCAACAGACCCTGCGATGCCGTAAAAGTCGTAGTCAGCGCACCGCTTTGCAGCGATCCGTGCACGGCGCCGGCGGCACCGGCCTCCGACTGCATCTCGACTACCCGGACTGTTTCTCCGAAAATATTTTTACGACCTTGAGCGGCCCACTCATCGACAAGTTCCGCCATCGTCGAGGACGGAGTGATGGGGTAAATCGCCGCAACCTCCGAGAACATATAAGCTATGTGGGCTGCCGCGTAATTACCGTCGCATGTGATAAATTTCTTTTCTGCCATTTTTATCGGTATTAGATTGTACTATTTCAGCTGTGAAATCTGCCTGAATCGGCACAAAGTTAAAAATTCCAAACGAAAATTCCGCCATATTTCCGGACAAATATCGCAACGTACAATGTTATAAAAATAACAGTATCAACACCTTCTATCGAAACGCTTCAAAAACAAGGAGAAACGGCCATTCCATTTCGGAGCACGCTTTTTGCAAATAAAATCGTAACCTTTGAAAAAAACTTTGCAACAACGTGATCAACTACCAGAAACATACGCTTCCGAACGGGCTGACGGTCGTCGTGTCGACGAGTTCGAGACGCTTCTTTTTAGGCGTGGATCCGGTGATGGTGTAGTAGCGTAGTCCTTGCGCGTCGAAACGTTCGGCGATCAGATCAAGGAAGCTGGTGAACTGGGAGAAGATCAGCGCCTTCTTGCCTTCATTCACGCAGGTTTCCACCAGTTCGGTGATGGCGGCAAGCTTGGCCGACTGATCCTTGGCATCGGCATACAGCAGCCTTGGATCACAGCAGATCTGGCGCAACTTGGTCAGCTCGGCGAGGATGCGAATCTTCGACGTGTTGAAATCGGCTTCTTCGCTGTGTTCGAGCTGCATTCTGAGCCGCTGCTCGTGGGCCGCATACAGTTTGCGCTGTTCGCCGGCAAGCTGCACGGTCAGCGTGGTCTCTAGCTTGTCCGGCAAATCGGTCAACACCTGGGACTTCAGCCTGCGCTTGATGAACACGCCCACCAACGACTGCAATTGGCGAGATACCCGAGCGGCCTCAGGATTGACTTGTGCGGCGGCCCGACCTTCAGCCGTGCTGCCATCCGCGGCCCGGGCATTGGAGATGGGCAACTCATAACGCTCATGGAATCGCTTATATGAGCCGAGCAGCCCCGGCATCAGGAAGTCGAAGATGCTCCACAGTTCGGAGAGTCGGTTCTCGATCGGCGTGCCAGTCAAGGCGAAACGATGGTCGGCGGCCACGGCCTTGACCGCTTTGGCTATTTTCGTGGTGTGATTCTTGATGTACTGGGCTTCATCCAATGCCATGACATTGAAACGTTGCTCATTGGCGGTGTAATCATCGACATCTCGGCGCAGCAGGTCGTATGAGGTGATGAGCACGGTGGGTTCATCCGCCCGGAACGCACGGCCGATGGCGGTACGGCGCTCGGCTTTGGTACCGGCCACCACCACGGCATTGAAGCTCGGGGCGAACTTGGTGAATTCGGCACCCCAGTTGTACACCAAGGACGCCGGGCACACGATCAATGATGGATACGGCCCGCCATCTTCGGAATCGAAAGTAATATGACCGGTTACGGCTGATTCACTATTAACAGCATTACCGGCATCCATGCCTTGAGCGGTCGGCATGCCACTAGATTCGTTGTGGTATCGCGACAGCAACAGGGCGATAAGCTGCACGGATTTGCCCAAACCCATCTCGTCGGCCAAAATGCCGCCAAAACCCTTGTCGCACAACGTGTTCAGCCATTGGAAGCCTTCGACCTGATAAGGGCGCAGAATATGCTTGAGACTATCCGGCACTTCATACGACTTAGGGTCGATGATCTTGAGATCGTCGATGTATTCGGTGAACGAAGCGTCCTTGACTACATCGGAGCCGTCATCCGGCAGTTCACCATCCAGTAGGAATGCTCGACCGCCCGGCAACTCGATCAGCCCGGAGTTGAGCTGCTGCTCGCTCAGATCAAGGTCGCTGGCCAATCGGTCCAACGTGCTGAGATTCGCGCCGCTGAGTTTGACCAGCGTGCCGTCCTTCAACTGATGGAATCGTTGACGCCGACGATACGAAGACAGCAAGGCACCCACTTCGTCCGGCGGTACTTCATCAGCGAGGGGTGATATCTCCACCAAATTGCCTTTGATGGACAATCCGACTTTGACGCTTGGCGGCTTGGGCGCGATCAGCCGGTCAAAAGCCGGTGTGGTGAAGACCTCCCCTACTTCCTTCAGTGCGGGCAATCCCTCGTCAAAAAGACGAACAATCTGCGTGGTGTCATCGCGATCGATAGTGGCCGCATCAGACACGAATTGTTTGGCGGTCTTTCGCGCGGCCGGCGTTCGGAACCCATTCACCGTCTGATGAGTGGCGGCCGCAACGCGCTTGCGCTGGTCAGGCATGGTAAAGAATTCACGCACTACATCAATCGCAAGATGCTCAGCGTCGAAATCACGCCCAATCACGCCCCGAGACAAGGGGATGGAACGCTCATCCCTAGCATGCACCGTCGGGCCATCGGGTAGCAACGGGACAATGGCATCGCCGTAGTGTGCCTTGACCTCGCATTGCACACCATGCTCATCACGATCCAGATAAAACTGGAGGCTGCATTCCGTAGGACTTAATTCAGCCAGCTCGCGAGGAATCTCACTGGCCTCCAACAGTCCGGCACCAACCAGCTGAGGCAATAGCGTGCGTGCGAACAGGGCGATGTCATCGCCGGCAATGACCTGCCCCTCGCCATCGGGTTCAAACAGGTCTCCCAATAGTCCTCGCAACGGAATCAATCGTTTCGGGCAACGGACGAATCGGCATCCCGCTGCGCTTTTACGCTGAGAGCCCGCCATCATGGCGGATACCGCACCGGCCGGATTAGTGGAGGCGAGCAACAGCCATACATCCTTGCCACCATCAATCACGGTTTCCACCGCCGGCACTCCGGCAAGCAGGTATCCGGCATCCGGACCATACGTATTGAAATCACGCCGCGCAATGCGCATGAGAAAATCTGGCTCGCCACCATCAACTGGCACCGATGCAGGCTGCCCGGAGAACCATGTGTTCAGCACGAGCTGTACGCCTCTGCCCTCACGTACGGACAGCAACCGGGCCACTTCCGGTGCTGAAAGTGTCAGGTGACGATCGATGGCGATATGCCCGTAATACTGGTCCTGCTGCTCGGCCGCACGACGCACGGCCATCGCGTCGTCAAGGAAGCCCAGCAGTGGGCGCGAATCATCGTCGAACATATCCGGTGTATGGGTAAAGGCAAGCTTCTGCCCATAATCCGTATAGTCGCCGTTCGCCATGGTAAGCACAAATTGCGGAATCGATTTCAGTACATAGCTGGACCCATTGGAAGTCGATCCGATCTTGAACTCCACGCTCCACACGCCATCGATGAAACTCAATATCGGAACAAGCTGCACCTGCCCCAAGCCCACAGTCTCACTATCGCCCTGATACCCGCCGCCTCGGGTGCCGGCACGAGAACCGTATCCGCTATTCGTACGTCGTCCACCTGCGCCATTTCGTCTTTTTGCAGTATCGAATCGGCGCATGAGCGCATTGCGGCGACGCGCTTTGGCTTGAGCATCTTGCCTATCGACGTGCTCCATATAGTCAATCAGCGTCCGAGACGGCCTCACAGCCCCGGCACGGTACCCTTCAAAACGCTGCGGATCATCGCAGAATATGAAGGCGAGCGCAATCATGTGCTTGCACATGCCATAGCCACGGCCGTAAGCCGGGCATGAGCACTTGCCACCGACGGCTTCTCCCGTGTCGAGGTCGAATTGCACGCTGGTACGATACTTACTCGATGGGCTGGTGGTGCCACGTAGAATGCCGTCAAGCTCGGCATACCCGGTTCGATGATTTTCGCTGTATACCGGATTGATAACCATGGTGGCCGCTTTGCGCGCAATGCTACGGGCACGAGCGAGCACGGCATTCGACGATGACGATTCCACATCGTTGCGTAACGCAAGGATAGGGACGGCATGGGCTTCGGCACGCTTCGCAGCCCCGGCGAAATGGCCTTCGTCCTCATCTTCGAACCATACGGAACGTCCTTGCCTGAAACGATAGGGCATAACCGCATCGGCGGCGGACAAACTGTCCGTTCCGCCAAACGTTATGGCTCTACTGCCGGCAGCGCCTGTGCCCCCAAGCATTCCACCTGCCTCGCCAGAGATACCGCCTATACCGCTGCTCTTGCCGGCAAAGAGGCCCCTGTCCTCATTAGTGCCATCTGTGTCATCTGCGCCATACCGATCATCGTCGTAATCGGCACCTTCGTCGCCTCCCCTTTTCCAAGGATTGCGACGGCGCAACGCATGGCCCCAGGAAACGCCGGAATCATCATCCTCATAAGGCAGGAGGTCATCGTCATCCGCATTATCGGGAACATGGCCAAATACACCATACCCTTTGCTCATGGGCGAGCCTCCTTTCCAGCGAATGCATTTCAGCCCAACACTTCCATCCTAGACGAAGCGCGCGGTAGCCTTAATGTATGGATGCAGACAAGCCGGCGCAACGCAAATCCTATGCAGGGTTATCATCTGCTATTGAAATGATTTGCTTTCATAAGTAATCTTATACTATAATAAGTCTCATGTTGGTAAAGGAATGGGCTCGACTGGAAGGATTGCATCCGCAGACCGTGTGGAAATGGTGCCGTCAGGGCACCATGCCCGTTCCTGTGGAGCAGACGCCGACCGGCATGTGGCTCATCCACGACCCGAAATACGAGACCGCATCGCAGCCGAATCCCGCGGATTCTCGTACCGTCTGCTACGCGCGAGTGTCCAGCGGTGGGCGGAAGGGCGATTTGCAACGTCAGGCCGACCGGTTGAAGGCGTTCGCCGTTGGCATGGGCGTCGAACATCCCGAAATCGTCACGGAGACCGGCTCCGGCGTGAACGGGAACCGGAGGAAGCTCAACCGGCTGCTCGCCGACCCGACCGTCGGCACGATAATCGTGGAGCATCGCGACCGGCTCGCCCGCATGAACATGGGACTCGTGGAGAACGCGTTGAAGGCGCAGGGCAGACGCGTCGTCGTGGTGGACGACACTGAACTGGATGACGATCTGGTGCGCGACATGACCGAGGCGCTGACCTCGTTCTGCGCGAGACTGTACGGACGCCGCGCGGCCAAACACCGTGCGGAGAAGGCGTTGGAGGCGATGCGCGATGAGCGCGTATGAGGCCGTCAGAATCCGTCTCGACCCGACCCCACGGCAGACACGGCTGTTGGAGTCCCATGCGGGTGGCGCGCGTTTCGCATACAATCTGATGCTCGCGCACGTCCGGCGCCAAATCTCCTTGGGCGAGAAACCGGACTGGACGTTGTACGCGATGCGCCGCTGGTGGAACGAGTGGAAGGACGAAATCGCCCCGTGGTGGCGGGAGAACAGCAAGGAGGCGTACGGCAGCGCGTTCGAATGGCTGTCCCAGGCGTTGAGGAACTGGTCGGACAGCAGGAAGGGCAGGCGCGCGGGCCGCAGGGTGGGCTGGCCGAAATACAAGTCGAAACGCTCCGGTGTCCCGCGTTTCGCATACACGACCGGCAGCTTCGGCCTTATCGAGGACGACCCGAAGGCGTTGAGACTGCCGCGCATCGGACGCGTGCACTGCATGGAGAACGCCGCCGAACGCGTCCACGGCAGACGAATCGTACGCATGACCGTCAGTCGCCATGCGGGCTTCTGGTATGCGGCCCTCACCGTCGAACGTCCCGCCGAAAGCGTTCCCGCGAAAAACAGGAAACGGAAGAACCATGATCGTCAGGTCGGCGTGGATTTGGGCGTCAGGACCCTCGCCACCCTGTCGGATGGCACCACGTTCCCCAATCCACGCAACTACGTCCGCACGCAGCGGAAACTCCGCCGCGCCCAACAGGCGTTGAGCCGCCGCGACAGGGGCGCGAACCACGGATACGGGTCGAAACGGTACAACAGGGCGTTGGGGCGCGTGCGCCGAATCCACGCCCGCATAGCCGCCCAACGAGCCGACAACATCGGCAAGCTCACCACGTGGCTCGCCGACAATTATTCCGACATCAGCATCGAAGACCTCAACGTGCAGGGCATGAGCCATAACAGGAGGCTTGCCAAGCACGTACTGGACGCGGACTTCCGCGAGTTCCGCCGCCAACTGGAATACAAGACCGCACGCGCCGGCGCGAGACTGCACGTCATCGACCGGTGGTATCCAAGCTCGAAGACCTGCTCGAACTGCGGGACGGTGAAAGCCAAACTGCCCCTGTCCGAACGCGTCTACCATTGCGACAAGTGCGGGCTTGACATGGACCGCGACCTGAACGCGGCCATCAACATCCAAGTCGCCGGGAGTGCCCCGGAGACGTTAAACGCGCGTGGAGAGGACGTAAGACAGACCGGCAGCAGTCGGACAATGCCGACCCCTGTGAAACACGAACCAAGCGGCGGCGCGAGCCGCGTGAGGCTTGGAGCTGGTCTCGGCAACGAGACCATGCAAGCTAGAACAAACCAGATTGCAACGGAACACCACCCTCGAAATCTTCGAGGTGCTGTGGCGTCACAGTTACTTTGGGCATGGCCTGACCGTGCGGCAAATACTCGATGAGCTTGCCCGTAAACACCAGCTGGAAGATCCAAGCGAGCTGCCGACCGAGAAGACCATACGAAACCAGCTCAAAAAGCTGACCTCCACGGAATTTCTCGGCAGACATATCGGGCATCTCACCGAAAGCGACCTTGCCGGCATCGAATGCAAGAATCCACAACCCGGCTGGTATCTTGATGCATTCCTGTCCACTGCCGAAATGCGACTGCTACTAGACAGTCTTACCCTATCTCGCATCAGCCTCGACACCATGGACGACCTCATCGGTAAAATCCGCGAGCTCGCAGGCGCCGCCGGGCAGGCAGTAGGCTACCTGGACCATGTGGCCACCTACACGCATATCAACGGTGAGTTCCTATCCACTATCGACCAGCTGAATCAAGCCATCGAAGAAGGCCACGGCGTAACCTTCCAATACCGTGATTACGGACCGGATGGCACCTTGATACCGCATAAAAGCCGTACGGGTGCAGGCCGAATTACCTACACCGCCGACCCTTACCAGATGGTGTACAAGAACGGACGCTATTACCTCATCTGCCACCTGCATGGCGAAGACAACCTCCGCATTTTCGTGGTCAACCGAATCGCCAACGTCAGCGCCAAAGGCAGGAACGGCACAGTGCCACTGGGAAAACCAGCACCAGCTGATTTTGACGCAGTGAACTTCATGCGCCACCGTCCATACCCCGTAGCCGATGCCCCGATTCGCATCCGCATGGCCGTACGAGACGAATCCATGCTCAACAACGTGTTCGAATGGTTCGACGACCCTCAAATCAAACATTCACCGGACGGCACACAGTTCGAAGTCATCGTCGATGCTCCCGAACGCGCTGTGTTCTGGTGGGCATTGCAGTATTCCTGGGATGGCCGCGTAGTGATTCTTGAGCCCGATTCGCTCAAGCGCAAACTCTATGATGCCGGGCGTCGCATGGCCACAGCCTATGCTCCCGAATGATGCAACATCACATCGCACACCTCCTTGTCGAGTTGTTCACCAGCGAATTTCACCGGAGAACCTATCATCCCATCGCCAATCACACTCGGTAATTTTTTACCGGGAAATACGATTTCAAGCCATTTCGCGGGCATCGTCCCTCACCTAGGCGCACATAAGGCTAAGGTGGGAATCATTAATCGCATCGCGCGTCCACAAGCGTGCACTAGCGCGTACAACAATAAGGAGCAACTATGAGCGAAGAGCGTACCGCATGGGGCTGGGGTCTGGCCAGCGTAGACGCCGCCGGCACCACCCTGGACGTCTGGTACCCCGAACTGAATCTCGGTGAGGCACCGGCCGAGTCCGATCGCCCGAACCACAATTTCGGTACTTTGGCTCACGATGAGGCCGACGCCCGTGGCATTCGCCGCGTGCCGGTATTCGTCGTCAGCCAGTTGGACGAGCCGATCAGTAATGCCGCGGACGCTTACCTGAAGCTCCATTTGATGAGCATGCGCATGGCCAAGCCGAACACGCTGAACCTCGACGGCATCTTCGCCCAGCTCGCCAATGTGGTGTGGACCAACTACGGCCCCTTCGCCGTTGAAGACTTCACGCTGCGCAAGGCCGACGTCGAACGCGCCTCCACCGAAGCCGCTCTCGCTTTCGCCTCCCAGGCCGGACTGCCTGCCGCAGCTCCTGCCGCCACTGTCAACGTGTTCGGTGTGGATAAGTTCCCGCGCATGATCGATTACGTAGTGCCCACCGGCGTGCGCCTCGGCGACGCCGACCGCGTGCGCCTCGGCGCTTACTTGTCTTCCGGCACCACCGTGATGCACGCCGGATTCGTGAACTTCAATGCCGGCACGCTCGGCGTCTCCATGGTCGAAGGCCGTGTTTCGCAAGGCGTGGTCGTGGGTGACGGTTCCGACATCGGCGGCGGTGCCTCCATCATGGGCACCTTGTCCGGTGGCGGCAAGCTGCGCAATTCCATCGGCGAGCACTCGCTGCTCGGCGCCAACGCCGGTATCGGCATCTCTCTGGGCGATAACTGCACCGTCGAAGCCGGTCTGTACATCACCGCCGGCACTAAGATCACCATCTGGGACAAGGCCAAGGCCGCCGCTGGCGAACCGCTGGAAGTGGTCAAGGGTGCTGAGCTCTCCGGCAAAGACAACATTCTGTTTATCCGCAACTCGGTGAACGGCCGCATCGAAGCCCGCTACCGCAAGGTGGGAATTGAGCTCAACGCCAAGCTGCACAAGAACTGAAATTGAAATAATGGAGCGTTATCTTCGTTGCCCCTCGGTCGACGTACCTTCGTACGCCTTCCCTCGGTGCGCCTCGATACCGCACACATTATTTCAATTTCAGAACTAGCCCTGCTAGTTCTTATGCAGCCGTCGCAGCATAGCTGGTTTGCGCTGTACATATAGAAAGCGCCTCACTGGAATCTCCAGCGAAGCGCTTTCTCAAACCAACAATCACCGCTCGTCCATCGGCACGAAATCGCGCTCGACCGGACCGGTGTAGACCTGGCGTGGGCGGCCGATCTTGGTATTCGGGTCGGCCAACATCTCACGGTACTGCGCAATCCAACCGGGAATGCGGCCCAGCGCGAACAGCGTGGTGAACATGGCCGGATCGAAGCCGATCGCCCGATAAATCAAGCCCGTGTAGAAGTCGACGTTCGGATACAGGTTGCGCGATACGAAATATTCGTCATTCAGCGCAATATCTTCAAGCTCGGTGGCCACGGCGAACAGCGCGCGCTCGTCAGACGGCAGCTTCTGCGTATCTTCGCGCTCCATGATCTTTTCCAGATACTTCCTGGCAATCGCCGCGCGCGGATCATACGACTTGTATACACGATGGCCAAGGCCGGAAATCTTCTGGCCATTCTCCTTGGCATCACGCACGAACTCGGCCACAGACTTGCCGGAATCACGAATCGCCTTCAATTGGCGCAGTACGGCCTCATTCGCACCACCATGCAACGGACCGGACAGCGCATTGACGCCAGCGGCCACCGCCGAATACAGGTTGGCGTGGGCGGAACCGGCGATACGCACCACCGAGGTCGAGCAGTTCTGCTCATGGTCGGCATGAATAATCAACAAACGACCCAAAGCATGCACATACAGCGGGTCGGATTCAAACGGCTCGTACGGCACAGCGAAGCACATGCGCAGGAAGTCGTCCACATAGCCGCGCGCGTAATCGGGGTACAGCATCGGCTCATCGCGACGACGGCGGAAGATGTACGACACAATCGTACGGGCCTTGGCCATGATGATCTTGGCGGCCTCATCAAGCTGGTCGTTGTCAGAAATATCGGTGGTGTCCGGGTAGAACGTGGCCAGCGCATTGATGGCGGAGGCGAGCACGCTCATCGGGTGAGCGGAGCGCGGGAACGAACCCATGAAGGTACGGAAGTCTTCGCCAACCATCGCTTGTGATTGATGTCCGCACAGAACTGCTCATACTCAGCCCTGCTCGGCAGCTCGCCGTAGCGCAGTGTAGGCGAGCTTGGCCGCTGCGGTGGTCTTGCCCGAGCCCTGCAGGCCACCAGCATGATGACGTTGGGGATGCGGCTGGAGAGGACCAGCTTGCTCTCGGTGCCGCCCAAAAGCTCGGTGAGCTCGTCGAGGACGATCTTGACGACGTTTTGCGCGGGCGTGAGCGACTCCATGACCTCCGCGGTCAGGCAGCGCTCCTTCGTGCGCGACACGAAGTCCTTGACGACCTTGTAGTTCACGTCGGCCTCGAGCAGCGCCATGCGGATCTCACGCATGGCGGCAGCGATATCGGCCTCGGTGAGCTTGCCTTTGCCGCGCAGGCGGTCGAACGTATCGTTCAGGCGATCGGACAGCGAGTTGAACATAACCAACCTTTCTTGCTGGAGAAGCTACATCCGTTTACATGCAGTTTGGGGACGGGGTCGTTTCGTTTCGCGTGCGGTTTGGGGACGGGGTCGTTTCGGATGGCAGGACATCCTCACCCAACCGCTCCTCATTTGGGGACGGGGACGTTTCGACCACCCTGAATCATTCGCACTACCTGAGAAGATACGAAATGACCCCGTCCCCAAACTGACCTGCCCAAACTGACAAACGAAATGACCCCGTCCCCAAACTGGGGGGATTAGGCGCCCACGAGGGCGCGGCAGAAATCGTGCGCGTCGAACCGTTGGAGGTCCTCGACCTGCTCGCCCACGCCCACGCGATAGATGGGCAGATGCAAGCGCTGAGCGACCGCCAGCGCGATACCGCCCTTCGCGGTGCCGTCGAGCTTGGTCAAGATGATGCCGTCGAGCCCCAGCGCGTCGTTGAACTCCTGAGCCTGGACGAGTCCGTTCTGACCGGTGGCGGCATCGATCACAAGGACCACGTGCACCGGGATCGGGCCGGCAGCGGCCGCGGCGGCCCGCTTGCGCGTGACCTTGACGACCTTGGCCAGCTCGCGCATGAGCTCCTCGCTCGTGTGCAGGCGGCCGGCCGTGTCGATCAGCACCAGCTCGGCGCCGTTCCTGTCGGCCTGGTCGAGCACGTCGTAGCACACACTCGCCGGGTCGGCCCCGCGCTCGCGCTTGACCACGGGCACGCCCGCGCGGGTGCCCCACACGTCGAGCTGCTCAATCGCGGCGGCGCGGAAGGTATCGGCGCTGCCGATCACCGTGCTCGTCCCGGCATGCGCGGCGGCGCTGGCGATCTTACCCACCGTGGTGGTCTTGCCGGCGCCGTTGATACCCACGAACAGCACGCAGGACGGCGTGCTGTCGAAGATGTCGCACTCCGGCTCGACAAACACCTCGGCCAGGCGCTCGGCGAGCGCGGCGCGCAGCTGTTCGGCGGTCTTGAGGTTCTTGCGGGCAGCCATGTCGCGCAGATCATCGGTGACCTGCATGGCGATCTCGCCGCCCATGTCACCCATGACCAGCGAGTCCTCCAGCTCCTCCCAGAAGTCCTCATCGACCTCGCCGCCGAAGTAGAAGACCTCGTTTAGGGCCTCGCGGCTGCGCTCGAGCCCGCGTTTCAGTGAATCGAACAGTCCCATTTAGGCATTCACGACCTTTCCGGTTTCGCGATCGAGTTTCTGGCTGACCACCCGGCTCACGCCGTCGGCCTGCATGGAGACACCGTAGAGGACGTCGGCGTCCTCCATGGTGCGGCGCTGATGCGAGATCACGAGCAGCTGCGTGGTGCGACGCAGGTAGTCGATGGCCCCGATCAGCTTGGAGAGATTCGAGTCGTCCAGCGCGGCCTCGACCTCATCGAGCACGTAGAACGGCACGGTGCGGGTGCGGTACACCGCGAACAGCAGCGCGAGCGCCGTCAGCGACTTCTCGCCGCCGCTCATGAGCATCATCTTGGTGATGCGCTTGCCGCGCGGCTGTGCCACGACCTCGATGCCGGTATCGGCCGGGTGCTCGGGGTCGGTCATCTCCAAATGGGCCTGACCGCCCGGGAAGAGCATGCTGAAGACCTCCTGGAAGTTCGCATCGACCTTCTCGAACGTCGTCAAGAAGCTCGTGCGCATCTTGCGGTCGATGGCGGCGGTGATCTTGGTGAGGGCGCGGCGTGCGCCCTCGAGGTCGCCCAGCTGGGCGGCGATGTAGTCGGCGCGCTCCTTCAGCGTCTCGTACTCCTCCATGGCCACCTGGTTGACGGGTCCTAGGTTGTTAATCTGGCGGACCAGGTCGTTGAGCTCGCGCTCGGCGGCCGCGCGGTCATCGGGGGCCGGCAGCTGCAGAGCCTCCTCCAGCACGGTGGCGCCGTCAGCGGTGATGGCCTTGATGGCTGCCTCCACCTGCACCTCGAGCTTGCCGCGCGCCACCTTCGCGTCGTTGACGGAGGTCTGGGCAGCATCCACCTCGAGCTTGGCGCGGGCAACCTCTCCCTTGGCATCCTCGATCGTGCGACGCAGCGAGGCCGAGTCGGCTTCCTCCAGCGACGCCTGGTCGCGCAGGCGGGCGGCCCAATCCATCGCGCGCTCGGACAGCGCCAGGTAGCGGTCGTGCAGCGGGTCCACGCGCAGTCGAAGCACCTCCAGCGAGCGGGCGGCCTGCTCGGTGCCGCGGATGCGGCGGTCGATGCCCTCCAGGCGACGCTTCAGCTCCGGCGCGCGCGCCGACAGGCTGCGCAGGCGCTCGGTTGCCTGGGCCAGGCGCACCTTGGCATCGGCCAGGCGCTCGGCCGCCTCGGCATCGTCCCGGCGGAGCCGCTCCAGATCGTCGGAGGCGGCATCGAGCGCGGCGGCGGCCTGATCGGCTGCGGCGCGTGCCCGGTCGCGCTCCTCGTTCAGCGCGTCGAGCCGCGGATGGGCCTCGCGTACCGAGGCGCTCGCCTCCTCGCGACGGCGCGCGAGCTGCGTGCGCTCGGCAAGCGTCGCGGACAGCGAATGCTCCATGCGCCCGATCTCGGACAGCAGCGAGTTGCGCTCCCCCTCGAGCCGCGAGATCTCGCCGGCCGATGTGCGCTCCTCTGCCTGCGCGGCCTCGATGGCCGCAGATGCCTCCGCCACCTGGCGCTCGGCGTGATCGAAGGCAGCCGAGAGCTC
>ENA-OQMN01000200-OQMN01000200.1-human-gut-metagenome-genome-assembly--contig:-NODE-200-length-15200-cov-3.593313_pt1 | contig 15200 bp, 21 predicted proteins | sample MGYA00242765_ERZ504861 | MGnify/ENA primary metagenome ERZ504861 (study PRJEB26092, sample SAMD00036417) | human gut metagenome | host: Homo sapiens | study: EMG produced TPA metagenomics assembly of... | reverse complement strand
AGAAGTGCGGCGCTGAGCTGTAAGAAAGGAGTAAGGAACAATGGCTCGTTTGAAAGAAACAGTATGTCAATGAAATTGCTCCTGCTCTGAACAAGAAGTTCGGCTACAAGAGCGTTATGCAGATCCCCAAGCTGGACAAGGTCGTCATCAATGTTGCCTGCGGCGAAGCTAAGGACAACGAGAAGATCCTGGAAGCTGTCATGAAGGATCTGGGCCAGATCACTGGCCAGAAGGCAGTCGTCTGCCGTGCCAAGAAGAGCGTCGCTAACTTCAAGCTGCGCCAGGGCACTCCCATCGGCTGCAAGGTCACCCTGCGTGGTGAGCGTATGTACGAGTTCGTCGATCGTTTCTTCAACATCGCACTGCCCCGTGTCCGCGACTTCCGCGGCATCAACGGCAACGGTTTTGACGGTCGCGGCAACTTTGCATGCGGCATCAAGGAGCAGATCATCTTCCCCGAGATCGACTTCGAGAAGGTCGATGCTGTCCGCGGCATGGATGTCTGCTTCGTTACCACCGCTAAGACCGACGAGGAGGCCAAGGAGCTGCTGAAGGCTCTGGGCGCTCCGTTCGCTGAGAATAACTAAGGAGGAGATTACAATGGCTAAACTGTCTATGAAGCTCAAGCAGTCTCGTCCTGCTAAGTTCTCTACCCGCGCATACACCCGCTGCCGCATCTGCGGCCGCCCCCACTCTGTGCTGCGCAAGTACGGCGTGTGCCGTGTGTGCTTCCGTGAGCTGGCCTACAAGGGCGAGATCCCGGGTGTCAAGAAGGCTTCCTGGTAATTGACCAGAGGGCTGGATAACAAGTCGGATTCCGCCCCGGGGCAACGATGTTTCGGGGCGGTATCATTATAAAACAAATGAGAGCTAATCTAAGGAGGTTAGTGGCAAATGCAGATTACTGATCCTATCGCGGACCTGCTGACCCGCATCCGCAATGCTAGCACTGCCAAACACCCTTCTGTGGAGATCCCCGCTTCCAACATGAAGAAGGCTATCTGCCAGATCCTGGTTGACGAGGGCTACATCAAGGGCATGCAGGTGAAGAACGACACCGTTCAGGGCACCATCGTTGTCACCCTGAAGTATCAGGCGAACGGCGAGCCCGTTATCGCTGGTCTGCGCCGTGTGTCCAAGCCGGGCTTGCGCATCTACACCAACTGCGAGGATATGCCCAAGGTCATGAAGGGCCTGGGCACCGCAATCATTTCCACCTCTAAGGGCATCATGACCGATAAGGCTGCTCGTGCTGCGCACGTTGGCGGCGAGGTCCTGGCCTTTGTGTGGTAAGAAAGGGGTAAAAGACAATGTCGAGAATTGGAAGAAAACCCATCGTCATTCCTGCCGGCGTTACTGTCACTGTCGATGAGGCAGCACACAGCGTCACCGTCAAGGGCCCCAAGGGCAGCCTGAATTCCAACTATCATCCCCTCATGACCGTCAAGGTCGAGGGCAATGAGATTTTGGTTACCCGCCCCAATGACGAACCCGAGGCCCGCAGCCTGCACGGCCTGACCCGCAGCAACATCGCCAACATGGTGAACGGTGTTGTCCACGGCTACGAGAAGAAGCTGGAGATCGTGGGCGTCGGCCTGCGCTGCCAGAAGCAGGGCTCCAACCTGGTCATGAACCTGGGCTTCTCTCATCAGGTGAACATCCCCGATACGGAGGATTGCACCATCGTGTGGCAGGATCCCAACCACTTCACTGTTACCGGTATCGATAAGCAGAAGGTCGGCCAGTACGCTGCTGAGATCCGCGCCAAGAAGCCGCCTGAGCCTTACAAGGGTAAGGGCATCCGCTACGAGGGCGAGGTCGTCAAGCACAAAGAAGGCAAGGCCGGCAAGGGCAAGAAATAAGGTAAGGAGTGAAAGACAATGGTTAAGCAGATCGACAAGAACGAAGCTCGTCTTCGTCGTCATCGCCGCGTTCGCAACAAGATCAGCGGCACCGCAGCACGTCCTCGCCTGGATGTTTTCCGCTCCGCCAAGCACATCTACGCTCAGATCATCGACGATGAGCAGGGCGTTACTCTGGTGTCGGCGTCCACTATGGACAAGGACTTCAATGGTTTCGGCGGCAACGTCGAGGCCGCAGCTGAGATCGGCAAGAAGATCGCAGCAAAGGCTCTGGAAAAGGGCATCACCGAGGTCGTTTTCGACCGTGGCGGTTACGTTTATCATGGCCGTGTTAAGGCCCTGGCTGATGGCGCCCGTGAGGGCGGCCTGAAGCTGTAATGAGAGGAGGAAACACATTATGGCTATGAGAAACCGTGAAGACGACGGCATGATCACCAAGGTCGTCTCCATCAACCGCGTTTCCAAGACTGTCAAGGGCGGCCGCATCATGAAGTTTGCCGCTCTGGTTGTCGTGGGCGACGGCAAGGGCACCATCGGTTACGGCATCGGCAAGTCCGGCGAAGTGCCTGAGGCAATTCGTAAGGGCGAGGCTGCTGCTAAGAAGAATATGCACAAGGTTGCCGTGAAGGGCACCACTATCCCCCACGAGATCGTCGGCAAGTACGGCGCAGGCGCAGTCCTGCTGAAGCCGGCTGCCGCCGGTACCGGCATGATCGCTGGCGGCCCCGTGCGTGCCGTCATCGAGGCTGCCGGCATCAAGGACATTCGTGCGAAGTCTATGCGTTCCAACAACCCCATCAATGTTGTGTCTGCTACCTTCGCAGGTCTGTGCGGCCTGGTCAGCGCAGAGTCTGTTGCTGAGAAGCGCGGCAAGACCGTGAAAGAAATTCTGGGTTAAGGAGGTAACAAACCATGGCAGATAAGATGCTCAAGATCGAGCTGAAGAAGAGCCTGATCGGCCGCGGCGCCAAGCAGATCGCTACCGCTGAGGCTCTGGGCCTGAAGAAGCCGGGCGACGTTACCGTTCAGCCTGACAATGCCGCTACGCAGGGCAAGATCGCTAAGATCGGCTTCCTGCTCAGCGTCACCGAAGCCTAATCAGGGGGGATACGCATAATGAAACTTCATGAACTGCACGCGATTCCCGGCGCAAACAAGGCTGTGACCCGCAAGGGCCGCGGCATTGGCTCCGGCAATGGCAAGACTGCCGGTTTCGGCAGCAAGGGCCAGAAGGCCCGTTCCGGCGTGAAGCACGCTGGTTTCGAGGGCGGCCAGATGCCTCTGGCACGCCGCCTGCCGAAGGTCGGCTTTAACAATATCTTTGCTACCCAGTACGCCATCGTCAACGTGGCCGATCTGGAGGCAGCTTTCGAGGCCGGCGAAGTCGTCGACACCGAGGCTCTGAAGGCAAAGGGTCTGGTCAAGAAGACCCTGGACGGCGTTAAGGTCCTGGGCAACGGCGAGCTGACTAAGGCTCTGACCGTTAAGGCCGCAGCCTATTCCGCTTCTGCCAAAGAGAAAATCGAGAAGGCAGGCGGAAAGGCTGAGGTGATGTAAGGTGTTCCAGACATTCCGTAACGCATGGAAGATCCCCGAGCTTAAAAATCGTCTCCTGTTCACGCTGGCGATCCTCGTGGTGTATCGTTTGGGCTGCGCTATCCCGGTGCCTTTCGTGACCAGCTCTGCGCTGACGCAGATGTTCTCGAACGGCAACATGCTCGCATATCTCGATATGATGAGCGGCGGCGCACTGTCCCGGTGCACGCTCTTCGCGTTAGGTGTGACACCCTATATCAACGCATCCATCATCGTGCAGCTGCTCACTGTGGCCATCCCCTCGCTGGAAAACATTGCGAAGGAACCGGACGGCCAGCAGAAGCTGCAGCAGATCACCCGGTATGCCGGAGGCATCATTGCTCTGATCATGAGCCTCGGCTACTACTTTGTGGTCCGTAACATGGGCGCACTGAAGTACACTTCCGGCGCGGCTGGTATCTTTACCGCCGTGGTCATCATCGCGACCTTCACCGCAGGTGCTCAGCTGATCACCTGGTGCGGCGAGCAGATCGATGACAAGGGCATCGGCAACGGCCTGTCCCTTCTGATTTTCTCTTCGATCGTTTCCAACTGGTCCTCTCTCTACACCACGGTGGCTGGTCTGCTGACCCGCGCCGCCGCTGGCGAGAGCCAGTTCTACATCTTCCTGCCCCTGCTGCTCGTTCTGGCACTGGTCGTGATCGTGTTCATCGTCATTATGACGAACGCTGAGCGCCGCATCACCATCCAGTATGCCAAGCGCGTGGTGGGCCGCAAGCAGATGGGCGGGCAGAACAGCTACCTGCCGCTGAAGCTGAACATGACCGGCGTCATGCCCATCATCTTCGCTTCCGCTCTGGTCTCGATCCCGGGCACGATCGGCAGCTTTATGCAGGTCGACCAGGCTGCGCATCCGTTCTGGTACGCATTCTTCCGTACCTTCAACTATACGTCGCCGCTTTACGTCGTCATCTACCTGCTGCTGATCCTGGCCTTCAACTACTTCTATGTGGCCATCCAGTACAACCCTGTTGAGATCGCCAACAATCTGCGCCGCAACAACGGCTCGATCCCCGGCTTCCGTCCCGGCAAGCCGACCAGCGATTTCATCACCCGCACGCTGAACAAGATCACCCTCATCGGCGCGATCTTCCTCGCTGTGGTGGCTGTGCTGCCTATCGTTCTGGGCAACCTGACCGGTATGAGCATCCAGCTGGGCGGTACCAGTCTGCTGATCGTGGTCGGTGTGGCACTCGATACCACTCGCAGCCTCGACAGCTTCATGACGATGCGCAGCCACAAAGGCTTCCTCGGCTGATCTGTAAAGAATAAGCACTGATGTAAGAAAGCACTGGAAAGGAGAGCATGCTCGGACTTTTCAGTGCTTTTTTGCTTTGGCGAGCCGTTAGCGGCTTCAAACCGCGGCGGACTCAATGAAAAACCGTTCTTTATATAAGGAGAGGAGAATTCCTATGAATCTGATTCTGTTGGGCGCCCCCGGCGCAGGCAAAGGCACGCAGGCTGAGATCATCTGCGCAAAGCTGAACATCCCCGCCATCAGCACCGGCAACATCCTCCGCGCTGCTGTCAAGGACGGCACCGAGATGGGCCTGAAGGCAAAGAGCTTCATGGACGCCGGCGCGCTGGTCCCCGATGAGGTCATCATTGGCATCCTGAAGGACCGCCTGTCCGAGGCTGACTGTGCAAACGGCTTCATCCTGGACGGTGTGCCCCGCACCATCGCGCAGGCAGAGGCCATCGAGAAGATGGGCATCCGCATCGACAAGGTGCTGGAGCTGTCTGTCGCTGACGATGTCATCGTCAATCGCATGGGCGGCCGCCGCGTCTGCGAAAAGTGCGGCGCAAGCTACCACATCGTCAACAAGAAGAGCAAGGTCGAGGGCGCGTGCGACTGCTGCGGCGGCAAGCTCGTCATCCGCAAGGACGACCAGCCCGCTACCGTGCTCGACCGTCTGAAGGCATATCATGAGCAGACTGAGCCGCTGGTGGACTTCTACCGTCAGCGCGGCAAGCTGGCGGTCATCCCCTTCAACGATTCCATCGAGGCGACCACGGCAGAGATCATGAAGGCTTTGGAGGCATAAAAGTGATTCAGATCAAGAATGCGAAAGAGCTGGACGGTATGCGCAGGGCGAATGCCCTGAGCGCAGCTGCCCTGAAATACGGCGGTGAACATATCGAGGCAGGTATGACCACCTGGGAGCTGGATAAGCTGATCTACGACTTCATCGTGAAGCACGGCGGCATCCCCAACTTCAAGGGTCTGTACGGTTTCCCCGGAACGGCCTGCATCAGTTTGAACGATACCATCATCCATGGTATCCCTTCGCATGACATCGTCATCCGCCCGGGTGACATCGTGAGCATTGATACCGGCGCAAAGGTCGATGGCTTCAACGGCGACAACGCCTGCACCTATGCAGTGGGCAAGATCGACCTGGAGGCTCAACGCCTTCTGGACGTCACCAAGGCCGCTCTCTACAAGGGCATCGAGCAGGCTGTGGCCGGCAGCCGCATCGGCGACATCGGCTATGCCGTCCAGAGCTACTGCGAGGACGCCGGTTTCTCCGTCGTCCGCGAGTTCGTGGGCCACGGCACCGGCAGGGAGCTGCACGAAGACCCCGAAGTGCCGAACTACGGCCATCAGGGCCGCGGCCCCCGTCTCGTCCCCGGCATGACCATCGCCATCGAGCCCATGATCTGCCAGTACGACTGCAAGATCACTCAGGCCAAGGACGGCTGGACGGTCAAGACCAGGGACGGCGGTCTGGCTGCTCACTTCGAGCATTCCATAGCCATCCTCAAGGACCGCACCGAGATCATGACCCGGAGCTGGGATGACCCCAGCTTTGACCCCGATACCTTCAGCCTCAAGTAAGGCTTGAGACCGAGACCTCCCTTTCCGGGGAGGTCTTTTTGGTTTTGAAAGACGTTATTTATGCAATTCTGACAAGTTTTGGTGAAAAAGATTCATCTTCACGGTGGAAATGGCAATGCAGAGGGCGGAAAAAGACCGTTTTGAAAAAGCAAGAATTTTTTATCGGAAATACGGAAAAAACCACTTGCAAAATGGATACAAAAGGTGTATAATCTATAAATGGCCGTGACAGCCAGATGCTTTCTCGGTGGACAGGGATTTTCTGCCCACTTTGCGGATTTTGTGCCGCAGGAGAAGAAGTATGTGGCTTTCATCGCCGCCTGTCCGTCCCAACACGACAAACTGAGCAGATCCAATGAGGAGGCAATTAGCTTGTCTAAAGAAGACGTCATCGAAATTGAAGGCATCGTGCGTGAAGCCATGCCCAACGCCATCTTTAAGGTGGAAATGTTGAGCGAGGACAAGAACACCGGGAAGCTCACTCCCAGTGGTCACATCCTCTTAGCGCACATCTCCGGCAAGCTGCGGACCAATTTCATCCGTATCCTGCCCGGGGACAAGGTAACTGTGGAAATGTCGCCCTACGACTTGTCGAAGGGCCGCATCACCTGGCGCTCCAAATAAGCACCAGGGTATCAACCAAAAGGAGGTTCAACATCATGAAGGTCAAGCCTTCCGTGAAACCCATCTGCGAAAAGTGCAAGGTCATCCGCCGCAAAGGCCGCGTGATGGTCATCTGCCAGAACCCCAAGCATAAGCAGCGCCAGGGCTAATTCGGGCGCCTGGGGGTCAAGTGCGTAGAGTCCCGGCGCAGACCCCGACACGGACATGGGATGATTTTTGGAGGAAAACTACTATGGCACGTATTGCCGGCGTTGACCTGCCCCGCGAGAAGCGCGTTCAGGTGGGTCTCACCTACGTTTACGGTATCGGTCAGACCACTGCCAACAAGATCCTGGCAGCTACTGGCATCAACCCCGATACCCGCGTCAAGGACCTGACTCTGGAAGAAGAGGCTAAGATCCGTGACTACATCGATCAGGCTAACATCATCGTCGAGGGCGACCTGCGTCGTAATGTCGCTCTGGACATCAAGCGCCTGGTTGAGATCCAGTCCTTCCGTGGCACCCGCCATCGCAAGAACCTGCCCTGCCGTGGCCAGCGTACCAAGACCAATGCACGTACCTGCAAGGGTCCCAAGCGCACGGTCGCTAACAAGAAGAAGTAAGGAGGTTCTGAGAAATGGCAAGTGCAAATAACGCCAAGAAGGGCGCAAACGTCCGCATGAAGCGGAAAGAGCGTAAGAACATTGCAGCCGGTCAGGCTCACATCCAGTCTACGTTCAACAATACTGTCGTCACCATCACCGACCTGCAGGGCAATGCAGTGTCTTGGTGCTCCTCTGGCTCCCTGAACTTCCGCGGCAGCCGCAAGAGCACTCCGTTTGCAGCTCAGTCTGCAGCAGAGACCGCTGCCAAGGTCGCTATCGAGCATGGCATGAAGACCGTTGAGGTCTACGTCAAGGGCCCCGGCGCTGGCCGTGAGTCCGCTATTCGTGCGCTTCAGGCCACCGGTCTGGAAGTCACCCTCATCAAGGACGTGACTCCCATCCCCCACAACGGCTGCCGTCCCCCGAAGCGCCGTCGTGTCTGATCGAAGGAGGAAACTGAATTATGGCAAAGAATACGCAGCCTATCGCAAAGCGTTGCAAGGCCCTGGGCATTTCTCCTGCGGTCATGGGCTATGCAAAGAAGAATACTACCCGCAACTCCAATGGCAACATGCGCAAGAAGCAGTCTGAGTACGCTACTCAGCTGAAGGAGAAGCAGAAGGTCAAGTTCATCTACGGCGTTCTGGAGAAGCAGTTCCACAACGCTTACCTGAAGGCTGAGGCTATGCCCGGCAAGACCGGTGAGAACCTGCTTCAGCTCATGGAGCGCCGTCTGGACAACGTCGTGTTCCGTCTGGGCTTTGCTCAGACCCGCCGCGACGCTCGTCAGCTGGTCTCTCACGCTCACTTCACCGTCAACGGCAAGAAGGTCAACATCCCCTCTTACCTCATCAAGGCCGGTGATGTCATCGAGGTCCGTGAGTCCAGCCGCAGCTCCGCGAAGTTCGCTAAGCTGACTGGCCCCGAGGCCCTCGTCGTGGCTCTGCCCTCCTGGCTGGACCGCGAGGCCGGCACCCTGAAGGGCGTCGTCAACAAGCTCCCCGAGCGCAGCGACATCGACTACGAAGTTGCAGAGCACCTCATCGTCGAGCTGTACTCCAAGTAATCCATTAAGAAGGCCTGGCCTTCCGTGTGGATGGCCGGTTTTCGCATTCTTTTCTTTGAAAGAATTTAATAATGGGCCGATGGCAACATCGGTTTGACAAGGAGGGCATAGATATGATGGAGATTGAACGTCCCAAAATCGAAACGGCAAGCCTGTCTCCCGACGGCCGCTACGGCAAGTTCGTGGCAGAGCCTCTGGAGCGTGGCTTTGGCATCACACTGGGCAACAGCCTGCGTCGTGTGCTTCTTTCCTCTCTGCCCGGTGTCGCCGTGACCAGCGTCAAGATCGACGGCGTGGTTCACGAGTTCTCCACCATTGAGGGCGTCAAGGAAGACGTTACCGAGATTGTCCTGAACCTGAAGGGTATCGCTGCAAAGCTGTACACCGACGGTCCGAAGACAGTGCGTGTTGAGGCAGTTGGCCCCTGTGAGGTCACCGCCGACAACATCAAGCAGGGCGATGATATTGAGATCCTGAACCCTGAGTGGCACATCGCAACCCTGGGCGAGGGCGGCAAGCTCGTCATGGAGCTGACTTTCGATAAGGGTCGCGGCTATGTGCCCGCTGAGCGCAACAAGCAGGCCATCATCGAGAAGAATGACATCAACACTCTTCCCGTTGATAGCATTTACACCCCCGTGCTCAAGGTGAATTATAATGTCGAGAGCACCCGTGTTGGCCAGGCCATCGACTACGACAAGCTGACCATCGAGGTTTGGACGGATGGCACGATCAATGCACAGGAGGCCGTTTCTCTGGCTGCCCGTGTGCTGACCGAGCACCTGAACCTGTTCGTCAACCTGTCCGACGAGGCCGCTGGCGCTGAGATCATGGTGGAGAAGACCAACGACGATAAGGAGAAGGCTCTGGAGATGACCATCGAAGAGCTGGATCTGAGCGTCCGTTCCTTCAACTGCCTCAAGCGTGCCGGCATCAACACGGTGGAGGATCTGGTCAGCAAGAGCGAGGACGAAATGATGAAGGTTCGTAACCTCGGCCGCAAGAGCCTCGAGGAAGTCATGGCGAAGCTGGACTCTCTCGGCTTCAAGCTGAACACAGACGATGAGTAATATTAAAGTTAAGGAGTGAAACGGGATGCCCGGTACCAGAAAGCTCGGTAGAACCAGCGACAGCCGCAACGCTATGATGCGCGCCATGGTTACCTACCTGTTAGAGAATGGCAAGATTGAGACCACTGTCACTCGCGCCAAGGACGTTCGTTCCATGGCCGAGAAGATGATCACCCTGGGTAAGGCCAGCGACCTGCACACCAAGCGTCAGGTCTACGCCTACATCACCAAGGAAGATGTTGCAAAGAAGCTGTTTGATGAGATCAGCCCCAAGTACGCTGACCGCAACGGCGGCTACACCCGCATCATCAAGATCGGCGCTCGCCGCGGCGACGCTGCTGAGATGGCAGTTCTGGAGCTCGTCTGATCGACTCTGACTGAATAAATCAGTATCAAAAAGCCCTTTCCCGTCCGGGAGAGGGCTTTTTCTGTTTTCGCCGCTTGGCAGAGCCCTCCTTGCGTGATATACTGATACTGTTATGGTATGCAGATTTCCACGAGCAGGAGGGAATATGTTGAAAATCAAAGGATGGCTGCGGGCGGCTGCGCTGTGCGCGGCGTTCTGCCTGCTGCTGACCGGGTGCAGCATCCCCATGCAGGAAGAAACGGTGCAGGTGGAGGAACTGCTGCGTGCGCCCCGCCTTGCGGGCGATTACGGCGCATTGCAGACCGCCCTGAACGACTGGCTGGGGGAGAGCGCCCAGGTGAAATATCCGCTGCGGGGCGACCTGCTGTCGCCCTTTGTACTGCAGGATTTCGACGGCGACGGCGAACAGGACGCAGCGGTGTTCTACACCACGGCCCTCACCTCCAATGTATGCGTTGCTTTCTTACGCAAGAACAGCGGGGGTGCCTGGCAGGTGAGCCAGACCGTAGAGGGCCTGGCCGATTCGGTGGACAATGTCCGGCTGGCGCAGCTTCAGGCGGGCGGCACGGCCCAGCTCGTCGTGGGCTATGCGGCTTCGCAGGATGACCACTACGTGGCCGTTTACTCCTACGAGAACGGCGAGGTGTCGGCCATCCTCGAGCAGGCCTATGAGCAGTACCTCGTGGAGGACATCACCGGCGGAGGCAGCGAAGACCTTATCCTGATGTCCACGCTGGAAGACAGCGGCGTCCAGATCGAGCTGCTGACCGTCGATAAGGACGGAAGCTTCCAGCAGGTGGCCGTCATGGCACTGTCGGGCGATAAGTTCTCGGGCTGCGCCTCGGTGGCGGCGGGCCTCGGCGCGGACGGAAAGCACTATCTGGTGCTGGACGGCTGGACGGGCATCTCGGGCAATAATCTGGCCTCGGTGCTGCTGCGGTTCGACGATGAGAGCCAGCAGATGGTGCCGGCCTCTCAAATCACCAGCGAGGAGCTGTACAATGCCTCGCTGCGCAATGTCCCAAGCCTCGTGAGCCGCGATCTGGACGGCGACGGCATCGTGGAGATCCCGACCCAGCCCGACGAAGCGGGTCTGCTGAACATGAGCCAGAGCCGACGGATGGATTTTATCGTCTGGATGGACTACACGGCGTCAGCGCCGGAAAAGAGTTTCGGCCTGCTGGATGAGGAGACCGGCTGCTATATCGCCCTGCCCGTCGAGTGGGAGGGCAATCTGATGCTCACGGACAGCACGGACGAGGAAGACGCCGTGGAGCTGCGGACGGTAGACGAGAACAAGCTGGTGCTTACCCTGCGGCTGGCTTCGTCCAGCGAGAATGCTGTGGGATGGACCCGCCTTGGCGTGGTGGCGTCCCGCCAGATGCAGGCAAAGCTCGGCCCGGATGTGACCATAGAGGACCCGGATTACCGGCTCTCCCGGTCGCTGTACCGGCTGAATTAGCTCTCTCAGGCCGTTTCACGGCCAGCTTTCCCAAGGGGAGAGCCATTGGCGGGCCGGGGAAGTTTGAGCGGACTGAATAAAAATGATTTTTCGTAACATGCCGGGCCTTGCGCATAAGGCAAACCGGATAGAAACGGAGGAACGATAAATGGTCAAGGTTCTGGTAGTGGAAGATGAGGCCAGCATTCGCGAGATGATAGCGCTGAACCTGCGTCTGGCCGGGATGGAGGCTGTGGAGGCAGACAGCGCCGAAGCGGCCCTGCCTCTTCTGGAGCAGCGGCCGGGCTGTGATGCGGCCATCCTGGACGTGATGCTGCCGGGCATGAATGGCTTCTCGCTCTGCGAGACCATCCGCCGCACCGACCAGAAGATCGGAATCATCATCCTGAGCGCCAAGGGGCAGGAGCAGGATAAAATTCGCGGCCTGTCCATCGGTGCCGACGACTATATGACCAAGCCCTTCAGCGTCAGTGAGCTGCTGGCCCGTGTGGAGGCGCTCTGCCGCCGCGTGGGCCGTTCGGCCGGCGCCGAGGCAGGGGAGCAGGCTCCGGCCTCACTGGTGAGCGGCAGTTTTGTGCTGGACGAGAACCGCCGCGTCCTGCTCAAGGCGGGCAAGCCCATCGAGCTGACTCAGGTGGAGTTCCAGATCATGGAGCTGTTCTTCCGCAACCCCGGTGTGGCGCTGGTGCGCGAGCGCATCCTCAAAGGTGTCTGGGGTGAAAACTACTTCGGCGACGTCAAGATCGTGGACGTGAACATCCGCCGTCTGCGGATGAAGGTGGAGGATGAGCCCAGCCATCCGGCACATATCCTCACCGTGTGGGGATATGGTTATCGGTGGGAGGAATAACATGCGAAGCGGTATCACCCGGCGATGGCTGCGGGGCAGTCTGCTCATTACGGTACTGCTGGTGCTGCTGGTGGAGGTCATGTTCCTCTACAGCGCCACCCGCAGCTACTACAACGGCGTCCAGCAGACCATGTACCGCCGCTTTTCGTCCATCACCGGCCAGCTCAAAATGTACACCGGCGAGACGAGCCAGAAGACCGCCGCCAGCCGCAGCGTGGCTCTGCGCCGGATGGTGGAGCAGTTCTCCGATAAGGACAAATATGAGTTCATGCTGCTGGACAGCTACGGCGGTGTCATCGCCTCGTCCAGCGGCACCGATGCCGAGGGCATCGTCACCCGCACCGACTTTGAGCAGGCTCAGGACGCCGTGGACGGGCAGGGCATCGCCATCTACCGCACCCAGAGCGGAGAGATGGTCATGGCGGCCTGCTGTCTCGTACCCTATGTGGCCGAAGATGTGGCCGCCATGCGTCTCGTCACCAGTCTGACGCTGGTGGAAGAACAGCTCAAACGCACCGTGGTGGTGGCCCTCATCATGGGTGCGGCGGTGCTGGCCTTTACCATCATGTCGGGCCTGTACTTCGTGCGGAGCATCGTGGTGCCGCTGGGACAGGTGGAGCGCACCGCCGCCGGCATCGCCCGGGGTGAGCTGGACGTCCGTCTGCCCGTCACCGGCGACGAGCGGGATGAGGTGGACCGCCTGCGCGGCACCATCAACCGGATGGCCGAGGGCCTCGAAGAGACGGAAAAGATGAAAAATGAGTTCATCAGCTCCGTCTCCCACGAGCTGCGCACCCCCTCACCTCCATCCGGGGCTGGGTGGAGACGCTGCGCACACTGGACGACCCCTCCGACGAGAACTACCGCAAGGGCCTCGAGATCATCAACAACGAGACGGCCCGTCTCTACAACATGGTGGAGGAGCTGCTGGATTTCAGCCGCCTGCAGAATGGCCGTCTCAAGATGACCTGCCGCCCCCTCGACCTTGTGGCCGAGCTGACCGATGCGGTGCTTTTCTGCGAGGCCCGCATCCAGCGGGAGGGGCTTGTGCTGGTGTACAATGAGCCGGAGGAGATGATCCCGGTCTACGCCGACCCCGACCGTCTGCGGCAGGTGTTCATCAACATCCTGGACAACGCCATCAAGTATTCCGCCCCCGGCGGGCGCATCACAGTCAAGCTCTGGGCGGGCGAGTACAAAGCCTTTATCGAATTGATCGACCAGGGCCGCGGCATCCCGCCCGAAGACCTCGAGAACGTCAGGACTAAGTTCTACAAGGGCAGCAACTCGGTGCGCGGCAGCGGCATCGGTCTGGCGCTGGTGGACTCCATCATGACCGCCCTCGACGGCACGATGGACATCAAGAGCACTCTGGGCCGGGGTACGGTGGTGACACTGGGCCTGCCGCTCTACAAAAATAAGAAGCCGTTTTCCTAAGCATTGCACGCCGCCTGAGCGGTCTTTTTGCCAGCATACCGTGTTGCTTTCCCTTGCAATCCGTCAGGATCGCTGCGGAAAATCGCCTTGTCTGCTGACAAAAATCCTCGCCATTCGGCGCACCCTGCTTACGAAAACAGCTTCCAAGATTTTGTCACATTTATGTGGTAAGATAGAAGCCAAAAAACGGACAGGAGAAATCCATTTTATGAATCACGAACCCAAGAAGGAATGCTTCAAGACCAGTGTGGGCGGTCAGGCCCTGATGGAAGGCATCATGATGCGCGGCCCGGAGCACATCTGCTGCGCTGTGCGCAAGCCCGACGGCACCATCGAAACGAAGATAGAAGATACCCCGAAACACGGCATCTGGGCCAAGATCCCTCTCGTGCGGGGAGCCCTCTCGATGATAGAGAGCCTCATCACCGGCTACCGCTACATGATGTACTCTGCCCAGGTGAGCATGGGCGACGAATACGACGCCGAAGAGGAAGAGTCCGCCTTTGAAAAATGGGTGGGCGACCATCTGGGCAAGAAGGCCGAGGATATCCTGATGGCCGGTGCGGCCCTCGTGGGCGGACTGTTCGCCATCCTGCTGTTCACCGTCCTGCCGACGGTGCTGGTGGGCGGCCTTGGCAAGGTGGTCACCCTGACCCGCTGGCCGAGAGTCATCCTCGAGGCGCTGCTGAAAGTGGCCATCTTCCTCGGCTACATGGTGGCCATCTCCAAGATGAAGGAGATCCACCGCGTTTTCGAGTATCACGGCGCAGAGCACAAGACCATCGCCTGCTACGAGGCCGGCGACGAGCTGACCGTGGAGAATGTCCGCAAGTACACCCGCTTCCACCCCCGCTGCGGCACCAGCTTCCTCATTCTGGTGGTCATCGTCAGCGTTTTCCTCTACAGCGTGCTGCCCTGGAGCAGCACCAGCCTCCGCGTCCTGTTCAAGCTGCTGCTCCTGCCGGTGGTCATGGGCATCAGCTACGAGCTGCTCAAGTGGTGCGGCCGCTCGGACAACATCGCCACCCGCATCATCCGCCAGCCCGGCCTTTGGGTGCAGCGGCTGACGGTCTTTGAACCCGACGACAGCATGATCGAGGTGGCCATCGCCGCCGTGACGCCGGTGCTGCCCGAAGACCCGGAGGACGGCAAATGGTGAGCGAAGGGATGCTGCCCCGTGCAGCGGTCAAAGAGGTGGAAGCGCGGCTGACGGCGGCGGGCTGTCCGGACGCAGACTTCGACACCCGGGAGCTGTTCCGGCTGGCGACAGGCCGGGACGTCCGCCTTTCTGACCGTCCATTGGACGCCGCCGAAGTATTTTCAAAAATCGTCCACTCGCTTTGATCGACATAGTGGCTTTTCTTGTCTTTGAAGTGCTTGCGGGTTTTGAAATTGATGGTATGCCCCAGATACTCCCGCTTTTTCAGGATTTCAACAACCG
>ENA-OQMN01000196-OQMN01000196.1-human-gut-metagenome-genome-assembly--contig:-NODE-196-length-15373-cov-3.841663_pt1 | contig 15373 bp, 13 predicted proteins | sample MGYA00242765_ERZ504861 | MGnify/ENA primary metagenome ERZ504861 (study PRJEB26092, sample SAMD00036417) | human gut metagenome | host: Homo sapiens | study: EMG produced TPA metagenomics assembly of... | reverse complement strand
CAGTCAAGGCGCTTGACGGTGTGATGGGCCTCGTGGAGGACGACACCATGCAGATCGTGCTGGGGCCCGGCAAGGTCAACAAGGTGCTGGAGGAGTTCTCGAAGCTCACCGGTATCGCCAAGGGCGAGGTTGCCGAGGACCTGAGCGTGGCCGATGCAGCGGCTGAGAACAAGGCGGCTCAGAAGGCCAAGTACGAGCACAAGCCCGTGCAGGCGTTCATGAAGAAGATCGCCAACGTGTTCGTGGCGCTGCTGCCCGGCATCATCGCTGCCGGCCTCATCAACGGCATCTGCAACGTCATCAACGTTTCCTCCGGGGATATGTTCGCCGGTGAGTGGTGGTACCAGGGCATTCGCTCCATGGGCTGGGCGCTGTTCGCCTATCTGCCCATCCTGGTGGGCTTCAACGCCGCCCGCGAGTTCGGTGGCTCGGGCGTGCTCGGCGGTATCGCCGGCATGATGTGCATCGCCAACGCGAGCATGCCGTTGCTCGCACCCGGTACGGCCGATCCGGCCAACGCCATCCTGCTGCCTCTGACGAATGCGGCGTACAACCCGGCGGCGGGCGGTATGATCGCCGCGCTTATTGCCGGTGCGTTCTTCGCGTTTTTGGAGAAGCATATCCGCAAGGTCATGCCGAGCGTGCTCGATACCTTCCTGAGCCCGCTTCTGGTGCTGATCATCGGCGCGTTCTCCATGATGCTTGTGATCCAGCCGCTGGGCGCCTTCCTCACGCAGGGCATCTTCGCCGTCGTGACCTTTGTGTACGAGAAGCTCGGCGCCGTGGGCGGCTTCATCCTATCCGCCGGCTTCCTGCCGCTCGTGTCCGTTGGCCTGCACCAGGCGCTGACGCCGATCCATGCGCTGCTGAACGCCCGAACGGGGCCACCCAGGGTATCAACTACCTGCTGCCCATCCTCATGATGGCCCGGCGGCGGCCAGGTGGGCGCCGGTTTGGCGCTGTACTTCAAGAGCAAGAACAAGAAGCTCAAGAAGTTTGTGGCCGAGTCCATTCCCGTCGGCATCCTCGGCGTGGGCGAGCCGTTGATGTACGCGGTGACGCTGCCGCTGGTCAAGCCGTTTATCACGGCTTGCCTGGGTGCCGGTTTGGGCGGCGTCATCGCGGCGCTGTTCCACATCGGCACCGTGTCCCAGGGCGTGTCGGGTCTCTTTGGCCTGCTTATCGTGGTGCCCGGTCAGCAGCTGGTGTACGTGCTCGCCATGCTGGCAGCCTACGCGGGCGGGTTTGTCCTGACCTGGTTCTTCGGCGTGGACGAGGAGAAGATCAACGCCTTCTACGGCGAGTAGGGGGCATGTGGCGGCGGTTGCGCGCCTATCGGTTCGGGCCTTCTCCGCATGTGCGGGGAAGGCCTTTTGCAACGGATGGGATGGCGGCTGCGCAGGGTTGGAGCCGGTCCTGTGCGCTGCGGTGGGTTGAACGACGGGGCGAAGGACGGGCACGCTGGTGGGACAGAGCCGACCGTCGACCGCGCGGGCAGCAAGCAGTCGCGAAGCATGCGGTTCCTTTACGGGCGGTGATTCGAGAACAAGGATGGAATAGACGGTGAACACGGGCATTTCGGTATATTTCAGCGCAGAGACGGCCTATAACGAGCGCATGATCGAGCGGGCACGGTACGCGGGTGCCACGATGGCGTTTACCTCGATGCATATTCCTGAGGAGGAAGGTGTCGATTACCGGCGTGACGCGCGCCGCCTGCTGGGCCTGCTGCGGGATGCGGGCATGGCGCTTATCGTGGACGTGGGCCCCGAGACCTGCGGAAAGCTCGGTTGCGAGCGCATCGAGGACCTGGCTGATCTGGGCATCACGCACGTGCGCTTGGATTACGGGTTTTCGCCCGAGGAGACGGTGCGGCTGTCGCAGGTGTTCCACATCGTGTGCAACGCCTCGACGGTAACGAAGGCCGAGCTGACGGCGTGGCGCACCGCCGGGGCGGATTTCTCGCGGTTCGCCGCGTGTCACAACTACTACCCCAAGCAGTTCACGGGGCTGGCGCTTGAGGACGTGCGCACCATGAACGAGCGGCTTGCCGCCTACGGATTCGAAACGATCGGGTTCGTGCCGGGCGATGGCGATCTGCGCGGGCCCCTTTGTGAGGGTTTGCCCACGGTCGAAGCGCATCGCGGGCGGCGGGATGACGTGGCGCTCAACATGCTTGAGCTGGCGTTTGCCGCAGGCTGCGATACGGTGCTCGTGGGAGATCCTGGTTTGAGCGCGCGCGGTTGGCAGTGCTTCTCCCAGGTATCCGCCGGCTATGTTGAGTTGGCGTGCAGCTTGGAGGAGGACTACGGGTACCTGCGTGGGCAGGTCCATCATGACCGCCCGGATTCGAGTGCGCAGATCATCCGTTCTCAGGAATCGCGGACGAGTTTGAAGCCTGCCGCAGCGATTGCGGCCGATGCGCATGCGGGGTGTGCGCGACCGATGGGCTCGATTGCCGTGTCCAACGATGGGTACCTGCGCTATGAGGGCGAGCTTGAGATCGCGCGTGTCGACCTGCCGGGCGATGCGCGCATGAACGTGGTGGGGCAGGTTGCCGAACCCGACTGCCGCCTGCTGCCGTATATCCGCAACGGTTTCGGCTTCAAGCTGATAGAGGGGCACTGCGTCTGAAGCGACTGGGCGTCGTTTGGGCGTATCGGCGAAACGCTTCGGAAAACGCCCCTTGGTTGTTGTACCCTACCTGTGCTGCCACCTCGGCGATGCTTGCGCGGCCCGATGCGAGGAGCTGCTTTGCCCGCTCAAGGCGAACCGTGCGCACGTATGCCTGCGGGGTCGTGCGCTTGACGTCATGGAACGCCTGGATGAGCGTGCTCATGCTGACATGGAGGGCGCTGCTGATGGCGCGGGTGGAAAGATCGGCGGCAAGGTTGTCCTCGATTAGCGCGCACGCGCTGGTGACGATGCCGGCGCTGGATGCGCTCGCGCGCCGACTGCGCTGTCCGCTGGACGCGGTGCCATCGAGCAGCAGAACGAGCGCCTCGCGTATCTTGGCCTGATAATAGGCTCCAGCGCGCTGAGCGCTCGGTCGAGCAGCCGCAAGTTCCCGAAACAGCGCCGGAAGGCCGCAGATGTCGCGCGTGCCGTCAAGCGCGCCGATCGCCTTCGCTATATCGAGGGCATCACAGGAGAGCTCCGAGGCATAGCGGGGTAGTGCCTCGGGTGCAAACGTGATGACGGTGGCGGCGAAGCGGTCGGCTCCGTTGATGTGCTGCAAATAGGGGCGGCCGCGCCAGGCGTAGCCGACCAGCGCCTCTCGTTGCTGCGTTTTTGAGGCAGGGATATAGGCCGGCATATGCTGTTCGTACAGGCCGAAGCACAGGAAATCGACAGTGTCGACGCAAAATGAGACATCAGCGTGCATGGAGAGGGCCATCGAGGAGACGACCGTGACTTCATCGAGCGCCTGGTACCAGTAGTGTCCGCAGCCCTGCTGCGGGTCGATGCAAAACGTGGTTCCGCTGCGCCGTCTGCAGGGCGGACATGGCATATCGCTCGACGCGTGATGCGGCAGCTTGAGTGCTCCTATGGTGTGCATTGAGGCCTCGAACATCGCATGCAGCGCAGGAGCTTCTCTGATCTTCGGTGCGCGGATTTCGGCGCGATTGCATGAGAATTCGGCGCGATTGGGCATATCGCACGGTATGGGCTCCATGGGCAGTCCCCTTGCGTAAGGTAAAAGTAGAATAGTCTAACTATGCGAAGGCGAGGAGGGAAGAGAGAAGATGGAAATGAACAGCGGCGGCGCTCATCGAGACCCGGGAAGCCCGGGGAGCCCGGTGTGCTGATGGCGTCACCGGTGGTGTCCCGGTCGCACCGGAGGCTCGATCCGCGTGCTTCGCTGCTCGTGCTCGTGCTTCTGAACGTGCAGCTGATGCTTTCGGCTCCCGTGTGGACGGAGTGGGCAGTTGTTGCGCTGTGCGCCGGATGCATGGCCTATTGCGGGCGCACACGGGCGCTTGCGCAGTGGACGGTTATATACGCGCTGGTTCTCGGCGTTGGGCTCGGACTCGCCATCTTCGGCGGTGGGGCCACCTCCACCGTAGCCGCGATGGTGCTGATGTACCGTCGCGTGATTCCGTTGGGCATGTTCGCGGCGAACATGATGGCTACGGTGAAAACGGGGGAGCTTGCCTGCGCATTCCAGGCGCTGCACTTCTCGTCGCGTCTGACGGTGGCGTTGTGCGTGGCGTTCCGGTTCTTTCCCACCATGCGGCGCGAGTTCGCCGCGGTGCGTGATGCCATGCGCACACGCGGTCTGAGCCTGACGCCCGCTTCGGTGGTGCGCCATCCGATGTTGACGGTTGAGCGCCTGCTGGTGCCCCTGATGGGACGTTTGGGAATCATCGGCGACGAGCTGGGGAATGCAGTGGTGGCGCGCGGGGCCGACACCGATGGCGTGCGCACGTCGTACTATCGGCTGGCACTCGCGCCTGCAGATGCGGTGCTGCTGGTCGGCGCGCTTGCCGTGCTGCTGATCTCCTTGGCAGCGAAGGCGGCCGGTGCCGTATGAGTGCGAACGGACGGGTGCTGTGCGCGTGCGGTGCGCGTGAGCCGGCGGTCGAGTTCCGTCATGTGACCTTTCGCTACTGCGGGGCCACGCGTGATGCTGTGAGCGATGTCTCGCTTCGGGTCGATCCCGGCACGGTCGTGGTGATCACCGGGGAATCGGGTTGCGGCAAGACGACGCTGATGCGCATGGTGAACGCGCTGATTCCGCTGGCGTATCAGGGGGACGGCGCGGGCGAGGTCCTGGTAGCGGGTCGTGCGGTGGGGGATTGGACGACAAGCGAGCTGGCCCGGACCGTAGGGTCGGTGTTCCAAAATCCTCGAAGTCAGTTCGTAAACGCCGACGTGGCATCGGAGATTGCCTTCGGATGCGAGAACCTGGGCGTGCCCTATAAGGAGATGCAGCGGCGGGTGGCTGCTGCGGCGGCACGCTTCAAGATATCCCATCTGCTTGAACGCGAAGTCGCGGGGTTATCGGGCGGGCAGCGCCAGATGGTCATGCTCGCCTGCGCCGCTGCGGTTGATCCGGACGTCTATGTGCTCGATGAGCCCACCTCTTCACTTGATGTGCCTGCGATGAGGGCGTTGGGCCGTGCGGTTCGGAGTTTGAAGGCCGCCGGCAAGACGGTGCTTGTGTTCGAGCACCGGCTCTGGTGGCTTGCCGATGTGGCCGACCGTATCGCGGTGATGCGCAACGGCACCTTGTTGGGCGACTACACCACGGAAGCGTTCGCGCGCATTCCTGCGGTCACGCGCAGGGCATGGGGTCTGCGCGCTCTGAGCGTGGCCGAGATGGAGGCAGGCCCGGTTTGGTGGGAAGCCGCAGCCCGGCCGGATGGGCACAAGGACGCTGCAGATGACGGTGCAGACGGATCCACTGACGCGGCTATCGGCAGTGCGGATGGGGCGGTGGCGGAGGATCGGTTGCGCCGGGCGGCTCCTTCATGCGGCGCGGTCCCTGCCGTTTGTGCCGAAGACCTCGTGGTGGGGTATCGGCATATGCAGCGGTGCTGGATGGGCTCGATATGGCACTTGAGCCGGGGCGCATCGTGGCGTTGGCAGGGAGCAACGGTGCCGGGAAAACGACGCTGGCGCGTTGTCTAGCGGGGCTCATGAAACAGCGGAGCGGCTCGGTGTTAGTTGGGGGCCGTCGTCTGTCATGGCGTCGGCGCTGCGGACAGGTGTATCTAGTCATGCAGGAACCCGCTTACCAGCTGTTCTCCAGTTCGGTGGAAGAGGAGCTGCGGCTGTCGCTTGAGGGTGCGCACGTGGCGGATGGCGTAGTCGATCGCCGTGTGGCGAACATGGTTGCCAGCATGGGCTTGGAGGGTTTGGAGAGCGCCCATCCGCTGGAGCTATCCGGCGGCCAGCGTCAGCGCCTTTCGATCGGGGCGGGCGTGCTGCACGGTGCGTGCGCCATCGTGCTGGATGAGCCTACCAGCGGGCTCGACGGGACGAGCATGATGCGAATCGCCTCATGCTTGCGCGCGCTGGCGCACCAGGGCACGGGCATCTGTGTGATCACGCATGATTTCGAGTTTCTGTGCGCGGTATGCGATGAGGTGCTGTGCCTGCAGAACGGGCGCATCGGAGAACGGCTTGCGGTGGGGAGGGAGAACATGGCGCGTTTGGAGGCCTTGTTCGGCTTCGGATAGCTCCCGTGCCTGTGCGCGGCGCGTTCGCCCCGTGCAGGGATCGGTGTCTGTTGAATCAAAAGAGAAAGGAGTGCCATCATGGCACGCACCATCGACGCCCAAGCGAGTTCGAAGCAAGGGCTCACCGCCAAGGATTTCGTGTTCATCGCCGTGTTCGGCCTGCTGCTGTTCGCCATCTTCATGGCGTTTTCGATCGCATTCAGCGCGAATGCCAATCTGGTATGGTTCACCCACGCTGTGGGAGCCGTGCCTGCGGGAGTTGTGTGGATGTATCTGTTCTGCCGCGTTCCCAAGCGCGCCGCAGTTGCTGTCATGGGGGCCATCGTGGCCATTATCGGGTTCTTGATGGGCATGTTCTGGACGGGGCCTGTTGGCATATTCGTCGGTGCCCTGTTGGCCGAAGTGGTGATGGGTGCACCGGAGCGGCGCGGTGCGATGCGCATCGCCGTTGGGTTTGCGGTGTTCGTGCTGTCCTTCTGGGTCGGGCACATCTCGCTCGTCTTGATGAGCGGCCAGGCGTATGTCGAGATGTGCGTGGCGGCGGGGCTCGACGCCTCGTATGGACAGGCACTGGTCGACTTCATCTACTCCCCGTGGGCGCTCGTGGCGGGGGCCGCCACCATCCCTGGTGCGCTTGCGGGTTCGCTGCTCGGGGCGAAGCTTTTCAAGAAGCACTTCGCACGTCTGTCGGCCTGACGTTCAATCTGGGGATGCAATGTGGAAACGGGGTCAATTCGTACACCGTTCACCAGGGCATAGTCGAAACGACCCCATCTTAAGGTCGCAGGTTCCACGTTGCAGGTTGATGTGAATCGGGAACGGGGCCGCTTCGTGTGTACGAAACGACCCCGCTCCCACATTGAATTGCAGCTGCGTTACGCGCCGAGCAGCTCGCGCTTCATGCTCGCGGCGGCCTTCTTGCCGGCGCCCATGGCCAGGATGACCGTGGCGGCGCCGGTCACGATGTCGCCACCGGCCCAGACCTTCGGGTTGGACGTGCGACCGTCTTCATCGGCGTCCACCAGGCCCCAGCGGTTGAGCTCCACATCGGCGCACAGCTTGGCGAACGGGTTCGCGCGCGTGCCGATAGCGGTGATGGCCACGTCGCAGGGAATCTCGAAGGCCGAATCGGCTACCGGAATCGGACGACGGCGCCCGGAGGCGTCCGGTTCACCGAGCTCCATGCGCTCAAGCACCACAGAATTCACGAAGCCATCCTCACCCGCCTTGAACTCGAGCGGGTTGGCGAGCTCCAGCACCTTCACGCCCTCTTCCTTGGCGTGGTGCACCTCGGCCAGGCGCGCGGGCATCTCGGCCTCGGTGCGGCGGTAGGCCAGCGTGACGCTCTCGGCGCCCAGGCGCAGCGCGGTGCGCGCGGCGTCCATGGCCACGTTGCCGCCGCCGAAGACCACCACGTGCTTGCCCTGACGGATGGGCGTGTCGTAGACGGGGAAGTCGTAGGCGTGCATGAGGTTGGTGCGCGTGAGGTACTCGTTGGCGCAGTACACGCCGGGCAGATTCTCGCCCGGGACGTGCAGGAAGCGCGGCAGGCCCGCACCCACGGCCAGGTAGAGCGCGTCGAAGCCCTCCTCATCGAAGAGCTCCTCGGCGTCGAAGAGGCGGCCGGCCACGGAGTTGTACTCGAAGTGGACGCCCAGCTGCTCCAGGCCCTCGATCTCGCGCTTCACGATGGCCTTGGGCAGACGGAACTCGGGGATGCCGTAGGTGAGCACGCCGCCGCCGGTGAAGAACGCCTCGAACACGGTGACGTCGAAGCCCTCGCGTGCCAGCTCGCCGGCGCACGCGATGCCGGAGGGGCCGGAACCCACGATGGCGACCTTCTTGCCGTTCGCCGGCTTGCGCTCGGGTGCGCGGCCCACCTCGTCGGCCATGTCGCCCACCATGCGCTCGAGCTGGCCGATGGCCACCGGCTCGCCCTTGCGGCCCAGGATGCACTTGCCTTCGCACTGGGTCTCCTGCGGGCATACGCGGCCGCAGACGGACGGCAGCAGGTTGTCGCCCTTGATGGACTCCAGCGCGCCGGCCCAGTCCTCCTCACGGATCTTGGCGATGAACTGGGGGATGTGCACGCCCACCGGGCAGCCGTCCATGCACAGGGGCTTTTTGCAGTCCAGGCAGCGGTTGGCCTCGGCGATGGCGTTTTCCTTGGTGTAGCCGGTGTCGACCGGGCGGAAATCGCAGGCGCGCTCGGCGGCGGGCTCCTCGTTGGGGGCGGTGCGGGGGGCGCCGATGTTGGGGCGATATTTCTTTACTTCTGGCATGCGCAAGCCTCCTGGTGGTGCGTGATGGACGCGGCTTCCTCGGTGCGATACGTTGCCTGGCGGCGGGACAGGTCATCCCAGTCCACCACGGTGGCATCGAAATCGGGGCCGTCGACGCAGGCGAACTTGGTCTCGCCGCCCACCTCGACGCGGCAGCAGCCGCACATGCCGGTGCCGTCCACCATGATGGGGTTCAGGCTGGCGATGATCGGAATCTTGTATTTCTGGCAGGTGAGGGTGGAGAACTTCATCATCGGCACGGGCCCCACGCAGAAGGCGCGGTCGATCGCGTCGGTCTCGCAGAGGCGCTCGAGCGGCAGGGTCACCACGCCCTTTTCGCCCATGGTGCCATCGTCGGTGGTGACGAACAGGCCGGCCAGCGGCAGCGCGTCGAACTGCTCGTGCAGCAGGACGAGGTCTTTGGTGCGGGCGCCCATGATGACGTAGACATTCTTGCCCTGCTCACAGAGCATGCGGGCCACGGGATAGGCGATGGCCAGGCCCACGCCGCCGCCCACGACGGCCACGGAGTCACCCTCGATCTCGGTGGGGCAGCCCAAAGGACCGGTGACGTCCTGGATGAAATCTCCCTCGTTCAGCTGGGAGAGGCACTGGGTCGTCTTGCCGATCACCATGAAGATGAACTCGATCCAGCCCTCCTCGGCGTTCCAGTTGGCGAAGGTGAACGGCACGCGCTCGCCCGTCTCGTCAACGCGCACCATGAGGAACTGGCCGGCATGCGCTTCTGGCCATCCTCGGGGCGTGGACGCGGAACTCGAAGACCTTCTCCGAGAACTGCGTCTTTTTCAGGATTTCAAACATAGAACCCCTCTCTGTAACGGGCGCGCGCGGCACGGCGAGCGCCGATCGCCGTGGCCGCAAGCAACCGAGTCGGAGTCGGGCGCAGGCGAGTTCGCGCACGACTGGTATCAGTATACCGCCCGCGTGCGTCCGGAATGGGGTGCACACGAGCGGTATTGCGAGTGCATTTCGCATGACGTCGGGCGCGGGGGTGGGTGGTGGGTGTTGGATGGTGGGGCCGGGCTGCCTGGCGGCGCACCGGGGCCGGGCTGCCTGGGGCGCGCTTGGGTAGGATGGCGGGGCGCACCGAGGCCGGGCCGCCTGGCGGCGCACCGGGGCCGGGCTGCCTGGGGGATGCTTGGGTAGGATGGCGGGGCCGGGCTGCCTGGGGGATGCTGGGGCCGGGTTTTGAGTTCCGACTGTCTGGCAGATGCTGAGGCCAGGCTGCCCGGGGTGCCTGAGGGTGCATCGGAGGTGGGGTTTGAGTTTCGGCAATCTGGTGGTGCCAGGGACGGGTTGTTTGGCGGGCCATTTGCACGATGTTGGGTTCGCGTTGTATCCATCGGACGGATCGTCGGACAAATAGGGTTCGCGTTGTGTCCATCGGCAGGGCGACGGGCAAATCGGGTTCGTGTTTCGTCCATCGGGCGAACAAGGGTTCGTGGCCTGGCCGTTTGGGGGCGAAAAACAGCCCCAGACGGCCGAGACCCGAACCCGGGATTCACCGACGGCCGAAATCCGCACCTGGGATTCCTCAACGGACGAAATCCGAACCCGGGATGCGCAGACGGCCGAAATCCGAACCCGATTTTTCCGGGAGGTCGCCTGTGTCGTTGGGTGGTGATCGGCATGCGTTGCCAGGGGGCATCGGTTGCCGGACGCAGCCCGGTGGTTGCTGCTGCTGGCGATGTTGGGGAAACGGATAATCAACGATGGCAGGGGTACATGACCGGCGCCGGCGGAAACGGCTGGTAGCTGGTGCCGGCGGAAATGATGGGCAGCTGATGCCAACGGAAATGACTGGTAGCTGGTGCCAGTCAAAATGGCAGGTAGTCTGTATCGGAGGAGATACGCGGACAGTCTGAGCTGGCGCTGGAGGAGATTGGCGAACGGCCCGAGCTGGCGCCAGCGGAGATGACGCATGGCCGGCGTAGGCCAAAATGGCTGGTAGCTGGCATCGGCGGAAATGGCGGGCAGTCTGCATCGATGGGGCGGCGCGTGACAAGTGCTCGCGTTGACCGGATGCTGTTGATTGGACGCTGGCGCGTCGGCACTTCGGGACCGTGATGACGGTTTCACCGCGCGCAATCGTTCGGTGTAAACCGAACGCTAACGAACCCACGGTATCATGGGCACGCTGATGTGTATCGAAAAGCGGTTCGGCCGACCACTGCCCGAGCATCATGAGGGCGTTGGGGGCGTTGGGGGCGGGGAGGTAGATTGCGCTTTCGGCTGCTGGTGAGCTGCGGCATCGGGAAAGGTGCGTGGGGAGGGGAAGTGGGCTGCGCTTCTGTTGAGAATGGGTGTTCGCGGAATCGTTCATGTGCTGGGGTGGCCAACGCCCCAAAGGATGCGAGACGCCTTGCGCCCCAAGGAGCGCGAAACGGACAATACTCCAAGGAACGGGAGGCGGGTTGTGCCCCACAGGATACTGATAGCGGAAGACGAGCCGGGTCTGCTCGACGTGCTGGTGCAGCTGTTCGAGCACGCCGGCTTCGAGACCGTGGGCGCTCCCGATGGCCTCGCGGGCCTGCAGGCGTTCGAGCGCGGGCGCTTCGACCTGGTAATCCTTGATGTGATGATGCCCAAGATCGACGGGTTTGCGCTGTGCGAGGCGATACGCGCCAAAAGCGCCGTCCCCATCATGGTCCTCACGGCCCTCTCCGCCGAGGACGACCAGCTACGCGCGTTTCGCCTGCTCGCTGACGATTACGTGACCAAACCGTTCTCGCTCCCCGTGCTGTTGGAGCGGGCTCGGGCACTGCTGCGCCGTGCTTCGTCTGAGAAGCCACATGCCCGGGAGCGCGCCGCGGAGCCGCTGTGCGTGGGCGATCTGCAGATGGACCCGGATGCGCGTGAGGCGCGGCGCGCAGGAGCGGCGCTTGCGCTCACGCGGAGCGAGTTCGACATTCTGCTGAGGATGGCGGCGCGTCCGGGCAGGGTGTTCGGCCACGCCGAGATTGCTGCGATAGCCGCCGGCGATGAGTGCCATTGGGCGGGGGCGGAAGGGTCGGCCAAGCTGCATGTGATGAACATCCGGCGCAAGGCGGGCTACGACGTGATCGAGACGGTGAGGGGCGTGGGCTACCGTGTTCCGAAAGATCTCTGAGAGCATAACGGCCAAGGTGTTCCTGTTGGTGTTCGCTGCCCTCACGGCAAGCTGCATCGGTCTATACCTGATCGTTGCCGCAGTGTTCCCCGAAAGCTACGGCGCCGTTACCGCGGCAGGCACGCAGAAGGCTGTGGACGCGCTCATGGCGCAGGCCGAGGGGGTCACGCCAGATGAGCTCTACCGGGTGGCCGGGGAGTGGGCCGCGCGCAACGCGGCGGTCGTGTCGGTGACCATCGACGGTTCAACGCGTGCGTTCGGTGCCGAACCGCCTGCCGGTGCAGAGGCAGCCTATACGATCGCGACGTCCGTGGAGCTTGCGGATGGGCGGCAGGCCTATCTGGGCATCACGGATGCGTCGGGCACCCTCGAGGCGATCGGCGGCGCGTTCGGCAGGCTCTTCGCTCCGGCCCTCGCGCTGATTGCGGCGGTATCGCTGGTCGTCTCATGGGCGTGCAGCCGCCTCGTTGCCCGACCGGTCGTCGTGCTTTCCGACATATCGGGGAGATTGGCGCGCCTCGACATGACGTGGCGTGCCGACGAACGCCGCGCCGACGAGCTGGGCACGCTGGCGCGGAGCCTGAATTCGATGGCCGACCGTCTGATGGAGACGATCGGCGGGCTCGAGCGCGCCAACGCCGAGCTGGCGCGCGATGCTGCCGAGGCGCGTAGCCGCGAGCTCCGGCGGCGAGATTTTTTCGCGGCGGCGTCCCATGAGCTCAAAACCCCGCTCGCGGTTGCCCGCGCCCAGGCGGAGGGCATGATGCTCGGCATCGGGGACTTCTCGGATCACGGTGCGCACCTGCCGCAGGTGATTGCAGCTGTCGACCGCATGGATATCCTCGTGCGCGAAATGCTGGAGGCGGCCCGCGTCGACGAGTCGGCGGGTGCTGTGGAGGAGCTCGACCTTGCCGACGAGGTCACCCGCGCCCGCACACGGGTGCTGTCGCTCGCTGAAGGGCGCACAGTGGACCTGCGGGTTTCCGATGCGGAGCCCTTCCCCGTTCGAGCCCATCGCCATCAGATCGAGCTTGCCCTGGACAACGTGCTCGCCAACGCCGCGCTCCATGCCCCCGCGGGCTCTTGTGTTGAGGTTCGCCTGAGCGGCGGGGTGCTCACGGTTGAGAATCCCTGCGGTCCGATTTCGTCCGAGGATGCGGCGCGGCTGTTCGAGGCGTTCTTCCGGCCGGATCCGTCGCGCTCGGCCGACAGCGGCGGGACGGGTCTCGGCCTCTATCTGGTCAAGTCGGCCCTCGATGCGCTTGGCGTCTCCTGTGAAGTCGATGCAGCAGCCGGCACATTCTGCTTCACGGCCGATTTTCGCCCCTGCGCCGCCGCGGCTCCGGTGCCCGCTGCAGCCTCGGCATCCGCTGCAGTTTCGGCCCCCACGTCCGCCACGACTTCCATGTCCGCCGCAGCCACCACGGCCTCAGACTCCGCCCCTTCCGCACCCGTCGCGGTCCTGACGCCCGCCACGGTCTCGGCCCCAGCCCCCGCGGTGCCCGAAGCCATCCGCTCTTCGTCGCAAACCGAACCCTAACGACACACGAACCGCCCGCTCACCCCCGCTCGGCAGAATCGTCGGCAGAAGGTGCGGGTTGGGATGCCTGCGCCATGAAGGCGAAAGGCGGTTCACATGTCATTCCCACGGCGGGCGCTGCTCTACCTGGCGCGCAAGCGGGGCAAGACGCTCACCCTCCTGCTCATCCTGTTCGTCGTTGCGGTCCTGGCGCTCTCGAGCTGGTCGGTACGGCAAGCCGCGCAGACGGCGCAGCTCAACGTTCGCCAGGCGCTCGGCGGCGAACTTACCCTCAAGCAAGACGAGCAGGACCCTTCCAACTGGAAAAACGAGAGCGTGCCCGGCTTCGGCGTGCGTACGGTGTTTGCGGGTACGCCCATCGACGCCTCGCTGGCAACGCGCGTTGCGGACGAGGTCGACGGAATCAAGGGCGCCTCGGCGTCGCTTCCCGGCAACGTGCTGGTGCCCGAGCGCGAAGACGGCGGCGATCTTGAGCTCGTCGAGGGTGAAGATGCCGATGCGGGCTTGGCGGCGGCGCTCACGGGCTACGGGGACTTCGCGCGCACGGTGCAGATCAACGCGGTTACGAACAGCCGATGGGACAGCGCGTTTGCCAACGGGTATCTCAAGCTTGTCGAGGGCAAGCCCGTTACGGATGGCTCGGGCAACAAGGTGCTCGTGAGCCGGGAGTTTGCCGAGAAGAACGACCTGGCGGTGGGAGACGGGTTTGTCCTGCGCCGTTCCGAGATCCATGCGCAGATGAGCGGCGAGAGCCTGGAGGAAAGCCGCACGCCCGTGATTGTTGCGGGCATCTTCGAGGAGACGACGAAGTCCTCCGCGCAGCTCTCCAACTGGTCGATGGCCAACGCCATGTACACCACGATGGATGTGGTCGACCACGCCCGTCCCGGCACGGCGGAGGAGGGGTACGAACAGGTTTCCTTTTATGTGGACGATCCGGGTGAGCTGTCGCGCATCGCCGATGATGTGGAGAAGCTGCCGTTCGTGGATGGGTCCGGCTATACGGTGGATGCCGATACCTCCGAGGTTGATGCCGTGATCGGACCGCTCGAGAACGTGGACAGGCTCGTGACCGTGATGGCGGCCGCCTCGGTTGCGGTGGGCGCCGTGGTGCTCTACCTGGTGCTCGCCTCTCGTGTGCGCGATCGGTTGCACGAGAGCGGAACGCTGCTTTGCCTGGGGTTCACTCGAGCCTCCGTGGTGGGTCAGCATCTCGTTGAGGTGCTGACGGTGGCTGCCCTGGCCTTCGCGCTGGCGGTCCCTGCGAGCGCGGCGGCATCGCAGGCGGTGGGCGACAGCCTGCTGGGTTATGCGAGCGCCGAGGCGGAGCAGCAGGATTCCGGTGAAGGGGCAATCCAGAGCCAGGATGGGATGGCATCGGTTTCGAGCGGTGACCTGTCGCCCACGTTCACGCCGGATCGCGAGATGGCGCAGATCGAGGTGCGTGTGACGCCTGAGAGCGTTGGGGTGCTTGTGGGCGTCGGCTTTGCCATCGCGGCCGGCGCGGTGCTTTTGGCAGATGCGCGCACGATGCGCATGGGGCCGCGCGAGATCATGTCGAAGTTGGATTAGGAGACCCGGGATGGACGATGCAATGGAGAAGAGCGTACCGGCGATCGAGCTCGATGGGGTTTCGTTTGCCTACGAGGGTGGGCGCACGGTGCTGGATGGCGTGAGCGCCGCGTTTTGCGAGGGAAGGATGTATGCGATCACGGGCCCGTCGGGCTCGGGCAAGTCAACGCTGTTGTCGCTTCTCGGCGGACTTGACGTGCCGGATGCGGGCGCCGTGCGCTGCGCGGGCGAGGCGGTGGACGCCCGTTCGATCGCGCGCCACCGTCGCCATGGGGTGTCCTTCGTGTTCCAGGGCTACAACCTGGTCGATTACCTCACGCCTGCCGAGAACGTGGCGCTGGCAACGCGTCTGCCCGCCGAGCCGCTGCTCGCTCGCGTGGGAATCGGGGAGCAGGAGGCGCGTCGCAGCGTGCTGGAGCTTTCGGGCGGCCAGCAACAGCGCGTTGCCATTGCGCGCGCCCTGGGTAGCGACGCGCGGGTGCTCCTGTGCGACGAGCCCACCGGCAGCCTCGATGAGGCGACCGCTGCGGAGGTGGGGCGCCTGTTGCTGGGCGCCGCGCACGACGAGGGGCGCTGCGTGATCGTGGTCACGCATTCCCGCAATCTCGCCCGTCGTGCCGACGAGGCCTTCCGGCTGAGAAAGGGCAGGCTGATGCGCGAGCGG
>ENA-OQMN01000195-OQMN01000195.1-human-gut-metagenome-genome-assembly--contig:-NODE-195-length-15671-cov-4.122105_pt1 | contig 15671 bp, 13 predicted proteins | sample MGYA00242765_ERZ504861 | MGnify/ENA primary metagenome ERZ504861 (study PRJEB26092, sample SAMD00036417) | human gut metagenome | host: Homo sapiens | study: EMG produced TPA metagenomics assembly of... | reverse complement strand
AATGCGGCGCACATCGCCGACCTGCGCCGCACAGCGTCGGGCTCGATCTCAATCGGGAGCTGCGCTGCACTCGAGGGCCTGGATGCGGCTGGCGCACGCGCTGCGGCGCTCGATCCGGTGTCCGTGCTCGGCGTCCGCGCGTTCGCACTCAGCGACGCGATGCTTGTGGATGTGCTGCACGGTCGCACGCTTGACCCCGGCGCACTGGGTATAGATAGTGCCGATGTGCAGCGGCAGGCGCCGGTGGCGCTCGTGGCGGGCGGCGAGCTGCGTGCTCTCGCGCGCCTGGAGGATGGCCGTCTGCGCATGGAGGATGTGTTTCCGCAGGGTATCGAGGGGTGCGTGCATGAGCGTTGCAACCGATGCTGAGCTTGCCCGCGATTTTCTGATGGCGGCCGCACCGCTGGCGTGCTATCGCCTGGCGGGATGCGACGATGCCTCCCCGCAGACCCCGCAGACCCCGCAGACCCCGCAGACCCCGCAGACCCCGCAGACCCCGCAGACCCCGCAGACCCCGCAGACCCCGCTGCCCTGCGTGGTTGCCATCGGCGCCTTCGACGGCTGCCATCGCGGGCACGCCGCACTCGTGCGCGCGGCCGTGGCCGATGCCCGCACCCGCGGGATCGCCGCGGTGGCCGTCACCTTCGATCCCGACCCCGACCAGGTGCTCTCTGCGCACCCGGCGCCCCAGCTCACCTCGCTGGACGACCGCTGCCGCGCCCTTGAACAGCTGGGGGCCACGCCGGCGGTGGTACCGTTCACCCGCGAGCTCGCGGCCCTCGACCACGCCTCGTTTTTCGAGCGCATCCTCGCGCCTGTGTTCGATGTGCGCTCCGTGCACGTGGGATGCGATTTCCGCATGGGCGCCAGGGGCGCATCCGGTGTGCGCGAGCTGCGCGCCTGGGGTGCCCCCCGCGGTATCGAGGTGTACGGTCACGACCTGCTGCAGCTTGCCGGCGAGCCGGTGAGCGCCACCCGCATCCGCCGCTTGCTGGCCGCAGGCGATCTTGCCGCCGCCAACGCGGCCCTCGGTCGGCGCTATATGGTGCGCGGGCGGGTGGAGCATGGGGCGTGGAGAAGGCTCCAACATGGGCTTTCCCACCGCCAACGTGGCGCTCGGCGCCAATCAGCTCCTGCCCGCCGAGGGCGTCTATGCCGGGTACGCGGCGGTCGGTGCGCGCGTGTGGCCCGCCGCCATCAACGTGGGCCTGCCGCCGATGTTCCGGGACAGCCGCGCATCCGCGCACCTGGAGGCGAACCTGCTCGGGTACGCAGGCGATCTGTACGGCGCCCCGATCGCCGTCTCGTTCGACACCTACCTGCGCCCCTCGCAGCGCTTCGCATCCGTCGAGGAGCTCATCGAGGCTGTGCAGGGCGATATCGCGCGCACGCGCGCGCTGGCGGGCGAGGGATGCCGGGAGGTGAAGGCATGATTTCGGACGAGGATAAGAACCGGGTGCGCGACGCCACCGACCTGGTGGCGCTCGTGCAGGAGACCGTCGAGCTTAAGCCGCGCGGGCACGACCTGTGGGGCTGCTGTCCCTTCCACGGCGAGAAGTCGCCGTCGTTCCATATCATCCCGGCTACGCAGGTGTGGCACTGCTTCGGCTGCGGCGAGGGCGGCGACTGCTTCACCTACGTCATGAAGCGCGAGAACCTGAGCTTCCCCGAATCCATCCGCTACCTGGCCGATCGCGCAGGTATCGAGCTTGCCGAGGACTCGACGTTCCAGCGCCGCGGTCCCAAACGCAGCCGCCTGATCGACGTGTGCGAGGCCACGGCCGACTTCTACCACACCCTGCTCATGCGCGGGCGCGATGACCGCGGCCGCGCCTACTGCAAACAGCGCGACCTCGACGCCGCCACCTGCCGCACCTATCGGCTGGGCTTCGCGCCGGGCCGCGGGGCGCTCGTGGCGCATCTGTCGGCTGCCGGCTTCACCCCGCAGGAGATGATCGACGCGAACGTGGCGTTCTCGGGGCGCGGCGGCAGGCTCGTGGACCGCTTCTTCGACCGCGTGATGTTTCCCATCCTGGACGAGCAGGGCCGCTGCATCGCCTTCGGCGGCCGCGCGCTCGACAAGGAGAAGACCAACGCCAAATACCTCAACACCTCTGAGACGCCGATCTTCCACAAGGGCAAGAACCTCTACGGTTTCAACTGGGCGAAAGACCACATCGTGGCCGCCGGCGAGGTGATCGTGGTCGAGGGCTACATCAGCGCCATGTCCTGCTGGAAGGCCGGGATCCACAACATCGTCGCCGTGCTGGGCACCGCGCTCACCGCTGCGCACGTCAAGACCCTCATGCGCTTCACCAAGCGGATCGTCTACATGTTCGACGGCGACGCCGCCGGGCAGAAGGCGGCTCGTCGCGCCATCCAGTTCGTTGAGACCGACGACATCGACCTGCGCTGTGTGACGCTGCCGGGCGGCATGGACCCCGACGATTTCGTGCACGCCGAGGGGGTCGATGCCCTCCGCGCGCTGATCGCCGATTCCCAGCCGCTCATGGACTTCGTGTTCGGTAAGCTCGAGGAGGAAAGCGACATCTCCACGCCGGGCGGCCGCGCCAAGGCCCTGCGCGAGGCGCTCGAGCTCATCTACCCGCTGCGGGAGAGTTTCCTGATCGATTCGTACTACATGAAGATCGCCGACCGCCTGGCGCTCGATGTGGAGGTTATCCGCGAGAACGCCGGCAAGGTGTTCCGCGATGTGGCCCAGCGTGAGCAGGTTGCCCGCCAACGCGAGCAGCAGCGCGAGCGGGCTGCCGAACGCCGGGCTCGCGAGGGTGCGGCAGGCGGCGAGCGCGCGGGTCGCGGCGCCGCAGGCGAGCGGGCTGCATCGGGCTCGGGCCGCGGGACGGGCCATGCGGCCTCGGGCGCTTCGGGCGCCTCGCGCGCGTCGCAGGGAGCTGCCCCCTCATTCGGCAGCGGAGCTCCGATGGCCTCGATGCCTGCCGATGCCGACCTGCCGCCCTACGACGACGTGCCGCCCGATTACGAGCCAACCGAGTACGGCGACTACGACGAGGTGCCTGGGTCCGCGGGACATACGGGCGCCCCCGCCCGGGGTGCGCTGCCGCAACGGGCGTCTCCGCGCGTACGCCCGATTCCTGGGCTGCGGGACTGACGGTCCTTACCGATCTGGAGCGTCACTCGCTTGTGTGCGAACGCGAGCTGCTCACCCTGCTCACGAGTTTCCCGGACAGCTTCCGTCCCTTTGCCGAGCGTATCTGCTCGATCGAATGGGTCGATGCCCGCAACGAGGCGATCGCGTGGGCGGTGCTCGCCACGCCCGAGGGCACGAGCGCCGCCGACGCCATGGCCGCCGCTCGCGCCGTGTGCGATGAGGCTCCGCAGCTCGTATCGGTGGGGACCATTTCGTCCACCAGCGCGCACCCCACCGAGACCAACATCGCGTTTCTGCTCGACACCCTCGAGCTCTACACAACGCGCCGCCGCATGCGCGCCGCGCAGGGCCGCCTGCGCTCCGACCGCAGCCTTACCGTGGAGGACCGGCGCGCCCTGGCCATCCAGGCCACGCAGGACGCCGCGCGCATCCGCGAGCTCGAGCGGGCTGTGGAAGGCGTTGCCGACCCGTTCCGCGCCGACGGGACGGCGTGATCGTTTGAGCCATGGGGCCCGTGCGGGCGGGGCGCCGTGCGGGCGAGTCGCTGGAACGGCCAGATCGCCGAGCCGCTTTGCGCTGTACGGACGGTGCATCGCCCGGCCGGAAGGCCCGATCGCCGATCCGCACACCCGGCCCGCCGCCCGCCTGCTTCGGTTTTCCAGCGCCGTCCCCGCGCGGCGCGCGGATCCATCCCGACGGTCCTGCGCGCTCCATCGAGCACGGGGCGTGAAAACGCTGTATGGATTGTTGTTCCATCGGGTATAGATGCGTGGTAGACTAATGAGTCCTATGTGCTAAGAAGGGAGACTCTGTGCCAAAAAAGACTGTGAGCACGGGTGCCGCACTCGATGCAACGATCGAGAAGCTGCTGAGTCTTGGGTCGAAGTCCGGTTCTGTCACTGAGGACGATATCCAGGTTGCGCTTAAAGACGTCGATGTCACCGATGCACAGCTGACTTCCATCTATCGGTTCCTGCGCGATCGCGGGGTCGAGATCGTTGCCGCCAACGAGGACGAGGACTCCGAGCTCACCGACGATATGGACGAGTCCGTGCACGACGATGACGATGTCCTGGACGACGAGGAGAGCGACGAGGACCACGACCTCAAGATCGCCAAACGCGCCGATGCCGAGATGGCATCGTCGAAGTCCAAGAAAAAGCCCCGCGCGCGCACGAGCCGCAGCCGCGCCCGCAGCCGCGGCATGGATGCCTCCACCGTCATGCTCACCGGCGATCCGGTTCGCATGTACCTCAAAGAGATCGGCAAGGTCGACCTGCTTACCGCGGCTGACGAGGTCGATCTGGCCATGAAGATCGAGGCCGGCCTGGAAGCCGCCGAGAAGCTCGAGCGGCAGGAGGCCGGTGAGCTGGAGCTCACCCGCGCGGAGATGCGCCGTCTGATGCGCGTGGAGCAGATGGGCCTGGACGCCAAGCAGGCGCTCATCTCGGCCAACCTGCGTCTGGTCGTGTCCATCGCCAAGCGCTACGTGGGCCGCGGCATGCTGTTCCTGGATCTGATCCAGGAGGGCAACCTGGGCCTCATCCGCGCGGTGGAGAAGTTCGACTACGAGAAGGGCTTCAAGTTCTCCACGTATGCTACCTGGTGGATTCGCCAGGCCATCACGCGCGCCATCGCCGATCAGGCCCGTACCATCCGCATTCCGGTGCACATGGTCGAGACCATCAACAAGCTCGTGCGCGTGCAGCGCCAGCTCCTGCAGGATCTGGGCCGCGACCCAACCCCGGAGGAGATCGGCGCCGAGATGGACATGAGCGCCGACCGCGTGCGCGAGATTCAGAAGATCAGCCAGGAGCCCGTTTCCCTGGAGACGCCCATCGGCGAGGAAGAGGATTCCCAGCTGGGCGACTTCATCGAGGACTCCCAGGCTGTGGTGCCGCCCGATGCCGCGAGCTATTCGATGCTGCAGGAGCAGCTCACCCAGGTGCTCGACGGCCTGGCCGATCGCGAGCGCAAGGTCATCGAGCTGCGCTTCGGCTTGGTGGATGGGCATCCCCACACGCTCGAGGAGGTCGGTCGCGAGTTCGGCGTCACGCGCGAGCGCATTCGCCAGATCGAGTCCAAGACCTTGGCTAAACTGCGTCATCCGAGCCGCTCGAGCAAGCTCAAGGACTACATCGAGAGCTAACGCCGCTTGTTGCGTTCGCGATGCAGCACGTGCATACAAGTCCCGATCCCGGAGTTTCACCGGGGTCGGGACTTTTGTTTTGCACGGGGGAGCCTGGTACGGGGAGCCCGAAGACGCCTTGGGTTTGCGTGCAGTTTTGACCAGGGAGTTAGAAGGCGGTCCGAGTTCGCGTGTTGTACCACACTGGGCAGCCGAGAGTGTCGGGGACCTGCGTTTCGCTCGTCCGGCGTATACGCAATCCGCGTTCGGACTGTACCGCGCATTTTGGGTGCGGGCAATGCGCCGATGCAAAACGGTAAGAAAAAACCCGCCGAAAGGGCGGGTTAAAAATCAATGGCTCCCCGGGTAGGACTCGAACCTACAACAGCGCGGTTAACAGCCGCGTGCTCTACCATTGAGCTACCGAGGAATGTTTGGTGCTCTCAAGCAACAAGGAATAGTATACGCATTCTTCCAACGCGTGCAAGCATCAATTTTGAAAAAACTTGGCCAAGCGCAATTCGCTGCATCCTGGCTGCGCACTGTGGGCATTCGAGGACCTGCGACCTGTAGCTGTGGTCGATTAGGTCGCTTGCGCGCCGTACCCTTACCAGGCCCTCCACCGCGCATTTCCATCTAACGTACCACCTTCTACCACGGCATTTGCCGCTACGGGTCGAAAATGCGCGCAGAGGGGGTTGTCCCTGTTTGTGTAGAGCGGGGGGGGGGGCGTCCAAACTGACCTTGTCCTGTTCGGAATGTATAGTGGATAATACAGGACTGTGTTGTAGAAAACGGGAGGAGGATGCCGTGCCTGATAGGCAAACCGATAGCCAGTTGCATGTGGGATCGTTGCATTCTGTTGCCGATTTCTCGCTGGCAGATCGGCCAGCGCCTTGCTTGCGCTGGCCGTATCGTGCGCTCCAGCACTGCACCAGCTCATCGTTACCAGTCGAATAGCGCGCGTGTCCGCACGCGGGTGCAAGGGGAGGCAATGTTGCGTTCGCGCATCGAGAAGCCCAGCGTCGGGACGCTGATGCCCGTGTAGAAGCATCGGGCGCATCTGCCTCCAGTTGTTTGCATGCGATGCAGCCGCCGCACGGCTGGGTTGCATGCAGCCAACTGACATGCCCATCGCATGTTCAGGGCTGCACCATACCTCTCTTTTCGGAGCAGAGCCACGTGTTGGCTTCGACAGAGCTGAGGGACTGCATAGGGTCTTGTGAATCCGGCTGAAAAGTCGGTATGGCGAAGCCATAGGCAAGGCGTATGCACCCCTCGGTTCTTTACATGTCGAGTGAACGAAGGTGGTGATGCTGCATGTGGTATGTGATTCAGGTCCTCAAAGGGCGCGAGGACGCCATGGCCGCCCTGATTGGGCGTGTGGTGCCCGCAGGCGTGCTGGACGAGTGTTTCAGCCCCAAGTACGTCACCGAGGCAAAGGTGCGCGGGACGTGGGTGCCGGTGCAGAAGGACCTGTTTCCGGGCTATCTTATCGCCGTCACGAACGATCCGTTGACGCTTGAGCAGCATCTGCTGCGCATGGACGAGTTCGCGCGCGTGTTCATGCAGGGCGACGCGTTTGTGCCGCTGGCAAAAGACGAGGTCGAGCTGATCGCTGCGTTTACGAAGCGCGGCCAGCGCGTGGTGCCCATGAGCCGCGGGTTCAAAGAGGGCGACCAGGTGACCATCACGTCCGGTCCGCTGGTGGGCCGCGACTATCTGATCAAAAGCATCAATCGACGCAAGAGTTTGGCGTTTTTAGAGGTCAACCTATGCGGTCGCGTATTGACCACGCGTGTTGGCTTGGCAGTTCTGAGCAAGTCGGAGAGCCCCGAGGCGAAGCTGGCTGCTCTGTATCCACGTGAGGCGTTGAAGAGTGCATAAAGCTGCAGAAGTGAATGATGTGCGTGTCGAGCAGATGCCGCAGGTGTCTGCCGAGGCGTGCTGCGCAGACGGGCTGACCGGGGGAGCGGCGAGCGTCTGCGCGGGGGAGTCTGTTGGCGGTGCGGACGAAGCTGGCGGTTCGTTGAGTGCCGTGCCGGAGGGCGTGACGGGGTCGGACGCGGCTGTCGTTGGGGGTGCTGTGGCTGCAGCGGTTGCTGAGGGTGCAGCGGAGGCTGCCTCCGGTCCGACGGATTTCGCTTCCGCGTCCCTACCCGCCGCGCCGCCTCGCCCGCGCACCTACGCGCGCGGCGAGTTCCGCTGCCCGGAGCCCGACGGCACCGTCGCGGCGCCCAGGCCGGGCGGCGCCGGCTACCGCCTCGCCAAGCGCGTCTTCGACATCTGCTTCTCGGCGGCCGCCTGCGCCGTCCTGGCCGTCCCGGTGGCCGCCGTCTGCGCCGCGATCTGCGCCGACAGCCCGGGCGCGCCCTTCTTCCGCCAGGAGCGCGTGGGCCGCGGCGGCAGGACGATCCGCATCTGGAAGCTGCGCACCATGGTGGCCGACGCCCACTCGGCGCCGGAGCGCTACATGACGCCCGCCCAGCTGGAGGCATGGAGGCGCGAGCAGAAGCTCGACGACGACCCGCGCATCACGCGCGTGGGCCGCTTCCTGCGCAGGACGAGCCTGGACGAGCTTCCGCAGTTCATCAACGTGCTCACGGGCGACCTGTCCGTGATCGGTCCCAGGCCCGTGACGGCCGAGGAGACCTATGAGTTCGGAAAAGCGCGCGACGAGTTCCTCTCCTGCAAGCCCGGCATCACCGGATGGTGGCAGGTGACCGAGCGCAACGCCGCCACGTGGGAGAACGGCGAGCGCCAGATGCTCGAGCTGTTCTACGTGCGCCATGCGAGCCTGGCGCTGGACCTGCGGATCTTCGTCCGCACGTTCAAGGCGATGTTCGTGGAGAGGACGGGGAAGTGACGGCATCGGTATCGGTGGTCATTCCGACGCTCAACGCCGAGAACGAGATCGGGGGGCTGCTGGACAGCCTCTTGTCCCAGGGCGTGGTGCCGGATGAGATCCTCGTCGTCGACTCCTCGTCGGAAGACGCTACGCGGGACATCGTGGCATCCTACGCCGACCGGCGCGTCTCCCTCGAGGTCATTGAGCGCGCGGAGTTCAATCATGGCGCCACGCGGCACAAGGCGTTCATGAGGACGGGCGGCGACTACACCTTGTTCATGACCCAGGACGCGGCGCCGTCGAACGACCGCTACATAGGGAATCTTATCGCGCCGCTCGATGCCGACATGACGATCGCCCTGGTGTCCGGCAGGCAGCTCCCCAAGCCAGATGCCCGTCGCTTCGAGCAACTCGTGCGTGCGTTCAACTACCCGGACGAGCCGTCCGTGAGGAGCGCTGAGGACCTGTCGAGGTATGGTATCAAGACGTTCTTCGCCTCCGACGTTTGCTCGGCCTACCGCAGGAGCGCTTACATGGAGTGCGGTGGGTTCGCCCCGGTCAATACCAACGAGGACATGCTTATGGCGGCGCGCTTCGTAGCCGCCGGCTACAAGGTCGCCTACGAGCCCTTGGCCGAGGTCTACCACTCGCACAACCTCACGCCCGTGCAGCAGTTTAGGCGCAACCGCGAGGTGGGCGCGTTCCTCGCCGCCCACGGCGGCGAGCTCATGGGCGCGTCGGAGATCGGCGAGGGAGGACGGCTCGTGAAGGCCGTCTCCGCGCAGCTGTTCCGGGAGGGCCGCCTGGGGGAGCTTGCGGCATTCGGCTTCGATTGCGCCGCAAGGCTGCTCGGCAACAGGGCTGGACGAAGAGCGGCCGTCACATTCGAAAAGGAGCCTTCATGAAGGGCATCATCCTCGCGGGCGGCTCGGGCACGCGCCTGTACCCGCTCACCACCGTCACCAGCAAGCAGCTGCTGCCGGTCTACGACAAGCCGATGATCTACTACCCGCTGTCCGTCCTCATGATGGCCGGCATCCGCGACATCCTGATCATCTCGACGCCCGCCGACCTGCCGAACTTCGAGCGGCTGCTGCGCGACGGGTCGGACTACGGCGTGAGGCTGTCCTACGCCGTCCAGCCCAGCCCCGACGGCCTGGCCCAGGCCTTCCTCATCGGCGAGGGGTTCTGCGCCGGCGAGCCCTGCGCGCTGGTGCTCGGCGACAACATCTTCCACGGCAACGGCCTGGGCCGCCACCTTCGCCGCGCGGTGGGGAACGCGACCGAGCGCGGCCTGGCGACCGTGTTCGGCTACCACGTCGACGACCCCGAGCGCTTCGGCGTCGTGGAGTTCGACGGGCGCGGCCGCGCCGTCTCCATCGAGGAGAAGCCCGGGCGCCCCAAGAGCTCCTACGCCGTCACGGGGCTCTACTTCTACCCGGGCGACGTGTGCGCCCGCGCGAGGCTCGTCGCCCCCTCCGCCCGCGGCGAGCTGGAGATCACCGACCTCAACCGCATGTACCTGGACGACGGCCTCCTCTCCGTGGTGACCCTCGGGCGCGGCTACGCGTGGCTGGACACCGGCACCATGGAGTCCCTCCACGAGGCCGGCGGGTTCGTCCGCGCCGTGGAGCGCTCCCAGGGCGTGCCCGTGTCCGTGCTCGAGGAGATCGCCTACGAGAACGGCTGGATCGACCGGGGCACCCTCGAGGCCTGCGCGGAGCGCTACGGCAAGTCCGAGTACGGGCGGCACCTCAAGCGCGTCGCCGCCGGCGAGTTCGTCAACCGGGCAACCGGGTACTAGGGAGGATCTCATGACCGACGCAACCTTCGAGCCCCGCCGCATCGTCGTCACCGGCGGCTGCGGCTTCATCGGGTCCAACTTCGTCCACCACGTGGTGCGCGAGCACCCGGGCGTGCACGTGACGGTGCTGGACAAGCTCACCTACGCCGGCAACCCCGAGAACATAGCGGGCCTGCCCGGAGACCGGGTGGAGCTCGTCGTGGGCGACATCTGCGACGCCGCGCTGGTGGACCGGCTCGTCTCGGGGGCCGACGCCGTCGTGCACTACGCCGCCGAGTCCCACAACGACAACTCCATCGCCGACCCCGCGCCCTTCCTGCGCACGAACGTCGAGGGCACCTACGCCCTGATCGAGGCGTGCCGCAAATACGATGTGCGCTACCACCACGTCTCCACCGACGAGGTCTACGGCGACCTCGCGCTGGACGACCCCGCCCGCTTCACCGAGGAGACCCCGTACCGCCCCAGCTCCCCCTACAGCTCCACCAAGGCTGCCTCCGACATGCTCGTGAGGGCCTGGGTGCGCACCTTCGGCCTGCGCGCGACCATCTCCAACTGCTCCAACAACTACGGCCCCTACCAGCACGTGGAGAAGTTCATCCCGCGCCAGATAACCAACCTCATCGACGGCGTCAGGCCCAGGCTCTACGGCGACGGGCGCAACGTCCGCGACTGGATCCACACCGAGGACCACTCCAGCGCCGTCTGGGCCGTCCTCACCCGCGGCCGCATCGGGGAGACCTACCTGGTCGGCGCCGACGGCGAGCGTGACAACCTCACGGTCCTGCGCGAGATCCTCAAGGCCTTCGGGCGCGACCCCGGCGACTTCGACCGCGTCCGCGACCGCCCCGGCCACGACCGGCGCTACGCCATCGACGCGACCAAGCTCCGCCGCGAGCTCGGCTGGGAGCCGGCGCGCACCGACTTCGTCGCCGGCCTGGCCGAGACGATTCGCTGGTACCGGGACAACGAGGCCTGGTGGCGCCCGGCCAAGGCCGCGGCCGAGGCCCGCTACGCCGCCCAGGGGCAGTAGGCGCGGCGCCGACTATCGGCCCCGCGCGCCCCCGCGGCGCCGACCCGGCAGGTGGCAGCCGGGCATATGGGCAAAGATACAGCGCTCCGCCTCGCCGTGCCGTCTGCCTGTCAGCGGCGACCGTTTACCGAATACCCACCACCTCCATGGGCATCTGAGTGCACAATGCTGGGGACATGGGACCTTCGCAATCGCTGCAGCGAGGGCCCTCTAGCACTCAGACACCGGGGGTGTAGGGAGCATGAGAAAAACGACCGCACTGGTTGCAGCCCTGCTTGCTGTCGCAGGGCTGCTCGCGTGTGCACCGCAGGGCTATGCCCAGGACGCGCCGCCAGGCCGCAGCGCAACCCGGCAAGCCGCCGGCGCATGCGCGCCGGCATCGAACGGCAATGCCTTGCGCATGTGGTACACGCAGCCGGGTTCACCCGATAGCTGGGAGAACACCGCGCTCGTGATTGGTAACGGGACCACGGGCGCCATCCTGTTCGGCCAGCCCGAGCGCGAGCAGATCCATTTCAACGACAAGACGCTGTGGAACGGTGGTCCGGCTCCGTCGCGCCCGTCTTACGATGGCGGCAACCGTGACGTTGCCGTGACCAAAGGCCAGCTCGACGCTCTGCGCACCAAGCTCGACGACCACACGACCTCGATCTTCCCGCTGGGTACCAACACGCCGCAGGAAGTATGGGGCGATGGCGACGGGATGGGGTCCTACCAGGATTTCGGGGACCTGCTGCTCGACTTCTCGGCGAGCGCTGCGCCCTTGGACCAGGCCGAGGACTATGTGCGCGATCTTGACCTCACCACAGGCACGGTCTCGGTCCACTTCAACGCAGGCGGCGTCCATTACGAGCGTCACTACTTCGCGAGCCATCCCGACGGCGTCGTTGCCATTCGCCTGGAGGCGTCGGAGCCCGGAATGTTGTCGTTCGATCTGACGGCGCGCGCGGCCCAGGGTCTCGCGTGCACGGCGCGCGCCGAGGGCCGGGCGCTCACGTTGAGCGGAGCGGTTATCGACAACGGGATGCGCTGCGAGATGCAGGCGCGCGTCGTGGCCGATGGCGGTAGCGTGGAGGCCGACCCCGCCGGTCATCTGCGGGTCCGCAACGCCGACGCCGTCACGATCGTGTACGCAACGGGCACCGATTATCAAAACACCTATCCCGTCTACCGTAGCGGGCAATCTGCCGAGGAACTCCATGCCGAGCTCTCCAAGCGCCTGGAGCGGGCTTCGGTGCGCACCTACGATGAGCTGCTGCGTGTTCACGTTGAGGATTATGCCGCGCTGTTCTCGCGCGTCGACCTCGATCTGGGCGGCACATGCCCGGAGGTGCCCACCGACCAGCTCATGGCGCAGTATCGCGCCGGCACGACCTCGCGTGCGGCCGAGGAGCTCGTCTACCAGTTCGGCCGCTACCTCACGATCGCGTCCTCGCGCGCAGGCGATGAGCTGCCCAGCAATCTGTGCGGCATCTGGATGATGGGCAGCGCCAACCGCTATTGGGGCGCCGACTTCCACTTCAACGTGAACGTGCAGATGAACTACTGGCCCGCCTACCAGACCAACCTTGCCGAGTGCGGCTCGGTGTTCACCGACTATCTCGAATCGCTGGTGGTGCCCGGTCGCATCACGGCTGAGCGCTCGGCAGGGATGGTGACAACCGATGCGGCGGCGACACTCATCGGACAGGGCAGGGGCTTTTTGGTCAACACACAGAACAATCCCTTCGGGTGCACGGCCCCCTTCGGGGGGCAGGAGTACGGCTGGAACGTGACCGGCTCATCGTGGGCGCTGCAGAATGCCTATGAAGAGTACCTGTTCACAGGCGATGAGCGCGTGCTGCGCGAGCGCATCTACCCGATGCTGCGCGAGATGGCGGTGTTCTGGGATGGGTTCCTGTGGTGGAGTTCCTATCAGAATCGCCTGGTGGTGGGCCCGTCGTTCTCAGCCGAGCAGGGTCCCATCGTGAACGGCTCTACCTACGATCAGTCGCTCGTATGGGAGCTGTACTCCATGGCGATCGATGCTTCCGAGCGCCTGGGCGTCGATGCCGACCTGCGCGCGGGCTGGGTTGAGCGCCGGGACGCCCTCGACCCGATCATCATCGGCCCCGAAGGCCAGGTGAAGGAATGGTTCGAGGAGACTACGACCGGCCGCGCGCAGGCCGGCAGCCTGGCCGAAGCAGCGATTCCGAACTTCGGCGCGGGAGGCGCGGCGAACCAAGGCGCCTTGCACCGGCACACCTCGCAGCTCATCGGCCTGTATCCGGGGACGCTTATCAACAAGGACAACGCCGCCTGGATGGAGGCGGCAAAGACCACGCTAAAGCTTCGCGGCATGGGCGGCACAGGCTGGTCGAAGGCGCACAAGATCAACATGTGGGCGCGCACCGGCGATGCGGAGGTCACCTACGGCCTGATCCGCGCGATGATCGCTGGCAACACGAACGGCATCCTGGACAACCTGCTGGACTCCCATCCGCCGTTTCAGATCGACGGGAACTTTGGCCTGACGGCGGGCATGAACGAATGTCTGCTCCAAAGCCAGCTGGGCTATACACAGTTTCTGCCTGCCCTGCCCCAGGCGTGGGCCACCGGCGAGGTGAGTGGCATCGTGGCGCGCGGCAATTTCGTAGTCGACATGGCCTGGAGCGATGGCGTGGCCAGGCGGTTCGCGATCACTTCGCGCGCCGGTGGCACCTTCGCCGGCGAATATGCGGGCATCGGCGACGTTGCCGTGACAGCCGAAGACGGCACGTCGGTCGATGTGACGCGCGCATCGACCGATCGTATCTCGTTTGATACCGTGGCGGGGGAGCGCTACGTCATCGATTTCTCCGTGCCGGCACCGGAGCCGGAGCCCGGCCCGACGCCTGATCCGGAACCTGCGCCAACGCCCGACCCGCAGCCAGACCCTGACCCCTCGCCGAATCCGAATCCCCAGCCTGACCCGGACCCGGCCCCGCAGCCGACACCGAGCCCCGACCCGTCGCCTGCTCCTCCGGTGGATACGCCGCCAGATCATGGTCAGGTCTCGTCGCATCCGGGCGCTGCTTCCGCAGCGGGTGCCTTCGTGCCTGCAGATGGCGAAACGCTTGCAGAAACGGGCGATGCCTCCATGCTCGTGCCGATCCTATCCGGCACCGGGGCCCTCGCGCTCGCTGCTGCGGCGGTCGACGTGAACCGCAGACGCCACGACCGATAGGTTGCTTGTTGACCACGGCCTTCCGGGGCTTGTCTGTCCCGGCGCCTCTCCCGGAAGGCCCTTGGCCCGTCCGCATCGTTTTATTGCGGCATGATTCGGGTGCCGTCTTGTTCGCTCCGGCGTCCGTAGCGCCAAGGCGGGGAGACGGCTTCGCCCGCGCCGTGCGCGGCGGCTCCCCTCACGCGATATCCAATATTTTCGCCTGTCCCTATACGCGCCCCCCGTGGGCGTGTACAATGAAGCCGACCTTTAAGCGCGTACGAGATACCCGCAAGGATACATAGCCCGCCCATCGCGGGTCCTCGTGGGAATGCTCGCACCGCGCTAAGCGGTCGGGCATTGTTTTTTGTCGAAATCGGGACTCGTTCCCGCAGGACAAAAGCTGGCGGCGTCCCGTCGCCAGCCACAGATGCCCCGGTGCAAGCCGGGGCGGGAGAGTTGGAAGGAGTTTGATGGGCATGGCTTCACCGAAGGCGGTCATCATGGACGAGACCGCGATCAACCGCGCGCTTACGCGTATCGCGCACGAGATCGTCGAGAAGAACGAGGGCATCGAGAACCTCGCGCTTGTCGGTATCGTGACGCGCGGCGACCTGCTCGCCAAGAAGCTCGTGGACGAGATCGAGCGGATCGAGGGGGTGCGCGTTCCGCTGGGCAGCCTGGACATCAGCTTCTACCGCGATGACTACCTCACCCAGATCGCACCGGCCATCCACGCCACGAACATCACGTTCAACGTCGACGGCAAGCGCATCGTGCTCGTGGACGACATCCTCTACACCGGGCGCACCATCCGCGCCGCGCTGGACGCCATCATGGACCTCGGTCGCCCCAGCCGCGTCGAGCTTGCCGTGCTGGTGGACCGCGGTCATCGCGAGCTTCCCATCTGCCCCGATTTCGTGGGCAAAAACGTCCCCTCCTCGCGCGAGGAGAACGTCCGTCTGTACCTGGAGGAGGTCGACGGCCGCACCTCCGTTGACATCACGTCCGTCGAGCAGGGCTCCCGCGTGGGCTCCGCGCCGTTGGGAGGCGAGTAGACCCGTGTTCAACAACCATAAGCACCTGATCGACATCTCGGAGTACTCCGATGCCGAGCTCATGACGATCCTCAAGACCGCCAAGGCTTTCTCTGAGGTCAACGAGCGCGCCATCAAGAAGGTCCCCACGCTCAAGGGCAAGACCATCGTCAACATGTTCAACGAGCCCTCCACGCGCACCCGCAGCTCTTTCGAGCTGGCCGAGAAGCGCCTGAGCGCCGATACGCTGAACTTCGGCGGCTCCTCCACCTCCACGGTGAAGGGCGAGAGCCTCATCGACACCGTCATGACGCTCGATGCCTACAAGATCGACTGCATCGTCGTGCGCGACAAGCACGCCGGCGCGCCGCATATCGTGTTTCCGGCAAGGCGTCGAGCATGGCACGGGCCTCATCGCGCCGCGACTGAGGCTGGTGCTGATGCAAATCGCCGATGAGCTGCCGTTGACTTGCCGGATTGAACTGTGGCTCCCCTTCGCACACGTCG
>ENA-OQMN01000194-OQMN01000194.1-human-gut-metagenome-genome-assembly--contig:-NODE-194-length-15680-cov-10.900534_pt1 | contig 15680 bp, 12 predicted proteins | sample MGYA00242765_ERZ504861 | MGnify/ENA primary metagenome ERZ504861 (study PRJEB26092, sample SAMD00036417) | human gut metagenome | host: Homo sapiens | study: EMG produced TPA metagenomics assembly of... | reverse complement strand
TAGAAGAACATGAGGGATTTACGATTTTGGGGCAAAGTCAACGATGCACTTATTGATCGATACCTCCCCTGCTCCGAGCGGCGGGTTCGGCAATCCATTCAATGACCCGAACTGGGAACAGCACATTACTCTTTCTTCGGCAAACGCGAGGATGTCGGCATTCCCGGCAAGGATACCACCAACCACAATGGCTTGGACATTGCCTATCCCTATGGCACACCAATTCTGGCAGTGGAGGGCGGCACGGTCATTAAATCAGGGTATCACGTCAGTTATGGAATTATCTGGTCATCAACCACGGCGGCGGGTACTGCACCCTTTATGCCCATTGCAGCCAGCTTTTGGCTCAGGTTGGCGATACGGTGAACAAATACGACACCATTGCCAAAGTCGGTGCTACCGGCGATGTGACCGGAAATCATCTGCATATCTGCGTCATTATCGACGGGGTCTACGTCAACCCAAAAGGGTATCTGCACTAAAACAAAGAGGGCTGCTTCTGCCATACGCAGGAGCGGCCCTCCTATTTTTTATTTATCCGAACAGTACTGACAAATAATCCGTCCTGCCGTCCAATACCCGAAGTATCTCTATTGTGCTGTGTTCCTCGTCCACATGGTAGAAAATCAACTGCTTTGACACCACAAAGTAGCGCACATCCGTGGTGATTTCAAACTTTTCTGCCAGTGCTGCACCCATATACGGGTTATCTACCAGCAAAGATATAGCTTTCAGCAGCGCGGTCATCAGCTTTTTGGCAGCTTTCGGGTTCTTCAGCCGCCCGGCGATGTAGTCACGGGTTGCTTCCATATCCTTAACGGCGGTTCTTTTATAGATTACCCTCATTTCTCTACTCCGAACATCTTGTATACTTCATCCTCGGAGTAAGAAACCGGATCATCCTGCGTTTCCTGCAACTGCTTTGTCAGCCGGGAGAGCGCCTTTGCCTTGATGATCTCCGCGTTGTCCTCTGTTACGGCAAAGGGAAAGCCGCCAGCGTTCAGCGACTGCTGGAAAAACACGTTGATGGCATCGGTCAGGGTAACGACCGTTCTTTGCATACACAGATTCCAGTTCCTGCTTAATTTCCGGGTTGATGCGAACGCGGAACACATCCGTTTTAGCTGCCGAAACAATGTTTTCCATAAAAAAACTCCCTTCGTTCCGTGGTTTTCTTCTTATCCTTATTATACGTTCACGGCATTCGATTGTCAATCTATGTAGCTACATTGATGCCACAAGCTCATATTTGAAAATTTATCTGCCGAAATGCAGTAAATCAGCACAACATCCGCACAGCAAAAGTCTTTTTTGCTGCAATATGACTCTGCTATAATAGTATCGTCAAAATTGAACAGAAACGCAAGAGCGCCTTTTTTCGAGGGCGCTTTTTTTGTTTGGAGGTGGTCGAAATTTCACGCGAAGAGCGGGATGTTTACCTTATCCCGCAGAATTTTGTGGACACTGGTACGATTCTTGGCGGCACGGTCAAGCTGCGCAATGCGGTGGAGGCGGCTGTGCTTGCTGTGGGCAGTGCGGTGCCGCTGTTCTATCTGCCGTTGGCATTCAACATCCGCTTGATGATCGTCATTGCGGTGTCGGTGCCGCTGGCCGTGTTTGGTGTAGTCGGTTTTGGCGGTGACAGCCTGACGCAGTTTGTGGCACATTGGTTCCGCTTTATGAAGCGCCGCCGTATCGTCACACCTACACAGCAGGGCAATCTCGAAGCCAACCGACACCGACATCTACGGCTCATCAGTAAGCGATACCGTGTTGTCTACTATGATGATTCCGATACCCTGCCCCACAACGCGCAGGTCTTGCAACGTAAGGCGGATCGCCACGGAAAGCTGGTAAAACGGCAGACGCTCTACGACTTGCTCCCCATCGAGAAAATCGAGAACGGCATCCTGCACACCACAGATGAGCGCCACATCAAGATTCTGGAGATCGAGCCCATCAACTTCCTGCTGCGCTCCCCACGGGAGCAGCGCAGCGTCATCTACTCGTTCGCCAGCCTTTTGAAAGTCAGCCCAGTGCGGCTGCAATTCAAGTCATTCTCCCGCAAGGCCGATGTCAATGCCTATCTGGACAAGCTGCGGCGGGATGCCGCCAACGAACCGGACGCAGCGGTGCGTAAGCGCCACATGAGCTATATCCGCTTTGTCAAGCGGCTCGGTTCCCGCGATGCTGTTAGCCGTCGCTTCTTCGTGATTTTCCAGTACGAAGCCCCCACGAACGAGCGGAATATCTCCTATGCTGAAATCGTCTCCACGCTCGAAACCACCGCCCGCAACTTCCGCACCTATCTAGCGCAGTGCGGCAACGCCATCGTGGAACACGAGAACGAGGACGAGTTTCTCACGGACGTTTTCTATACCTTATTAAATAGGCGAACAGCGGTACAGGTGCCGTTGCAGGAGCGAATCCAAGATGTGCTTGCCAGCTATTTGGCCCAGAACGATACCACAGCGCTGGATAAGATACCTCCCGCCGCCTTTATGATCCCGCCCTCGCTGGATTTGAAGCATGGACGTTATCTCTACATGGACGGCACCTACCATGCCTACCTGATGATTCCCGCAGACGGCTACCGCGCACAGGTCACGGCCGGGTGGATGGCATTGCTGGTGAATGCCGGCGAAGGCATTGATGTGGATCTGTTTCTGGAACGACAGCCCAAAGAACGCATGATGCAGAAAATCGGGCAGCAGATCCGCATCAACCGCAGCAAAATCAAGGACACCAGCGACACAAACTCGGATTTCGATGACCTCTCCAACGCCATTCGTTCCGGCTACTACCTGAAAGACGGTCTTGCCAACAACGAGGATTTCTACTACGCCGCCATCCTCGTAACGGTCACAGCCGCCAGCGTCAAGGATTTGGAGTGGCGCATCGGGGAGATACGCAAGCTCATGGTCTCGCAGGATATGAATTTGCAGCTGTGCAGTTTCCGGCAGGAAGCAGCTTTTCTCTCTTCCCTGCCGCTGTGCGCCCCGGATGCGGCGCTGTTCAAAAAATACCGCCGCAATATCCTTACCTCAACCGCGGCCAGCTTTTATCCGTTCGTCAGCTTTGAACTGTGCGACACCAACGGTGTACTGCTGGGCGTGAATAAGTACAATAACTCCCTCGTCAGCCTCGACAACTTCAACACCCATATCTACAAAAACGCAAATATGGCGATTCTCGGCACCTCCGGCGCGGGCAAGACGTTCACTATGCAGCTGATCGCCCGGCGTATGCGGCTGGCGGGAACACCGGTTTACATCATCGCTCCGTTGAAGGGTCACGAGTTTTACCGGCAGGCCAAGGCGCTGAGCGGCACCATCATCCGCATCGTGCCGGGCAGTCCGGATTGCATCAACGTCATGGAGATTCGCAAAATCGACCACACCAGCAGCGAACTGCTGGACGGTCCTATGCCGGAGCAGTCGGAACTGGCTGCCAAAATCCAGAAGCTGCACATTTTCTTCTCGCTGCTGATTCCCGATTTGAGCAACGAGGAACGCCAGCTATTGGATGAAGCCATCGTCACAACCTACCGCAATAAGGGCATCACTTATGATAATGCCAGTCTGGACGACCCGGCACATCCCGGTCAGTACCGTGAAATGCCGATATTGGGCGACCTGCACACTGTTTTGTCCGCTGCCCCGGAAACGCGGCGTATCGCCAATATTCTGAACCGCCTTGTACACGGTTCGGCATCCAGCTTCAACCGCCAGACAAACGTGAACCTCGACAACAGCTATGTCGTCATCGACATCAGCGAGCTGTCCGGCGACCTGCTAACCGTGGGTATGTACATCGGGCTGGATTATATGTGGGATAAGGCGAAAGAGGATTTGACCCGCCGCAAGCAGATTTTCATAGATGAGGTATGGCAAATCATCGGCGCATCGTCCAACGCTTTGGCGGCCAACTATGTATTCGAGGCTGTCAAAACCATTCGCGGCTACGGCGGCGGGGTTCTGGTTGCCACGCAGGATTTGAACGACTTCTTTTCCTTGGAAGATGGAAAATACGGTCGCGGCATCCTGAACAACTGCAAAATCAAAATCATTCTGAATTTGGAGGAAGAGGAAGCCCAGCGCGTGCAAAGTGTTTTGAAGCTGACAGATGCCGAAATCGACAACATCACCCGCTTCGAGCGCGGCAGCGCGCTGATCGTCACAAACTCCAACAATGTCACCGTTGATATGCGGTGCAGCGAGGAGGAAAAAGACCTGATCACCACAGACCGGGACGAGCTGCGCCGTATTGTAGAACGCAAAATGCAAAATCAACCCGAAACGGAGGAATCCTAATGAAGAAACCTGTTATCACTGCCCTGTGCTGCCTGCTGTCACTGGGCACCGCCACCGCAGCCTTTGCCGAGGAACCCACACCCACCCCTGCCCCGGAGTTGGTGGGATTGCCGCCGGAAGATACGGCGTCGCTGTTCTACCCGGACAGCATCTCGTGGCAGGAAAACGGCGGGCAGCTGCTTGTCGTCAAGCAGTACAGCGTACCGTATGGCACAACCGTTGCCGACCTGACCGAAAGCACTATGCAGTGGAACGGCGTCGATTACACCTTATGGGGCGTTACGCAGTCTGTGGAGGGCGGTGTGACCGAGGAGAAAGAGGTCACGCAGGATTTTGAATTGTCTGTGCGCAGCGCCGATGCCGAAACCGCCCGCAATGATGTGAAAGAGTCTGTTGCCTACGATGACGAGTACGGTTTTTCCGGCACGCTGACCTTGCAGGACATTACGATTGGCGAAACTTTGCAGGCCGACAGTACCTATATGGCAACAGCGCATTACGCTGGAACGGTCACCCGCACCGAGGCCGGAACGGTGCATTACACGCTGCTGTACGCGCCGATTTCTGCACCTGTGGTGGTTGCTGCGGCGGAAAGCGGCATTACCCCTGCCCTGCTGATTACGGGTATCGCCTGCGCGCTGCTCTTTATCGCGGTGCTGCTGATTATTACCCACCTGCTGCGCAAAGAACCTACCCATACGGCTGAGCCTGCAAAGCCCGCACCTGCGCCGAAAGTCTATGTGCCATCCGGGGATATTGTCCTCGGCGGCAGAAATGAGGATGACGATGAAGAGAATCTCTGATTGGGCAAAAGTTCTGCTGCCGCTGGTCGGCAGCGGGATGGTCCTGCACTACCTGTTCCTATGGCATGAACGCCGCCATGCGGTGGCGCTGCACAAAGAAGTCTATCACAAGCCGAAATACTAAGGAGGAAAACACCATGATTGCACAATGCCTTTACCAGTCCGACCCGAAGAATCTTGCCAGCATGGGCAGACAGCGCCTTGCCTGCCAGCGCGCCGCCCGCAAATTGCAGTGGGGCGTACAGAAAGAACGCATTTCCGAGACAAACGAGCCTGTGCCGCTGCTCATGCGCCCCGCCGTCAAGGAGATTTTGCAGGATGCCGAGCAGCATCGCTTCGATGTGCTGCTGATCGGCAACCGGGATTCACTCTGCTGTGATGCCGCCGACATGGAGAGTTTTTTGACCGTGCTGAACTCGTTCAACATCCACATTTTTGCCGGCGGCCAGGGCAGTTGGGTCGAGCCGAACGGCCGCCACTACGCGCCCCTGCCCCGCCTGCCGTGGCAGGAAGATGATGTTGCGGAGGTGCCGCAGTGAGAGAAAAATTCAAACGCTTCTGCGATACCGCCAATCCCGATTTGCTGCGACTCGTCATTATTTTTGTTTTGGTCGGGCTGCTGTTGGCTGGGTTCTTGCTTTTCGGGCGTTCCGGTAATGAAAATTCAGTGATGCCCGCGTGGGAACAGGCCGAACATGTTGAGCCACCCGATGAACGACTTGCCGCCGCGCAGAAAGAAAACCCGGACACCGTGGCGTGGATCACGATTCCCGGCACAAACATTGACGCGCCTGTGCAGCAGTACGGCGACAATGACTATTATCTGCGCCGTGACGAGAATGGGTCCGAGGATTACCACGGCTGCATCTACGCCGACTATGCCTGCCGCATGGACAGCAGCGTAAAAGTTTCTCGCAATCTGATTTTTTACGGGCATACGTTTACCGACGAAGATTATACCGGCGGGTTTGAGGATCTGCACAAATACCGCGTGTTCGAGTTCGGGCAGGAAAACCCGTACATTTATGTTTCGCTGGCAGATGAAAAGTTGGCGTACCAGATTTTCAGTGTGTGGGTCTGCGATGCAAACGATGATACCGATTGTATTCAGGCTGACCCGGACGATGCGGCCTTCCAGCAGATTCTGGGTAAGGCTGTTGCCGGCTGTGCGTTCGACTACGGTGTGGACGTGACGACTGATGACCATATTCTGACGCTTTCCACCTGCACGGCAGACCCTAACAGCCGCCTGTTGGTCGTTGCCAAGCTGATTGATGGAGGTGGTGCAGATGTAAAATCCTAAATCGCACGCACTCTTTTGACGTATAAAACCACACAAGGAGATATGCAATGCAATATAAACTCAAACACCGCTTATCTGCGGCGCTCATGGCGGGTGCCATGTGCTGTACGATGATTCCTGCTGCCTCGGCCGAGGAGATTTCCACGCCAGAGATAGCAGATACATTTGTTCCCGAAATTACGGACAGCGTAACCCCAGACCTTTCTCAGATTACCGAAAATCTGTACAACGATTTGCCGGATGCACCTACCGGCAGCTACCTCGGCAGCATGGGTCTGCCTGTGGCAACCGGCGAGACAAAAATCAGCATTTCCTCGTGGGGGTCCGACTTGTACGACGGTGAGGATGCCCACATGGATGCAGATGCGCTGAACGCAGACGAAAGCAACATCACTGTCGGCAAAACGCCCGATGCCAACTATGCAGTCGTTCCTCTGCTGGTGCAGACGGAATATCCCGCAGACGGTGCGGCATCCGAAATCATCCTGCCGGATGGCGTAGAACTTCTCAGCTATGCGTCCACCGACTATGACCTCATCTCCGCCAACAAGGCCGAGCTGGCTCAAATCCTGCACCAGACCTACGCAGAGCAGTCTGCAGCAGCCACAGGATTCTATGTGAAAGCCTCTGCCGATTTCACCGCGCAGTTTGTCTACACAGCCCCAGATGGCGAACAGTTGCAGAAATCCATCCATGTGCAGTTGTCGGAAGATTCTGCCCCGACGCAGCTTTACGCAGACAACGGCATTGCAACTCTTGCGGCAGGGCCGACCCCGCCGTATGCCACCGGCAAGATTACCAGCATCGCCAAAGAGGGCGGTACTTGGCTTATTTGGTTCAACGGACAAGAAGCCTACTGTTGCAGTCATGGTCTGAACGGTCAGCCCAATGGCTGCCCGACCTACACTTTTGACCATGTGTCTCGCCTTGAGCCCGGCCAGTACACCCCCGGCAACCATTACGCGAACCAAATCAACATTTGGGGCGGCCTCGGTCAGTTGAGTCTCGATATGCTGGACAGCAAGCCCGTTGTTATGAGCGCGGATACAGAGCAGCCCGACCTCATCAGTGAGATCTACGATGAAACCCAGCAGTGGATCATTACCAACTATCCTGATAGTTATGCTGCGCAGGCCTATGTTGCCGCCGCCGAAGAATTGGCAGACGGCACGGCGGTGCAGTCTGGTGAGAACGGTTATTACACTTACATTTATAATCCGCCCGCAGGCTACGCATGGCAGATTGTGGCGCTGGTTGGTGAGGAAATTGCTGGCGGCACCGAAATTCCGGACGTGCCGAGTGCTCCTGAGCCGCAGTATTATTCTGCTTCATGGAGCGCTCCTGCACAGAGCGCCAGAGGCAGCTTTGATCTGACGTTCACCGTCAACACCGATAAGTATCAGCTGAATACGCTGGAGAAAGTGGATGGTGCAGTCATTACCGTCACTCCAAGCCAGACCAGCGGCAGTGTGGACGGCGGTAGTTGGAAGATGACTCCTGCCGGAGCGCAGACCATTACCACCAGCGGTCACACGCAGGACGACAACTACCATTTGAATGGCGGCGATGGTTCTGCCACATGGACAGTACATTATGAGGTGTCCAAGACCAGCACAAGCACACTCAGCGGGCAGGAAGGACCGTTCACCAGCCAGGCTGAAGCGGATGCCGCTGCCGAGGCTGCCAAAAATGCAGCCATCAACCAACTGAAAAACGAAGCACAAGGTATGGTAGATGCTGCCATCGCCTCGGCGCGGGCACAGCTTGCAAATATTACGTTTAGCTACGATGAAATCACCATTCCGCACGGCTTCGATACCACGTCTGGTGCTCTGAGCAGCCACCAGACGATTACTGTTCCTGCCAACAGCTCGAACTATTACCAGATGAAAAACGATGAGTGGTCGGTCAAAGTCAGTATTGACAAAATCGACAGCGAAACCAAGCAGCGCATCAAGGGCGATGCCGAGTTTAAGATTTTCGAGTGGGATACCGTCCGGCAGTGCTACATCCCCAATGGTGGGTACAACCAGTACAAGGTTGAGCGCCAAGCAGATGGAACTTACAAAGTCATCAACCACAGTGACTATGCGGGCGGTTCGGATGATTTGTTCTACACCCAGCGCAACGAGGGCAAGTTCGTCATCGTGGAGAGCCGCGCACCCAGCGGGTACTACGGCGATTGGACGGATGTAACCAAACCCGGCACGGCAGGCTCTGTGCTGGGTAAGCGGGCGTATGCCTTTGAAATCACGAAAGCATTAGACGGTCAGACGATTTGGCTGGGCAACGCGGACTATAACGCCGACATTACCACGGCCAACAGCGGTGGTACGCTCATCGACACCGGCGAGGGCATCGTCACAATTACATTTGGCAGTCGCAATGCGGATAAGACCTATACCACCGATCCTACAGGTATTGCCAGCAACGAGGATTCCTACACCATGCACGCCGATGTCGACACCATGCAGAACGACCGCACTCTCGGCAGCATCACTCTCTCCAAAGCAGACTTTGATGCCGCCCGGTATCTGGCTGCGGGCAGCAACGGTGACAGCACGCTTGAAGGTGCCGTGTACGACCTGTATGCCGCCGAGGACATTCTTCATCCGAACGGCGTTTCCGGCATTGTCGATTACTCCAAGATCACCGATTCCAGCGGCAACCCCATCTGGCATACCACCGTGCTTACCAACGGCGCATGGAAGTCCGACTATCTCCCGGTGCTGAAAAAGGATTACCTTGTAGCCTCCGCCGCCATCAAGGACGGCAAGCTGGCGTTTTCTAATCTCTACTTAGGTCGTTACTACCTTGTGGAGCGCGCCACCGGCATCGTGATCCCCGTGGATTCCAACGGGCAGTATTATCTTTCCGGCAAGTATCCCCTGCTCAACAAAAAGCTGGAGCCTACCGGCAGCTATGCCGCCCTCGCCAGCAATGGCACAGAATACATCGACTATGTCTACCGCAACCAATATTCTGCTGTTGCCGAGAGTCGCGCCTTAGACGGCAGCAAGACCTATGACGGCTACTACCTGTCCTTTGCGAAAGGCTATCTCTGTGATGAAGTCAACCACTATCAATCCCTTACTTATGCAGATGAATCCACTTACGTTGTCCGCGCTGAAGATCAGACGCAGGACGAAGTACTGAAATCCGGGTTCAGTCTGCAAAAGCTGGTGTCCACCACCGGTCAGCCCTCCCCTGCCATTAAGCTGGGCGGTGCCGGGTTCAAAGTGTACCGTGTATCGCTGCTGAGCAAGGCAGACCAGTTTGCCCAAAACGCCGATGGCAGTTACGATACCGCCAGCATTCTGGATGTCTACCGTAAATCCAGCTACGATCAGGACACGCTGAAATTTGATTTTTTTGACGAAGAACAGGCTGTTGCAACGATGTACGAGAGTGACACCGCCGTCGTCACCCGCTATAACGCAACCTTGACCGCAGACGGCGATTTTGCCAACGGGCAGGGTCTTGGCTGGGTGCCGACCAACAATGCGCAAGAATATCGCTTATCCGAGATCTTCACGAACGAGGAAGGCATCCTGCGTGTGCAGGGGCTTCCTTACGGCCAGTACATCGTCGTGGAAACCACCGTACCGAAGGATGTTTTTCAGGCTGAACCGTTCCTTATCAATGTCAATGCATCCAGCCCGCAGAGCAGCTTTACTGTGCCTGCCGGCAGCATCACAACGCCCAGCGGCAGCTACATAACCTACAACATTCTGGATGAAGAGTTGGAGGGCTACTTGCAGCTTGTCAAAATCGACATTGAGACGGGCAAGCCTGTCAAAATTGCCGACACTGCGTTCAACATTTACTACATTGCCGAGGACGGCCGTGAAACCCTTGTGGAGATGAACGACCCGAAATCCGGCAATGCCTGGGCAAAGACCAGCACTTTCTATACCGATTCCAACGGCGAAATGAAGACCCCGGAAAAACTGCCGCTGGGCAGGTACCGCATCGTCGAGATCGAAGGTCCACGCGGGTATTTCAACGACCGCCAGTACAATGTCGTGTTTGAGCTGACCTCGGACCGTGTGTATCAGGTCAGCGGCGGCAGCGCCGACGGCATGGACGACTACGTCATCACCGAAAACTACTATAACCACGAGACATTGGGGCAAATCAAAATCCGCAAAATTGGTAACGTGCTGACCGGGTACGAAAACGGACAGTTCGTGTACGAGTCCGATAACCTTGCCAATGCCACCTATGAGATCCACGCGCAGGGCGATATTCCCACGCCGGACAATCAAGGCACACTCTGGTACGCAGATGGCGACCTTGTCGCTACCGTTACCACTGCCGAAGACGGGCAGGTGGACGAAGTCCGATTCAGCCCCACGCGGACACTCGCCACCTATGATTTCTTGAAAGTAACCCACGATGGCACGAAAGGCGAAGTCACTATCACGCTGCCGCTGGGTACCTACACGATTTCCGAGGTGCAGGCCCCTTACGGTTTTGTCCACACCGACCACACTTACACCGTGGTGCTGGACTGGGACAACCAGTATAACGACCTCGTTCTTGCAAAAAGCATCATCGACCACACGCAGGACGGTGATGTTGTGTACGACTACTCTATTATAAATGTAGGCAACGCCAATGCCGAGCAGATTGAAAAGCAGGTTCTTGTCTTTGAGAATGCCCGTGTGCTGCCGATCGTTGAGGAGGGCAAAGTCGGTGTCGGGCTGTATAAGCTGGATCGCGACACCTGCGATTTGACCGATGAAGCGCCCTATACAGACGGCTGTAAGACCCGCGCCTCCCTTTTGAACGGCGGCAGCAACCGCGCCGACATCCCGGCTGATGCCAATATGGTCGCGGGCGCCGTCTATGAGCTGTACACCGCAGACGACATTTACAGTATTTCCGGCGAGCTGCTGGCCGCCGCCGATACTCTGCTGGGCACAGCCACCACCGATGAAAACGGCCTTGCCTATTTTGATGTAGACGTTCCTCTGCGCGGTGAACATTACGGCGGCAGCGATGCCCACGACTGTACGACCAACAGCGGCCGCTACTATCTGCGTGAAATCAGCGTGCCGGACGGCTACCTGATTGAGCAGAGTGTGATTCCCGTTGAGTTCACCTATGAAAACCAGTTCATTGCATGGCAGGTCGTTGACTGCCTGCACTCCGACAAGCAGACCACCGTGGAGATTGACAAGCGCGCTTTCACTTCTGATTCCGATGACACCTTTGCCCTGCCCGGTGCCACGTTGACCGTGACCGATTGGAACGGCAATGTGGTGGACAGCTGGGAGAGCAGCGATACGGCTCATGTGATTTGCGGGCTGCATCTTTCCCACGACTTTGCCGGGAACCGCGATACCTCAAAAGTCTATACCTTGGCCGAGACTTGTCCGGCAGACGGCTATACCACCGCCCGCTCGATTCAGTTCCGCTTGGAGCAGGCCACGGACGATAATGCCTACTTGCAGGAAACGGCGGTCTGGGTTCTGCATGAATCCGAAGATACAGCATACCAGTCTGGCAGCATTATCTCCCCCACCGCGTTTTCCGACGATACCGTGGCTACGATTTCCGCCAAGCTGCACGCTTTCTGGGATAAGCTGCTGGGCAAGAATCCCGATGCAGACGGCGTTGTCATTTCCAACTGGTACTGCGTGAACGGCACGCTGGTGGTGAATTTCACCGATGCCGCCAACGACCGCGCGATTGCCAAATGCCTGCGGGAGAGCGACTTCTCCGACCTGACGTTTGACAAGGCCTATCTGAACGGCGCGGCGGCTCCCGCGTTCTTTGCCGATAAGCAGGTTGCAGAAAAGCCCGCCGATGCCGAAATCACCTACTCTGCAAGCTGGATTCTGCTGAAAGATTCTGATGGATTCAGCCAGACAGTGACGATGCTGGATGCGCCCACCCGCGTAAAAATCAGCAAAGCCGATATTACGACCCACGAAGAAGTCCCCGGTGCCACGCTGCGTGTGCTGGATAAAGACGGCAATGTTGTGGACGAATGGGTGTCCGAAGATACGCCGCACTACATGGAGGCTGTGCTGGTTGCGGGCGAAACCTACACACTGGAGGAAACGCTCGTACCCGATAATTCCGGGTATGTGCCTGCCAATGCCATTCAGTTCACAGTCGAGGATAACGGCAAGGTCCAGCACGTTATCATGCAGGACGACTACACGAAAGTGCAGATTTCCAAGACCGACATTGCCACCGGCAAGGAAATCAGCGGCGCAAAGCTGAAAATCACGGATGCAGACGGCAAAACCGTTGCTGAATGGGTTACAGACGGCACACCGCACTATATGGAGCGCATCCCGATGGGAACTTACACCCTGACCGAAACGGTGGCTCCCATCGAGCAGGGCTATGTCCGCGCCGAGAGCGTTACCTTTGAGGTTGGTCCTACCGAGAATATTCAGCGTGTGGAGATGAAAGACGATTTTACCAAGGTCGAAATCTTCAAGGCTGACATGACAGATGGTCACGAGCTGCCCGGTGCAAAACTGAAAATCACCGATGCCAGCGGCAACACCATTGCCGAGTGGGAAACCAACGGCCAGCCCCACCGCATCGAGCGCCTGAAGCCCGGCGACTATACGCTGACCGAAACTGCCGCCCCGGCCGGGTATCTGCTCAGCGAAGAGGTTCACTTCACCGTGCAGGAAACCGGGGAAATTCAGAAAGTCACGATGTACGATGCCCCGGCGCACTCGCTGATCCTCACGAAACGTGATATTGCCACCAATGCAAAGCTGGCGGATGCCCGCTTAACGATCCGCGATGCCTACGGCACGACCATTGACCGCTGGACGACAACGGACGGCGACCATGCCATCCGTGCACTGCCGGAGCGCTCCGCCGCCAAAGACCCACACAAAAATCTGCTGCTTTTGTCCGATGACACCAGTGAACACGTCTACACGATGGTGGAAGAACTGGCCCCGGACGGCTATCTCGTTGCCGAGAGCATTACATTCAAGGTCATGCAGATGAACAATGCACTTGTTGTGTTTGTATGGCAGGATGGCGGCTGGCAGAAATCTTCCGAAGGGTATCTTGCCATGTATGATGAGCGTACCGATACACCCGTGCCGCTTATGAAAACTTTCCCGCAGACCGGCAGAATTTTATAAAAACTGTGCCGAGTTGTTACGCTGCGCACAATTTGAGATTGGAGTGATATTTTGTCTGTTTCCTGTTTTACTTCCACCAATTTGCACCTCTGTAAGTTCCTGCGCACCACAGGCCGCGACTGGCGCAACACCATCTACATCGAGTGCGGTGACTGTCAGCGCGCTGTGAGCCGCAGCTGCAAAAATCTGCTCTGTGCCTTTGATACGGCCGGTGCGCCGGTCATTGTGCCGGTGCATGATGTGGAATACCTGTTCAGCACCACCGTGGATAAGTCCGAGTGCCGCGCCATCCTCACGAAATCCAACTTCTGTGAACTGTACAAAGGCTGGCTCGATGAACATATCCGTGACCCTCACGCCTGCCCGCTGAATGATCTGTACGTCAACTGGGACATTCCTGACCCTGGTGCGGCGAGGATTTTTCTGAGCCGGTAAATAGGCGTTAAATAACAACAATCCCCAAGGTAACTTCACTGCCGCCTTGGGGATTGCTGCTTATTATACTCACTATATGTGTCAGCCTCTAAAATCGGCCAAAGCACTGGCTATCAAATCTATTGGCGGCGAAGATATAGATGGCTCTTCTTTCTGCGAATTCCGAGTGCGTCCCATGGTCTGCTTTTCTAAGTATTCCTACACGATTTGCTCAATCAAGGCGCGGTCCGTCTGCTGAAAAGACTTCGCATCTGCCTTTTCATAGCATAGAATTGCATCGGCAAGATACTGTGCTTTGCCCCTGTCACGCTGCCGTTCCAAGTATTCTACGGCACGCACATGGTCTGGATTTTCCATGTCGAAGCGAACCGTAAAGCGCCCCCGGTCCTTTTTCAGCTTCATGGTTCATCACTCCCCTGTCACGGTGCAGCGGTAAAGATACTCAAAGCCCTTGGCATTGGCATTCACGTCCTCCACAAAGACGGGGTGTGCCACCTTTCCGGATGTTTCGATTTGCCGCCGCAGCAGGCAGGCACCGCCGCCTACGAAAATCACTCGTCCCGTGCGCAGGTCAAGCTGACGCTCGCGCAATGCACCCAGCATATCATTGACAAACTCCTGCGCCTGATATTCCACCAGCGCGGCGACTTCTTCCCCGTAACTGCTTCCCTGCCCCTGCAAGAGAATAGCATCCACATCCGTTTCCTCCAGCAGAACATCCAAGTCCGAGCTCGCCTTGGAGCGGATACGGTTGTACAGCAGGATCACGCCATTTTCCAGCGAGTCACAGGTAGACAGGTCGGCGTGGCCGTTCTTCAGCATCAGATAGTCCGCTGTAAAGCCTCCCACGTCCAGAATCAGCGCGCGCGGCACGGTTGCCAGCTCGCCCAACATCATGGCCGCCGCTGCAAACGCCTGCGGATAGCACTGCACATCGCGGATCAGGATGCTGTACAGCTTGTCACGGTAGGAGAAGTAGATGGGTTCCTTGCGTTTGAAGTAACGCACGAATGCCTTGTTCTGTGTGCCGAAATGTGCGGGCGGCAGTCCGATGGCAAGGTCAATGGGCATCAGCCCGGAAGTATAAGCGTTCTGTGCTTCGATTTCCTCCGCAATGGCAAATAGCGACAGGATAAAGAACCGCTCGTCTGTGGTTTTGTCCTTCTGGTACGGGATACGCTGCGCTGACAGCGTATAGTAACTGCCGCCGTATTTCAGTATATCCCTGCCGTAAGGTCTGGTTTTGCTTTTTTGTACACCGGAAACAATGGCGTTTCCATGGACGGTTTTGACCTGTTTGTTGCCGTGGTCGATAGCAATAAGCATAACATCAACTCCCTTCGATGCTTATATTTACCTTATACGTTTTGAATACGTCATTTCCCAACAAATTTACGCATTATTTTTTCTTATACGCAATAATACGCATTATTTATTTGTTTGCATTTCCCCGGCGGGTGCGCTATAATGGGCAAAGTAAGTAAAAACACAGGAGTCCGCCATGAACAAAACGCTTGAAATCAGTGCTATGCAGTATGATTTTCATATATTGACTAATACTAACCAAAAGTAGCGCTCAATTTTCGCAACGGCACCTGCTACGCTTATTTTGAGGTGAGAAGTTTGGAAAATATCTATCTTGAAATCGGCAAACGCATCCGGCAACAGCGAAAAGCCCACGGCCTGACGCGAGAAG
>ENA-OQMN01000193-OQMN01000193.1-human-gut-metagenome-genome-assembly--contig:-NODE-193-length-15724-cov-3.608579_pt1 | contig 15724 bp, 17 predicted proteins | sample MGYA00242765_ERZ504861 | MGnify/ENA primary metagenome ERZ504861 (study PRJEB26092, sample SAMD00036417) | human gut metagenome | host: Homo sapiens | study: EMG produced TPA metagenomics assembly of... | reverse complement strand
GATGTCCCTGCCTGCTACAAGGACCTTCCCCGTCCGGCTGCCCTCGTAGAACCCTCCCGCCAGCCCGTTGACGATCCGGGTCGCGGTGGTCTTCCCGCAGCCGGACTCCCCGCAGAGAACGACGCATTCGCCCGGCGCGACGGCGAAGCTCGCGTCGTCGATCGCCGGAGCGGCGAATCCCGCATACGTGAAGGAGACGTTTCTGAGCTCGATGGCGTTTTTCGTCACAGCAGCCCTCCGATCCCCTGGTTGGCCTTTGCGACCACAAGAAGCAGGCAGCAGACGACAAGAATCGAGAGAGGGAGGAAGTCGGCCCATCCGAACCGGGGCGCGTTGTAGGAGGTCTTCCTCCCGGGCCGGTCGATGCCGCGCGCGACCGCTGCGGCGGCGAGTTCGTCCGCGATCTTGGCGCAGCGCAGCATCACGGGCACGACCGCAGATTCGAACATCAGCGCCGGCTTCGAAACGAGATTCTTAAGCGAAAGGGCGAGCCCCCTCACCCTCATCGCGTCCGCTACGGCAGAGGACTCCTCCTTGAGCGTCGGAAAGAACCGCACCGCTATCACCAGCGGAACGACAACCGCCTTCGGCAGCCTCATCCCGTAGAGGGCGGCCGTGAGGTCGCCAATCTTGGTGGTAGTCGCGAAGACTGCCGCGAACAGGCAGATGGGCATGCAGGTGCGGCAGGCCAGGGCGAACGAGCCGAGGGCTCCGGCGGCGTTCGGCGGAAGCATCGTCGTGACCCAGAAGATACCCATGAGAAAGAGGTAGGCGAAGGAGAAAGACGCTGCCATCCTTCCGCGCCCGATTGCGAAGGAGAGGAGGACGACGACGGCAAAGAGAACCGAGCCCAGAACGTAATCCTTCACGATGGCCCCGGTCGCTATGAGCACGACGAGCATGGCCACCTTCGTTCTGACGTCGATGGCCTCTGCGAGTGTTTTCTGTGTTCTTCTTCGCAAAACCAGAGAGCCTTTCTTGTATCGCTAAAATTGACAAAGTGATGTTAACCTTGGTTAATTTGAATCAGGTTGCACCTGGAGGGAAAAGCCCGAGCGCGAAAGAATTGCGTCCGAACGCGAATAAAAGGATCGGAAGATGGACGACAAGGAAACGATGTTCTCCCACGCCGCCCAAGCCGCGGCGGAGACCTTTGCGGCCTCGCTTGAGCCAATCGGCCTCGTCTTGGCAGATGGATGGAACGGAGAAGGGTCCCTCTTCGAAGGCGACGGGCGCAGATGCGAGGGGTGGTACTGGGCATGGGAGGCGCGGCGGCTCTTCTCCGTCGTCTGCTGCGATTTCACTTTGAAAGAACGCCTGCCCTTCTGCTTCGATTCTGGCGGGTATTTTGCAGTCCGCCGCGAAAGGCATGGTCTCATGCCGCAATCAAGCGTTTCCGCCTTTCTGGAAGCAAAGCCCAAGACAAGCTCGGTCCTTCTACCAAAAGGAGCGAGATTCTCCTACACAGAGATCGAGTATTACGACGAATACTGCCGAAGCGTCTTCGGGGAAAAAATCGACAAGGCGTTGAAACCGCTGGCGACCAGCCTGAAGGGTCTGAGGAACCAGGCTTCCTGGGATCCGGAAATAGCAGAGATGCTCGGCAAGATAACTCCAAGGGAGATCCCGGGGTCGGAAGCGGGCCTCCTATATTCCGGAATCGCGAACTTGGTGATGGCAAGGCTACTCAGGATGGGAGAGAGCCTGTGCGAGGGAGTGGCCGAGCAGGACCGCCTTTCGATCGCGAGAGCCGTATCGTACATCGAGAGCAACCTAGGCGGCGCGATCGGGCAGAAGGACCTGCTCGAGGCAGCGAACATGGGGTCAACCAAGTTCAAGAAGACATTCAAGCAGGTGACGGGCTTGACGGTGACCGAGTTCGTCTCCTCGGAAAGAATCGAGCTGGCGAAAAGACTGCTCACCGACCATGATATGAGCATAGACGAAGTGGCGCATCGTTGCGGATACGCACGAGCAACAAGCTTCTCCGCCCTCTTCACGAAATTGGTCGGCATACCTCCGCGCAAGTGGAGATTGATCGCGAAGGTCGCCTTCGACGACGACCCAGAATCGAAATTACTGGACATTCTCGCAAGCGGACGATCCCGCGTCAGCGAGCCGGGATCTCATTCTTAGCCATCTTCGGAGATGTCATGAGTTTGTCCTGAAATGACAGCGAAATCCTTCTGAAGAGCGAAATCGCCCCCTTGAGTTTCAATCAGAATGATGCTTGGCAAGCCGACTCGAAATGAAGGGCATCAAGAACTCTTGTCGTAGTTGCGTTCTCGATGGGGGTTTCATTTGAAAGAGAAGGATTCAATCGAACGGGGATAGCGGGTTTTCACAGGTCATGCAGCAAATCCATCCTTCGTCGAAACTCAGGCGTAAAACTCACGGAATGGAAAAATGAAAAGAGCTGAGTTTGGGATGAGTTTTCTATGAGAGAGGCTAACCGAATACAGCCGACAACGAGAAGAAACCACGGATATAACGAGGGCGGAATTGCAAAAATGGAGCACTATTGTTTTATCGAGTGGGAGTAGAACAGACGTTCGATGCAATAGTATCGTACCGGATAGCTGGCATGGTTTCAAACGAATCCGTGCCTACTGCTGTATGTGTGAACGGTGCGAACAGGGGGACGTAGCCCTGTTCACGCCAGGAACCATGTCAGCGCCGGTTAATGCCCGCGATGCTTCTGCTTGCGCTTCAACTTCCGCTGCTCGAAGCTCGCCTCCGCCTCGTCCGCGCGGCGCTGGCTTCTCGCGCGGGCCGACTCCCGTTTCATTGCCTCCCGCTGACTCGCGAGTGTCTGCTGCGCCTTGGTGCCCATCGCCGGTTGCTTAAGGGCCCTCGACGCCTCGCGGGCGCGTCTCTTGGGGTTCTTCGCGGGCTTGCTCGCCTCGGTCGGATCGTCGCCGAAGAACGCGAGCTTCGCCCATTTGCTTGTAACGAATTGCAGGATTTCCTCATTGGATGGCTCTGCGCCGAAGACGATGCGGGCAACGCCGTATCTGCCGTCCTCGACGCGCTCCGCCAGGCCGACCCAAAATTGGCCGTCGTGATATACGGTCAGGGTGGACGACACGCTGATCTGCATGGCTGGTTCCTCCTTTATGTAGATGACCATGCAGAGAAGGGACAACCAAGGAGGCAGGTTACTGATGCGGACTCCCGCACGCCCACGACTACCCGACGGGGACTGTGTTTTCATCTCTGGTGGCCGCATTGTAGCACGCGCGGGTTTACGATGTTGATTGCCGGCGCCTAGACGGAGATGAAGGCGGTTCGATCTAGGTCAAGCCGGTCGCTCGTTCATGAAGCGGCCGATTCCCTGAAAATAAAAGGCGCCCACGAGGACACCTACAGGCTATCTTCGAACTACTTGGTTTGGGGCAGACGAAGGAGACGATATGAGTAGAACATTGTGAGCCCCTACTTCACATCGTCTTTTCGTATGACCGTGGATCTCTGGGCTGATAATGGTCGCGTCCATACAACCGGCAATTCTTCCCAGGTTGCCACACGCATGAGAGGGGCTCACCATGAGACATGTTACTTCGATCGGCCTTGATGTGCACGCACGTTCCATTACAGCGGTAGCGCTCGATTCGATCACCGGCGAGGTTGTCACCCAAAGGTTCGGCAATTCTTCTGCAGAAGTCGCAAGCTGGATCTTGAAGTTCGAGTCCCCCAAAGCGGTCTACGAGTCGGGGGTGACGGGATTCCACCTGGTTCGAGAGCTGCGGAATCTGGGTGTTGACTGCATCGTGGGCGCGGTATCGAGGATGCAGCGTCCCGCCGCCGACAAGCGCAGGAAGAACGACCGCAACGATGCGGAGTTCTTGGCGCGCCAGCTCTTGGCCCACAACGTCGTCGAGGTGTTCGTGCCGGATGAGGAAACGGAAGCGGCGAGGAGCCTCTCGCGCGTGCTTGAGGATATCCGGGACGACCTCACGCGCGCGAAGCACCGCCTGACGCACCTGCTCATCCGCTGGGGACACGCCTGGGACGAACGCACCCCCGAGGGCAAGAGGCGCGGCACCTGGACGCGGGCGCACTGGGAGTGGATCAGGGGGATCGAGCTTCCCGAGAGCGCAGCGCAAGAATCCCTCGACTACTACATCTCGGAGGTGCGCCACATCGAGGCGCAGAAGAAGGCCATCGAGAAGAGGATCGCCCAGTATGCAAGCCGTCCTCGTTGGAGCGGGCGGGTCGAGGCGCTTCGCTGCATGAAGGGAATAGAGACCATGACGGCGTTTGCCGTCACGGTCGAGGTCGGCGTGTTCTCGCGCTTCGATTCGGCACGCTCGTTTGCAAGCTGGCTCGGGCTTGTGCCGTCAGAGCATTCAAGCGGCGAGCACGTGTCCCGAGGTGGCATCACCAAAGCCGGAAACTCCCATTTGCGAAAGCTTTTAGTGGAGGCGGCCTGGCACTACACGAGGGCAACCAAGGAAAGAAAGCGAGCATTGAACGACCCGTCTGTTCCGCTTGCGATATCTAGCCATGCGGCAGCGGGCGTGGGAAGGCTGGTGGAGCGGCGAAGGCACTTCAGCTGCGATTTGCGCAAGCGCCCCGTGGTCGCGAACGTCGCCACCGCACGCGAGCTGGCATGTTGGGCGTGGGTGCTCGGACGCATGAGCGAGGGGACGCTCTCCTAGGCAAGAGCCTGTCTTTTATAGCGGTCTTTCCCTGGGCGATCCGATCCTCGTCGACTGGTCGTTGGATGTGATCCCAGTTCGTTTTTAATATGAGCAGAACATTGTCAAGAGGCAACAAGTGGCCAGGCCCAACTTTCTCAAAAGCTGGGCCTGGCCTTCTCTATCTTCGCCCGGTTGTCCGTCCGCCGAGTCGCGTGTCTGTTCGACGCTCGTCTTGCTGTTTAATATCCGCCTGTAGCGATCTCGTCGCTGTGCATTTCGTTGCTACGGCTGGGCCCTCGTCGTCATCGAAGTCTTTAGTCGTGGGTGTCGCCCTCGCGATCCTACCAAAAAACAACGGGAATGGGTCCCAACGGCCTCGAACGCGGAAGGGCCGGGGTCGGAATCCTATGGGGTCGGCGCGCCCTATGCGGCGCCTTCCGCCATGCAGCCCACGGCCCAGCACCAGCATGCAAGCTCGCGCGCGACGGCCATGTTGGCCACGACCGGTTTCTTGCCCGCCTCGTCCAGCGCCTTGCGCCTGTCTAGCAGCCTGCGGTTTCCCTTCAGCGCATGCCTTCTCACCGCGGGGTCCACCGCCTGGCCCTTGACGAGCTGCTTCGCGTTTCTCGAGGCGTTCGCGAAGTGCCACGCGGACTCGGTCAGGCTCTTCCTCAGATGCTTGTTGCCGGCCTTGGTTATCCCGCCGCGGCGGCGGCTGTCGGCGCTCGAGCTCTCCGACGGAGTCATCCCGAGCCAGCACGCGAACGCGGAGGCGTTGCGGAATCTCGAGAACCCGTCGACTTCGCATGCGAGCGACAGCGCCGTGACGGCCTCGATGCCTTTGAGGCATCGAAGCGCGTCCGCGGTCGGCTTCCACCTCGGAGCCTCCGCCAGCGCCTTGACCTTGGCCTCCAGGTCCCTCTTCTCCTCGACGGCGCGCTCCACGCGGTCGATGTAGTACTCCAGCGTCGACCTGGCCGCCGGCTCCGTCATCTCAATGTCCTTTATCCATGCCCAGTGGGCCTTGGTCCACGTCTTCCGGGGCCTGCCGTCTGGCGTCTTGTTGGGGTAGCAGTGGCCGTGGCGCAGGAGGAACTTGGAGAGGCGCTGCTTCGCGGCGGCGACGTCGTCGCGGGCGTCGGCCAGGGCGCGGGACAGGTCGCGGGCGGCCTCGCATTCCGCATCGGGCACGTGCACCTCGTGGATCTCGTGCAACGCCAGCTGCTTGGCCAGGAACTGAGCGTCCCTCCGGTCGGTCTTCTCCCTCTTGTCCGCCGCGGGCTTCATCATCTTGGACACTGCGCCTATCACGCAGTCCACGCCCAGCGCGCGCAGCTCTCGGCAGAGGTGGAACCCGGTGACGCCGGACTCGTAGACGGCTTTCGGGTTCTCGAACGCGAGAATCCACTCGGCAACGGCGACGGGGTCGTAGCCGAACGACTTTCGCCACACCTCTCCGGTGTAGGGGTTGAAGGCGCATCCCTTGATGCTGCGTGCGTGCACGTCAAGGCCGATGGAGGTTGTATAATTCGGCATGAGAGCCCCTCTCGTGTGTGCGGCAACCTGGCCGGTTGCGTTATTGAGCAGACGCTGACATTATCGGCCCCGACCCGCGAATCGCTCAACTAGAAACGGCATGCAGCAGGGGCTCGTCCAATGTTCTGCTCATATCGTCTTTGAGCGCAGAATCATTCTGCATGCTCGCAAAGAGACTCTTCTTTGGAAGGTGCGCGCATCCAGCCGTAGCAACGAAATGCGAAGCCAGGTCGGCCAACATACACGAGCGACGATGCAGCCGTCTCAATGAGGATGGCGCTAGCTCAAGGCCGACAACCCGCGAATATTAAACTGCGAATACGAGCGTCGGTTTGACACAACTTGTCGGGATCGGAGATCAGGTGAAGATATAAGGCCAAGCTCCGAGATTCTTGGGGCTTGGCCAACTTTTGCTCTTGACAATGTTCTACTCATATTAAAAAAATAGGGCAGAATCGCTCTCACGATCCCGCCCCGCAAACCCGAGGGTTTCTAACTGGCTCCATTGTTCCGGGCTTCTCAGTTCTGTCATTGACCCAGGTATCACCCGTCTCCTATAGCGAGTGAATATAAAAATAGGGCAGAGTCGCTTGCGCAAGTCCGCCCCTAAAACCGTGAAGGTTTTGCTATCTGCAGACTATTCTACCAACCCGAGCGATTCTGTCAACCTGCGAAGGAACTCGAGCGCGGAGCGAGCTGCGGCGTCGGGCCCCTTGTCGGGCAGCGCCTCGGTTTCGCCGTCGGTCCTGGCGAACATCTCGGCGAGCTCGGATGCGGCGCGCGAGCGTGAGGAGCCCTCGGGTACCAAGCCGGAGTGCGCCACGAGCACGGTCGCGACCTCCTGCATGGCCGTATTCCCCATCCACTTCCTCCTGGTCGCCTTAGGAATTCCCACGGCGGCGACCCTTCGGGAGACGCCGCTGGACGCCGAGCCCCGGGCGGCGCCCCTCTCGGCGAAGCAGTTGATCAGGCACGAGCCGTGCGCGGCGCAGTTGCGGACGGACTTCACGCGCTTGAGGTCGTAGTGGGAGGCCTCGAGGCGCCTGTCGCCCCATCGCCTGGCGCAGAAGCGCACGAAGTCGATGAGGGTGCCGAACGAGGTGAGCTCAAGGAAGGCCCAGGCAGGCATGTCGCCGGAGTACTTCGCGTAGAGGCTCGAGCTGTAGGGGCTGCGGCCGCTCATCTTGAGCTCGCGCAGGCGGTACTCCCTGTTTGCAGCGGTAAGCGATGCCATGTAGTCGGCCACGATGGCGTAGCCGTCCTCTCCGCGGTCCTCCATCTCGCGAAGCAGTGTCACCTTCTGGAAATGCTCGATGTCGAGCGTCATGCCGAGCAGGGCGTGGCGCAGCTCCTGGTCGAGCGCCGCGAGCAGGCGCAGCTGGCCGAAGTCGAGGTCTACGTAGCGGCCGTCGCGCGGGCCTCCCTCGTATTTCGAGAAGAGTTTGCGGTAGGATGCGAGCTTGAAGAAGTTGCACTTGTCGCGCAGGTAGTCCGCGGCCTCTTCCTCGGAACACAGCTCGAAGGCTACGCCCTTCTGCTTGAGGTGCTCTATCTGCTGCTCGATCGTGAGGATCGGCTTCCTATCGTGGGGTTCGGCCATACTCGGTCTCCTGTCATAAAAAGTATTGCCTATTTTACCAGCATGTTCTCGACAATCGGTGGAAGCCTCACCGTCGACTCGTGGGCAAGCCGCCTGATACGACTCCCTTCCCCTGTCAGCAGCGCAGTCGCCTGACCTGCGGCTTCGGAATCGCGTTGGAAGCCGCCCGCGACCAATCATTTGCAGTTGTTGCGAGTGGCTTGCGCGTGATGCTGCGGTTGAGTTTCAGAAACGGGCGATTCCGCCCAATCGGGCACCCGAATCACGGCCGGAAGCTCCTTTGGGACAAAAACAAAAACTCAATGCCCTGAGTTTGAAAAAAGTTTTTGAGGTTGTCCCAACTTTTGTCCCCGAAGCCGACGAAACGCGACATCGCGTCATTCGGCGGCACGCGTTCCGTGTCGATGCCGAAAACTGGGTGCAGCTGGAGTGACGGGACGACAGAACCGAAGCCATCGAGTGGGAGTAAGCCGAGGGGTAAAACACCTTCTAACACCCTAAAACGGAAAGCAACATCTCCGCAGGTAGAATAAGGGTTTCGTAAAACAGACGGAACCCTTTCTTACACTCCGAAACGCTTCGAACAGGATTGTTCTTCCAAGGATTCTTCCATGGAAGAATAGAAGGGGGAAGAAATTCTTCCACGGTTGAAATTAGGCTTTTCAACCCTTCCCACACGCCCTTCGCTATTGCAGGGCTCCGGGCGCATGGAAAGCGTCGAAAAGCCGTGCACCCCGTTCCCATCCCAAAGGAAAGCCCGGCCTTGGCATGCCAAGGCCGGGCGCACAGGGCAAAGATAGTCGGAAGCTATCAACTCAGCCGGCGGTTCACTTCGGCTTGGACCGCATCGAACAGGTCGCCAAGACGACGCCTTCGATCTTCGCCATTGCCGCAATCGTCGCGGATCACGGCGTCGGCTAGCGCTCCGATGTCGGCAGTCGGCTTTGCCGGCGCGCTTCCTCCTAGAATCTCATTGACCCGCCTCTGGCCGGCATCGTAGTTTGCCCCAAGGGCATTTCTGCGTTCAGCGCCGTTGCCGAATTCGCCGGCGATGGTACGTCTGGCAAGGTCGTCGATGTTCGGTGCGGGGGCGGGCTTCGAAACCTGCTGTCCCACGAGGATGCGGTTCACCTCTGCCTGGACCTCGTCATAGCGGGAGCCCAGGGCGGCCTTGCGCGCCGCCCCGACACCGAACTTCCCGCGGATGGTCCGCAAGGCGAGGTCGTGCGTGCTGCCCGAAGGCGTGGACGGGGCCTGTCCGCCGGCCGACCCGGATCCGGTGAGCATGCGCTTGAGGCTCGCCCACTTGCCGGCGTCCACGTCGGGCGCGGCGGCCTCGCCGCCCTTGTCGCGGAGCGCCTCCCAAAGCTCCCTCTCGTCTGCGCATTTCTTTTCGTCACTCATCAGTGTCTCTGATTCTGGTTGCCGGATCGTCAAGGTGGGCACCGATCTCGGCCATGACGGGGGAGAGCACCGCCATGACGAGTGCCACGCACAGGACGCGCCACTCGGGGTCGAGCACCACCGATCCCATCAGAAGGTCGACGTTCGCCACGAGGACGCCTAAAATGCTTTGGACGATGGTGCGTGCCAGGCGCCACTGCCACTCGTTGCTCAAAAGAAAGTCGTTCATCTCTTGTCCTCCTCGCTTGCACGCCCCTTGAGGGCGGCGATGTCGTTCTTCGCCACCGCCATGTCGCGCTCGAGCCCGAAGGTTCGCTCGACCATGCGGTTGTGCTTCTCGACCTGCTTCGCGAGGGCATCGACCTTCGCCTCCAAGAGCGCCCTGCTCTTGGAGTTCGAGGAGAGGACGCCCGCGAGCGTGACGACTCCGGTGATGAGTGCAACGACGATGGATTCCATGGGGGTGCACCTCCTTTCGAGGCAGCACGTGGGTCTTTCCATGCCCGAATCATCGGGCCGGGTCACAAGCTGGAACATCGGGTTAATTCAACTGGCAGCTGAAATCGTGGTCTTGCCGTTGTGTGATAATTGGTGAGTCGTCGGAACATTGGAGGTTCGAGATGGATCAGGAGATTGAGCCCTCCCTCGACAACGGGGAAGGCCGGGAAGAACAGACCGAGGAGAGGCCCGAAGCTGAACAGGCGAGAAAAAAGAAGCTCGGTGCAAGGGGGATTGCCACCATTGTCGTGGCGGCAATCGTGGCAACGGGCGGCATCGGCTACTGGTACGTCAACTATCAGGTCCCCCATAACGAGGCCGTAGCGTCCTGCAATGCGGCCGCGGAGAGCCTTGAGTCCAGAAACGAGGAGCTCGACGAGGCGATCGCATCCCTGCAAGAAGTCCTGAAGTCCGGGGAGAATCCGCTGGACCCAGCGGTTGCTGACGCGGCGAGCGCGGCCATCGGGGACGCCCAGGGTGCGAAGGAAGACGTGCCCGATGTCACGGGCACGACCGAGGAGCTCAATGCCTTGGCTGGCGAGATGGAATCAATGGGTGACTACACCGTCCAACTCGAGGCACTTGCTGCCGCCCAGCAGAACTTGGAAAACAGCATCGCCCGGCTAAAGCAGGTGACCAACCCTTCTGAGCAGTTTGTCATCCAGCGTTTGACGGGGTTGCCGAACGTGACTGCGATTGAGGCGGTCACGGAGACTAACGACCCCAATGGGCAGCTTGGCAAGGCTGGTGGCTACACTTCTACCGTGTACTTCACCTCAGACCTGGTGAACCAAGCAGAGGTCTATTTGACTGGCGAGTATACGCCTATCGTTGACGCCGGCTGTGACGGAGGTGGCGCGATCGAGGTCTACGCCAATGCTGAGGATGCACAGAAGCGAAACGACTACCTCGCGTCGTTCGACGGGAGCATCTTTTCTTCGGGCTCGCATGCGGTTGTGGGAAGTTGTCTCGTCAGAACGTCGACCCATCTCACTGCTTCTCAGCAGCAAGCCCTTCAGCAGTCGATAATCGACAGCCTGATACGGCTTGACTAGAAGCAAGTTGCATTTATGAAAAGCCGACGGGTAGCTAAGCTGCCGCGCCGGCTTTTTATGGCTTTAGCGCCATATATCCTGGGGACCCTTCCCTGTCGATCCTGAAGTACAGTGACGAGGTCTTCGAGTCGCTGTACTTCGTGCCGTTGCCCCCAACGAGCGCTGTCGCCTTGTAGAAGGTCTGACCGGATGATACGGAGCTGGGAACCCTCCAAGAGCTGTCACCGCAGATTGTCTTCAGGGCGCTGCAGTTGGAGAACGTGTAATCGAGTTTCGTGAGCTCGCTGGGGTCGGTGCCGGAGAAGTCGAGCTCGGTGAGCGCGGAGCAGGTGTTGAACGTGTGGTTCATCTGTCCGAGGGGAGGCAAGTTCCCGATTCCTTCTACTGTGCTTAGGCCGGTGTTGCCGTAGAACTAGTAGTTGAGGTTGATGCGGGGAAGGCTTTTAAGCGATGCGTCGAGAAGGGCTGCGGTGAGTTTCGCCCGCTGCTCGTACCACGGAGTCGCACCTACGGCGTTGTAGAGCGCGTTGGCGCATATGCGTCCCTTGGCGATGACCTCCCGCCCCTCGTCAATGGAGTCATCGGCCTTGATCGCGAGCTGCCCATCATCGTAGAGCGCGGCGTAGACCCAAACGCGCGCGTCTGAGTCGGGGTCGGTGAGCGCGCCTTTCTCGCCGAAGGAGAAAGCAGCCGCAGGGTCCGTATTCTTCGGGACGTAGCCCTCGCCGTCGACGAGCCGCTTGCATCCGTAGAAAAAGGTGCCGGTTCCCGTCACGGTGGCGCTGAAGCCTCGCGAATAGACGGACTTGAACGAATCGCACCCAATGAACAAGCCGGACATGTCTATCGTTCCGATGGGGTTCTCCAGACCGGGGACGCTTTTCAGGTTGGTGCAGCCGTTGAAGTAGCTGGCCGTGCTGGTCATGCCGGCTCCCGCTATGTCGGCAGCGAAGAGGGCGTCCACGACCTCGAGTTTCCGGTCGTCCCATGGTCGGTCGGCGGAAGCGTGTCCGTTCGGGTCCACCTCCCATGCGGCGACGATCGGCCTGCCGCTCGTGCTCGACCTACCGTCGCGGTAGTTGAACTCGAGCGTTCCGTCATCGAGGAGCAGCGCGCGAAGCTTTACTCCCAGATCCCATTCGAGGGCGAGAATTGCATCTGCCATTTCCGCAGGCGTATACGTACTCTCGCTTCCGTTTTGGGACCTGATTGAGTCGGCGATAGATGCGAGCACGGCGGAATCGACTAGTCCGCTATCGTATTGGGAGTCGTAGGTAACCGTCTCTCCGGCATTCGTTCCGTCCAGCGCGAGCACGGCGGATGCCATCTCGCCCGGTCTGTATCGCGTGTCGGTGCCGTTCTGCTTTCTTATCGCGTTCGCAATGCCGGTGAGACTCTTCCCGGAGATTCTTCCAAGTGCCATCAGAAGCTCACCTCATCGAGGTAAGGCGTGCTCATATCAGTGAGAATCGTGCAGATGCCCTCCAGTTTTGCAAAAATTCCTATACCGGATATACCGCTTCGCTTTACGAGGCGCGCGAGGCAACCCGTATCTGTCGATAGCGCAAAGTCGCCCTCTTTGAGATGCGTGCCCTCGACGGGAACGGGGTCTGCAGTCACCTCGCCTTTCGAGAGCTTCACGCCCTCGCAGAGACCCAGCCTTGTGCCGAGGAAAGTCGTGTATAAGGTCAGCATGCAGCGCGACTCATCCTCATTCTCCGTCGGCATCACGGCGTCCACCGCTGCGAGCGTCCGGTCATTGTCCAAGAGCGTATCCCCAGGTGAGTAAGTACCCAGCGGAACAAAGATGTTTGCGCTCCCGGTTGAGGTCATATCGGGGAAAGAGCCGAGGTAGCGCATTATACCCCCGGCCTCCTCCTGCGCCTTCGGGTTCTCCGGCGGGGCCTTGGGGCCCTTGAGGTCCCTGGGGGCCGACAAGATCAGCGGAGCTCGTGCCGCTCGCGCTCGTCACCGTGAGGACGGTTCCGTCCCAAGAGTGGGTGCAGGGTGTCCCGTCTTTCCTGCGGGGCCTTGCTCTCCGGTTGGTCCCGCAGGCCCTTGAGCGCCCTCTTCTCCGGGATCTCCCTTGGGGCCCTGCGGCCCCATCTCACCTTGCGGGCCCTGCTCGCCGGCAGGCCCTTGCGCGCCATCCGCGCCTTTCTCGCCCTGAGGGCCTGCGGGGCCCATCTCGCCGGGATCTCCCTTGTCGCCCTGAGCGCCGTGCCGAAGGGTGGCGGTCGTCGTGCCGTTGGCATCAACGATGGTTGCCAGCGCCCCCTCTTCAGTTTCGGCAACACTTGCGGTTGGGCTCACTCCATCCTTGCCGGGTGTCCCAGGGTCGCCGTCCTTTCCGGTCGCTTCAGCTTCACCTTGCGGACCGGCGGGCCCTTGCTCGCCCCGCGGCCCCTGCGCACCGTTCGCGATGGTCGCGGTCGTGGTTCCCCTGGCATCGGTAACCGTGACGGTCGCGCCGGTCTCGGTCTGTTCGATCTTCACGGAGGGGCTCACGCCGTCTTTGCCGTCGATTCCCGCCTGCAGGTTCGCGGTCGTGGTGCCGCTTGCGTCGGTGATGGTCACGACGGCGCCGTTTTCCGTTGAGCCGACCCTCGCGGTGGGGCTTACCCCGTCTGCACCCGGTGCGCCGTCCTTGCCGTTGGCAAGCTCCGCCCTGGTCTCTCCGCTCGCGTCGCTCACGATGATGAAGGCGCCGACCTCGGTCGGCTCGACGCGTGCCGCCGGGCCCAAGCCGTCCTTTCCGTCGGTTCCGGGCGCTCCGTCCGCGCCGTCTTTACCGGGGGCGCCCTCGGCACCCGGATCGCCGTCCCTGCCATCGATGCCGTCCTTGCCGTTGCGAACGGCTGCGGTGGTTGTTCCCGCGGCGTCCGTCACGGTGATGACGGCGCCGTTCTCGGTCTGCTCGACCCGCGCGACGGGGCTCATTCCGTCCTGCCGTCGGTGCCGTCACGACCTGGTTCACCGTCGCTTCCGTCTTTGCCTGGGGCGCCTGTGTCACCTTTTTCACCGGGATCGCCCTTCGGCCCCGGCTCTCCCCTCGGGCCCTGCTCGCCGTGCTCGCCATCCCTGCCGTCGAAATCCCCGCGTTCGGCCGCATCGAGAATGTCGGATGCGGCCCCTCGCGCATCCTCCGCGGCGGCCTTGGCGTCGGTCACCGCTTCTGCCGCGCCCTGCGCGGCGTCGACGGCCTGCTGCGCCTTCTCATTTGCCTCCTTGGCCTTCTCAAGGGCTTCATGGACCATCTCCATCGCGCCCTCGATGTCGCCAGCAGCGTCCTCGTAGCGCTTTATTGCGTCGATGAAGATCGTGAAACCGTCATCGGATTCCGTCCCTCCGACGATAACCTGCTCCACGCGGATTGAGAACGCTCTGGTGGAAAGGCTGCGCTCGCCCCAACTGGCAACGACCTGGGCGTCCACGGTGCCCTCGCTTCCCGCGAGCGCGGCGGGATAGAAGATCTCGAACTTGCCTTTGGCGGCGTCGACTTCAGCGAACGGCTCGCAGCCGCGCTTCAGCGCCTCGCGGTGCCTCCAAACGAGATAGAAAACGGCGCCCGTGAGGTCAACGGGCAGCCCCTCGCGCGTCACGGAAAGAGATATCCCCCTGCCGCGCGCGTCCGCCGGCGAGGCGATGAGCACGTCCCCGGCAAGCGTGTCGCAGGTGTCCCATTCGAGCTCGTGGAGGCCGTCGTTCCCGAGCGTCTCGTCAATCGGCATATCAGAACTTCTTGTCCTCTAGGTTCTCGTATGATGCGACCGTGCCCTCGGCGCCCGCCGCGGTGTCCTCGACGGTTCCCATGCGGCCGGCGAGGTCGGTCGTCTGCATCCAGGAGGTTCGCTCGAGCGTCCCGAGCGTGAGATGGCGCTCGACGGTTTCTCGGAAGGTCCTCACGCGACGAATGCAGCGGGCGGTGAACTGCTCGTTTGCGTGCGTGATGCAGTCGACGACCCTCACGTCGTCGCCCAGCCCGGCGCCGGGGAAGTCGGGCAGATCCGCGGCATCGATCTCATAGGCGACGCGCGGTCCCTTCAGCTCCTTCAGAGCCCTTCTCGTGGCCCCCATCAGTAGGTGGGGTTCGTCGATCTCGCCGAAGATTACGTGACCGAAGCGGTGCATCTTCTCGGTGTGGTCGGCGTTCCAGATGCCCCATTCCTCGCGGGCCTCCTCGTCGCCCAGCCAGTTGACGCCGCCGTTGATCTCGCCGAATGTGAGGCGTCTTGTGTATCCGCCCGTCGGGTTGCCCTCCTCGTCGAAGATGGGGAGGCCGGCGCCGTACCCGTAGAGCGCGGTGAACACCTCGTCGTCGAGCACGGTCCGCTTGCAGGAGATAAGGTTGTTGCCGTAGGTGAAGCGCATGACGCGCCAAGAGCCTATTCGCTCGAACACGTCGATCTCCCGGTGTGTGATGCGGTCGCCGTCCGTCCTGAGCGAGGGCGCGATCTCGCATTCCCATAGCGTCTCGATGCGGCGCAGCGCCGCGAGCACGTTGGTGCGGTACAGGTAGATGCTCTTGACGGTGTCCTCGATCCTGATGTCGCCGACCTCCCAGCGAGAGGTCTCCAGAGTGGCCGCCAAGGTCTCCGAGAGGGATTTCTCTATGAGCTGCCTGTCGTCGATGAAGTCGGCCAAGAGCTCCGTCATCGAGTTCTCGGCGTAGACGCGCGTGGGCTCGCCCCAGGTGGCTTCGGTGCGGGTCACTATGTGCTCGCGGAATATCCCGTCTCGGGGTCAGCCAGACGATGCGGTCGCCCTTCTCGGGCTCTATCGAGGTCTGGAACTCAAGCGTCGGCGGCATTGATGAGGTCGCGCTCGTCGTCGGACAGGCCCAGCGGGTCGGTCTGGTTCAGGTTCTGGGTGGGATCAACACCGGCGGTGCCGGGGGTTGTAGCTGCCAGTTTTTCAGAGGCGGAGCGGGGCAATCGTGACGATCGATCACGTTGTTGTCGTTCATGCTGTCTTTCCAAGTGCGTTCT
>ENA-OQMN01000192-OQMN01000192.1-human-gut-metagenome-genome-assembly--contig:-NODE-192-length-15734-cov-2.337413_pt1 | contig 15734 bp, 15 predicted proteins | sample MGYA00242765_ERZ504861 | MGnify/ENA primary metagenome ERZ504861 (study PRJEB26092, sample SAMD00036417) | human gut metagenome | host: Homo sapiens | study: EMG produced TPA metagenomics assembly of... | reverse complement strand
AAAGCGGATTTGCCTGATTTGAGGGTGCGCTCCGGCGGATATTTCCAGCGTGGATGTCAGCAAGCATGGCATCGACAAGGCCTATGCGGTGCGTCGTCTTGCTGAGATACTTGATGTGCCGGTTGGCAACATCGTATTCGTAGGAGATCGCATGACTCCTGACGGCAACGATTATCCAGCCGTCGCAGCCGGTGCCGTGGGCATGAAGGTCGAGAACCCCCAGGATGCGTTGGGCCTGATGGATGCATTGCTGCAACGTGTGGGAGCATCGGCCTAAACGGTCGGGAGGCCTGCCTGGACGAAAGGGGATGCGTGTTGAGCTGGGATCGCCGTGATTCGTTGCTGGGCATGATGCGTGACGCGTTGTTTCCTCGTGGCTGTGCCGGGTGTGACAGACCGGATGAGGTACTGTGCGGCGACTGTCGTTCCCTATTCGCCAACTGGCGCAACCGGGAACTGGTATCAGGTCAAGAAACTCAGGGTGCTGTGCACACATGGTCCGCGTCAACATATCAGGGAGTCGTCAGGCATGCGATTCTTGCATGGAAAGACCATGATGATACCGAGCTCGATACGATATTCGGCGAGGTAATGGCCTCATTACTGGAACACAGCGCCATTCACCGCTCCTGCCGTCGGCAGACCGCCGTGCTCGTGGTTCCGGTACCTTCATCGCCGGCTTCGATGCGGCGCAGAGGGAGACGGCATATCGATCCGTTATCCAAGGCCGTGGCAAACGCATTATGCGATTACGGCTTCGATGCGAAACCATATCGGGTATTGGCCAGTATTGCTTCGGGCGGCCGATCGGTGCAGCAGGCGTCATCGGCTCAACGCGCCCAACGCATCGGTGGACGAATCGCACTTGTCTCTGATGCCGTGATGCAAGGCCAACAGGTGGTACTGGTCGATGACATCATCACCACCGGCTCAACGTTGCGCCAATGCGCGCAAACCTGCAGACAGGCCGGCGCCGAGGTCATAGGGGCAATGACGCTTACCGAAGCCAAAAGGGTGGTATAACAACTCACCCAGAAGTCCGCCGGGAAGCCGCTGATGTACTCGCCCATCTGGAAGATGCGCTTTTTGATGCTGAGGCTGGCTTTCTGCCGGTAGACCCGGTAGACCCAGCCCATCTGCTCCGCGATACGGAACAGTTTTCGCTCAGCGGAAAGGTTCTCTTTCAGGTCAGCGTCCACGCCCACGGCCACTTCGGCCAGCGGGGCATCTGCCGTCAGCGGCAGCTTGCGCTGGAAGGATGCCACGCAGTTGTAGAGGGCGTTCGGCACACCCAGCGCGTCGCGGGCATCTGTCGAGTAGCTGTAGAGCACCTCGTCCTTGTCCAGATACGCCCGCACCGCCTTACAGAGCAGGGCCGTGAGGGTACTGAAGGGCTTGACGCCGCAGCGGAGGGCGGCGTCCACAAGCCCCGCCTTTTCCAGCCGGACACGGCAGCAGGTGGGCGTCTCTTCAAAGGTCTGCACCACGGGGCGCTGCATATCGTTGGCCACCTGACTCTCGGGGTACTTTGCAAGGATGTCCTCGATGTCGTAGGCAGGGTCCGTCTCAAGGGTCCGGCCCTCGAAAGCCGTGCCGTACCGCAGGTTGCAGTAGAACTGCAGCACCATGGTCATGAAGGGTGCCATGCCCCGGCCATCGGCCAGGAAGTGGAACCAGTCAAAGCAGACGACTTTCCCCTCATAGCTCAGGGCAACCGTAAAGCCGTTCTCGTCCGGAAATTCGGGCTTTGCGCTGCCCTGCCGCACCGGGCAGGGGGCGTCCGACGGCTCGAGGTGGAGCAGCTTTTTCTCCCACACCGGCTTCTGGAAATAGTAGGGTGCCTTTGCCCGGGCCGCATCCAGAGCCTGCTGCAAAAGCGCACCGTCCACGGCATCCTTCAGCGTGACCTGATAGCGGCAGTTGACCATGTTTTCGCGGTAATAGTAGACGATGCCCTGAAAAACAGAGCGCTGTCCGGCATCCATTCCTTATTCCCCCGCGTGTGCGGCCAGATAGTCGGCCAGATCGCTGATGGTGACGAAGTTGCGCAGCTCCTTTTCGGGGATGCGCAGGCCGAACGTCTCCTCCAGGTCGGCGACGACGGTCAGGATCTCCATGGACGACAGGTTCAGATCGTCCATCAGGACGCTGTTCTCGTTGACATCCTCGGGGGAAATCTCTGCAACATCTTCCAGAATTGCAAGGATCTGGGACACGATCTCGGTTCTTTCCATAGTTTGAATCTTCCTTTCGTAATTCCATTCAAGGCGGCCGCGGCTCTTTTCCAGTATTCCGCAGCCTGCCCCGTTTATTCTTACTTGCGCAGCAGCTTGCCGGTGCCGGTGCGGGGCAGAGGCTCGGTGCTGAACTCCACGGCGCTCATCCGCTTGTAGAGCGGCAGGGTGCGGTTGGTCTCGGTGATGAAGTCGCGGACGGTCTGCTGGTCGGCCTCGCCGCAGTAGATGACGGCACAGATCTTCTTGCCCTTCTCCCTGACGATGCATTCCTTGACGGCCTCGCACTTGGACAGCAGCTCTTCCAGCTCTTCGGGGCTGACGTTCTCGCCGCTGTCGAGGATGATGATATTCTTCCTGCGTCCGGTGATGTAATAGAAGCCGTCCTCGTCCACACGGGCCAGGTCTCCGGTGTGGAACCAGCCGTCGGCGTCGAGGACTTCCGCGGTGGCCTCGGGGTCCTTGTAATAGCCCAGCATGACGCAGCCGCCGCGGATGCAGATCTCGCCCGTCTCGTCCAGCTTGTACTCGGCGTGGTCGTCGGGCCTGCCCACGGCGCGGATGTGCTTTTCGTCCTGCTCGTAGTTGATGATGCCGTCGCCGCAGGTCTCGGTCATGCCGTACACCTGAGTGATCATCATGCCCTGCTGCGCCAGCTCGGCCAGCATGGCACCGTCAAACATGGCAGAGGAGCCGCAGGGGTTCCAGATGCCGTTCAGGCGGGCGCGGCGGCCCCGCTTGACGTCTTTGTAGATGGCCTCCATCAGCATGGGAGCCACAGCGATGGCATCGCTGTGCATCAGGCCGAGGTCGCGGTAGAAGTCGCGGATGTCGGCGGAGAGGTTCAGCGCCCAGCCCTTGCAGGCCCAGATGAAGAGGCAGATGAACGTACCCAGATGGAACAGGGGCAGGATGGCGAAGTTGCTCAGGACGTCGTTTTTGTCCTCGGGCATATGCTCATGCTTATAGTCCAGCATGGCGTCGCCGAATTTGACCTGGCACTCCACAGTGGTAAAAAAGTTGCGCTCCGAGAGCATGACGGCCTTGCTGCGGCCGGTGGTGCCGGAAGTGAACATCAGCACCATCAGATCATCGTGGCCCACGCAGTCAACAAGCTCTGCAGGCGCGCTGTCCTTGAAGGCGTCCATCGGGCGGAGTTTATCGCCGTAGGCGGCCTCGATGTCGGGGCGGCAGCCATAGTCGATGCCGTCGTTGACGATGAGGGAAGGCTCGACAAGGCCCAGCTCATATTCCAGCTCGGGCCAGGTCTTTTTCTGGTTGATGGTCACGACGACGGCCCCAGCGAGGATCGCGCCGAAGCTGTTGACACCGTACTCATAGCAGTTGCGGCTCATGATGCCGACACGCTTGCCCTTGATGTCGGGGATATTCTCCTGAAAGTAAGTAACGGCCCTGCGGATGTCCTGCACATACTGGGCGTAGGTCTTTTCCACCACAGTCTTGCCATCGGCGGCCGCATAGCGGAACGCCACCCGGTCGGGGTACTGCTTCGCCATGACGTCCGTGATGAGCTCATATACAGTATTTATCATTTTGTCGCTCCTTGCTGTTTTCTTTATTACAGCGAAACGCCGGCAGCTGACATTTTCTGCCTCAGAGTAATAATACCTGTTTCGGCTGAGAAATGCAACCACGCGGCGTATCCTTTTCACTGTTTCTTCTTACTTGTTACTTCCGCAGCAGCTTCCCCAGAGCGTTGCGGGGCAGGGGCTCAGCGGTGAACTCCACGGCACTGATGCGCTTATACAGCGGCAGGCTGCGGTTCACCTCGGTGACGAAGGCTCTGACCTCTTCCTGCTTATCCTCAGGGCAGTAGATGACGGCACAGATTTTCTGGCCCTTCTCCTTCACGATGCACTCGGTGATGGCCGGGCAGAGGGCCAGCTTCTTTTCCAGCTCTTCGGGGCTGACGTTCTCGCCGCTGGCGAGGATGATGAGGTTCTTCTTGCGGCCGGTGATGTAATAGAAGCCTTCCTCATCCATCCGGGCAAGGTCGCCGGTGTGGAACCAGCCGTCGGCGTCGATGACCTCTGCCGTGGCCTCGGGGTCCTTGTAGTAGCCCAGCATCACGCAGTCGCCCTTGATGCAGATCTCGCCGGTCTCGTCCAGCTTATACTGAACGTGGTCGTCGGGCTTGCCCACGGCACTCATGTGCTTTTCGACCTGCGTAAAGTTCAGGATGCCGTCGCCGAAGGTCTCGGTCATACCGTAGCACTGGTTGACGACGAAGCCGTTCTGGGCCAGCTCCAGCAGCAGCTTGGGGTCAGGGCAGCGGAAGAGCAGCACAGGTCCCACAGGCCGTTCAGGCGGCTGACGCGGCCGCGCTTCATGTCCTTGTAGATGGTCTCCACCAGCACGGGGGCCAGGCCATGACATCGCTGTGCATCAGGCCGAGGTCGCGGTAGAAGTCGCGGATGTCGCCGCAGAGGTTCAGAGTCCAGCCGGCAGGCGGGTAGGACATGACGCAGACGAAGCAGGCCATGTGGAAGAGGGGCAGCAGGGTCATATGGCTCAGCGGCAGCTTCTGGCCTGCCGGGAGGCGGTCGGTGATCCAGTTCTCTGCCACCTCCGAATAGGTGTGCAGGCTCGCGCACATATTCCGCTCCGAGAGCATGACGCCCTTGCTGCGGCCGGTGGTGCCGGAGGTGAACATCAGCATCATCAGATCATCGTGGCCCACGCAGTTGGTCAGCTCGCCGGGGGCAGTATCCTTATAGCAGTCCATGGGGCGGAGCTTCGGGCCGTAGGCAGCTTCCAGCTCGGCGCGGCAGCCGTAGTCGATGCCGTCGTTCAGGATGAGGGCAGGCTCCACGAGGCCCAGCTCATATTCCAGCTCCTCCCAGTTCTTTTTCTGGTTCAGGGTCACGAGGACGCCGCCGGCGAGGATGATGCCAAAGGACGCCACGCAGAATTCATAGCAGTTCCGGCTCAGCAGAACGATGCGCCGGCCCTTGATGTCCGGCACTTCGGCCTTGAGATAGGCCGTCATCCGGCGGATGTCCTGCGCATACTCGCGATATTTCTTCTCCACGACAGTCTTGCCGTCCTCGGCCACATAGCGGATGGCCACATGATCGGGGAACTCCTGCTCCATGCAGCGGGTCACCATGTCGTATACGCCTGCGGGTACTTTGATGTATTCAGCCATCGGTCTTTCTCCTTTTTTGTCAAATTTTCAACTCAGCACTTTTTTCATTCACCTTCCAGAGCCATTCCGAATCTCTGGCAGTTCGAGGAAAACTCTGGCACGGCTCCTCATGGCAACAGTATACCGCAAGCAGCGCGCAAACGCAAGATTTAATTGCACAAATATGCAACTTGAGCTTGCATTTGATTTGTGCAGGCAGATGTAATTCTTTCCTTTTGTTGCGATGCGCGAAAAGCTGTGATACACTTTTTTTCGTCAGGACGAAACTTCGCCCGGAGGTCGAGTCCTTATCAAATTGACAGCAAGCCCAAAAAGCATTATACTGGTTATATCATTTAGCAAAAAAGCTCCCCGCCGAGCTTCATATTTTTATTTATCGCGCCTAAAATACGGCCTTCCGGGGCCTCCGGGACGAATGGCGCACAAGGAGGACCCTTTTCATGGAAGGCACCAAGCCCCGCACTGTAAGCAGCCTTGGCATGTTCGACCTGCTGAAAGGCATCGGAATGCTGGCCATCGTCTTTGCCCACACGGCAGAGCTTTACCCCCTCGGCACCAACGACGTCATCCCTTTCGCGTTCGCGCTGTTCGCTTACCGCGAAGCGCTGATGGCCGCCTTTTTTATTGCCAGCGGCTACGGCTTCCGCAAGCGCTCCATCCACAAATGCATCGAGCAGCAGCTCAAGACCCTGCTCAAGCCTTACCTTTATACTGCACTGGCCACCACGGTGCTCCACACTTTCATTCACCACGCAGCTTTCGGCTCGTGGGATGCCGCCCTCTCAGAATCGGCCAAGGTCTTAGGCGGCTTCCTGTTAGGCCTGCCCCACACGGCCACTTACTTCGGGCAGCAGTTTTTCTCCTGCGGCCCCATGTGGTACTTAGTGGCCCTGATGCTGGCGTGGGTGCTGCTGGACGTGCTGCTCGAGATCTTCCCCGAGCGGTACATAACCCCCGCAGTCGTCGGCGTCACCCTGCTTGGCTGGGGCGTCACGCTGGTGTGGGAGGCTCCTTTCTGCATCGCGCAGGGCATGGTGTCGCTGCCCTACCTTTACATCGGCTATCTGGCCAAGAAGCGCCGCCTTTTCGAAACTCCCCTTTCCGGCAGAGCCAAAGCCGGACTCATCGCGTCCGCGCTGGGCGTCGTCGCGGGCGTTTTGCTGACCCGGAGCACCGACTGCGTTTCGCTGGGTGAGTGGACGATGGGGCCGCTGAGCATCCTGCTGGATGGCGCAGCGGGCTACGGCATCATCCGGCTCTTTTTGAAATGGCAGCGCCGCGTGGACGGCCCCATCTCCCATGCCATCGAGTGGGTGGGCCGGCGCTCGCTCTTCATCTTCTGCATCCACACGGTGGAGCTGACGGCCATCCCGTGGTATCTGATGGCTGCAAAGTATGCTGACCATCCGGTGCAGGGGATGCTGCTGCAGTTCGTGTTCTCGCTTGTCTCCATCTTCGCCGTCACCGAGCTTCTGATGCGCCGCAAAGAGCTTGGCCGGAAGCTTCGGGGCGGCAAGCCTGCGGACAAGCCCCGGCAGCGGAGCAAGACCCGCCGCTATGCGGCAAAACACTGAAATTCCTGCGCTTTGGTATCCAGCCATTTTGAGGGCAGACTATAGTTACTTTTGATGCATGGGCTTGCAGCGCGGGTTGTACGCCTTGCGATAAATCGGAGGAGGTCCCGGTAATGATGAACGAAACTCCTGAAGCGGCTCTGCACAGCCGCATTGCAGACCTTGAACAACAGCTCAAACTCGCAGATGAAGGCACTTCGCGGCTGGCCCAGCGCTGCCTCGAGCTGGAAAAACAGCTGCAGACCTTCTATGCTGCCCACCCCCAGAAAGAGAGGCAGACCGACTCGCCTGCTCTGGTGCAGCCGCTGCTTTACTATGATGCCGGGTTCGGCTTTTCCCAGAAAGACACCGTCAAAGCCCCGGACTACGAATACGACGAGCTGAACGGTATGGTGACAGCGACCTTCGAGCTGCCGGAGACCGCGTTCAATCTCCGTCTCGACCCCGGCGAGCTGCCCTGCTGCATCACCGATTTCGTCTTCTCGGATGACCGCATCCTCTGCCGCCCGGTGAACGGTGTGCCGCTCCACGGCGACGGCATCCTGTTCCTCAACGACGACCCGAATTTCATGCTGGAGGGTCTGAATCGTTTCCCCGCCGGGATGAAGCTGGGCGTGAGCTACTGCTACCTCCCGCTGGAGCCGCTGGCGGACGACCCATTGTTCGCCGCCGTTCTCGAGGGCGTACAGTATTTCCAGAAGACCCGCGTCTGCGAGCAGATGCACCTCGACCAGCTGGAAAAGACTGCGGCTGACCAGAAGCAGACCATCGAGGCCCTGCAGAAGAATCTCGCCGAGCTGCATCAGGCCAACGCCGAGCTGAGCGCCCGGAGCAAAGCCTACGAGAGCTCGCTGGAAAACATCCTCTCTTCCAGCAGCTGGAAACTCACACAGCCCCTGCGCCGCCTGCTGGGACTGTTCCATCGCAGCCATTGAGCCTGCCTGCGGAGAGGAGGATACGATGTACAGCAGTTATACCACTCTGCAGCGGGCTCAGCTCGCCAAACAGGAATATCTCGACACCCAGGAGGTTTTTCTCGGCGTCTATGCGCCGGGGCGGAACGCCGCCCTGAAAGCTTCCCTGCAGGACCAGCTCCACCGCAAATTTTTATGGACGGACAGCCTCCGCCCCGAAGCCCTCGGCAGCGCCGTCGGTGTGCTTCTGGTCAGGGAAGACCTTTTCCTGATGCCCACGGCCCTTTCCTGCTTTGCGGACGCACTGCGCAGCGGCGCAGACTACGTCACCAGCGACGCCGTCTTCGGCTACTCAGGCGTCACCACCCTCTACCACAGTCAGGGCTTTGCAGCCTGCCCGGGCTGCGCCCTCGTCTCCCGGGAGCTGCTGCGCCGCTGTCAGGCGGAAGCCCGCGACCCGGAAAATCCCGTCGAGCTGCTGACGCTGGCGGCGAAGCTCCGCCGCAGCCACGTCTGCCTCCCGCTGGCGCTGGCCCACTATGAGCGGGACATCTGCGCCGAAGACGTCTGGTCTGTAAAGGGGAAGCGCGTCTTTATCATGAGCCACCTGCTGGACATGACCGGTGCGCCCATCGTGCTGGTGAGCGCCGTGCCGGTGCTGCGCAGCATGGGCTACGAAGTGGTCGTCCTCGGCCCTGAGGACGGCGGCTCCATGCCGCTCTTCCTCGAGGCGGGAGCTACCGTCATCACCCGCAAGGGCTGTGTCCAGTCGCCCCTGCTCTGGGGGCTGGCCCTCTGCGCCGACCTTGTTCTGGCCAACACCGTCGTGGAGGCCCGGGCCGTCCGCGCCCTGAGCGGTGCGCGGGTGCCGGTGCTCTGGTGGCTCCACGATGCCTTTGCAGGCTACCCCCGACATCGCCCACCAGATCCCCAGAGAGCTGGGCGAAAACATCCGGCTCTACTCCGTCGGCAGCCACGCCGCCAACGCCATGCACTCGGTGCGGCCGGAGTTCAATATCCGGCCCCTCATCTACGGCCTGCCGGACTACGCCGCCGAGAAGTTCTCCCACTACGATCTGAGCTATGCGGGCGGGCGGCCTCTGTTCGCCACCGTGGGTTCCTTCGAGAACCGGAAAGGCCAGGACATCTTCTGCAAGGCCATCCGGCTGCTGCCGCCTGAGACCATGAAGAAGGCATCCTTCCTCTTCGTGGGCAAGGCCGCAGAGGCTGAGATGATGGACGCCGTGCGGAGCCTGACCGCTGACTGCCCCGACAACGTCTTTTATGTCAAGCGGCTCACCCGCGACGAGATCAAGAGCCTGATGGCCCAGTGTACCTGCCTCGTCTGCGCCTCCCGCGACGACCCCATGCCTACTTTCGTCACCGAGGGCCTCATCTTCGGCAAGCCCGCCATCGTGTCGGAGCACACCGGCACCGCCGGGCTCATCACCGAGGGCGTGGACGGTTTCGTCTACGAGGACGACGACCCCGAAAAGCTGGCCGAGCGGCTGGCCTGGGCCATCGAGCACCCGGAAAAGCTTGCCGCCATGCGTCCCGCCTGCCGTGAGCTTTACGAGAGCCATTACTCCAAGCAGGCGTTTTCCGACAGTTTACAACAGGCTGTAAAGGAGCTTACCGGCGAATAAGCTCCCCGTTCTTTATCACTCTGCCGAAACTGAGGCAAAAAATTTGGCGGTTGTTCACAAACACACCTCCGGACTGTGATATACTCTCCTAAGAGTCTATCCCAGTCCGTTTTTTGTTAAAATTTGAAAGGAGTCCCCGCATGAGTTCGTCCGCCTCCCCGCCCCTTCGCGCCGAAAGACCCTGCTCTCGCTGGGCGTTCTGGCCCTGCTGACCGGCATCGTGGTGTTCATCTTCCGGGAGCACTGGGCCGAGATCTCCGAGGCGCTGAGCCGGCTCACCCTCGGGCAGGGACTTCTGGCACTGGCCGTGGGCCTGAGCTACCCGCTTCTCGAGGGCGTATCCAGCTGGCTCATCGTCCACAGCCGCCTGTCCCATTTCCCGCTGCGGCAGGGCATCGACAACGCATGGATGGGGACCTTCGGCAATGTGGTGGGCCTCGGCGCAGGGTCGATGCCGTTTCAGACGTGGTATCTCCACCGGCGCGGGCTGGACGTCGGCCCCGGCGTGGGGCTGATGACCCTGCAATACGTCTTCCACAAGACAGCCGTCCTGCTTTACGCCACCGTGCTGCTTCTGGCGGGCCGCCCCTGGATGGCGGCCCACTCCGACGGCGTGCTGCGGTATCTGCCCGGGGCCTACGCTGTCGTGGCGGGCGTCATCGTGGGGCTCATCGCCCTCTGCGCCCTGCCGGTGGTGCAGCGTCTGGCCCGGTGGCTGCTGCATTTTCTGCCCGACACGGGCCGCTGGGCCGAGCGCCGGGAAAGCTGGCTCAAGCAGCTGGACGCCCTGCGCGCCGAGAGCCGGCCACCTGCTGGCGGACAAGCCCCGCTGTGCCGCCATTCTGGGCGTGCATCTCGTAAAGCTGTTCCTGCTCTTCTGCCTGCCCTGGATGGGGCTGCGGTTCATGGGGCTGGATACCGGACTGGCCTTCTGGCAGGTGCAGCTCCTGACGTCGCTGACCTTCTTCGTCTCCAACGCCCTGCCCAACGTGGCGGGCATGGGCTCGGTGGAGACGGCCTTCCTGCTGGTGTACAGCAGCTTCCTCCCCGATGCTTCGTCCATGAGCCTGCTGATGTTCTACCGGCTGGCCAGCTATTACGCCGTCTTTGCGGCAAAGTGCCGTCGGCTTTGCGCTGGCGCAGCGGCGGCTGAACCGCGGATGACTTTGTGAATGTTTTATTTCATTTTGGTAACAGTTCTTACTTCATTTGTGCATTCTGCGCGGAATCTCTTGATTTTTTTAGGCAAAGTAATGTATAATAATTTCCGATAGCCGTCCATCACGGACAGTCCGATTCAAAAATCAAGGAGTACATTTTCATGAAACTGAACAAGATCTGTGCCGCCTCTGCCGTTCTGGCACTGGCTGTTGCTCTGACCGCCTGCGGCGGCTCTGCTTCCACTGCTGCTTCCAGCACTGCCTCTTCTGCGGCTGCTTCCTCCGTTGCTGCATCTTCCGAGGCAGCATCTTCTGAGGCAGCATCTTCTGAGGCTGCTGAGAGCGCCGAGTACACTGTTTACAACACCACCGGTTCTACCGTCTCCGAGCTGTACCTGTACGAGGCAGGCTCTGAGGACAAGGGCGAGAACCTGGCTGGCGAGGCCGGTCTGGCCGACGGCGAGAATGTCGTCATCACCCGCGATGTCGAGGCCGACAAGCAGGACGACATGACCTATGTTCTCGAGTTCACCACCGAGGACGGCAGCACCCAGAGCTTCGAGACCCTGCACTACGAGACCACCCCCATCTCTCTGAAGAGCGTGGACGCAGCTGCTGGCGCTACCCCCATCGCATTCGCTGCTCCTGAGCAGTAAAAATCAGCTCATAACGAAGAAAACGGCAGGTTCATTGAACCTGCCGTTTTCTTATTCTATCAAATTCAGCCCTTCATGGGGACAAAGCCCACGAGGTCCTTCACGACCTCGCCGCCGATGATGAGGCCCACGACCGACGGGACAAAGGCGTTCGAGCCGGGGACGGAGCGGCGGATGGTACACTTGCGCTGGGTACCCGGAGGGCAGATGCAGTGGTGTTTGCAGCTGATGGAGTCATCCTCGATGGGAGTCATGACAGGCTCCCTGGAGTAAACGACTTTCAGGTGCTTGATGCGGCGCTTGCGGCACTCGGTGCGCATGACCTTGGCCAGCGGGCAGACGGAAGTCTTATAAATATCCGTGACCTCGAAGCGGGTAGGGTCCATCTTGTTGCCTGCACCCATGGAGCAGATGATGGGGACACCAGCCTCCTTGCACTTCATGACCAGCGCAATTTTACCGGTGACAGTGTCGATGGCGTCCACCACGTAGTCGAACTGGCTGAAATCGAAGCTGTCCTGCGTCTCAGGGCCAAAGAAGGTCTTGTAGGTAGTGACCTTGATGCTGGGGTCGATGTCGTGGACGCGCTCTTCGGCCACATCCACCTTGAACCTGCCCACCGTCTTGCGGGTGGCGATGATCTGGCGGTTCAGGTTGGTGAGGCAGACCTTGTCGTCGTCGATCAGGTCGAGAGCTCCCACGCCGCTGCGGGCCAGCGCCTCGACGGTGTAGCCGCCCACGCCGCCCACGCCGAACACGGCTACGCGGGAATCGTGCAGTTTGGTCATTGCTTCCGCACCCAGCAGCAGCTGGGTGCGGGAATACTGGTCTTGCATATCATTTCTCCTTTAGGTTCTGCTTTTTGCATTCACGGGCTTGCCCTCTCAGTCACCTTCGGTGACAGCTCTCCCAAAGGGAGAGCCAGAATGCAGCGGTCAGGCAATAGGCTCCGGCGCGAAGCGTCTGAGAGGGCCGGGCCGCTCCCCCTTATCCCTTCGCCACCTGTGTAATGGTGCCGCCTCCGAGGACGACATCGCCCTGATACAGCACGACGGCCTGCCCCGGGGTGGGGGCGCGCTGAGGCTGGTCGAATTCCAGACGGAAGCTGTCTGGCCCTGCCGGGTAGACGGTGGCAGGCTGTTCGGTCTGATGATAACGGGTGCGGGCCGTCACCCGCAGGGGGCCTTCCAGCTCCGGGATGGCGATCCAGTTCACTTCGTTCGCATAGACGATGGTATCGAACAGCTCCGACTCCGGGCCGACCGTGACGGTGTTGGCCTGCATATCCTTGGCGCAGACGTAGACCGGTGCGCCCATGGCGAGGCCCAGACCCTTCCGCTGGCCGATGGTGTACCGCACAGCGCCGCTGTGGGTGCCTACCTTTCTGCCGCCGACGTCGAGGAAATCGCCCGCCGGGTAGTGCCTGCCGGTGAAATCCTCCATAAAGCGGGCGTAGTCGCCGTCCGGCACGAAGCAGATGTCCTGACTGTCGTGCTTGCGGGCGTTCACGAAGTGCTGCTGCTCGGCGATGGCGCGCACTTCGCTCTTGTGCAGACCACCCAGCGGCAGGCGGACATGAGCCAGCTGCTCCTGCGTGAGGTTGTAGAGCACATAGCTCTGGTCTTTGTTCTCGTCCAGACCCTTTTTGAGCAGCCAGCGGCCCGTGGCCTCGTCCTGCTCCACCCGGGCATAATGGCCCGTGACCACATGCTCCAGCCCGTGCGCTTCCGCCCAGCGAAGCAGGTGATCGAACTTCATATATCTGTTGCAGTCGATGCAGGGATTGGGCGTACCGCCGGCCTCGTAGACCCGGATGAATTTGTCGATGATCTTTTCCTGAAAGTCTGCCGTAAAATCCAGCACCTCGTAGGGAATATCCATCGCATAGGCCACCTCGGCGGCGTCCTCAATGTCCCGCTCCGAGCAGCAGGTATGCAGACCCTCGGTGTTCACGGCCTCGTTGCGGGTGAGGCGCATGGTGACGCCGGTGCAGTCGAAACCGTCCCTCTGCATGAGCCATGCCGCCACCGAGCTGTCCACACCGCCGCTCATGGCGATGAGCGCCCCGGGGCGGCGGGAAGTGTTCTGTGTTTCTGTCATTCTGTTCCTCTTCTGTTATAACATACTAAAACAGTAGTATAATACTACCGCAGCTTCTTTCTCTTGTCAAGCCGCAGAAAATTTGGCCGCAAAGGCCAGAAGTTCCGCTTTTTCGTTGGGCAGCCGCCCGGTGATGACCTCTTCCAGCAGCGCTTCCAGCGCGCGGCGCAGGCCCGGCCCGGGCGCGACGCCCGCCGCCATCAGATCGCGGCCATTCACGGCCAGCTGGGAGACGCGGCAGCAGGCGCTTTGGGCGGTCAGCGTCCCGGCCTCTTTTTGTAAGGCGGTAAATTCATCTTTTCTTTCCGGTCGAAGAGCGCTCCAAAGGGCAGTCAGCTGCTGCACGGTGTGGAGGTCGTATTTGCCAAGAAGTCGTTTGGCTTGAAGCGACAGCGCAGGAGTGCGGGGAGCTTTCTCCTTCACAAGTGTTGATACTCCATCTATCACAGCATTGGAGCATTTCAAGCGTTTCAGCGCCTTTCGTGTTCCATCCTCCCCCAGCGGCAGAAGCAGCGCCGCCCAGCGGGCGGTCACTTCCTCTCCTCCTGCCGGAAGGGCATCTATGACCTCACGGGCTTCCGACAGATCGTCGGGCGGCAGTTCCGGCAGGACGAAGGCCAGCACCTCCGGCTCCAGATACGCCCCCGGCTTCGGGGCGGACAGAAGCTTGTTCAGCTCTTCTTCGATGCGCTCCACCGACACGCAGTCGAGGTGGGCGGCCAGCTGCTTCGCCGCCGCTTCGGTGGCCTCGTCGATCACAAAACCGAACCGGGCCGCAAAGCGGTAGAGACGCAGGATGCGCAGAGCGTCTTCTTCAAAGCGGCGCAGCGGCTCACCGACGGCCCGCACCACGCCCCGGGCCAGATCTTCCTGCCCGCCAAAGGGGTCGCACAGGCCCTCTTCGGCGCTGTAGGCCATGGCGTTGATGGTGAAGTCCCGCCGGGCCAGGTCCTCCCGGACGTCGGGTACAAAGGCCACGCTGTCGGGGTGGCGGCCATCGGAATAACTGCCCTCGGTGCGGAAGGTGGTGATCTCATAGAGCCTGCCGTCCCGCTTCACGGTCACGGTGCCATGCTGCAATCCGGTTGGGATGCACCGCTTTTCTCCGAACAGCTCCATCACCTGCTCCGGGCGGGCGGCAGTGCAGAGGTCCCAGTCGTGGGGCGCAAGGCCCAGCAGACTGTCCCGGACACAGCCGCCCACGGCGTAGGCCGCAAAACCCGCCCGGTGCAGCGCGTCCAGCAGGGCGGAGGCGCCGGGTTCTATGGTGATGTTCATTCTTCGGCCTCCTCATATTGCAGGGTGATGCTCTTGCCGTCATAGCCGCACTCTGCCGCCGGGAAGAGGCTCTGCGCCTGGGCCAGCTCTTCTTCCGGGTCGTGATCATGGGCGAATAGTGGACGAGCCAGAGCCGCTTTGCGCCCGCTTTTGGCGGCGAGGGCCGCGCTCTGCCCGAAGGTGCTGTGGCCGTACTGTTTGGCCTGCGCGGCCTGCTCCGGCAGAGCATAGGTGGAGTCGCAGAGCAGAAGGTCCGCACCCGCTGCGGCCTTTTCCAGCGCCGGACAGGGGGCGGTGTCGCCCGAGAAGACAAAGCTCAGCCCCTGCCGGGCCGGGCCGAGGACGGCTTCCGGCCGGATGACACGGCCACCGTCCAGCGTGATGCTCTCGCCGTGCTGGAGCATCTTCCACTGCTTTACCGGGACGCCCAACGCCCGCGCCTGTTCGGGCGAGAACCGCCCGGCCCGGGGCAGATCGAGTCGATAGCCCTGACTGACGACACGGTGGCGGGTCGGCACCGGCGTGAGCTTCGCGCCCTGGGGCCAGCCACCGAATTTTTCGCAGAGCGCCGCCGGGGCGTCCAGCACCTCGGGGCAGACCAGATACGGCAGAGGCCCCGTCAGCACCCGCAGTGCCGCCCAGACTTCGCCGAGCCCCTTCGGCCCGTACAGCGCCAGCGGGCGGGTGCGGCCCTGACAGCCCAGCGTCTGCAGCAGCCCCGGCAGGCCGAAGATGTGGTCGCCGTGGTAATGGGTCAGGCAGACGGCGTCCATCTTCATCAGGTTGACTCCGGCCCGGCGGGCGGCAGTCTGGGTCCCCTCGCCGCAGTCGAACAGGAGGCTGTGTCCTCCGCATTCGGCCACCGCAGCCGTGAGGGCGCGGTCGGGCAGGGGCATGGTGGCCGCTGTACCCAGCAGTGTAATGGTCAGCATAAAGTTTCTCCGTATCACAAAAAATCTCGATGGCTATAGTGTACCACACTCTTCGGCCCGGCACAATCGCA
>ENA-OQMN01000190-OQMN01000190.1-human-gut-metagenome-genome-assembly--contig:-NODE-190-length-16010-cov-4.432034_pt1 | contig 16010 bp, 13 predicted proteins | sample MGYA00242765_ERZ504861 | MGnify/ENA primary metagenome ERZ504861 (study PRJEB26092, sample SAMD00036417) | human gut metagenome | host: Homo sapiens | study: EMG produced TPA metagenomics assembly of... | reverse complement strand
ACACTACCGAAAAGGAGTGAACATGAGGGTTGTACTTGCATCGGATGCCGCGGGCATGCCCTTGAAACGGCTCATCGCGGAGACGCTGTTGGAGGACGGCCATGAGGTGGTCGACCTGTCCGAGACCCCGGCGCCCGATTTCATCGATGCCGCCACTGCGGCGGCGCACGACCTGCTGGAGCACGAGGGCTCGCTCGGCTTCGCCTTCGACGCCTACGGGGTTGGCAGCTATATGGCCGCCACGCGTGTGAAGGGCATGGTGGCCGCCAACATCTCCGACGAGCGCAGTGCCTACATGACCCGCGAGCACAACAACGCGCGTCTGGTGTGTCTGGGCTCGCAGGTTGTGGGTGCCGAGGTGGCGAAGCGGATCGCGCGCGAGCTCCTGCGGGCCGACTATGCGGCCGGCCGCCATCAGGTGCGCGTCGACATGCTCAACAAGATGGCGTAAGGAGACACGATCATGGCAAAGAAGATCATCGCCCTGGGCTGCGACCATATCGTTACCGATGAGAAGACCTATCTGCACGACCGGCTTGAGCAGGCGGGCTACGAGGTGCTCGACTGCGGCACCTATAGCCATACACGCACGCACTACCCGCTGTTCGGCAAGGCGGTGGGGGAGGCGGTGGCCAGCGGCCGTGCCGATCTGGGCGTGGTGCTCTGCGGCACCGGCATCGGCATCACCAACTCCGTGAACAAGGTGCCCGGCGCTCGTTGTGCGCTGGTGCGCGACATGACGAGCGCCCTGTATGCGCGCCGCGAGCTCAACGCGAACGTGGTGGGCTTTGGCGGCAAGATCACCGGGGAGTTCCTCATGGCCGATATTATGCTGGCCTTCCTCAAAGCGGAATACGAGCCCACGCCCGAGCGAGATGCGCTCGTGGCCAAGCTCGATGCCGTCAACCAGGCCGACCCGGCAGCTCAGGCCGACCCGCATTTCTTCGACGAGATTCTGGATAAGTGGGATCGCGGGGAATACCACGACTAGTTCAATTTGGGGACGGGGTCGTTTCGTCCGCGTGCCGCTTGCGGTTTGGGGACGGGGTCGTTTCGTATTACAAAACTGAGGTCCTTCTTCTGGCCGGGCGCTGCACCCTCCCTGTGCAGCGCCCGACTTCATGCAATTTGCAATTTGGGACGGGGTCGTTTCGTACACGCGGTGTCCATGCCCGGCGTGGGCCAATACGTTCGCGGCCGCGACGACAAGAAGATGGCCCCGGCACGCGGCGTACCGGGTCTCTATCGACCGGGCACTGCGCCGGTCGGCAGCAAGCTCGTGGGCATTCTCAGACATGCTTTCGAGATGGTCCACGCGGACCTTCCGTCGGGCGCAGAGCAACCGGCTTTTCGTCCACAATCCCAATCGGCCCCGTCCCCGAACTGCGCGCAGTCCCAATCGTGGGCCTTCTCGAACATGCTTTCAGGATGATTCAGGATGGCTCACGCGGGCCTCTCATCGGGCACGGAGCGACCGGCTTTTTGTTCGCAGTCCCGTTCGGGCGCCTCAGGCGCCGCCTTGAGAGTTGACGGGGAAAAACGAAACGACCCCGTCCCCAAACTGCAGAGAGCTGACGGGGAAAAACGAAACGACCCCGTCCCCAAACTGCAGTGTTCGCGGAATGCGCGCGGGGAGGTGCCCACGGCGCGCCGGAATGCCGAGCTGAAAACGCTGGCATCATGAAACCCGCAGGTGCGGGCAACATTCAAAATGGGCACCTCGGTGGAGGCCAGCAGGTAGCGGGCCGTGTCCATGCGCGCGTTGGTGAGGTATCGATGCGGCGTGACGCCCATCTGCTCCTTGAACAGGCGGATGAAATGGGGAACGCTCATGCAGGCGCGCTGCGCCAGCTGGGCCACGGACAGGTTCTCCGACAAATGGTCGGTCATGTAGGCGGCGATCTGGCGGATCGGTTCGGATGCCTGGTTGGACTCACGGGGCGCCTCCGCGTCGTCGATGAGCTCGACCAGCAGGTTGGTGAGCAGAGCGTGCATGCGCGCATCGGATGGGGCCGCGCCTGGCCGGAGCGCTCGGCATGCATCGGTTAGGGCGCGCAGCGCGCGTTCGGGCTCGCGTGGGGTGATGACCGGCCCTTTGCGTGTGGCCCGTGCGGCAAGCGAGGAAGCCCCCATGCCGTCGAGGTGCAGCCAGATGACCTCGCTGGCAACCGGCGCGCGGTAGGCGTGGGCGCCATGGCAGTCGACGAGCGCATACTGCCCGGCATGCACCGAGTATTCGGCATGCACCGCGTGCCCCGCATGCACCGTATGCTCGCCGCGCACCGCATCCGCACATGCGTCCCCGCACCGCAAGTGCAGCTCCCCGCGCTTCACGTACAGCACGAGAAAGCTGTCGAACGAGGCGCGTTCAAGCGCGTAGCCCGCTTCATAGAGAAAGGTGCCCGCCCGCAGGGGGTAGAGGTAGTCCCGCCGCGTTTCGAGGCTGGGGGACGAGACGAAAAACTCCGAACGGTCTCGGTCAACCAAGGGTTCCATCGGTTTCATGCGGCAGCCTCCATGATCATTTTTATCAACTGATGCATAGCATATATCAAGCGGCCATCCTGCGCGCTCCCTATGATGGACCTATATCACGTCCTGCTATGGAGGGAGTTTACGTGTCGGTAGACATCAGGGACACAACCATCTGCATCCCAACGTATGAGCCGGGAGAGCCCGATCGCAATCCTCAATTTATCGAAAAGCGCGTGTATCAGGGATCGACCGGCAAGGTGTATCCGTACCCGGTCGTTGAAACCCTCTCCGACAAGCGCGTCGATCGCATGTGGCGCGCCGTGGTGATACGCAACGAGTACCTTGAGGTCACGGTCCTGCCCGAGCTCGGCGGTCGCATCCAGTACGCCACCGATCTCACGAACGGCTACGACTTCGTCTACCGCAACGATGTGATCAAGCCCGCGCTGGTGGGTCTGCTCGGCCCGTGGATCTCGGGTGGCATCGAGTTCAACTGGCCGCAGCACCACCGCCCCACCACGTTCATGCCCGTGGATTATCGCATCATCGAGCTTCAGGACGGCGGACGCGGCGTGCAGTGCCACGATGTGGACCAGATGTACGGCACCGAGGTGGTCACCACCATCGCCCTGCATCCGCAGCGCGCCTATATCGAGATCACCGCCGAGCTGTTCAACGGCACCGACCTGCCGCAGACGTTTTTGTGGTGGGCGAATCCCGCCGTGCCGGTCAACGATGAGACGAAGACCGTGATGCCGCCTGACGTGCATGCGGTGATGGACCACGGCAAGCGCGATGTAAGCCGGTATCCCATCGCAACCGGCACCTACTATAAGCATGATTACGCCGCCGGCGTCGACATCGGCCGTTACAAGAACGTGCCGGTTCCCACCAGCTACATGGCCGCTGCGAGCTCCTACGACTTTGTGGGCGGCTACGACTTCGGCCGCAGGGCCGGCATCCTGCACTATGCCGACCACCATGTCAGCCCTGGTAAGAAGCAGTGGACCTGGGGTAACGGCGACTTCGGCCGGGCGTGGGACCGCAATCTCACCGATGAAAACGGTCCGTACGTGGAGCTCATGACCGGCGTGTTCACCGACAATCAGCCCGATTTCACCTGGCTCAAGCCGCATGAGTCCAAGACCTTCACGCAGTACTTCATGCCGTACAAGGATGCGGGCCTGGTGAAGAACGCGACGCTCGACGCGGCGGTCAACTTGGAGATTGGACCTGCCGACCCCGCGCGTTCCGGCGGCGAGGCGCATGGTATCGAGGCCGAGGGTCTGGCGCGGGGCGAGGTGCGCGTGTCGGTGTACGCAACGCGCCCGCTTGAAGGGGCCGTCGTCGAGGTCGTGGATGCGAGCAGCACGGTGCTGTACGAGGTGACCTGCGACCTGTCGCCCGCGGCAACCTTGGTTGATGTGTTCGCCGTTGACGAGCACACGGCTCCCCAGGACCTGACGGTGCGCGTTTGCCACGAAGGGGCACCGGTGGTGTCGTACACCCCCGAGCCCGACCAGCCGGGCCGTCTGCCCGAGCCCGCGCAGGCGGCGGCCGACCCAGCCCAGATTCCCACATGCGAGGAGCTGCTGCTGACCGCTCAGCACCTCGAGCAGTACCGCCATGCCACCTACCTGCCCGATCCGTACTACCTGGAGGGCCTGAAGCGCGACCCGGGGGACGCCCGCATCAATACCGCATACGGCGAGCTGCTGCTGCGGCGCGGCGATGCCAAGGGGGCGGCCAAGCACTTCCGGCGCGCGATCGAGCGCCTCACCCAGCGCAACCCGAATCCCTACGATGCGAGCGCGTACCGCAACCTCGGCATCGCGGAGTTGCGCCTGGGCAATCTCGATGCCGCCTACGACGCCTTCTACAAGGCAACATGGGACGATGCCCAGCAGGAACAGGGCTTCTTCTATCTTGCCGTCATCGATGCCAGGCGCGGGAAGTGGGCGCAGGCACTCGAGTTCTGCCGCCGTGCGCGCCGACGCAATACGGACAACCTGCATGCCCGGGCGCTCGAGGCCTATGTGCTGCGCCGCGCCGGCGATGCGGAAGGGGCGCTGCGTGCGGTTAGGGACACCCTGGCGCACCATGCGTTTGAGTTCGTGTCCGGCTTCGAACTCTCGATCGCCACGGGGGACGATACCGTCGTTGCGCTCATGCGGGGCACGGTTGAGAACCACCTGAAGGCCGCTCGCGTCTACATGCTGTTCGGCGCCTACGACGAGGCGCTGCATGTCCTCGATCGGATTGACTGCGTGCATCCGCTCGTGTGCTACTACCGCGCGTGGCTCCTCGACGCGCAGGGGCGTGCCGATGAGGCCGAGCGCGCGTTGGCGTGCGCCGAGCAGGCGGACAGCTCGTACTGCTTCCCCAACCACCTCGATGACATCGCCGTGCTGCAGCACGCGATCGACCGCGGCGCCCGTGCGATGGCCCCGTACTATCTGGGCTGCCTGTTCTACGACAAGCTTCAGGCCGAGCGGGCAATCGAGCTGTGGGAGCTGGCTCGTGCGGGGGCGCCGCAGTTCCCCACGGTCCATCGCAACCTGGCGCTCGCCTATTTCAACAAGCGCCATGACCGCGAGGCGGCGCGCGCGAGCATGGAGCGTGCCTTTGCGCTCAACGAGTCCGATGCGCGCGTGCTGCTGGAGCTCGATCAGCTTCATCGGGCGCTCGGTTGGAGCTTCGCGCAGCGCCGTGAGATGCTCGAGCGGCGTCTTGCGGTGGTGGAGCAGCGCGATGACCTGTATATCGAGTACCTGACGCTGCTGAACATGACCGGCGCGCACGTCGAGGCGCTGGAGCGCATGGCACGCCGGCACTTCCATCCGTGGGAGGGAGGCGAAGGCAAGATCACGACCCAGTATCGGTGTGCGCTGATGCTGTGCGCGAAGGATGCGCTGGCTGCCGGGGAGCATCGGCGTGCCATCGAGCACCTGACCGCCGCGTTGAGCTATCCGGAGAATCTGGGCGAGGGGAAGCTGGAAGGCCAGACCGACAACGACTTGCACTATCTGCTCGGGTGCGCGCATGCGGCGCTTGGCGAGCAGGCGGCGGCGCGCAGGGAGTTCGAGCTCGCCACGCGCGGCGTCGGCGAGGTCGGCGGGGCGATGTACTACAACGACCAGCCCGCCGAGATGGTGCTGTACCGCGGTCTTGCCCATCGGGCGCTTGGCGATGCGAGCCGGGCGAACGCGTGCTTCTATCGGCTCCTCGATTTCGGCGAGCAGCATATCGACGACGAGATGCGCATCGAGTACTTCGCGGTGAGCCTGCCGGACTTCCTGATCTTCGAACGGGACCTGAACCGGATGAACCGCGTGCACTGCCTGTATGTCATGGCGTTGGCGGCCCTGGGGATCGGCGACGCGCCGCGCGCCGCGGAGCTGCTGGCGCAAGCGCTCGAGCTCGATCCGGGCCATGCGCAGGCCGCGCTGTTTCTCGATGAGGTTGAGCGCCGGAAGGTGCTGGCCCGCGCGAGCGACGTGGCGTAGCGGCAGAGTGCGGTGAGGCTGGCGGCGCAGTTTGGGGACGGGGTCGTTTCGTTTGCCCGTTTGGTTGCCCGTTTGGGGACGGGGTCATTTCGTACACGGGGCGGGGCGACGGGGTGTTTCGTGCGCATCGGGAATATCCCAGCTCCGCCGTCGCTCACCGCCCGAAACTTGCCGTTGACCACTATGGCGCAGCTTGCCGCCTGCGCCTGCGCTTGCAGACGGCGTGCCGCGCACCTCCCTTTCTCTTGCTTGCGCTTGCAGCCGGCCCCGCGGCGGGGCGCCCGGCGCGCACGTGGGCCTTCGCGATACAATGAAGCTAATGAATTTGCGGGCAAGCAGCCTGTGCGGCGGAAAGGAACACGCATGATTCTCACCGTTACCATGAACCCTGCTATCGACACGGCCTATCACCTCGATCACCTGGTCATCGACGACGTGAACCGCGTGACGCCGAAAAAGACCGCAGGCGGCAAGGGGCTGAACGTGAGCCGCGTGCTCACCCAGCTGGGCGACGATGTGGTGGCAACCGGCCTGCTCGGCGGCCATATGGGCGCCTACATGGGCGAGCTCATGGACGCCGACGGCATCGCGCACGATTTTGCCCCCATCGCCGGCGAGACGCGCATCTGCCTGAACATCCTGCACGAGGGCAACCAGACCGAGCTGCTCGAGAGCGGCCCGGAGATCTCGGAGGCCGAGCTCGCCGCGTTCTCCGCGAAGTTCGCCGAGCTGGCTGCCAAGGCCAGCTGCATCACCATCTCGGGCTCGCTGCCCAAGGGCGTGCCTGCCGATTTCTATGCCGGCATGGTGGCCACGGCGTCCGAGCACAACGTTCCGGTGCTGCTCGACACCTCGGGCGCATCGCTGGACGCCGCGCTTGAGGCGGCGGTCAAGCCCACGCTGGTGAAGCCGAACCTCACCGAGATCAACGCGCTGCTGGGCACGTCCTATACGCCCGAGCAGGTGTCCGACCTCGCTGCGGCCCTCAAGGCCGACGCGCGTTTCGCCGGCATTCCGTGGGTCGTGGTGTCCATGGGCGCCGCCGGTTCCTTCGCCTTCCATGGCGATAAGATCTACCGTGCCGTCACCCCGCCGATCCCCGCGGTGAACGCTACGGGTTCGGGCGACTCGACCATCGCCGGTTTCGCGCACGCCATCGCTGCCGGCGCCGATGACGTGACCGTGCTCAAGACCGCCAATACCTGCGGCAAGCTCAACGCGATGGACCCGCAGACCGGGCATTTGGTCATCGAGCGTTGGGACGAGGTCTACAACGCGGTCGAGGTTACCGAGCTGTAGCCGACGCTGAGCCCCGCTTGGCCCGCGAATAGCCGCTGGGATCAATCCGTTTCGCATCTCATGCGCCCTGCCTTGTTGTCCAGCAAGGCAGGGCGCTTTGCTGTTGGGGGCGGGGAGGTGAGAGACGCGCGCGTTCGGCAATCAGGCGGCGGCGCTCGCTCGGCTATCGACGCGCGGCCGCCCGCGGGTTTCATGCCGAAAGGCGTATGCGCCGAGAGACGAGCCGCGGCCCTGGGTTAGCGCCGCGCGAGGATGAGCTCGGGGCGCGTGGCCCCTTCCGGCAGCGCATCGAGGGCGCCCGCGAGGGCGCCCGTTTCGTCCTGGTCGACCACGAGGGTGTCAATGTCGGAGAGCTTGGCAAATGCGTAGGTGCCGCGAGCTGAGAGTTTGCTGGCGTCCATGAGGGCAACCGAGCGATCGGCGCACTCGATGGCGGCGTTTTTGATCTCGGCCATCTGCGGGTAGTCCGTCATGAACCCGCGACGGGCAACAAACGCGCCGGGGCAGATGACCGCCAGGTTGGCGTGGAGGGTGCGTAGGGCGCTCAGCGTGAGGGGGCCGTACAGGTAGCGATGCCCCTTGCGCAGCTCGCCGCCGAGCATGATGACGTTGACCGTAGGCAGGCTTTCGTCGATGAAATCGGCGATGGTGATGTCGAAGGTGATGACCGTGATGCCCGACCGCACATCGAGCATGCGGACGAATTCGAGGGCCGTGGTGCCGGAGTCGACGAGGATGGTGTCGCCGTTGCGCACGAGCTTGACGGCTTCGCGCGCGATGGCCTGCTTGGCCTCGACGTTGACGTTGACGCGCTGGTCCTGCACGGAGACGGTCAGCGTTTTGTGCAGCGAGACCGCGCCTCCGTGCGTGCGGCGGAGTTTGCCGGCGGCCGCCAGCGCATCGAGATCGCCTCGGGCCGTGACGCTCGACACGTCGAACGTGCGCGCGATGTCGGCCACCTGAATCGAGGCGCTCCGCTCCAGCATGTTCATGATGGCGGCGCGCCGCTCCTCGGCAAAGGTGCGTGCAACTGAAGTCGGCATGCTCGGTTCCGTTCGCTCAAACGTGTGCAAAATGTGGTGAAACCATTTTGCTCTATTTCTTTTTAGCAAGGCAAACGAGTTTCTTTCTCTTGCGTATCCACACAAACGAAAGAGAGCGGCGTGCGAGACGCGGCGGGGAAGGCCGGAGGCGTGGCCCGGGCCGGTCGATGGGTTCCATCCTTTTGATCTTCCAAAGCGGATGGCGCTGAGCTTGAGAGGAGCGGTTTTTGGGGTGCGCCGGGGCAGAGGATGGACGAACACCAGGGATGGGATGCAGCCTCGGCGGGTGCGATGCATATCGTGTCGAGCATGCCCGAGCGCCAGCAGGGTGGCGCGTTGGGACGGGGCAGCATGCAGCCTCGGTGGGCGCGATGCGTGCCGTGTCGAGCATGTCCGAGCGCCAGCAGGGTGACACGTTGGGGTGTACTCGGAACCAACAGGCGGCGTAAGCCCTCCGGCGAAGATGGCGCGGTGGGCGATGCCCGCGGTGGCGCCCACGACGAGCTGCCGTTCTGTCAGGCGGTCCGTCCCGTATGCGGACATCACCCAACCATTCGTAGAGCGGCAAGTAGGGCGGCGGAACAATCACGTTGATGGCGCGCCCCGCCACGAGCGCGAATACCGGCAGCAGCTGAGCGAGCGCATGGGAATCCCTCCAACCCTCCTGTTGAAACTTGGAGGGTGCCGTCTGATCGCTGGATGCCGCTTACACGGGGCCTTGCAGAAAAAGAACGTATGTTCTATACTTTAGTTTCGTTTTGTTGTCCGATTGGATGAGGGCAAACGTGCACGCCGGATAGTGGTTTCGTACAATGAAACCAGCAAGTACGCCGGTGTGTGCCGGCGAAGCCAAGGGCCGCCGCAGGCGGTGCAGGAAGGGAGCGATCGCTCATGCTCGTTACCACCAAGGAGATGCTGCTCGACGCGCAGAAGAACCACTACGCCGTGGGTGCGTTCAACGTCGAGAACCTCGAGTTCGTCATGGCCGTGCTGGCCGCCGCCGAGGAGACCAAATCCCCCGTCATCATGCAGACGACCTCCGGCACCATCAAGAAGACCGGCCTGGATTACTTCTACGGCATGGTCAAGGCTGCCGCCGAGCGCGCGAGCGTGCCCGTGGCCCTGCACCTCGATCACGGCGATGGCTACGATCGCTGCATGAAGGCCCTGCGCACCGGCTACACCTCCGTCATGATCGACGGCTCCCACGAGACCTTCGAGGACAACATCGCCCTCACCAAGCTGGTTGCCGATGCGGGCGCCGCGATGGGCATTCCGGTTGAGGCCGAGCTCGGCAAGGTTGGCGGCAAGGAGGACGACGTCGAGGTCGAGGGCGAGAGCCCCTACACCGACCCGGCGGAGGCCAAGGAGTTCGTCGAGCGCACCGGCTGCACCAGCCTCGCCATCGGCGTGGGCACCTCCCACGGCGTGTACACCTCCGATCCGCACATCGAGCAGGACGTTGTAAAGGCCATTCGCGATGCTGTGGACGTGCCGCTGGTGCTGCACGGCACCTCCGGTGTGCCGGATGAGCAGGTGGCCGAGGCCGTGAAGAACGGCATCTGCAAGGTGAACTACGCTACCGAGCTGCGTCAGGCCTACACCAAGGGCTACATGGCCTACATGGCTGAGAACCCCAACAACTTCGATCCCAAGAACCCGGGCAAGGCGGGCGCCGAGGAGATCACCAAGATCGTGAAGATCCGCATGGAGAACCTCGGTTCCGTGGGCCGCGCGTAAGGGCTTTGCGCAGGTCGCGAGCGGCTGTGCGGCTGTGGCTGTGCGGCGGGCTGCGTGCTGTAGTGAGTTGCGTGTCTGCACTGCGGTGCTTGCGGTTGCACGGCTGTGGCGGGTAGAGCGCGCTTGCGCGGACGCGGCGGGCTGCGTGCGGTCGTGTGCTTGCGCGTGGCTGTACGCTGCGGCGTTGTAGCGGACGCGGCGGCGATACAGTCTTGATTCGCTCTGTTTCTGGCGGTGCCGGCATGTGCTGGCACCGCTTTTTGTGTGTCGGGGCGACAGGCCAGCGTCAGGCACGGTCTTTGCGATGGGCTCTGAGCGGGTCATGCCGGCGCCGGAGGGGCTCGGCGAACCGATAGTTTGGGGCAAAGCAGGGCGCTGAGCGTATTGCGACTGACGGGCCATGAGACCGTATCCGGCTCCGGCTGAGGCCTCGCTACTGTTGCGCGCACGGCTGGCGGTTGGCGGGCACTGTCGCGCCTGCCACTATTACGCCATTGCTGAAAGCTATTTTCATCGTTATCGGTTGGAGCTGGCTAATCGTTGCGGGGGAGAGGTATTGGCCAGACAACCCAGCGCTGGCTGCATCAAAGCACTCAAGCGAGATTGTTCTAAACCCGAGACAAGTTTAGAGGGCGATCAAGGAGCTGCACGAAGAGGGGTAATTATCGCGTGCATGCTGATAAAACGGGATATGGCGAATACTGCGACATCCCATGGCGTGGTAAATGTCGCAGTACATTTTGCAGCAATTGGGATGAATTCAAACTGGGGTGATAGGCACACCACTTATGCGGCGCGCGAAGTAGCGTAGCCGCATTGATAGTGCGCTTGTAAATAGCACATTCTGATCAGGGGGCAGAATACGAGCCTACTCCACGCATGTGATCTGTTGGACACCGGCTTCACGGAGCATCTCGATGTTTTCGGCTGTGATGCCGGTGTCAGTGATGAGGAGGCTGACCTGGTCGAGCGACGCATAGGAAAAGCCTGCTGCAATACCCAATTTACTTGAATCGGCGAGCAGCACCATTCGTTCGGCGCGCTTAACCATCAGCGAGTTGACGACTGCTTCTTGTTGCGTGGTGGACGTGACGCCCGCCGCGGTCGAAATGCCCGCGCAGCCAACGATGCACAGCGTCGCTGCGACGCCTCGAATATTAGCAAGGGCAAACTCGCCAGACAGGACACCACGTGGCGGGCGAATCTCGCCGCCGGTGACAAGGATCATCCCGCTTGGCGGTACCGGCAAGCTTTGAATGTTCAGGCTGTTGCTCACCACGGTCACGCCTTGAGCCGTGATATGGGGAACGCTCATGAGCGCCGTGGAACTCGTGTTGACAAGAAGCAGGTCGTGATCGTGCACGAGTTGAGCGGCGGCGCGTGCGATGGCATCTTTCTTCGCTTCAAATGGCGAGGGGTCGCCTGTACTCTCGAGTGCGTTATCCGCGAGTATCGCCTCTCCGTAGCGCCGATGCAGTACTCCCCGTTCTTCAAGATGGCTGAGGTCGCGGCGTACGGTAAGAGGGGAGATGCCCAATCGCTCAGAAAGGTCGGCAACGCTCATGCGACCTGTCTCTTGCAGCATATCTAGGATGGTTTGACGCCGTTGTGTAACGAACGCTCTGCTTTTCTTTTCCGCCATGGTCCTACCGATCTGCCCGTGCGTTGCCCTATCGTCTTGCGCGTGCCATTTCTGATGAACACTGTGAACATTGTAATCGGTTCTGCGTGGGCGATCAGGTGGATTCGGCGCAGCAATAGAATATGAACTTTCTGAACGTTTAATTCCGGTACAGCTTCTCTGTCTATTATTGCAGAACGCCGCACGGTGCATCCTCGCGCAGTCTCTACGCTGCTCTCTTATTGCGATACCAGAGCATTAAGAATGTCAGCCTTCTTGCGTGTTTTCAGTTTCTGAACGTTTTTGAGACCGTTTGCCGCCAAAAATCGACCGTTTAGCCCATTAGATGACATTTAAAATGACTTTTCTGAACGATTGGCGTATAACTGAATCAGCATCGGTCGGGATTCGCCATCCCTTACCGGTGCGGATCATTCGCATCGACCAAGGAGTCAGGAGGGGCGGATGCTGCTGAGGGAAATCTACGAGAAAGATCATTGCGCCTTTACGGAAGGGCCACTCAGTTGGCGCGATGCGGTGCGCGCTTGCTGTGTCCCGTTGGAGGCCGACGGTACCGTTGATGCGGTCTATGCCGACGAGATCATCGCCTGTGTAGAAAAGCATGGTCCGTATATCGTGCTTATGCCGGGCGTCGCTATGCCGCACTCAACTGAGAACGCGAAGGGATGCAATGCCACTGCAATCGGCTTCATGCACTGCGACACGCCGGTACCGTTCGACTCCGACGAGGAAGGTAAGTACGCACAGGTGTTCTTCACCCTGTGCGACACCAATCCCGATGAGCATTTCGCTAATATGCGGCGACTCTATGCCGTTCTCACCAACGAAGAGGTTGTGAATCGCCTCATCAACGCCACAAGTCCCGAGGAGCTGCTCGAAATCGACGCGTTGGTAGACGAGGGCGCATTCGCTGAAAGCCAGTCATAGGTCCTGCGTGGCAGCCCAGTCGTGCTGTCAGCCCATTTCGTAAGAAAGGACATCCATGGATATCGTAATGAGTGTTTGGACATGGTTCGCGAACAATATCCTGACCCAACCCGCCTACTTCATCGGTCTAATCGTTGTCATCGGCTATGCGCTGCTGCGAAAGCCGTGGTATGAGATTCTCGCTGGCTTTATTAAAGCAGTCATTGGATATCAGATCCTCGCCGTTGGTTCGGGCGGACTGGTCAACGCGTTCCGTCCCATTCTTGTGGGCCTGCAGGAGCGTTTCAATCTACACGCCATGGTCATCGATCCGTATTTCGGGCAGAACGCTGTCCAGGCCGCTATGGGGGATACGGCTGCCGGTGCGCTGCCGTTCATCTCGGGAAAGTCGTTCTCGCTCGTTATGTTCTTGCTGTTGTTTGCCTTTATCCTGAACATCGTGCTCGTGGCGCTCAGGAAGTACACCAAGTGCCGCGCTCTGTTCACTACCGGCCACGTGCAGGTGCAGCAGGCGTCTACGGCATTCTTCCTCATCCTATTCTGTTTTCCGTGGCTCAAAGATGCCGATTGGGCGGTGCTCGCCATCATGACGGTGCTGCTCGGTCTTTATTGGGCGGTCGGTTCCAACCTCTGCATCGGGCCCACCCAGGAACTGACCGACGGCGCCGGCCTCACCATTGCCCATCAGCAGATGTTCGGCGTATACGTATCTTCGCGTATCGCTGGCTGGATGAATGCACATTCCCGGAAGAAATCCAAGAACGTCGACGACATCAAGCTGCCTGGCTTCCTTAAGATCTTCAACGAGAACCTCGTGGCAACGGCTATCCTCATGACGCTGTTTTTCAGCATCATTCTTGTCATTTTGGGGCGCGACTTCCTGGTTGCGGGCGGCTTCATGACTGAGGCACAGGATTTTGTGATGTATATCATCACCACCTCGTTCTCGTTTGCCGTCTATTTGTCGGTTCTACAGCTCGGTGTTCGCACCTTCGTGACGGAGCTCACCAACTCGTTCCAGGGTATTTCTCAAAAGCTTCTCAAGGGTTCCGTTCCTGGTGTGGATTGCGCTGTTACCTATGGCTTCGGTGCCCCGAACGCCGTGACCATTGGCTTTTTGTTCGGTGCTCTTGGGCAGTTTTTGGCCATCGGTCTGCTTATCGCGCTGGGCAGTCCCGTGATCGTTATGGCGGGTTTTGTGCCGCTGTTCTTTGACAACGCCACCATTGGCGTATACGCCAACAGCAAGGGCGGCCTGCGTGCCTGCATGGTGCTGCCGTTCATCTCGGGCCTGCTGCAGGTCTTTGGCTCCGCGCTCATCGCCGGCTGGGTTGGCATGGCGGCTTACGGCGGTTATCTGGGCATGTGGGATTGGGCGGTGGTCTGGCCGATCATGACCGGGCTCATGAAGTTCCTGTCGTACGCAGGTCTGGCCATCGCGGTTCTTGCGCTCGTTGCCATCCCGCAGCTTCAGTTCCGCGCCAACAAGGAGACCTACTTCATGGAGGTAGAGGACTGGGAGCAGTGCAAGAAGATTCGCGCCGAGAAAGCTGCAGCCAAGCAGGCTGTCCAGTCCGGAAAGTAGCGTCTAGACGGACCTTGCTCTTCTCGTATCACATGTAAGCTGCCGGTGTGCACATCCCGTCCCGGCCTAACAGAACTGGAGACTCACATGAACGCCAAGATCCTCGTCGCCTGCGCAAACGGTGCTGGCACCTCCCTGATGATGAAGATGACCGCCGAGCGTGTCACCAAGAAACTCGGCATGGGCGTCGCCGAGATCCACCACTGCGCCCTGTCCGAGGGTGTTTCCTCTGCGCGTCAGTACGACATCGTCTTTGCCCCGCTCAACTTCAAGAACATGTATGACGACGCCGAGAAGGCGGGCGTGACGGTCATCGGCCTGCGCAACGTCCTTTCCGACAAGGAAATGGAGGAAGCCCTCGTCAGCACTGGTGTCGCTGAGAAGTACCAGGCGTAAGGGGCGGCTGAGATGCGCTACTCCAAGAAGGCCATTGCGAGCATGCCCAAGGCGTACGCCATCGGCACCTTCGACGGTGCGGACGCTCGCAGCTTTGTCGTGGGCGTGGAGAAGGACGGGCCCATCCGCCGCTTTGCGCTCGACGGCGCCCCGATGGAGACCGTGACCGAGGGACCCGGCGGTGTCATGACCATCGTCCAGGTGCCTGGCCGTGACGACGTGCTCCTGGCCACCAGCGAGTTCTTCTCGCCCAACTATGGGGCGGACACTGCCGGCATCGTGGCCTACGCGCGCTCCGAGGACGGCACTTGGAGTTCCAAGCGCCTCTGCGACCTGCCGTACGTGCACCGCTTTGGCCTGCTCACAGGTGCTGATGGACGGCTGTGGATCATCGCCTGCACCATCAAGGGCGCCTGCCGCGAGGTCAAGAACGACTGGCTGACCCCCGGTGCGGTCTGGGCGGCACCGTTCGACGACGCTCTCGACGAGCCCGGCGCGAAGCCCCTCGAACTCACGGAGCTCTCCGGTTGCCAGCTGCAGAACCACGGCTTCTGGTGTGCACCCGACCACGGCAGCGTCCTCATTTCCACTGCGGCCGGCGTCTTTCGCTACGTTCCGCCGGCGGCCGCGGGCGAGGCCTGGCAGGTGAGCTGCCTTATCGTGCAGCCAACAAGCGACATCTGCGTGGCGGACTTCGACGGCGACGGTTGCGACGAGATTCTCACCCTCTCGGCCTTCCATGGGGACACCCTCAGCGTTTGGCACGAGACCGACGTGGCGGACACCTACGAATGCGTCTGGACGGATCCCGAGAAGCATGAATTCCTGCATGCCGTCTGGAGCGGCAAACTCCTCGGCGAGTCGTGCGCCGTGGTGGGCAACCGCAAGGGTGGGCGCGAGCTGCTGCGCGTATTCTTTTCCGCCGGCACCTATCGCCTGGAGGTTATCGACCATGATCGCGGCCCGGCCAACTGCTTGGTCATCGAGGACGGTGGCGTCGCGCGCATCATCGCGGCCAACCGTGAGACCGACGAGGTTGCTCTCTATGACGTGACTGCGTAGGACGAACAGGGACGGCAACGTTTACACATTGAACAAGAAGGAGGACTTATCATGTCCGCAATCGACGAGGTCACCCGTGAGAAATGGATCATGAACACCTTCCCCGAGTGGGGAACCTGGCTCAACGAGGATATGGAGGCGGCGCACCCCGCTCCTGGCACGGTTGAGATGTGGTGGCTTGGCTGCACCGGTATCTACATGAAGACGCCCTCTGACACCGTCATCACCATCGACCTGTGACCGGCAATGGCAAGCGTGCGCATGGCGACGGTAAGATGAAGGTGGGGCATCGAGAGTGGACCAATATGGCGGGACTGCCGTGCCATGCAGCCCAA
>ENA-OQMN01000189-OQMN01000189.1-human-gut-metagenome-genome-assembly--contig:-NODE-189-length-16073-cov-2.698608_pt1 | contig 16073 bp, 17 predicted proteins | sample MGYA00242765_ERZ504861 | MGnify/ENA primary metagenome ERZ504861 (study PRJEB26092, sample SAMD00036417) | human gut metagenome | host: Homo sapiens | study: EMG produced TPA metagenomics assembly of... | reverse complement strand
AGCTCCTGCGCGGCTTTGACGATCTCCATCTCCGTCTCCTGCCGCCGGATGTTGATGTCGCTCAGCTTATGGGCCAGTTCGACCGCCCGGTCCTCGTCCTCACAGAGCACCAGCTGCAAAGCGGTGACAGCGCTGTCCATCCGGCCCGCCGCATTGATGCGGGGCGCGATGGCGTAGCTGATGTTCTCTGCCGTCACCGGCTTGCCTGCAAGGCCCACTTCTTCCAAGAGGGCGCAGAAGCCGGGTCTGTCCGTATTTTGCAGCTGGCGCAGACCTGCTTTGACGATGGTGCGGTTCTCCCCTGTCAGGGGCATGACGTCGGCCACGGTGCCAACAGCGGCGAGGTCGCCGCAGTATTCCAGCATCTCTTCCGGCGGGCAGCCATCCAGCGCGGCGCAGAGCTTGAAGGCCACGCCCGCGCCGCACAGGCCCTTGAAGGGGCTGTGGTCGTCGGCACGGCGGGGGTCCACGGATGGCCGCTGCCTGGGGCAGGGTGTCGTGGGGCAGGATGGTGGTCTGTGATGATGAGGTCGATGCCGAGGCTGGCCGCGAATGCGGCTTCCTCTACGGCAGAGATGCCGTTGTCCACCGTGACGATGAGGCGGCAGCCCTTATCGTAGATCGACTGGATGGCGTTCTTCGAGAGGCCGTAGCCGTCGCCCTCCCGGCTGGGCAGCATGCACTTGACGGCGGCGCCCATCCCTTTCAGGTGCTGATAGAGAAGGGCCGTGGCGGTCACACCGTCCACGTCGTAGTCGCCGAAGACGACGATGGTCTCCCCCTCGTCGATGGCCCGCAGGATGCGCTCACAGGCTTTGTCCATGTCGGTCAGGAGCATGGGGTCGCTCAGCTCTTCTTCGCCCGCCAGAAGGGTCAGCGCCTCGGCGGGGTCGGTGATGCCCCGGGCAGCGAGGATGCCGGCCAGCAGGCCGGCTTCTTTCTGCTGGGCCGCGAGGACAGAGCGGTACTTTTCCTCGCTCCACTCTTCGTCCATGTTCTGGTATTCCAGTTCTTCGGTGTTCTGCTGGGCGATGGCCGCTGTCAGCTCTTTCAGCGCGGCGCGGTCAACGGTCTTGGTGTTCCAGGCCCGGTAGGTCATCGCAATCCCTCCCCGGCCAGACCATCGTTCGCCAGCATCCCCTGCAGCGCAGCGATCTCGCTGGAAACGTCCAACGCCACGTCCGACAAAAGCTTATCGTAGAGGTTATCATAAGCCTGATTCAGGGTGTGCAGGATGCCCGCAATATCCCGGCGGATGGCCTCCGCGTTCTCGCCCTGCTGGCTCTGCACGTCGTTGTAGGTGTGCAGGAGCTTGAGGGTGGTGGGGATATAGTATTCCGCAAAGCGGCGGGCCTTGGGCAGGCTCTCGGGGTGGGCTTCCAGCCAGGCACAGATGGACTCGGTGGTCTTCTGCATATGCTGCAACTCCTCCACAGCCCGCTCATCCTCCATGAGCTCCTGCTCCTTCTCGAGCACCTGCGCAAAGCGGCGGGTCGTCTCGAGGTTCAGGGGGACTTCTCCGGCCTGTTCCGGCGCTTTTTCCGGTTCGGGCTGGGGCTGATCTTCCTGCGCGGCGCGGTAGTCCTCCGCCGTCAGGTAGAGCTTGTCGTTTTTCTCGTCCAGCCAGACACTGAGCCAGCCCCTGTGGATGAATTTCCGCAGCATCTTGAGAGCCTTGGTCTTCTTTTTATGCGTCAGGTCGGCCAGCATAGAGAGGGACAGGCCCTTGTGCCAGTCGAAGCCCTCGGCGGTATCGGCGTAGAGCTCCAGGGTCTTGGCGGCCTTCATACGGGACGCGCCCGCCGCGGTCAGCCAGCCGAACACAGCGGTCACAGCGGCAGAGCACCACCCCGTCACCGCGATAGCACCCAGTGCGAAATCGCCGATGGCACTGAGGACCGTCATATCAGCCGCCACCATCACGCCGCCGGACGTGAACGCCCCCGCCGTGCCGAAGCAGGCGATGGCCGTGATGCCGAAGAGGACGGCGAAGGTGATGCCGGTCGCCAGCATGGCGGCGCCTGCACTGTGGCGCTTTTTGGCGCTGGTGCGGATATTCTCGATGGCCGTCGGTTCCGGCTTCTTTGCAAAGAAATTGCGCGCCCAGTCGGTCATCCCGCTGGCGCTACTTCCGGCCTCCCCGGCCCGCTTCTGGTACTCCTGTTTTCCGGCCTGAAAGGCCCGGCCTGCCTCCGAGATGCCATAACCGGCGGCGTTCACCGCGGCGCGGCCCACATCCCACACACGGTCGCCGATCTCCTCGCCCCGGCCCTCAAAGCCGTGGCGGAAGGAGTCGGACATGGTGTTGCCCAGCTCGCGGAGCTGGCGTTCCAGCTCCTGCTGCACCTTACGGCCTTCGCTGTCCTTCGCCGTGCGGTCAAAATCGTCTTCACGATCAGTCATTCAACTTCTCACCCTTCTGCCGGGCTGTACCGGCTGATGATGGCGCGGGCCACCCGCAGGCCATCGACGGCGGCACTCATGATGCCGCCCGCATATCCGGCACCCTCGCCGCAGGGATACAATCCTGCCAGCTGGGCGCATTCAAAATTTTCTTCCCGTTTCAGCCGCACCGGGCTGCTGGTACGGGTCTCGAGGCCGGTCAGAATGGCCTCGGGGGCGGTGTAACCCGCAATTTTCCGCTCGTAAGCCCGCAGACCGGCCCGCAGAGTGTCGGCCAGCTCGGTCGGCAGCAGTGCGCCGAGGTCCGCAGCGACGACGCCCCGGTCATAGGTAGGCTGGACGCGGCCAATGTTCAGCCGGCCCCTGCCCTCCAAAAAGCTCTGGATGTTCTCCGCCGGGGCGGCATACTCTCCGCCGGGACGGCCTGCCGCATAGGCCCGGGCTTCCAGCTCCCGCTGGAAGGCGATGGCCTTCCGGGGGTCATTGCCGAAGTCTTCGCCGCCCACGCTGACCACCACGGCCGCGTTGGCATTCCTGCCGCTGCGGGCGTGGTAGCTCATGCCGTTGGTCACGACGTGGCCCTTTTCGCTGGCCGAAGCCACCACCTGGCCGCCCGGACACATACAGAACGTATAAACACACCGTTTTTCAACGTGCTGCGAAAGCTGATATTCGCCGCGCGGCAGGGCCGGATGGCCCGCCGCCTCGTGGTAGAGGCTCTTTTCGATCTCCGATTGGAGATGCTCTGCCCGGAAGCCGACGCTGAAGGGCTTGCACTCCAGCACGAGGCCGCTGTCCATCAGCATCCCGAAGGTGTCGCGGGCCGAGTGGCCCACCGCGAACACCAGCGCCTCACAGGGGAACGCGCCGTCCGTGGTCTGGATGCCGACGAGCCGGCCGTCCCGCCGCTCGAAGCCGGTGAGGGCTGTGTTGAAGTGGACCTCACCGCCCAGCGACTCGATCTCTTTTCGGATCGAAGTGATGACGCCCCGCAGCAGGTCGGTGCCGACATGGGGCTTCTGCTGCCAGGCGATCTCCTTCGGCGCGCCGTGCTCGAGGAACACTTCGGTCACGAAGCCGCAGAGCTCGTCGCCGATGCGGGTGGTGAGCTTGCCGTCCGAGAAGGTTCCGGCGCCGCCCTCGCCGAACTGGATGTTGGCGTTTTCGTCTAGCTCACCGGTGGCGGAGAAATGCTCCACGGCCTTGACGCGCTCGTCCAGCGCAGGGCCGCGTTCCAGCACGATGGGTCGGTAGCCCTGACGGGCCAGCAGCAGCGCCGCAAAGAGGCCCGCCGGGCCGAGGCCGCAGACCACAGGCCGGTGCGTCAGCGGCAGAGTGCCGTTCTGCACCGAGAGATCGGTCTTGCCCCGGACGGTGACGCTGCGGGAAGCACCTGCACAGGCGGCCTCTTCCCCCTCCTCTTTCAGGGTCACGGCCACGGTGTACACCAGCTTGGGCTGGCCGTGGCGGGCGTCCACCGAGAGCCGGGCGATGCCCAGATGGCTCACCTTTCCCCGGGGGATGCGGGCGAGGCGGAGGGCTTTTTCGTAGGCCTGCGGCTCCCCGGCGGAGAGGGGCAGGCGAATATCATGGATCAGGATCATATACTCAGTTACTTTCTATCTTGCACTGCACCACATAGCTGCCCAGCGCAAAAATTTTGTCGTTGGCCGGCACATAGAGGCGGCAGGCGATGTTCTGCTGGCCGATGGCGACATAGAAGTCGTCGGCGTCGATCTCAATGACCACCTGTTCCGGATTCAGTGCTTCCAGCGAACCGGCCGGGCCGCAGAGGGTGACGTTCATCAGCCGCTCCGTCTCCACGGTCAGGGTGTAGGTGGAGGGCAGGTTGATGACCTGCACACAGCTGGCGGGCAGGTTCATGGTCTTGGTTTCCAGACGGGAGCTGTCGAAGCTGACCGTGATGCTGGAGATATTGTCCAGCAGGCGAATGCCGCTGGGCAGCTCGATGGGCATTTCGTATACCTTATCCAGTGCAAAGGTGGAAAGGTCGATGGTACCCACCGACAGGGTGGACAGACGGTCGATCTGGGACTCCGGGCCGGCCACATTGAGGGTCTTCTTGCTCAGGGAGTAGACCAGCACCGAGGGGTCAAAGTCGCGGGGCGCGTTGATAAAGCTGACTTCCACCGGCAGGGTGGCCAGCTTATACACCTGCAGCGTGACCTCGACGCTGTCCGTTTCCAGAGTAGTATACTCAAATTCCACCTCTCCGCCGCTGCGGGTGTAAAAACGCAGGCCGGTGTCCAGAGTGACGGGGCTGGTCAGCTCGCCGTTGTAGGTCACCTCGGCGGTGCAGGTCTCTACCTCGCTCAGCTCGGTGCTGGGTCCGGAGAGCGTCACCGTCTCCTTCGAGATGTCGGTGCCGTAGAGGATATAGCCGTCTGCTATCTTCAGGTAATTCGTCGTCACCTGGATGGGCAGGGTCTTTCTTCCACCACATCGAACACCACGTCCACGGTGTTGTCGCCGTCGATGGAGACGGACACCCCGGTGAGCAGGGTGCTCTGGCTCCGCACCTGAAGGCGCAGGCTCTTTTCGCCGCTGTCGCGGACGCTGGACCAGTCGGGGTAGACGACAAAGTCGTTGGCCGACAGGCTGCCGATGGTGTAGCCGTCGCCGGAAAGCTTCAGGTTGACCGTTTTTTCCTCTGCATTGACGATGCTCAGGCCCCGGGAAGTGTAGGCAGCCGAATCATAGGTAAAGTCCACCGGAACATTATAGATGGTGGTGGTGGTGCCGGGCTGCACGACGATGGTGACAGCCATCCACGCGATGACCGCACCCAGCAAAGAAAGCAGGAGCCGGATGCGGCGGTTGTTCAGCAGGTTGCGCTTGGGGGGTACGGCAGGCTTGCCGTTGTTCTGCTCAGTGCTCATTGCTGCTCATCCTCCTCCTTGTTGTTCACCCAGTTCAGCAGGCGCTTGCCCCGGGCCTTCCAGCCCTCGGCAGCGCTCTTCTCGCTGGCGGTCTCCTTGGGTATCATCTCATCCACCAGCCGGGTGTAAAGGGTCTGACGGTCAAAGTGGCGCATGAGCACACCGTTTTTCGCCATCGAGATGATGCCTGTCTCCTCGCTGACCACGATGGCGATGGCGTCGGAGTTCTCGGCGATGCCGAGGCAGGCGCGGTGGCGGGTACCCATGTCCTTGCCCAGGTCCAGGTTGTTGGAAAGGGGCAGCACACAGCCTGCGGCCTTGATGCGGCCATTCTCGATGATGGCTGCGCCGTCGTGGAGGGGGGTACCCTCGTAGAAGATGGTGCCCAGCACCTCGAGGTTGACTGCACTGTTCACGGGCGTGCCGGTGCGGACGATCTCAGAAAGGTTGGTGTTCCGTTCCAGCACGATGAGCGCGCCGGTCTTGGTCTCCGAAAAGCGCTCTGCCGCGTCGCAGATGGCGATGATGGCGCTGCGCCACGCGCCCTTGAGGCTGGTGTCGTTGTAGCGGTTTTTATTGAAGAAGCGATAGGCCCACTGGTCGGTCTGGCCCATCCGCTCCAGCGCACGCCGTATCTCGGGCTGGAACAGCACCACCAGCGTCAGCAGACCGACTTGCAGCAGCGAGTTGAGCAGCCAGGTGACGGTGCGCATATTCAGGATGTTCGCCACCAGATAGACCGCCATCACGATGAGCGCGCCCTTGGCCAGCTGGCCGGCGCGGGTGCGGTTGACGAAGCCCAGCAGCTGGTAGATGAGGAACGCGATGATGAGGATGTCCAGCAGGTCTACCAGCTTGAAGGTCTGGAAGTTTGCTACGATAGAGTTCAGAGTCATGGGTCACATTCTCCCGTTCACACTGCTTCGATGAGGGCGACGGCGTGGGCCGCGATGCCCAGCCCCTCGCCGGTAAAGCCCAGATGCTCCTCGGTGGTGGCTTTGACGCTCACGGCGTCCACCGGCATCCCGAAAGCCTCGGCCAGCTTTGCCCGCATGGCCGGAATGTGGGGGGCCAGCTTCGGGCGCTGGCAGAGGATGGTGGCGTCGATGTTCTCGATGCGCCAGCCGTGCCCGGTCACGATCTCTGCCACACGGCGAGCCAGCATGAGGCTGTCGGCCCCGGCGTACTCTTCCGCCGTATCGGGGAAGTGCTGGCCGATGTCGCCCAGCGCCGCTGCGCCCAGCACGGCGTCCATGACCGCGTGGGCCAGCACGTCGGCGTCCGAGTGGCCCAGCAGGCCCTTTTCATACGGCACTTCCACGCCGCCCAGGATGAGCTTGCGGCCCTCCACCAGACGGTGGACGTCATAACCATGACCAATGCGCATTTTCTTTCCTCCGTTCCCGGCCCGGGGCAGGTCCTCCCGGGTGGTTATCTTGATGTTTGCGTAGTCGCCCCGGACCAGCTCCACCGGGCGGCCCGTCAGCTCGAACAGGCTGCAGTCGTCGGTGACGAGGCGGGCGCTGGCCTCGTCCAGTTCATCCAGCGCCGCCAGATAGGCGGCCCGGTCGAAGCACTGGGGCGTCTGCACCGCATAAAGGGTGCTGCGGTCGGGGGTGTTCTCCACCATGCAGCCTTCCGGCACAGTCTTGCCGTCGCCGCCCTTCGCCCGCTTGATGGTGTCCTTCACCGGCACCGCCGGGGCGGCGGCACCGCAGCGGGCAGCGGCCGCTATCGTACCGGCGATAACGCTCTGGCTCACGAAGGGCCGGGCCGCGTCGTGGACGGCCACCAGCCTGCCGTGGGCAGCGGCCACGCCGCTGCGGGCGCTCTCGGCGCGGGTCGAGCCGCCCTTCACCAGCCGCACCGGCTTTTTGCAGCGGGCAGCAGCCCGCCGAGCATTCTCACCGGACGCGCCGGTCACGATCACCAGCTCGTCCACCTCCGGACACTCGTCAAAGGCCCGGACGCTCCGCTCCAGGACGGTCTCACCGCCCAGATCGACGCTCAGTTTATCAAATCCCATCCGGGTGGAAGAGCCAGCCGCCACCAGGACTGCCGTCACACGACATTCCAATTTCTTACACCTGCCCCATTTTATTCCTACCCTGTGCCGCACTGCACAGAGCGTATTATTATTCATTGAATATTATAGCGTATCCACCCACAAACTGCAACTGCCCGCGCCCATCAAAAATGCCCCCGTGCAGCACTTTTGGCGCTGTACGGGGGCATAAATTTTTTATGAAATTTCTGCGTTATGCGAGGATGGGCTCGATGGCAGCGGCCAGAGCATCCTTCTGGGCCTGAGCCTCGGCCAGGTCTTTGCCCAGAGTGGTGAAGTAGGTCTTGATCTTCGGCTCGGTGCCGGAGGGACGGACGACCACGGTAGCACCGTTGTCCAGAGTGTAGATGAGGACATTTGCGGCGGGCAGGCCGGTCTCCTCGGGCTTCTTGTAGTCGGTGACCTTGACCACCTTGTGGCCGGCCAGCTCGGTGAGGGGCTCGTCACGCAGCTTCTGCATGATGGAGGCCATCTTCTCCATGCCGGTCAGGCCGGGGAACTCGAAGCTGTCCACCTTGTTCAGGTAGCGGCCATACTCCTTGTAGATCTCTTCCAGACGCTCCTTGATGGAAGAACCGATGCTGCGGTAGTAAGCGGCCATCTCGCAGATGAGCATGGAGCCGATGACAGCATCCTTGTCACGGACATAGGGGCCGGCCAGATAGCCGTAGCTCTCCTCGAAGCCGAAGATGAAGCGGTCCACTTCACCGGCAGCTTCCAGCTTTGCGATCTGGTCGCCGATCCACTTGAAGCCGGTCAGCACGCTGCGCATCTCACGCCGTAGTGGGCGCGATGGCATCGGCCAGCGGGTGGAGACGATGGACTTGACGGCGACGGGGTCCTTGGGCATGGTACCCTTCTCGATGCGGCCTGCGCAGATGTAATCCAGCAGCAGAGCGCCCATCTCGTTGCCGGAGACCAGCTCATAGCTTCCGTCCGGACACTTCATGGCGATACCCACGCGGTCGGCGTCGGGGTCGGTGGCCAGCATCAGGTCGGCGCCGGTCTTGGTGGCGAGGTCGAGGCCCAGCTTCAGAGCCTCGAAGATCTCGGGTTGGGGTAGGAGCAGGTGGTGAAGTAGCCGTTGGGGTACTCCTGCTCCGGCACGATGGTGATGTCGGTGATGCCCATGTCGTTCAGAACGTGGGTGACCGGCACCAGACCGGAGCCGTTCAGCGGGCTGTAGACCAGCTTCAGGCCGGCGGTCTTGCACAGGCCCGGGCGCACCTGACGTGCCTCGATGGCGGCGTAGAGGGCGTTCTTGCAGTCGTCGCCCACAAAGCGGATGAGGCCCTGCTCGACGCCTTCGGCAAAGGAGATGTACTTTGCGCCGGTCAGGACATCGGTCTTCTGGATCTCGTCGTAGACGATGGCGGCGGCGTCATCGGTCATCTGGCAGCCGTCCGGGCCGTAGGCCTTGTAGCCGTTGTACTTGGCGGGGTTATGAGAAGCGGTGACCATGATGCCCGCATTGCACTCATAGTAACGGGTGGCAAAGCTCAGGGCCGGGACAGGCATCAGAGCATCATAAATGCGCACCTTGATGCCGTTTGCGGCCAGAACGCCGGCGGCAGTCTTGGCAAAGAGGTCGCTCTTCAGGCGGCTGTCGTAGCTGATGGCCACGGTCTGGCTGCCGCCCTGGGTCTTGACCCAGTTTGCCAGGCCCTGGGTGGCCTGACGCACGACGTAGATGTTCATGCGGTTGGTGCCAGCGCCCAGCACGCCGCGCAGGCCGGCGGTGCCGAATTTCAGTGCAACGGCAAAGCGGTCCTTGATCTCGTCGTCGTTTCCCTCGACCTTGGCCAGCTCCGGCTTCAGATCTGCGTCCTCCAGATCCGCTGCCAGCCAGCGCTTATACTCATCCTGATACATATTGCACACCTTACCTTTATAATTTTTGACCATAATGGACAAATTCATCCAAGTCTACTTATAATATAAGCTTTTATACGCTTTGTGTCAATTCAGGATTATGTACCAAGTTTCCCCCCTCAAAACCGGCAAATGCCACAAATCGTGCAGGCTTTCCGCTCTCCTGCTGCCCATTTGCAGCCGTGCAGGGCCAGTACACCTGCCCTGCGTCGTCCAGTACATCCAGCCAGTGGCCCAGCCCTACTCCATTTTCGCACAGATACCGCATCAGGGACATCAGCCGCCCGAAGTCGCCCACCGGGCAGATGACCTGCTCCGTGACACACTCTTCTCCCTGCTGCCGCCGCACTGCCAGTACAACACCCTCTTCCTCTACGCTTGCGCTGTAGTACAGCGTGTGTGCAAGCTGAAAGCCTTCGATACTGGAATAGGGCCTGGTGTAACAGCAGTACTCTTTCGCAACCATAAGATTCTTCCTCCAATTACAGATGGTTCGCGTTTCGTTGACATCTCACATGCCCTCTAATATAATAGATTCAAACAGAAAATTGTGTCGAACTTGGGCATCTGCGCCCTGTCATTCCCATTTCTTAGTCAGTTCTTAGCCAACCATTCCATGTCTTTTGTCTGTTATCTCAGAAGAAACTTCGAAGCACCGCAAAAATTTTGTCACCCCCTTTTATGGATGGTCTCTGCCGCCCCATCGGGCAGAAAGGAGCGCCCATGTACGCAGTCCTCAAGAGCTTCGGCCTCAAGGGTCTCAACGGCTTCCCTGTGGAAGTCGAGGCCGACATCTCGGGCGGGATGCCCGCCCTCTCCATCGTCGGCCTGCCGGACTCCGCCGTCCGGGAGAGCGGCGACCGCGTCCACGCAGCCCTGAAAAATCTGGGCTTCAAGTGGCCTGACCGCCGCATCACCATCAACCTCGCTCCCGCCGACGTCCGCAAGACTGGCCCGGTGTATGACCTGCCCCTGCTGCTGGCGGTGCTGGCCGCTTCCGGGCAGCTGGAGCCGCCGCCGAAGGACACGGCCTTTCTGGGGGAGCTGGCACTGGACGGCAGTCTCCGCCCGGTGTCCGGCGTCCTGCCCATGGCGCTGGAAGCTGCTGCCGGCGGTGTGCGGGCGCTCTATGTCCCCGCCGAGAACGCTGCCGAAGCCGCTGAAGCCTGCGGCAGCGAGATGCAGGTCTACCCTGCCGCAACGGCCCGTCAGGTCGTGGATGCACTGCGGGGCGTCCAGCCCATCCTGCCTACGATGCCTGTCCCCTTCGACCCTGCCGATGCGTGGAGTCAGGTTCCCGATTTCGCTGACGTCTGCGGCCAGCCGCTGGCCCGCCGGGCGATGGTCATCGCGGCTGCGGGCGGACACAACGTCCTGCTCGTCGGTGCGCCCGGCACCGGCAAATCCATGCTGGCCCGCCGCCTGCCCGGCATCCTGCCGCCCCTGACCCGGGAAGAAGCCGTGGAGACGACGAAAATTTACTCCATCGCCGGGCAGATGCCCGCAGGCCGGGGCCTCGTGACAGCACGGCCCTTCCGCAGCCCCCACCACTCGGCCAGTTCGGCTGCGCTGGCAGGCGGCGGGGCGCAGTTCCGCCCCGGCGAGTGCAGTCTGGCCAACTGCGGCGTCCTCTTCCTCGACGAACTGCCCGAGTTCTCCCGCGAGAGCCTCGAAGTGCTGCGCCAGCCCCTCGAGGACGGCTGCATCACGGTCAGCCGGGCCGCCGGAAGCGCCACTTATCCCAGCCGCTTCCAGCTCGTCGCCGCCATGAACCCCTGCAAATGCGGCTACTACGGCCACCCTACCCGGGCCTGCACCTGTTCGCCCAGCGCGGTGCGGCAGTACCGCAGCCGGGTGTCCGGCCCGCTGCTGGACCGCATCGACCTCTGCGTCGAGATGGACCCGGTGGCCTTCGATGAACTGCATGGCGCTGCCCCTTCCGAGAGCAGCGCCGAGCTGCGGAAACAGGTCCTTGCCGCCCGGGCCATCCAGGCCCGGCGGTACGCTGCTCCCGGCTACGAGGATGTGCGCTGCAACGCCCAGCTCACCGCCGGGCAGGTGCGGCGCATCTGCCGGATGACCCCCGCTGCCGAACAGCTTCTGCGGGCCTCCTACGAGACGCTGGGCCTTTCGGCCCGCGCCCACGACCGCATCCTCCGGGTGGCCCGCACCATTGCCGACCTCTCCGGCAAGCGCCTCCTCGATGAGGATTCTCTGCTCGAGGCTCTGCAATACCGTGCGCAGGAAAAGGTCGAGCTGACGTTCTGATACAGACAAAAATCCCCCGGCTGGACCGGGGGATTTTTGCGTTATAAAACTTTTAGAATCTTCTCCACGCATCGGGCAGGAAGAGCACCAGCATCGGGAAAATTTCCAGACGACCGGCCAGCATATCGAAGATGAGCACCAGCTTTGCGAAGTTGGAGTAGGCCCCGAAGTTCATCATGGGGCCCACCTGATTGAGGCCGGGGCCGATGTTGTTCAGGGTGGCGGCGACGGAGGTGAAGTTCGTCACCATGTCAAAGCCGTCCAGACTGACAAGCATGAAACTCGCCGCAAAGATGAAGATGTAGGTCGCCAGAAAGACGTTGGTGGTGCGGATGGTCTCATGATTGACCAGCTTTCCGTCCATCCGGACGGGGGCCACCACCTGCGGGTGGAGAGCCTGCTTCAGCTCCTTGCCCAGCGTCTTGCCCAGCAGGAGGAAGCGGCTCACCTTGATGCCGCCGCCGGTGCTGCCCGCGCAGGCACCCACGAACATCAGCAGCACCAGCACCTCTTTTGCCAGCGTGGGCCAGAGGTCGAAATCACAGCTGGAAAAGCCGGTGGTGGTGATGATGGAGCCGACCTGGAAGGCCGCATGGCGCAGCGCCTCGCCGAAGGTGCCGTAGAGGCTGCGGATGTTCACCGTGATGACGGCCACCGCCGCCAGAATGATGGCAAAATAGGCGCGGACCTCCTCGCTGGACGCTGCGCGGCGGAACCGGCGCAGCAGCAGCAGGAAATACGCGTTGAAGTTGACGCCGAAGAGGATCATAAAGACGGTCACGACCCACTGGATGTAGGGCGAGAAGCTGGCAAAGCTGTCGTTCCTGAAGCCGAAGCCGCCAGTACCCGCCGTGCCAAAGGCCGTGAGCAGAGAGTCGAACACATTCATTCCGCCCGCCAGCAGGAAGCAGAGCTCCACCACCGTGAGCGCGAAATAGATGCCGTACAGGATCTTGGCCGTAGACTGCACCTTCGGCACCAGCTTGTCCACCTGCGGCCGGGGCTTTCCGCCTTCATCAGGTTGACGTGGGAGCCGCCGGTCAGGGGCAGCAGGGAGAGCAGGAACACCAGAACGCCCATGCCGCCGATCCAATGGGTGAAGCTGCGCCAGAGCAGGATGCCGTTGGGCAGGCCCTCCACGGCGGGCAGGATGCTGGCACCGGTGGTGGTGAAGCCCGAAACGGTCTCAAACATGGCGTCCACGGGATTCGGGATGCAGCCGGTGAGGACGAACGGCACTGCGCCCATGATACTGATGGTGATCCAGCTCAGGGCGGTGGCCGCAAAGCCCTCCCGCATATAGAACACCTTGCTGCGGGGCTTGATGGTCTGCAGGGCAAAGCCCAGCGCCCCACTGATGGCCGCCGTCAGCAGGAACACGCCCATGACGGCCCACTCGGCGTAGAGGAGGCTCGTCACCGCCGGGAGCAGCAGCAGTGTACCCTCTATCATCAGGATGTAGCCCAGCAGACGAAAGACGATCGCATAATTCATACGTCCTGTCCCCCGTTACTCTTCCACGATGTCCCGCAGGTCGTGCAGGCCGTGTTCCAGCGTGACGACGATGACGTTGTCGCCCACCTGGATCTGGTCGCCGCCGCGGGGGATGAGGATATGGTCGCCGCGGGTGATGCAGCAGAGCAGCAGATTCTTTTTCAGATGCAGCTGGCTCAGCGGCACGCCGGTGGCCCGGCTCTCCTCATGGACAGTGAATTCCAGCGCTTCCACGCGGTCGTCGAGGATGCGGTAAAGGGTCTTGATGTTGTTGCCGGCCTCGTTCTGCAGGGCGCGGACGTACTGCACGATGTAGTCGCAGGTCATGTACTTGGGGTAGACGATGCTGCCCAGATCGAGCCCGGCCAGAATATCGTCGAACTCGAGGCGGTTGATCTTCGTGACCAGCTTGCCCTTGGAGTGCTTTTTCGCAAACAGGGTCAGCAGCACGTTTTCTTCGTCGATGTTGGTCAGAGCCACGAAGGCTTCGGTGGATTCCAGACCTTCCGAGAGCAGGAAGTCGCGGTTGGAGCCGTCCTCGTTCAGGATCTGTGCCTCAGGCAGGGACTCGGCCAGAACATTGCAGCGGGCCGGGTCCCGCTCGACGATGCGGACGCGGACGTGATTTTCCAGCAGCTCCTGGCTCAGGTAATAGGCAATGGCACCGCCGCCCACGATGAGGGCGTTGCGCACCGGCCGCACCGGCATATTGATACGCTGGAAGAACTCGTGGGCCTTCTCCTGCGTGGCGAGGAAGGTGACCTGGTCGCCGTTCTGCAGCACAAAGTTACCGTTGGGGATGATGACCCCGCCGTCACGCTCCACCGCGCAGACCAGAATATCGCTCTTGAGGCGGGTGGGGATCTCGTGGATGGCCACGCCGTCCAGCCCCTGCCGCTCGGTCAGCGCAAACTTGATGAGCCGCACCCGTCCGCCCGCGAAGGTATCGATCTTGCTTGCGCCCGGGAACCGCAGCAGGTGAGAGATTTCCTTGGCCGCTGCCATTTCGGGGTTGATGATGGCCGAGATGCCGATCTGTTTTTTGATAAAGTCCAGCTCATGGCTGTAAGACGGGTTACGCACGCGGGCGATGGCGTGGCAGTGGCCCGCCTTTTTGGCGAACATGCAGCACAGCAGGTTCAGCTCATCCGAGCCGGTGACTGCGATGAACACGTCCGCTTCCTCCACGCCAGCCTCGGACAGGGTGGTGATGGACGAACCGTTGCCGAGAATGCTCATCACATCGTAGGACTCCCCGATATGCTCCACACGGGCCTTGTTCGTATCGATAACGGTCACGTTGTGACCCTCTTCACTGAGCTGCCGCGCCAGCGCTGTGCCGACCTTGCCGCCGCCCACCAAAACGATCTTCATAGAATAACCCTTTCTCTTCTCCTGCGCCGTCTGGGCGCTATTGAATAGATTATATCACATCTCAGGCAAAACATCTACTCAAACCGGGATTATCCGTCGAAACGTGCTTTTTCGTTGTTAAATATGCGTGCTTTACAGCTTTGCCTCTGTGTCAGGGTGGTAGGCAACCACATCTTCCAGCCCACAGTCCAGAATGCGGCAGAGCTGGTCGAGGGTGTAAGTGCTGACATTCCCGTTTTTGCGCAGTCTGTCCAACTGGCCGGTGCTGATTTTGTATTCTTTGATGAGTTTATACTGCGAGATACCTTTTTTCTTCATCGTCTTCCAAAGCGGCTCAAACGAAATCATACGAAATACCATCCAATCTTTCCATTATGTAATTGAATGGTAAGGGAGGACTCGCATATTGACAATTGCCCGTAAACGGGCTATAATTTTGTCAAAAAAAGACTTTGGAAAGAGGATTTTATGAAGCTTTCAAAAATTATCAGTCTGCTGCTGGTGCCGTTGCTCCTGTTCGCGCTGGCACTGCCTGCCTATGCGGATGGCGGCAGCGAATCCTATCTCATCTATTTTGAGACGGGCGGCGGCACAGGCGTCCCCATCATCGCCAGCACCAATCTCGACGGCAAGCTCACCTCCCTGCCCAGCCCCGTCATGGGCGGCTACACCTTCGAGGGCTGGTACACCGACGAGTTGGACGGTGACCGCATCACGACCAACACCGAGTTCACCTCGGATGGCACCATCTACGCCCACTGGCGTCCCATCGCAAAAGGCGGCTCTTCCGCCGCGTCCAAGCCCTCGCCGGACACGCCGACGGAGGACGAAGACTTCTCCTTTCGAGCACACGCCGGGACATTTCTTGTCGCCGGGACGATGTTTTTCACACTTGTGGCACTCTACGCCAGATAAGGATGGTTTTCTATGACTCTGACCCACTCGCTCACCCTGCCCGCCGCCTGCCGCCCGCTCTCCCCCGCTGAGGCAGACGCCGTCCTCGGCGGCGCGGACACCGCCACCGACGATAGCGGCTTTACCACCGTGCTGTCCAACATCGAAAAAGTCAGCAAGGTCTTCAACTATATGGCCCGCATCTTTTCCTCCACCAGCGCGATGCTCAACAACTTCATCACCATCTATAACACCGTGAAGCAGCTGAACGAGTTCATTGCAAACAATTTTTAATGCTTTGGTCCGCTCCGGCTCAGCCGGTTTATTGAAATGTAGGAGGTCTTTTATGAAAAACGATTGCGGTTCTTGGCGTGGCTCATCACGCTGACAATGCTGTGCCAACTGCTGCCCTTCGGCGCTTTTGCACAGTCTGACATAGGGCAGAGTCTTGCACAGGCGGTTGCTCAAAATCTTGAGGAAGAAAACGGCGAAGCTGTTGCCGCCGGTAAATGTGGAGACAGCTTGACATGGAGCCTGTCCAGCGATGGAACATTAACCATCAGCGGCACAGGGGATATGTATGACTACAGTTCTGACGGTATAGGTGGCATACCCGCTCCTCCGTGGATCAGTCATGCCGATTCTATTAGTAAGATTTTAATTGATGAAGGTGTAACAAGTATAGGTTCCCATGCTTTCGTATGGTGTAAAAATGTTGATTATTTCTATCTTCCCAATGGCTGACTCTATTGGGCTGATGCTTTTTATGGATGTTCTAGTCGCGTTTCTATCGTTCTTCCCGA
>ENA-OQMN01000188-OQMN01000188.1-human-gut-metagenome-genome-assembly--contig:-NODE-188-length-16088-cov-2.991667_pt1 | contig 16088 bp, 19 predicted proteins | sample MGYA00242765_ERZ504861 | MGnify/ENA primary metagenome ERZ504861 (study PRJEB26092, sample SAMD00036417) | human gut metagenome | host: Homo sapiens | study: EMG produced TPA metagenomics assembly of... | reverse complement strand
TTACCATTCTGCTGATGTTCATCGGCGGTTCACCGGGTTCTACGGCGGGCGGCATCAAGACAACAACGGCGGCAGTGCTTGTCGCCAATGCGTTTGCTGTATTCCGCAGGCAGAAAAGCCCCGAAATCTGGCCATATTGTCGAAAAGGACGATGGCCCCCGGGCAGTGATAAAGCTCGATGCGCTTGGCATAAAAATCCGCCGAAGCGCCAAACCTAGCGTTGAGCGCCGCCAGATTTTCTTCCAGCGACGAGGAAAGCTGCAGCATACGGTATCCCCCTTTTCCTGCCAGTATTCCCCCACCAACGGTGCTTATTCAACCCACAAGGAGGGCCTTCTCGTGAAGCTTCTGATTTTCCGTACTCTGCTCATCTATCTCTGCGTTCTGTTCGCCATGCGGCTGATGGGCAAGCGTCAGCTGGGCGAACTGCAGCCCGAAGAGCTGGTATCCACTATCCTCATCTCAAATCTGGCGTCCATCTCCATCGAGTCGGAAGAAGTGCCGGTGACGGCCAGCCTCATTCCCCTCTTCCTCATCGCGGCTTTGGAGCTGCTGGGGTCGGCGCTGAGCTTCCGCAGCCAGAAATTTTTCAACCTGATGTCGGGCCGTCCCAAGACGGTCATCTTAGACGGACAAATCGACCAGAACGCTCTGCGCACCCTCCGGCTGACGACTGCCGACCTGCTGGAGGCACTGCGCGGCAAAAACATCTTTGATCCCCGGGATGTCTCCTACGCCGTGGTGGAGACGAACGGCAGTCTCTCGGCGGCACTGCGCCCTGAGAAAGAGACCGCTACCCTCGCTGACTTGCAGCTGAAAGTGGAGCACAGCCACGCGACCATCCCCTTCGTGCTGGACGGTCAGGTGCTTGAAGAAAATCTGCACTGGTGCGGCAAAGACCGGGACTGGCTCGAGCGGACAGCGCAGGCCAACACCCTGCTGCCGGAGGAAATCCTGCTTTTAGTGGGCAACGAGACGGAAGACTATTTTCTGCTGAAAAAAAGAGAGCCGCCGCAAGGGCAGCTCCCGGTGAGAGGTGTGGAATGAAGCGAATTTATGCGTGTCTGTGCATCGTGGCAGTGCTGCTGGGTGTGGCCTTTTACAGCAGCTGGCGGGTGCAGAAGTTTGCAGAGGATATTTCGGACGACATCGACAATGCCATGGAGGCCATCCGGGATGAGGACCTCCCTTCCGCGCGGCAGGCACTGGCCGAGGGCGCTGAACTCTGCGACAAAATGCGGGAAGGGATGAATCACCTGCTCCGCACGCAGGACTTCACGGAACTGGAAGCTGCCCTTCGCGCCGCGGACGGACATCTCGAGCTGAACGCCCCCGAGGAAGCATTTGGTGAACTGCGCCGGGCGCAGGTTCAGGTGGAGACTCTGGAATGGCTGTCACATAGACTTGTGTAATTAAATCATTGAGACGCGGTTATATTTCGTGTAATCTATATTATTCGAAATATAGTCATTCTGCCTCAGTCCAAAATCAGTCTTATAAAATGGATTTCATCTGCAAGGTCATCCGGTATTTCAATTGTGTTATCGTTATTTTGCTCTGTAGTAATTCTATTTGCAAGAAGCTGCATTAAGTGTCCCCGGCTATATGGATTTTTATATATCCCATCTTTCAGCGTATCTTCCGAAAGATGCAGACCCTATAGAAAAAGCTCTTTTCCCGTGGCCAAGAGGCGCAAAAAGCGCCCCATCCCCTGCCCTGCGGCAGAGAATGGGGCGCTCGTGCTTTTTTTACACTTTACTTCTTACGGTCGCCCATCAGCTTTTTCAGCTCATTGAAGAAGCTCTCGACGTCCGCGAACTGCTGATAGACCGAGGCAAAGCGGACATAGGCCACCTCGTCGATTTTCTTCAGCTCCTGCATGGTCAGCTCACCGATGCGCACACTCGTCACCTCGCGGTCATAGGTGCTCATCAGGGTCTGCTCGATGCTGCTGACGGCACGTTCCAGAGACTCGTAGCTCACCGGACGCTTGGCACAGGCCCGAAGCATCGCGTTGAGCAGCTTCTGCCGGTCGAACGGCTCACGGGAGTTATCCTTTTTGATGACGATGAGCGGCACCGTTTCCACGACCTCGTAGGTCGTGAACCGCATATGGCAGTTCAGGCACTCCCGGCGGCGGCGGATGCGCTCGCTGCTTCGGTAGGGCGGGAGTCGATGACTTTGGATTCCTCAGCGCCACAATAGGGGCATTTCATGGTCGTTCCTCCTAGATTCAGGACAGATTTGCGTCAGGATAGAAGCTCAGTTTTTCTTTGCGTTTTTGCGCTCGCTCCAAACCACCCATGCGGAAGTGGAGACACACAGCGAAGTATACACGCCGCTGAGCATACCCATCATCAGGGGGAAGGCAAAGGTGAAGATGCTGTCCAGACCGTACAGCTTGGAGACGATGCACATCACACCCAGAGCCATCACCGTAGTGACGGTGGTGATGATGGTACGGCGGGCAGACTGGTTGACGGAATGGTTGACCAGCTCTTCGAAGCTGGCCTTCTTGCCCAGCAGGCCGCGGTTCTCACGGATACGGTCGTAGACGACGACGGTATCGTTGATGGAGTAGCCGAGGATGGTGAGCATGGCGGCGATGAAGTTGCCGTCCAGCGGGGCGCGCAGCAGCACGAAGGTGCCGAACACCACCATCAGGTCATTGAGCAGGGCCAGAACAGCCATCATGCCGCCGGTGAGGCCGCCAATATTCTTGAAGCGGTAGGCGATGTAGGCGAGGATGAGCACCAGTGCGAACACCACGGCCACCAGACTCTTCTGAAGGAACTTGGTACCCATTGCGGCGCTGACATTGCTCAGAGAGAGCTGTGCAAAGGAGTTGTCCGGGCAGCTCTCATTCAGGGAGTCCAGCAGGGTCTGCACTTCGTCGGTGGTGACAGTCTCGGTGCCGGGCATCGAGATTTTCAGAGTCTGCTCCCCTGTTGCGACGTTCTCGCCGGTCTGCAGGGTCAGGCCGTTGCTTCCCAGTGCCTCGGAGGCGGCCTTCTGGACGGCAGACATCTCAAAGCTGTTCTCGTAGCTCAGGGTGATCATCGCACCGCCGGTGAACTCGGTGTCCAGATGGACGCCCAGCACCACAGCGCAGAGGACGATGGCTGCCATCAGGCAGGCGGAGAAGGTCAGGAAGCGCTTGCGCAGGCCAACGAAGTTGACCTGCTTCTTCTCTGCCGGGGTCTTGCCGGGAGCATCGGCACCGTAGAGGCGGGGGTCACGCAGAGCCTTGATAGAGGCAGCGCCCCGGATCATGATACGGGTAGCGAAGATGCCGAACACGAAGTTGAGCAGCACACCGGTGAGCAGCGTGTAACCGAAGGCGTAGATGGTGCCTGCGGTCGAGGGGCCGAAGGCGAAGAAGACGAAGTGCAGGGCCTTGGCGAAGAAGCCGTCAGACGGGCCGAAGGCACCCATCAGCACGATGGCGACGATGACGATGGTCACGTTGCCGTCGATGATGGGAGTCAGGCCGCGGGCAAAGCCGCTCTTGAGGGCGCCGTCGAGGCTCTTGCCGCTGCGCAGCTCTTCCTTGATGCGCTCGGCAGTGATGACGTTGGCGTCAACACCCATGCCGATGGCGAGGATGATGCCGGCGATGCCGGGCAGGGTCAGGGTGAAGCTCTCAAACACCGGGAAGTAGCCGGAGACGAAGGCCAGGGTAGCCGCCACCTGACCGGCCAGAGCGATGCAGGCCAGGAAGCCGGGCAGACGGTACAGAGCCGTCATCAGAACCATGATGAGAGCGAAGGCGATGACGCCGGCCAGCACCATGGCGCTCAGGCTGTTCTCGCCCAGACTCGGGCTGATGGTGGAGTAGCTGTCCACCGTCAGCGCAAAGGGCAGAGAGCCGGAGTTGATCTGGCGGGCCATCTTGACCACGTCTTCCTGCGTGAAGGGGCTCGACGCAGAACTGGTGATGATGGCAGAGCCGTCGGTGATGGCGGCGTTGACGCTGGCGGTGCTGACGTTCTCGTCGTCCAGCCAGATGCTGATGGTGCCGCCGGTCTGATACAGGCGGGTGGTCGCGTCGCCGAATGCCTTGGCGCCCTCATCGGTAAACTTGAGCGCCACATAGTACTCGGAGCTGCTGCCGTTGACGGGGCCGTACTGGGCAGCTGCGCTCTCCACCATCGAGCCGTCGAGGACGAGCTCTCCGTCTGCGCTGCTCCCCTCGCGGAAGGTCAGATAGGCGGTGGTGCCGATCTCCTCAATGGCGGCTTCGGGGTCGAACTCCGTCTCGCCCGACTGCCACGGGAACTCGAGGATGAGGCTGTCGGAGTTGTTGTCCACATACAGCTCATAGTCAGTCACGTTGAGGGCGACCAGACGATTCTCGATGACCAGCTGAGCAGCCTCGAGCTGGTCGTCGGTGGCGTCATAGCCGTCGGAAGGGACGAAGGTGACGTTGACGCCGCCCTTGATGTCCACACCAAAGCGGATGTCTTTCGCGCCCTTGATGTAGGTTTTGGTCACATCACCGTACTTGACTGCGACGCCAAAGAATGCCGTATAGACGAACGCCGCGATCAAAAGCACAGTGAGGACAAGTTGCCATGCTTTGCCTTTCGTTTTCATATGAATCGGGAAACCTCCAAATATAATAAGAAGCCGTTTTCATAACCATTGCACACCGCCCGAACTGCCTTTTGGCGCACTCTGGCTATGAAAACAACTTCCAAATCCCTGCTGCGCCGTCAGAGCGGCAGCACAGTGGGGATCTTGTGCGATGAATCAGGCTTTCTCAGCCAGCAGCTTCTCGACTGCGGCCAGACGGACGCAGACACAGAGCAGGTCGGACGCAGTCTCCACTTCGTCCAGGCTGGGATAAGTGGGCGCGATGCGCAGATGGGCATCGTCCGGGTCCTTGTGGTAAGGGTAAGCGGAGCCTGCGCCGGTGAGGGTCAGGCCGCAGTCCTTGCACAGCTGGGCCACACGCTTGGCGCAGCCGGGCATGACATAGAGGCTGATGAAGTAGCCGCCCTTGGGGTTCGTCCAGTGGGCAATGTCGCCGCAGGGAGTCAGCTCTTCGTTGAAGGCCGTCTTGACGGCATCAAAGCAGGGTACCAGACGGCGGCGGTGCTTTGCCATGTGGGCCAGAACGCCTTCCTTGTTCTTGAGGAAGCGGACATGGCGCAGCTGGTTCATCTTATCATAGCTGATGATCATGACCGAGAAGCGCTTGCAGATGTACTTCATCATGGCTTCGCTGCAGGCCAGCGCAGAGACGCCTGCGCCCGGGAAGGTGATCTTGCTGGTAGAGGTGAACATGAAGACGCGGTCCTCAGTGCCGTACTTCTTGCACTCGTTCAGCAGGACGGGGGTCTCGATGATCTCGTCCGTCAGGTGGTGGACGATGTAAGCCTCATCCCAGAAAATTTTGAAGTCGGGAGCAGCGGTCTTCATCCTGGCGAAGCGGTCGATGGTCTCGTCACTGTAGGTGTAGCCGTCGGGGTTGGAATACTGAGGCACACACCAGATGCCCTTGATGGTATCATCCTCAGCCACCAGCTTCTCAACAACGTCCATATCCGGGCCGGTCGGAGTCATGGGAACGCTGATGAGCTCGAAGCCGAACTCCTCGGTGATGGCAAAGTGGCGGTCATAGCCGGGTACCGGGCAGAGGAACTTGCGCTTCTCCACCTGCGACCAGGGGCAGGGAGACTCGGGGAAGCCGAAGCAGTAGCCCATAGAGATGAGGTTGTACATGATCTGCAGGCTGGAGTTGCCGCCCACAAAGACTTCCTCGGGCTTGACGCCCATCACGTCGCCGAACAGCTCACGGGCCTCGTGCAGGCCCTCAAGGTCGCCGTAGTTGCGGGCATCGGTGCCGGCGTCGGTGGTGTAGTCGGTCATCTGCAGCAGCCCCATTGCCAGATCCATCTGGTGAGGGCCGGGCTTGCCGCGGGCCATATTCAGCTTCAGGCCCATTGCCTGAAATTTTTTGACTTTTCTTCCAGAGCTGCCTTCTCGGCAGTCAGTTCGTCGCGGGTCATCTCAAAATAATTTGCCATAACACACACTCCTTTATCGTACTTTCTGTTTCCCACAAAATGTCCGGCGCCGCCATCCGCGGAGCAGTCCCATGCCAGTGGGCCGTCCCGGTATTCCCCTCGCAGTTCCAGACTTTTATAGTTTACTACAATTTGGTCTCGGAAACAAGTCGGATGGCACAAAAAAGCCCCGCCAAAAAGCAAAAAGCTTTCAGCGGGGCTGCTCTTCCCTGCTGTGCGCTGACGCTCAGCTCAGGGAAGACTGGCTCTTATAGCGCTTGCGCACCGCACCGTACTCCATGTGCGCTTCGCCGCCCTCCACGGTGTCCTCGTCGATGGTGACGCGGATGATGGTGGGGTCGTTCGGCACATCGTACATGATGGGCATGAGGATGTTCTCCATCACGCTGCGCAGGCCGCGGGCGCCGGTCTTGCGCTCGATGGTTTTGCGGGCGATGGCATGGAGAGCCTCGTCGGTGATGTCCAGCTCCACATTGTCCATCGACAGCAGCTCTTTATACTGCTTGACCAGACTGTTGCGGGGCTCCTTCAGCACGCGCACCAGCGCATCCTCGTCCAGGTCGTCCAGCACGGTGATGACCGGCAGACGGCCGATAAGCTCGGGGATGAGGCCGAACTTGACGAGGTCGTGGGGCTCGACCTTCCGCAGCAGGGCCTTTTCAGCCTCGCTGGAGTTATCCTTCAGCGCACTGCCGAAGCCCAGTGCGGACTTGTCGGTGCGGCGGAGGATATACTTATCCAGACCGTCGAACGCACCGCCGCAGATGAAGAGGATGTTGGTGGTGTCGATCTGGATGAACTCCTGCTGGGGGTGCTTGCGGCCGCCCTGCGGGGGGACATTGCTGACGGTGCCTTCCAAGATCTTCAGCAGAGCCTGCTGCACACCCTCACCGCCTACGTCGCGGGTGATGGAGGGGTTCTCACTCTTGCGGGTGATCTTGTCGATCTCATCAATATAGATGATGCCGATCTGAGCCTTCTGGACGTCGAAGTCTGCGGCCTGGATGAGCTTGAGCAGGATGTTCTCGACGTCCTCGCCCACATAGCCGGCCTCCGTCAGGGTGGTGGCGTCTGCGATGGCGAAGGGAACGCCCAGCATCTTGGCCAGCGTCTGGGCCAGCAGGGTCTTGCCGACACCGGAGGGGCCCAGCAGCAGGACGTTGGACTTCTGCAGCTCAACGTCTGCGCCCTTGCCGCTCAGGATTCGCTTATAGTGGTTGTAGACCGAGACGGCCAGCACACGCTTGGCCTCGTCCTGACCGATGACATACTGGTCCAGACCCTCCTTGATCTCTGCGGGGGTCTTGATGTTGATGGCGGGATCATCTGCGGGCTGGATACACGCCCGGTTGGCGCTGCCGCGGCTGGGGGCGGGAGCTGTTGCCGCCCGGATGATCCGGCTTGTCCGAGAGCAGGTCGGCGCAGAGGCCGATGCATTCGCTGCAGATGTTCACGCCGGGGCCGATGATCATCCGCTCCACCTCGTCCTGATGTTTGCCGCAGAAGCTGCAGACCAGATCCTTTTCGTTTTTATCTCTGCCGGAATTGTTATTAGCCATAACCGTTTTTCCTTATCCTGAGTGTATTGCTTTCTGCCGCTCAGCGGTGGGTGATGACCTCATCAATGAGGCCGTATTCCTTGGCCTCCTGCGCAGAAAGGAAGTTGTCGCGCTCGGTATCCTGCTCCACCTTTTCCAGCGGCTGGCCGGTGTACTCGCTGAGCAGCCGGTTCATCTTGGCGCGGGTGCGGATGATGTGGTCCGCGTGGATCTTGATGTCGGTAGCCTGTCCGGACAGACCGCCGCCCTGACCGCCTGCAATCAGCGGCTGGTGGATCATGATCTCAGCGTTGGGCAGAGCGAACCGCTTGCCCTTGGTGCCGCTGGCCAGCAGGAATGCGCCCATCGAGGCAGCCATGCCCATGCAGATGGTGGAGACATCGCACTTGATATACTGGATGGTATCGTGGATGGCCATACCCGCGCTGATGGAGCCGCCGGGGCTGTTGATATACAGGCTGATGTCCTTATCGGGGTCCTGCCCTTCCAGATACAGCAGCTGTGCCACGACAAGGCTGGCAGAGGTGTCGTTGACATCCTCGCTCAGCACAATGATGCGGTCGTTCAGCAGACGGGAGAAAATATCGTAGGAACGCTCCCCGTGCGCCGACTGCTCGACAACGTAAGGAACAAAACTCATAGGGTTCGCCTCCTGAATGAAAATTATTGTATTTGCAAAATTGACCGATACGGCAAGCGCACATGGGCCGTAGCCGTATCGGTCAATTTCAACAACCTTAGCTTACAGAGCCGGGATCACTCCCTGCCCTGTGTGACCTTGTGCGCCAGAATTACTGAGCGTCCTCGGTCTTTTCGGCCTCAGCGGCCTTCTCCACGACGTTAGCATGGCTCTTGATGAAGTCGATGGCCTTGTTGATGGCCAGGTCGTGCTTCACCTCATCGACATTGATGAGCTCACGAACCTTGTCCTCTTCCATCTTGTACTGGTCAGCGATGCGCTTGACCTCTGCGTTCAGCTCGTCCTCAGAAGCCTCGATGTTCTCGGCAGCTGCGACAGCCTCCAGAGCCAGACGGATCTTGACCTGCTTCTCAGCCTGAGGCATGAAGGAAGCACGGAACTGGTCAACAGACTGGCCCATATACTTCAGGTAGTCCTCGAGGCGCAGGCCCTGCTGCTCCATGCGGAAAGCAAAGTCGTTGACCAGCTCGTCCATGCGGACATCGTACATAGCCTGGGGGATCTCAGCCTCCATGCCGTCGATGACCTGATCGACCAGAGCGTTCTCGACAGCCAGGTCATCCTGCTTGTCCAGCTGCTCCTGGTTGTTCTTGCGGATGGAAGCCTTGAACTCGTCCAGAGTGTCGTACTCGGAGCAGTCCTTAGCCAGCTCGTCGTCCAGAGCGGGCAGCTCCTTGTACTTGACCTCGTGCAGCTTGATCTTGAAGACAGCGGGCTTGCCAGCCAGCTCAGCAGCCTGATACTGCTCGGGGAAGGTGACGTTGACGTCGAACTCCTCGCCAGCAGCGTGGCCGACGATCTGGTCCTCGAAGCCGGGGATGAAGCTGCCGCTGCCCAGGGTCAGGCTGTAGTGCTCAGCCTTGCCGCCCTCGAATGCGACGCCATCCACAAAGCCCTCGAAGTCGATGTCCACGATGTCGCCGTTCTCAGCAGCACCCTCGCGGGTCAGCTCACGGGCGTTGCGCTCCTGCACACGCTTCAGCTCGGCCTCAACAGCCTCGTCAGAAACAGTATGGACAGTCTTCTCCACGGTCAGACCATTGTATGCGCCGATCTTGACTTCGGGCTTGACAGCGACCTTGACGGTCAGGGTAGCACCCTCAGCCTCGCTGGCGGAGTCAACGCTGACCTCAGGACGGCCGACCGGCTCGATGCCGGCAGCCTTGACAGCCTCTTCGTAAGCTGCGGGGAACAGCTCGTTGATGGCGTCGTAGGTAAAGACATCAGCGCCGTACATCTTCTCGATGAGAGCCTTGGGAGCCTTGCCCTTGCGAAGCCCTGAACAGGGTACTTCTTGCCCTCCTTCTTGAAAACATCGGCAACTGCAGCCTTGAAAGCCTCAGCGTCGATGGAGAACTGCAGCTCTGCCATGCTCTTCTCGAGCTTTTCGCACTTGATGAAATTCATTTGTGTATCCTCCACTCAAATATTCTATTGCGTTGGGGCAGCGGGAAAACTGCCGCCTGCAACCGCGCACCGCGTCCTTGCTGTTTGCGAAATGCGGGGACGCGCGCGCTCAAATTGGGTGCAACAATCGCGTCACAACCTATTATAGCACGGTCGTGATGGAATTGCCACCCCAAATTTTGACTTTTTGTCATTTCTGCGGTTCCGGTCTCTGCCTCAGTTGATGCGGTAGGGGCAGAACCGCAGACTGTCAGCGCTGACAAGCTTGTAGCGGATGCCGTCCACATCGCCCTGCACCGCATAGCGGATGGCATTGCCGTGCAGATGGCCGTAGTAGCAGGTCCTGATGCCGTAGGCCTTCAGTGTCGCCACGATCTCGGGGGCGCTGGTGCCGGTGTAGACCGGCGGGTAATGCAGGAACACCAGCTTTTCCAGCCCGGGTTCTGCGGCGTCGAGGCTCATCTTCAAGCGGCCTATCTCCCGGTTCATCACCTTTTCGTCGTGAGGCTCCCCCACATCGAACAGCCAGCCCCGGGTGCCGCAGATGGCGTAGCCCTCCACGGAGTAGGAGTTGTTGTGCAGGATGTGGAGCGTATCGAAGCCCTCGGCTTTCAGGTAGGTGTTCATCTTGTTGGCGGTGGTCCACCAATAGTCGTGATTGCCCTTCATGATGAGCTTCTGGCCGGGCAGCTGCTGCAGAAATTCGAAATCCCTGCGGGTGTCGGTAAGGCGCATGGCCCAGCTGATGTCGCCTGCAAGGACAATGGTATCCTCGGGCTTTACGAGCTTGCGCCAGTTGGCCTCCAGCCGTTCCACATAGCCGTTCCAGCCGGGGAAAACGTCCATCGGCTTGGAGCCGCCCAGGGAAAGGTGGGTATCGCCAAGCGCAAAAAGTGCCATAGTTTATTTACTCCTGTTCTGGTTTTCGTCAAGCCTGACAGCTCAGTGCCACTCCGCGATTTGAGCCGGGTCGATGACGGTGCTGAACCGCTCGGCCTTCTGGCGCAGGACGGCGAGACTTGCGGGAGCGGTGCGGCCGGTAGCCTCTTCCAGTGCCTGCATGGCCTCAAAGTCGTTCTCGGGGGCCGTGTGGCCCAGAGCTTCCAGCACGCTGCGCGGGAACTTGAAGGGCGAGGCGGTGGAAAGCACCACCATCGGCACGCCGTCCCGCTTCTTCCGGGCGGCGACATGGAAAGCCACCGCCGTATGGGTGTCGCAGAGGTAGCCGTCCTTCTCGCAGCGGGCGCGGATCTCCCCTGCCACCTGTTCCTCACTGCTCCAGCCGCAGTCGAAGCTCTCCTGAATGGCCTTCAGCGTCTCGGGACGGACGGTGTAGCGGCCCGTCTCGTTCAGGCTCTTCATCAGGCCGGCCACTTCGGCATCGCTGCCGGTGACGTGGTAGAGCAGGCGCTCGAGGTTCGAGGACACGAGGATGTCCATGCTGGGCGAAGTGGTTTTATAGAACTCCCGCTTTGCGGTGTAAGTGCCGGTGGAGAGGAAGTCGGTCAGGACGTTGTTCTGGTTGGAGGCGCAGACCAGCTTGCCGACGGGCAGGCCCATCTGCTTGGCGTAATAACCGGCCAGAATATCGCCGAAGTTGCCGGTGGGGACGCAGAAATCGACCTTGTCGCCGAAGGCGATCTTTCCCGCCTTGAGCAGCTGGGCATAAGCGGCGAAGTAATAGACGATCTGCGGCACGAGGCGGCCCCAGTTGATGGAATTGGCGCTGGAAAGGCGGATGTTCCGCTCGGCCAGTCTGGCCGCAATGGCTTTATCCCCGAAGACCCTCTTCACGCCGGTCTGGGCGTCGTCGAAGTTGCCGCGCACGGCATAGACAGCGACATTTGCGCCCTCCTGCGTGGCCATCTGCAGGCGCTGGATCTCGCTGGTGCCGCCCGTGGGGTAGAACACGGCGATCTCGACGCCCGGGATGTCGTGGTAGCCGTCCAGCGCGGCCTTGCCGGTGTCGCCGCTGGTCGCCACGAGGATGAGGGTCTTTTCGGTGCGGGAGAGGTTCTTCTTTGCCTCCACGAGGAGCTTCGGCATCAGCTGAAGGGCATAATCCTTGAAGGCACAGGTCGGGCCGTGCCACAGCTCAAGGGCATAGGTGTCGCCCTCCACCGGGGCCAGATGACCGGCCTTGCCGCCGAAGGCCTCACCATAAGTCGTGCGAGCGGCCTCAGCGAGGAAGTCTTTCGAGTAGTCGGTCAGATATTCGCTGACGACGGCAGCGGCCAGCTCCGGATAATCCAGCTGGCACAATGCCTCCACGTCCACCTGCGGAAAGCGTTCCGGGACGAACAGGCCGCCCTCATCCGACAGGCCCTGCGCGATCGCCTGAGAGGCGGTCACAATGCGGGAATGGTCTCTCGTGCTGAAAAATTTCATCGTTATCGCTCCTTTTTGCCAAAAGGCACATCATCTGGCCTCGTCGTGCGGCAGCGGCCCAGAGCCATTTTTCTGCCTTTTCCCACCGGTACTTCCTGCTATTTCGCGCAAAAAGCACCCTTTATAATATGTACCATCCAGCGCCCGCTGTCAAGAGGGACGACCTCGGCCACGTCGAAACGCACCGGCTCGTCGCTCTGATGGGTGCTTTGGAGATACCATGCGGCGGATGCGATGATACGGCGCTGCTTGGCGGCGTTGACCGCCGCAGCGGGGGTATCCAGAGAGTCTTTGGCGCGGGTCTTTACCTCGCAGAACACCAGTGTTCCGTCCGGTTCCCGCAGGATGAGGTCTATCTCCCCCATCCGGGTGTGATAGTTGTGGGTGATGAGGGCCGCACCCTGCTTCTCGTAGAAACGCGCGGCGGCTGCCTCTCCCCTGCGGCCTGTCCCGGCCCGGTCCATCACTTGCCCTCGGGCCAGTAGCCCTGCTTTTTGAGGAAGCTGCGGCGGTAGAACGGCTGAATGCCGTACCGGGCAATGAGCTCGTAGTGGAGCCTGGTGCCGTAGCCCTTGTGCTTTGCCAGCTGATACTGGGGGTACTGCTTGTCCAGCTCCAGCATATAGCGGTCACGGCTGACTTTGGCCAGAATGGACGCTGCGCCGATGCTGGCGCTGGTGGCGTCGCCCTTCACCACCGGCTGCGCGGGCATGGTCAGCCCGGCCGGGATGCGGTTGCCGTCCACAAGAACAAGATTCGGCACGATGTCCAGCCCTTCCACGGCCTGACGCATCCCGCCCATGGTGGCATTCAGGATATTGTCGCGGTCGATGATATCGGGGCCAACGAAGACGATCCTGTAAGCCAATGCCTTTTCAACGATTTGGTCGAAAGAGCCTCCCGCTTTTCTCGCTCAGCTTCTTGGAGTCGTTGATGCCGTAGACCGGAGCCTCGGGGTCAAGGATGCAGGCGGCCACGCAGACCGGGCCGCACAGCGGGCCGCGGCCCGCCTCGTCTACGCCCGCAAAGCAGCTGTACTGTGCCCGGATGTCGGCATCGTAGGCGTAGAGCGGCGCGGAGATCTCCTCATCCGTCCGGCGCTTCATTCCTCGTCCTCCTCGGCAAAGTCGGCCATGTCGTCCCGCTGGGGCGGGCGCTCAAGGGAGATGCGGCCCCACTTGCAGGCGCGGAACTCATCCACCAGCATCACGGCACAGCGCTCGGTGTTCACCTCGCCGCCCCGCACCAGCAGACCGCGCTTGCGGCCGATGGCCTCCATCAGCTCGTAGGGCGGCAGAGCCAGCGTCTCGGCATCCAGCTTGTAGCGCTGGGCCACGAGGTCGGGATAGTTGCGGCGCACCTCATCCAAAAGGTTCATGGCCAGCTCCTCGACATCAAGGATATCATCCTTGATGGAGCCGATGAAGGCCAGATTCGAGGCGATGGTCTTGGAATCAAACTTCTTCCAGAGCACACCGGGCATATCCAGCAGGTCGAACTTTTCGGTGCTGACCCACTGCTTGCCCTTGGTCACGCCGGGACGGTCAGCTGCCTTGGCGCGGGCAGAGCCTGCGAAGGTATTGATGAAGGTGGATTTGCCCACATTGGGGATGCCGCAGAGCATGACCTGCGTCTTGGCACCGGCCATGCCGCGGTTCTGGCGGCGTGCCAGCAGGCCGGACAGTTCCTTTTCGATCGCGGCCTTGACGGCGTTCGCGCCGCCTTTCTGCTTGGCGCTGATGGCGACACAGCCCGCATCCGCCTCGTGGAAGTAGCGTATCCATTCTTCCGTCACGGCGGGGTCGGCGAGGTCCGCCTTGTTCAGCGCATAGAGCTTGGGCTTGCGGGCCGTGATGCGCTCGATCTCCGGGTTGAGGCTGGACAGCGGGATGCGGGCGTCCAGCAGTACAAGGCTTGCGTCAACGTGCTGGATCTCCTGCTCCATCATCCGCAGCGTCTTGGCCATATGGCCCGGGAACCACTGGATGGCATATTGGTTTGCAAACCGGGTGTCCTGATTGTTCATTTTACTACTCCAAAATCCGAAAAGGGCAAAAAGCAGAGCAGCACTTTGCCCAGTATATCCTGTTCAGCGATGCAGCCGACATAGCTCGAGCGGCTGTCCAGCGAGGCGTTGCGGTTGTCGCCCATCACGAACACCGTCCCCTCAGGCACAGTGTACGGGAACTCCACATCATAGCCCAGATAGGTCGGCTCTGCGATGTAATCCTCTTCCAGCACCTTTCCGTTGACCTCTACCGTTCCGGTGGCATAGTCGATGGAGATGGTGTCGCCGCCTTTGGCGATGACACGCTTGACCAGAGGGCGGCCATAGCTGGTGTAGCTGTCCACGATGACCACATCGCCCCGCTGAGGCTCATAGCCTGCACCCCAGACGACGAGCTTATCGCCGTTTTCCAGCGTAGGCACCATCGACTCGCCGTCCACCTGAATGATACGGAAGAAAAAGGAAAACACCAGCACCAGCGCCAGCGCCGCCGAAATAAGCGCTTCGTACCATTCCAGCAGGCCCTGCCCACGGACAGCAGGCTGTGACTGTTCCATATCCGATGCACCTCTTTATCCGGGCTTCTGCCCGTTTTTATTTTCTCTGTCTCTGCGCCAAAAGCGCCGTATAACAGAAAAAAGGGGACAAACGAGTTGTCCCCTTTTCTCCCGCTTTGAAACGGGGAATCATCAAATATCGCTCTTGACCTTGGCAGCCTTGCCGGTACGGCCACGCAGGTAGAACAGCTTTGCGCGGCGGACCTTGCCCTTACGGACAACAGTGACCTTCTCGACGAAGGGGCTGTTGATGGGGAAGACACGCTCGATGCCGACGCCGTAGGAAACGCGGCGAACGGTAAAGGTCTCTGCGACGCCGCCGTGCTTCTTAGCAATGACGGTACCCTCGAAAGCCTGGATACGCTCGCGCTCGCCTTCCTTGATACGAACATCAACGCGGACGGTATCGCCGACGTTGAACTGGGGCTTCTCAGCCTTGATGCTGCCTTCAGAAATAATCTTCAGTGCGTCCATTTTGAATTCCTCCATTTGTTTTTAGACGTTCATACACGGCGAACTGCCGTCAGAGGACCGCCCGTTTAATGATATGTGTCATTAACCCCGCTGTGGTCTCAGCGGACACTAACGCTTTAATAGGATAGCACAAACCGCCCGCAAAAGCAAGCGTTTCGGGCAAATTTATGCAAAAATTTTCGCTCTCGCTCTGATAGACCGTTCTTATTCGAACTTCTGCCTGTCTGCCGTCAGAAATTCGGTGCGCAGGATAGAGGCGTTCGCCGCCGGGACGCCGAATTTTGCTTCCAGCGCCGCAGTCAGCAGCGAGGGGTTCAGGTTCAGGTCCTGCGAGGCAGGCAGGCAGACCGCAAAGCTCACGCTCTCCCCTTCCGTCTCAAGCTCGAGAGTGGGGACATATTCCTTCATCTCGACCATTTTGACGCCGCGCTTGCTCTTTTTCTCCACCGGCAGGCTGTCGAGGGAGTTGTACTGCGCAAGCTTTTCTGCAGTGTCCGCCGGGTAGCGGATGCGGTAGCAGGCGTAAGCGATGGCGTCGGCCTTCATCTTCACCGGTTCCACGCGGTAGACCTCGATTCCGGCAGGCATGATGGCGTTCAGCGCCGTCTGCCACTGGGCAAAATCGGGATTTTCGGCCTCGGTCTTGACATCCACGCACTCGCACCGGCTCTCCTGCCCCAGCGAGAGCGGGCAGGCAAAGGTCATATAGATGTGGGGATTGAAGCCCAGCGTATGCCACACCGGCAGGCCGCTGCGCTTGAGCACCCGCTGCATCACCCGCTGCATATCCAGCAGGGAGATGTAGGAGGCTTCGTTCATCTTCTTAAACGAGATCCTTACTGTAGTCAAAGCACGGTCCTCCTAACAGATGGTTGCGCCGCAGCCGTGGCAGGCACGGTTGCAGGGCTGAGTGGTCTGAGCCGCGAGGGCCTTGTTGTACTCCCGCACCAGATATTCGTGGGT
>ENA-OQMN01000187-OQMN01000187.1-human-gut-metagenome-genome-assembly--contig:-NODE-187-length-16258-cov-2.944331_pt1 | contig 16258 bp, 17 predicted proteins | sample MGYA00242765_ERZ504861 | MGnify/ENA primary metagenome ERZ504861 (study PRJEB26092, sample SAMD00036417) | human gut metagenome | host: Homo sapiens | study: EMG produced TPA metagenomics assembly of... | reverse complement strand
AGCCCCAGGCTCGCGCTCGCCGGAAGCATGAGCCACAGCGCCGCCGCCAGACCGCCGATGGAAAGCGCCAGAAACGGCAGGCGGTGCCCGTCGTAGAAGCGCGTGAACAGCGCGCTGCCCACCAAGCCCGCAAAGCCGAACACCGTGAGCACCGCGGTGATCGGACCCGCGTCCAAGCCCGCCACCTGCTGTAAAAACGGCTCGATGTAGCTGTAGCCCACGTAGTAGGCCGTGGCGAACAGAACCGTCACGGCGTACAGGGTGAGCAGCAGGCGGTTTTTGAGCAGGCCGGGCAGCTTGGCGAGCGTGAATGGCTCGCCGGTGGGCAGCTGGGGCAGCACGCAGGCAAGGTAGATCATGATGAGCACGGTGATGCCCGCCACGGCCGCAAACGTCATGCGCCAGCCCACCGCCAGGCCGATGGCGCGCCCCAGCGGCAGGCCGAAGATCATCGCGATCGAGGTCCCGGCCGCCAGCACGCTCAGGGCAAGCGGCGCATGGCGCACATCCACCAAGCGGGTTGCCATGACCGAGGCGATGGACCAAAAGATCGCATGCGCGCTCGCCACCACGATGCGCGCCACCGTGAGCACCGGGTAGTGGGGGCGATCGCCGAGAGCACCTGGCCGGTCGCGAACACCGCAAGCACCGCGATCAGCAGGCGCTTGAGCTCGATGCGCGAGGCGGCCATCATGAGCGGCAGGCTCAGAATCGTCACCGCCCAGGCGTAGGCGGTGATCATGATGCCGCCCGTGGCCTCGCTGATTCCAAACGAAGAGGAGATGTCGGTAAGCAGGCCCATGGGCATGAATTCAGAGTGTTGAGCACGAACGCGGAAAAGGTGATCCCCGCGAGGGCCATCCACTGCCGCACCGTCATCTTGCCGCTCGCCACACGCGTTTCCGCCATCTGCGCTCCCTCCCGCTGAACCGACGGCGCGGGCTCCCGCACAGGCACCGTCCAGATCCGTCTCGACAAACGCACGGGATTACTAGACCGGATAGGGGTCCGATACAGGCAGAAACCAAGATTGCAACAGAGAGATTGCGGGCGGCGGTGGCCGCCGCGAACGTGCGGGACACCCTGGGCCCAAGGCGCCAGGCGGCGGCTGCCATGGACTCAGGGCGTCAGGCATCTGCTGCCGCGGGCCCGGGTGCGCCTCACCTGCGAAGGCGACGGCACCTTACAGGTAGTCGTAGGGCATGCGGCGGCATATAAGGTAGAAGAGCAGCGCGCATGGCACGGCGATGGGCAGGTACCAGAACACAAGCGCCAACGTACCCAAGCGCACCGCGTAGAACAGCACGCGGCGGGCACCGGTGCGCTCCTTCGTCTCCATCGTCATGCGCACGAAGCCGCCGCCGGGCGTACGGCCCGCGCGCATCCAGGGAATCACGCCCTCGACCACCAACGCCACGGCGCCGGCCAGCCACAGCAGGTTGTCGGCCGGCTCGGAACCCGCTGCGCCGAGCGCACGGCGCACGAGCACCGCCGCCGCGCCGATGATCAGCGTCACGGTGCCGATCAGCAGCCCATCGAGCGCCAGCGCCACACTCCGGCGCACAAAGCCAGGCGTGCGCGTGGGCTCGATCTCACCCCGCGCGCCCGAAGGCAGCAGGCGGTTCACGCCCGCCGCCGCGCACCAACCGATCACCGTGCCCGAGGTGTTCCACACCAAATCGTCCACGTCGAAGGTGCGGTACGCATACGGATAGATGCCGAACAGGCCCGTGAGCTGCGCCGTCTCAACCAACAGGGAGACGGCGAACCCGAAAATCGCAGCCGGGACAAGCCGCAACCCGAACGCGCGGCCCGCGATGAAGCCCAGCGGCACGAAAAACACCACGTTCGCCGCGATCTGGAACACCGCGCGCGTGCCGTCCGACCGGATGTCCCCCACGAACGCAAGCAGGTTGAGCTGGGGCGGGATGCCGTAGGTGATGCCGGGACCGGAGGCGCCCGCAGGCAGCGGGTACAGCGTGAAGCACACCAGGCCGAGCGCATAGAGCACCGCGAGGTAGGCGCCGCAGACGCCCCACATCGTCAAGCGGCCGTGGCGGTGGTACAAAAACGCCAGGATCGGCAAGGTGAGAAGCATCGAGGCGAACGGCCAGAAGCCGAGGGCCATCTTGAACCGATCGGAGAAACTCAGCAGCATGCTCATGAACCGACAGCTCCCGCAGCACGGACCCGGGCGCCTAGCGCCCGGCAGCCTTCCACAGCACGTAGATCATGCCGAGGCACAGCACGGCCATGGCGAGGACGCAGCCGAGCATGCCGGCGGCACCCGCCAGCGCGCCGCGGCCACCGCGGGCCTGCGTATCGGCGTAGCGATCGACGGCGTAGGGGTTGCGCTTGTTCATACCGGGACCTCCGTCCTCCTAGGTTCTCATCTGCTACATTCACTATCGACCAACGTCCGGTTGGGCACCATCGATTTGGCTTACAGGCGCCTTTCAGTCCTGTAAGAATCCTTGCGGTTTGCTGAAGGGCCGTCGCGCAAGCGCGGCACGACCGTGCAGGCCGCCGCCAGAACAGCGCAGACGAGCGCCGCCCCGTCCTCCGCAGGCGATGTCCAAAGGTCGCAAACGCCCCGCCGGGCGGGGCGCGGGGATCCATGGCGGCACTGCAGACGGCGCGCAGGGCCCGTGGGGCCGCCTGCCTGCACGAGCCGCCGGTCCGCAGCCGCTACGCAGAGCCCGTATCGGGCGCCGCCTCGGCAGGCGCACCCGCATCCGCCCGCTGCGCCCCCATGCCGCGCGAGGCGCTGATCAGACGACCCACGCACGCATTGGCCTCAAGCGCCGCCGCCCGCAACGCCCGCAGTTCCTCCAGGCGCTCCCGCCGGGCTTCATCAACGGCGGCCGGCTCCAGCTCTTCCTGCCCGAACGGCCGCTCCTGCTCCCCCAGCTCCTCCAGCAGCAACTCGGTATTGCCGAGCATGACCGTCAACGGGGTCTTGAGCTGATGCGCGAGCAGCGTCACCTGCTCGCGCCGTTCCTGCTCGGCGGCCCACTGCTCCTCCAGCGAGGTCTTGAGCGAGGCACGCATGCGGTCCATGGCCGCCAGCACGTCGTCGACCTGCGCCACGTTGCTGCGCTCGACCGCGAAATCGAGCTCGCGTGCTCCCACCGCGTCGGCAGCGCGCACGAGCGGGCGCATCTTGCGCGTCAGCACGTGGCTCGCCCGCAGCGCACCCCCACGATCACGGCAACGAGCGCCGCAAGCACTGCAGCGAGCACCACCGTCTGCGGATTCGGCCAGGTATCGCGCATCGCCCGCGACGACCACTGCGGCAGCAGCTGGTAGGACAGCACGCACCAGGTGCCATCTTGCAGCTGGACCGCCCGGAAGGCCTGGGGGTACCATCCCGCCGTCCGTCGTGGCGTCCACCACCTCGCCCGAAGTCGCCGACGCATCGCGCGCCGCGGCCACCGCCCGGCGCGCCTGGTCGAGCTGCGCCGCGGCAGCATCGCCCGCAAGCACCTGCTCGCCCCCTGCATCCAGCACCACAAACCCGTACGCCGCCGGGACCTCCTGCGCATCGAAGGCATCGGCGGCGGCCAGCTCCGCTGCCACCTCATCCACATGCGCCGGCCCCCAATTCGCCGGCAGGATCGTCCCCGCGGAGATCATCAGCCACAGCGCCACCAGCGGAATGCCACAGAGCACCAGCGCGCCAAAAAGCACATAGACGAAGTAGCGCCCCACCACGAGCGACAGCGGCATGCGCACGCGCGGGGCATGCGGCGCGGTGCCCCCGCGGCCGAACCTGTCTCGCACCAGCCTGCCTACGCCTGCCACTTGTACCCCACTCCCCACACGGTGCCGATTGGGTCGACGCCGGCGCGACGCAGCTTGGCACGCGCATTGCTCACGTGCGCCGACACCACGTCCTCGCTGGCGTCCGACTGCACGCCCAGCACCGCACAGCGCAGCTGGTCGCGGCCGAACACCTGACCGCGATGGCGCGCCAGGTGCTCGCAGATGCCGTATTCGGTGGGCGTAAGCGCCACCGAGCGCGCGTCCACAAACAGCTCGCGCGCGCCCAGGTCGAACCGGATGCGCCCCTGCGCAAACGCCAGCGAGCTCGTGTGCTCGCGCTGCTCGCGCCGCAGGTGCGCGGCAACCTTGGCGCGCAGCTCAGCGGTGCCGAACGGCTTGCGGATGTAGTCGTCGGCACCCATGCCGAGCCCCACCACCGCGTCGTCCTCGCCCGTCTTGGCGGTGAGGAACACGATGGGCGCATCCACCCGGTCCCGCACCCGACGCACCAGCTCGAACCCGTCCAGCTCGGGCATCATGACATCGCACAGCACCAGGTCCGTGCGCGAGAAGTCGAACGAAAGCGCACGCACGGGGTCGTTTTCCACCGTCACTACATGGCCGTCACGCACCAGGGTGCGCCGCAGCAGGTCGGTAATCGCCCGCTCATCGTCAATCGCCAGAATCCGCGCCATCGAACAACCTCCCGTCATCGTGTCCACATTGTATCCGCCCGCGCGGACACCTTCACGGCTCAACGTGCCGGCTGCGGCACCTCGGCCTCGCCGACCGGCTTGTAGAGCTGGGCATAGCAGCCCTTCGTCGTCACGCGCAGATACGGTTCGTCCACGTCCAGCTTGCCCCCGAACACCGTCAGGTAGCTCACATGCTCCGATCCGTCCTCGGTGCGGGCGACAAGCTCGTAGACATAGTTGGTCCCCGAGCCGGTGGCGTCTTCGTAGGACTCGGCCCACGCGTCCGCCGCGGGCGTCGGCGCCCACACCACCTCCTGCGGCACCAGCGGGCAGAACCGGTCGATCGTCGTGCGCGGGAACCACAGCGAGCTGCCCGCCAACGGCATGGCCGCGCAGGCCCCGACGCCGACGAGCAGCGCTACCGCGCACCCCCTGCCAGCGCGCCGGCCGCCGCGCGCAGCACCGCGCGAACCGGTGCCGCACGACTCCGGCACCATCCGAGATTCATCCATCACATGCTCCTTCTTCCGTCGGGCTTCGCAGCCCGCCCCTCGTTTTTTCGCCGGGCAGCGCCGCCCGGCATGCATCCTTTCGCCGGAACCCGCCGCCTAGCATGCATCCACGCGCCAGGCCCCGCCGCCCGGTCCTCATCCGCCCAGCCGGTCATTCGCCGCCGCGCCGGGCATCCTCGAAACGGTTCGCCGCCGCCAACGCGCCTGCCACCACCAGCGCCGTGACCGCCGCGCACGCAACGAGCACCTCGCGGGCGGCAGCCTGCAGCGCCGGGAGCTGTGCTGCAAGCTCGGGCCGAGCCGAGGCGGCGGAGATTGCGGCCTCCATGGCGAGCGAAGCCAGGCGCACCGGCCACACAATCGGAATCCATGCCGTCACGCCTCCCGCCATCGCACCGCTGAACGTGCCCGTCACCAGACCGTTCGCCAAGCCGCCGATCGACATCAGCGCACCCATGAACCCGAGTGCGCCCACCGCGATGGCTGCGTTGCGCCCCCATTTGAGCGCGATGGCGATCGTGAGCGCATACAGGCACACGCTGCCCGCGGCGATGCCGAGAAGCGCCTGCACGAAGGCGGCAGGCGCAGGCAGGCTGCGGCCGAAGACTCCCATGAGGGCGGCAAAGACACCCGTTGCCAGCACCGCCGCGAGCACCCCGAGCGCCAGCAGCGCCAGGCCGAGCGCCGCGAGCACCCGGCGGCGCGACACGGCGCCCAGCAGGTTCGCGTAGGCGCCCGCCTCGCGCTCCGCGTCGATCGCCAGCCCGCAGGACAGACCCACCAGCAACGGAGCCCCCGCGCCCACGAGCTGCATGAACGCATCGCAGGACAGCTGCGCATCCCACGACGTGACCCCGAAATACAGCCCCGCCGCCCCGCCGAGGGCCACCGCAAGCACCAGGTGCAACGCGATGAGCGGCGAGCGCCGCATGCGCCAGAGGGTCGAGCGGATCGCGCCCGCCACGCCCGCGCGCGGACGGGGCCGCGTCCCTGGCCTCTGGGTCCCCGGCACCGGCGTCCCCGGCTCCCGGCCGACCCGACCGCCCGCGCAAGATGGAGCCGGCACCGGCACCTCGTTGCCCAGCCGCATCTAGATCGCCTCCCGCTTCGAGAACCACCGCGCGCCCAGCACCGTGAGCAGCACGCCGACGCCAACAGCCACCGCCAGACCCGCCACCCAGGTGGCGTCGATGACGCCCGACGGCGACCCGGCAGCCAGCGGGATGCCGGAGAACTCGACCCCGCTGAACGGCGAGGGCGCACGGAACGCCACCGCCGAGGGCACAAGCCACCAGACACCGCTCGAACCGCCCACGATACCCAACGCGATCTGCGCCAGCAGGGGCACCGCGATGCCGGCAAGCATTCCGAAGCGGCAGGCGAGCATGAGGCCCGCCGGGATCATCCACCAGCTCGCAGCGGTCACGATCAGCGCAATCGCCGCACTGGCAACGAACCCCGGGGCGTTTGCCCCGGCGGCATGCGCCACCCCCGAGCAGATGCCCACGACCGCGCAGGACGCGAGCATGAGCCCCAGGGATACCATCGCCTTCGCCCACCAGACGCGCGCTGGCTCGATCGGCAGGCCGAGCACCGAACGCAAGCGATGGCGCGCGTCGAGGTTCGCCACGCTCGCCACGATGAGCGCCGCTGCCACCGGCAGGCCCAGCGTGTACCAGTAGCACCACCCGTAGGTGCCGAACCCGACCACGCCCGCCGACCGGCCCGGGACGATGCCGGACGCGAGCAGCCCCAGCGCGCAGAAGGGCAGCGGAGCTATGAGCGCCACCCGCAAGGGAGCCGCACGGCGCACCTTGCGAGCCTCGGCACGCACCGGTGCCAGGCGCGACAAGCGGACAGGCGGAATCGAGGAGGCAGGCACCCGGCTCATGCGCGCTCACCTCCCTGCGGCGCCGCCGCATCCCGACGCCCGCGCGCGGCGGCCGAGGCGCCGCGCGTCACGCCGCGGCACACGTCCATGAACAGCGCCTCCAGGTCGTCTCCCGCCGCAAGCGCGCCTTCGTAGGCGAGCGTGCCCTGCGTGATGATGCCCACGCTGTCGGCCACATGCGCCACCTCGCCCAGGATGTGGCTCGACACGATCACTGTGATGCCCGCCTGGGGAAACGAGCGAATCAGGTGCCGCAGGTCCTCGATGCCGATCGGGTCCAGGCCGTTGGTGGGCTCATCGAGGATAAGCAGACGCGGGCTGCCCACCAGGGCCAACGCGATACCCAAGCGCTGCTTCATGCCTAGGCTGAACTGACCCGCCGCTTGGAGCCCGTATCGCGCAGGTCGACCAGCTGCAGCACCTCATCGATGCGGGCGGCGCCACGCCGAGCAGCTCGGTGCGCACGCGCAGGTTCTCGCGTGCGGTGAGGTTGGCGTACAGCGGGGGCGTCTCGATCAGCGAGCCGATCTCGTAGAGGTCCTCGCGCCGCCACGGGTGCCCGTCGAACACGATCTGCCCCTCCGTGGGCCGCAACATGCCGGTCAGCATCTTGAGCATGGTCGATTTGCCCGCGCCGTTGGGGCCGAGCAGGCCGTACACCTCGCCGGCGCGCACATGCAGCGATGCCGCGTCGACGGCTGTCTGAGCCGAGCTGCCGCGCCCGAAGCGCTTGGTCAGCCCGCATGTTTCCAAAAGATTGTCCACGATCCTCGCCTTCTTCTCGTCCAGGCGGTCCGCATCGCCGCGCACCGCCCGATCTGGGTACGGTTTCCAGCTTCGCGCCCAAATTTCAAGAAGTCTTAAAGGCAGCGGCTTTTTCTTTTTCAAAAACACGAACATATGTTTGTAATTATGCTATTATTTGACCATCGAAAGCTGAGGGGAGCGCCATGAACATTGCTGATGATGGCAGCACAGCAAAAAGCTTGATGCCAAGACCGCAAGCGACTACCATAGAATGCGAAAGAACCGGGAGCACTTCTAGCGCGTGCGCAAGTGGAAATCTCCCGGTCGTATCTTTTTCATGCGATGTTCCCTCGTTCAAAACGAATGCGCAGATTCTCAGCGAACTTGCAGCCAAGGGCTATGCTGGCACCGATAAGCCGGAATCGATCTATGTACTCGAACATGTTACGTACCAGCATCTCACACCATACTTGAAAGCGCTCGATGGCATGAACCGGCATCCCGGCCCTTCGCTCAAGCTCGCCCACGACCTTCTGACATTTGACAGAAGAATGCAGGCGATGCTGCTGAAATACACAGGTGTATTCGAATTTCAGCTGAGAAGCCAATCGGAGGCACCGATGTCAGCCGATGCAAGCAATGGCCCGAACGCTGAATCAGTGTTCCATCTCCTACGCAGGCCCAGCGCCGCCGAGAGAGTATCCATAAATAAGAGTTTCAAAACAGACATAGAAACACGAACACCTGTTTGTAATTATGCTACTATGGGTACACATCGTTCGCTCAGGGCTGTCGGGTTACGGGAGGAGGGCGCATGGAACATCGTCATATGCGCAGCGTGCACGCACGCGAGCTGATCGAAAAGCTCATGGCAACCGAGCGGCTGCGGGCGAGCTCGCACTTTTCCGACCGGGTGTTCCGCGATGAGCCCATTCTCACCACCGGACGCCAGATGGCGAACTACCTGCCCGACCGCTACCGCGAGATGCGCGCCATCTCGCGTTGGCAGGACGGCACGCGCGGCGGCCGGTGGCTCACCGAGGCCGAGCTGTTCTGGAAGCAGGCCTCGTTCATGGCCGACTGGGAGGACGACTGCCCCTACAACGGGTCGTTCAAGTCCTATTACCCTACCTACAACGCCATGAGCGACCGCCAGCTGCGCGGGTACTTCACCTGGCGCGCCGCCGTGCGCCGGGGCGAGATCGCCCCCACCTCGACATCGTTTGCCTACGTGTACCTGTATGAGCTCATCGGCGGCATCGGCGCCAGCAGCCCGATCGACGGCTTCGAGCGCTTCAAGGCGTTTTGGGAAGCATATCGTCTCCTCGATGGCGACATCGACCGCCATGCCGGTCTATGGCTGCAAGATTATGTTGTCTACCACGGGCTCGACCGCGAGCTGCTGGCAGACGCCCCTGCCCGGGCGCACGACCGGGCCCTCAACGCGCTTGCGCGCGCCGATGCCGCCTGCCGCGCGCTCGCGCCCGCCAAACTGAAAGCGGGCGCCTCCATCCTGCCGCTCCCACCGCGCACCGACCTCGAAGAGCAGCTGTTCGGCGCCCTCGACGAGCTCTCCTCCTACCGCGCCGGGCGAAGCCGGCTGTACCGCGAGGACCCCGAAGCGCTCAGGCGCGTGACATGCGCGGTATGGACGCACCTGAGTCGGCGCCGCGAGCGGCAAAGCGACAGCAGCCTCATCGACAGCTGGTTCGGCAGCCGGCTGAAGATGCCCTACACGATGTTCGCCTCCGCGGTGTTCTTCGAGCCCGAACGCCATCCCGACACCGTCTACGAACTCGACGAGGGACATCGGTACGAATGCGCAAGCGGCCTGTGGAGCTGCGAGCGGCGCTACGGGACCCAGGCGCGCAGCCCCAAACTCGGCCAGATGATGCGCGCTTGCGACCGCACGCTCAGATGCGCCCTGGACATACCCTACCCGCTCAAGGATGATGGCAAGATCCCGCGCTACCTGCAACAGGCCATCGACCGCGAAGTCGCGGCGTTTCTCGATTGGCGCCGCGCCCACGCGCCGGTGCGCATCGAGATCGACCGCACGCGCCTGGACGCCATCCGCCATACCGCCGCGCAGACCCGCGAGGCGCTGCTGATCGAGGAGGAGCGCAGCGGCTGCGGCGAGCTCGTGCAGGCGGCCAACCCGAGTGCGGGCCCGCACGACGCACGGGAACGAGGCGCAAGCGATTCGAGCCCAGCTGCATCCTCCGAAGCCGCATCTGCTGACAGGCGCAGCATGGTCCACAGCGGAAGGCCGGCAGACCTGCCGCCGCAGCCCGCCTCGACGGCAGGAGGCAGCCCGCCCGACTTCCCTGCCGGCGCGAAAGCCCCCGATGAGGCGGCGCCGGAGAGGACCGTTCCGGAGCAGCAGGCACGAGCGGCAACAGAGTATGCGGCCCCGGACGGCGGCGCCAGCGTTACGAGCACGGAAGCCGCACGTGAGGCCGAGGCAACCGGCGGGCTCGACGCCACCGGTGAACGCTACCTGCATGCGCTGGCGGCAAACGACCGGGCGGCGGCGCGAGCGGCTGCCGAGGCGGAGGCGCACTCGGAAGACCTGCTGGTCGACGCCATCAACGAAGCGCTGTTCGACCTGGTGGGCGACACCGTGATCGAATACGGGCCGGACGGCCCCGCGCTAATCGAGGACTACCGGCAAGACGTGGAAGGATTGCTGAGCCATGCATAAGACCGACACCGCCCCTGCGGCCCCGCGCGTCCCCAAGCGCGTGGCTGCCGTCATCATCAACTCGCTCAAAGGCGGCGTGGTTCCCCGCATCGGCCTGCCCTACATCACGGTGGGCCGCGAGGTTGAGATCCAGGCGCTGCTGCACGACCTCAGCCTGATCTCCGACGGCGGCGCGAGCTTTCGCTTCCTCGTGGGCCGCTACGGCGCCGGCAAGAGCTTCCTGCTGCAGACCATCCGCACCCACGCCATGGGCGAAGGCTTCGTGGTGGCCGACGCCGACCTCTCCCCCGAGCGCCGTCTGCAGGGCGGACAGGGGCAGGGACTTGCCACCTACCGCGAGCTCGTGCGCAACCTATCGACCAAAACCCGACCCGAGGGCGGGGCGCTGCGCCTTATCATGGACCGCTGGGTGGCCCAGACCGACGCCGCCGAGGACGCGGCGTGGCGCGACGAGCTCGACGCCCTGCAGGACATGGTCCATGGCTTCGAGTTCTCCCGCATGGTCATGCGCTATCGCGAAGCAGTGCACCAGAAAGATGCGGAAACCGCCGCGCACGTCCTCAAATGGCTGCGCGGTGAGTACCGTACAAAAACCGAGGCTCGCAGCGAGCTCGGCGCGAGCGGCATCATCGACGACGACAACTGGTACGACCACGTGAAGCTGCTGGCGCGCTTTTTGGTGGGCGCCGGCTACCGGGGTATGCTCGTGCTCATCGACGAACTGGTGAACCTGCACAAGATCCCGAACGCGATCACGCGCCAGTACAACTACGAGAAGATCCTGCAGATGTACAACGACACCCTGCAGGGCAAAGCGCACCATCTAGGCATCATCATGGGCGGCACGCCGCAGTCCATCGAGGACCGGCGCCGCGGCGTGTTCTCCTACGAGGCCCTGCGCAGCCGCCTGGCGCAGGGCAGATTTGCCCAAGAAGACGTACGCGACATGCTGGCGCCCATCATTCGCCTGCAGCCGCTCACCCACGAGGAGCTGCTCATCCTCATCGAGAAGCTCGCGCAGATCCACGCCGGTTACTTCGGGTACGAGGCGCATGTATCCGAGGAGGACCTGGCGGCATTTCTGCAGATCGAGTTCGGTCGCGTGGGCGCGAAACCCACCTGACCCCGCGCGAGGTCATCCGCGACTTCATCGAGCTGCTGGACATCGCCTGTCAAAACCCCGATCTCGACATCTCTGAGCTGCTGCGCCGCGAGCAGCCAGCATCTGCCCCCGCAGCAGACGCTGGCGGGGATGCCCCGTTTGCCGAGTTCACCCTGTAGGGCGATGCGGACCCGGCAAAAGGCGGCATGACGGCGGCGTCTGATGCCCAGGCCGCAACGCCGTACCGAAAGGAGGAGGAACCATGGGCGCCTTTGAACGCTTCGCCCCGTTCGTGCAGGACTTCATCTACGCGAACGGCTGGGACAGCCTGCGCTCCATCCAGGTGGCGGCCGCGCACGCCATCTTCGACACCGACGACAACGTCCTGCTCACGGCCTCGACGGCATCCGGCAAAACCGAGGCCGCCTTCTTCCCGATCCTGACCGAGTTTTGGCAGGACCCGCCCGCGAGCGTGGGCGCGCTTTACATCGGTCCGCTCAAGGCTCTCATCAACGACCAGTTCTACCGCCTGAACGATCTGTGCGAGGAGGCGGAGATTCCCGTTTGGCATTGGCACGGCGACGTTGCGGCCTCGCACAAGGCCAAGCTGCTCAAGCACCCCTCCGGCATCCTGCAGATCACCCCGGAATCCCTGGAGGCGCTGCTGCTGCACCGCCACGCCGCGGTGGGCCGCCTGTTCGGCGATCTGCGCTACATCGTCATCGACGAGGTCCACTCGCTGCTACGCGGCGATCGCGGCGGCCAGACCCTGTGCCTCATCGAGCGCCTGAGCAGGCTCGCCGGCGTCAACCCGCGGCGCATCGGGCTGTCCGCCACCATCGGCGACCCCGAGCGCTGCGGAGACTTTCTCTCCGCCGGCACCGGACGACGCTGCATCATCCCCCGTTTCGAGGAACCCCGGCGCACCTGGCGCCTGTCCATGGAGCACTTCTATCTGAGCGGACCGCAGGCCACCGAGCGCGCCCGCGAACGGGCGGATGGCACGCAGGAAGCCGAGGTGCTTGCCGTGAAGCGCATCGAGGCGAAAGACCCCTCGTTGGAGCAGCTGCTTGCGCAGGCGGAGCGGCCACAGGCGGCAAACCTGGCACGAGGCAAGGCCGAAGCAGAAGGGGGAGCCGCTGCCGTCACCGACGGCAGCCTCCCCGCCCCCGACGACATCACCGTCGAGGCGCAAGGCGGCCACGAGCTGTTGGCGCGCACGGATACCGCACCGCGCGAGGCCGACCCGGGTCTTGCCTACATCTTCGAGCACACGCGCGGCCGCAAGTGCCTGGTGTTCGTCAACTCACGCGAGGAGGCCGAGGCCGTCTGCACGATGCTGCGCAGCTACTGCGAGGTGCGGCACGAGCCCGACCGCTTTCTCATCCATCACGGCAACCTCTCGGCGTCGTTTCGCCAGGATGCCGAGGAGATCATGCGCGACGAGGAGCAGGCGCTCACCACCGGTGACCACCGCGACCCTCGAGCTCGGCATCGACATCGGTCGGCTGGAACGCGCCTTCCAGATCGACGCCCCCTTCACCGTCTCGAGCTTCCTGCAGCGCATGGGCCGCACCGGCAGGCGCGACATGCCGCCGGAGATGCACTTCGTCATGCGCGAGGAGCAGCCCGAACCCCGCAGCATGCTGCCCGAAACGATTCCGTGGAAGCTGCTGCAGGGCATCGCGCTCGTGCAGCTCTACCGGGAAGAGCGTTGGGTGGAGCCTCCCTCGCTGGACCGGCTGCCGTACAGCCTGCTCTACCACCAGGTGATGAGCACCCTTGCCAGCCGCGGCGAACTGAGCCCCGCCGAGCTTGCCGCCCGCGTGCTCACCCTGTCGTACTTCCACCGCGTCAGCGCCGACGACCTGCGGTGCCTGCTGCACCACCTCATTGAGATCGACCATATTGAGCTCACCGAGGGCGGCGGCCTGATTGCCGGCATCGCCGGAGAGCGCATCATCAACTCCTTCAAGTTCTACGCCGTGTTCCAGGAAAACGAGGAGTTCACGGTGAGAAGCGAATCGGCTGAGCTCGGCACCATCGTCAACCCGCCGCCGCCCGGCGAGCGCATCGCCATCGCGGGGCACTGCTGGATTGTCGAGGAGGTCGACTGGAAACGGCACCTGGTGTACTGCACGCAGGTGAAGGGGCGCGTGCCGGCCTATTTCGGCGACGTCGCCGGCGACATCGACACGCGTGTGCTCGAGCGCATGCACCAGGCGCTCGCCGAGCACGCAAGCTATCCCTACCTCATGGCCCATGCCCGCGCTCGTCTGGCGCAGGCGCGTCACGTGGCGGCACATGCAGGCATCGTCGGCGCCGGATCGTCGGCGCTCGTCAACCTCGGGGGCGACACCTGGGCCCTGTTTCCCTGGCTGGGCAGCTACGCGTTTTTGGCGCTCGAGCGCCTGCTCAAGATCAAATGCGCGGGCGAGTTGGGCCTCAAGGGACTCGACCCATCGCGCCCGTACTTCATGCAGTTCCGCATGAAGGCCGAACCCGCCACGTTCTTCGAGGTGGTTGCCGCCGAGGCCGAGACGCCGTTCGACCCCATCGAGCTCGTGTATCCCGGCGAGGTGCCCTACTTCGACAAGTACGACGAGTTCGTGCCCGAGCAGCTGGTGCGCAAGGGCTTTGCCGAAGGGGTGCTCGACATCGAGGGCATGCGCCGGCGCGTCATCGGCTGGCGCGACGCCTACCGGAAGGGCACAGGCCTCTAGCCGACATGGACCGCCCGTCGCGAGCAGGCAAGACCGATACGCGCCACAGACGGCATATGCGCCCGCCCGGCGCGGCACCCATCGCACCGGGCGGGCAGGGCCGGAGCCTTCGCGCGGCATCCATCGCTCCGGCGCCTGCAGGCCCGGCAGGCATCTGCCAGCTGAGGCGAACCGCGGTGCGAGCCTGTGCGGCGCCCTCAGCGCTCGGCTTCGTCGCGCAGGACGGAACCGTAAAACGCCCGCTCAATCGGCATCTCACCGCCAAACGTGTAGTCGCCGTCGGTGGCGATCAGCAGGTAGTTGTCCTCCCCGCTCACATCCTCGTCCACACAGGGAACCACGTGCACGCGCTCGAAGACCGCCGCCGCGCTCGCCACGGTATCGCGCAGAAAGCAGATGTCCTCGCCGCCGTCTGCCGACACCACATTGGCAAGATAGAGGCCGCCGGGGCGCAGGCACACCTTGACCTGGCAGAGCGCCTCCACGGTTGCCAGTGAGCGCACCGGCTGCCGACCGGCGAAGCAGTCGTTCACCACCACGTCGTAGCGCGCCCCCTCGGCCAGGGCCCGACCCAGGTACGCACGCGCATCCTCGCACACCAGGCCCAGGCGCTCGCCGGCACGCCGCTCCAGCTCGTCCAGATAGAACCAGCGCCGCGCCAGATGGGTGATGGCGTGATCGACCTCGACGACATCCATGGACAGATCCGGGTGCGCAGTGAGTGCATGCTTGGGCCAGGAGTAGCCCCCGCGCCCAGCATGAGGGCGCGCTCGATGCCATGGCCGTATGCCGCGCGCATCCGCTCCTCGGTCTCGAAGGCCCGATCGAAGGCCGCGATATAGGCGAACACCGGGGTCGAACCGGTTGCCGTCGACGTAGGTGGCCGACTGGTACACCCCGCCTGCTGGAGCACGCGCACCCGCGCCGAGCCCACGCGCACCATCTTCACGCGCGCGAGCCCCGTCTGCGTCCGCGCGAGCTGCAGGCACCGCACGCCGACCGCCACCGCCGCGGCGCCGACGGCAGCCGCCCCCAGCACTGCGCCGGCCAGACCGGCTGCCGGGACCTTCGGGGCATTCTTGCCAAACGTGTTCACGAAGTGCTCCTTTTGCTGATACAGACCGTGGTCGACAAATCCCAGGTCGCGGTAGTACGCACGCGTCCCCACCGCGCTGATCACGTTCACGCGCCCATAGCCCTCCTCGCGCGCCATCGCGCAGGCGCGCTCCACCAGGCGCCGCCCCAGGCCCAGGTGCTGAGCCGACGAGGCCTCCTCGCCCAACGGCGTGGCAACCCCGTACACGTGCACCTCGCGGATCATCGCCTCGCCCGCACCGACGGGCGCGCGCTCCCCCAGCTGCTCAACATAGGCTTGCGTGGGCAGCGACAAGCGCAAAAACCCCGCGATGCTCCCATCGGGCGTCACCCATTGCAGGAAGCGCTCGCGCGTGTTGGTCGTCTCGTACGCCACGACATCCAGCCGAAGCGACGAGGCGTCAATCGCGCGCATCGCCACCTCGCGGAAGCGAATCTCACGCACCTCGCCGGCATCGCCTGTCTGCTCCAACCGCCGTTCCACGAGCTGGCGCAGGTTGGGCTTCTTGTTGCCCACCAGGATGTCGTTCGAGGAGAAGTCGCGGATCATGCGCGAGATGCGGCAGAACGGCGGGGTGGCGAGCACGTCGGCAACCAGCACGTCGAGCAGTTCCTCCTCGGTATAGGGACGCCACGTGCCCGCGCGGTAACGATCGCACAGGCGCGCGCCGGCAATGAGCGCGCAAGGGTAGAGCTTCACCTCGTCGGGCTGAAACGCCGCCTCGGTCTCGGCGGCTGCTTTAAGAAGGCCGACGACCACTACACGATGCAGGATGAGGATCTGACCTTGCCCCGCGCATCGAGTTCTGCACCGGCAGCTTTATGGCCGTGCGCACCGATGTGTTCAAGGAAACTCGGCGGGTTTGACCCCGGGTATTTCGATGTATGTGAGACGCCGACCTGACCCAGAAGGTGCTGCAGAAGGGTACCGTCTGGCTGGCCCCGCAGTTTTCCGCCATTCATGCGTGGCACCGCGCCCCCATGCCGCGACGCAGGCAAGTTCAACGATGCAGCTTGTCAGCAT
>ENA-OQMN01000186-OQMN01000186.1-human-gut-metagenome-genome-assembly--contig:-NODE-186-length-16300-cov-3.937612_pt1 | contig 16300 bp, 17 predicted proteins | sample MGYA00242765_ERZ504861 | MGnify/ENA primary metagenome ERZ504861 (study PRJEB26092, sample SAMD00036417) | human gut metagenome | host: Homo sapiens | study: EMG produced TPA metagenomics assembly of... | reverse complement strand
GGGGTCGACTTGCCATCCCCAATCGGAGATCGGCAGGTATGGGTTCTTCACACCCGTCGCAAGGTTGCCGCCCACCTTCTCGCGCCGTTCCGCATCGACGGAATCGACCATCGACATATAGTAGGAGAAGGACACGAAATCGACCGGATACTGCTTGAGAATCGCCTCGTCGCCCTGGCCGAACTCAACATGAATGCCAGCTCGCTCCCAGTAGCGCAGCACGTGCGCCGGATATTCGCCAAAAACTTGCACATCGCTGTAAAAGTAGTTATCGCGGTTGGATTTCTGCGCAAGCAGCATGTTTTTGGGGTTGCAATTCTCCGGGTAGGTGAGCGTGCGCGTCACCATGCAGCCCATCTGCGCCCCCGGGGCCATCTCGTGCAGCATCTTGGTAGCAAGGGCGCTCGCAACGAATTGATTATGCACGCACTGGTAGATGAGCTCCTCGCGCTTCTCGGGAGCATAGCGGTCGGTGCACACGCCGATCGTAGTCCAGGGATGACGAAACACCGAATCGATCTCGTTGAAGGTCAGCCAGTAGGTCACGTACTCGCCGAACTCGCGGAAACACACCTCGCAGAAGCGCAGGAAAAAACCGATGACGGCGCGCTTGCCCCAACCATCGTAGTGGTTGGCGAGGTACAGCGGCATCTCATAATGATGCAGCGTCACCAGCGGCTCGATACCATATTCGCGCAGAGCGCGGAACAGGTCGCGGTAGAAATCGACACCCTCCTGCAGCGGATGGGCTTCGGTACCCGTGGGAAACAGCCGGGTCCACTGAATGGAGACGCGCAGCGTCTTGAAGCCCATTTCGGCGAACAGCTTGATATCCTCCCGGTAATGGTGGTAAAAAACGACGCCATGACGCTTGGGATACCTGTGTTCGTCCTGCGAGACCTCGGCCGCAGCGATTTGCTCGCTCGAAATGCCATGCTGAGCCGCATAGTCCTTTTGGTCGACATGCGGCTTATAGGTCGTGCAGTCGGCAACCGAAAGGCCCTTGCCGCCAACGTTCCACGCCCCCTCGCATTGATTCGCGGCGGTGGCGCCTCCCCACAGAAAGCCTGCGGGGAATACAGATGCTTGTTGTTCGCTCATGAGATACTCCTTGCTCGCAGCTTGTGTATAAAGAAGGGGTGCGGCCGGGGCCACACCCCTTCACGTCGAGTGTCTGTTGACGGATCGCCGCTACGCCTTGGCAGCAGCCTGCTCCTTGCCCGCCAACTTGGAGTTCGCCAGCACGAAGGGAATCCAGATCAGCACGCCGACCACAAGCTCAACCGCCTGCACCACAACACCTTGCCAGCCATGCCCCACGAACGCATTGAGCAAGATGGGCACACCGAACGGGACATCGACCGTGTTGCAGGGCAAGAAGCCGATCGAAGTGGCAAACATCGCGATGGCAACGCAGATGCCGCTGCCCAGCGCAAAGGGAATCGCGTAGATCGGATTCAGCACCAGCGGGATACCGAACACCACGGGCTCGGAGATGCCGCACAGTCCGGGCAGGAAGCCGAGCTTCGCAATCGCCTTCTCCTCCTCACGACGGGAGAACAGGAAGATGGCGACAATCAGGCAGAGCGTCATACCGGCCCCGCCGGGCGCGACGAAGCAGTTCCAAAATCCCATAGTGAAGGGCGAATCGGGAGAGGTGCCCGCAGCGAGCGCCGCTGTATTCGCAGCGATAGCGGCATTGAACATCGGGTTGCGCACCGGGGAGACGATCAGGCCGCCGTGGATGCCAAGCACCCAGAAGAGCTGAGACACGATTACGATGATGATGACACCGGCAGGGGTCTTGAACGCCGCCTCCAGCGGTGCCTGCATGATCGAGTAAATCCAGTCATTGATGTAGGCGCCGGAGATTTCCTTGAACGCCAGACCGAACACAGCGCTTGCCACCAGCACCATGAACACCGGAATCATCACGTTGAACGACTGCGCGATACCCGAGGGAACCAAGGGGGCATCTTGATCTTTATCGCCTCGATGGTAGTGAGCCATGCAAACAGCGACCCGAACACGAGCGCAGTGATCATTCCGACGAATAGTCCCTGCGCACCCATCTGCGTAGTGAGTAGACCAGATACAGGAGACTCGAGAGCCGCGCCCGCCCCATCAGCAACAATCGAGGAGCTGATCATGGAGATGTACGCAGCGACCGACACGAGCGCCGTTGGATACTCGGGGGCCTTCTTTGCACGTGCCAGGTACAGGCCAATCAGAAAAGTGATGGGAACCGTCATGAACGACATGGTGCAGTAGTTGATGGCCGTGAAGGCCGGCTCGAGCACAGCAGCCGCAGGGACCCACTGAGCAAGCCCTGTCGTCGTTGAAGAGATGAGGGTTTTGAGCAACGTGCCCATCGACCCCACGATCACTAACGGCATAAATGCAGTGAATGCGTCCTTGATCGCCGAAAGATACATGTTGTCGCCGACCTTCTCGGCAACAAGCATCATCGCGTCTTCGAATTTCTCGGAGAGAGCCATGTTTACCTGCTTTCAGTTGTTGAAGAACTGTCGGAGGAGACAGCCGCGGCGCCCCGCCGTCATCACAAAGGCGCCGCTGCGATCGCATCGGTCCTAGGCCTGCGCGACCAGATCCTCGGCCTGCTTGAGTACCTTCGCACCGTCACAGCTGCCATACGCCACCGGGTCGATGATGGCCACGGGCGCACGGCCGTCTACGAGCTTGGTGATCTTGCGTTGCAGGTGGCGCACCTGCGGACCAAGCAGCAGGACATCGAAGTTGCCGAGTTCCTCAGCAACCTGACCCTGCTCAACTGCCCAGATCTTGTAATCCTTACCCTCGGAACGCGCCGCCTCCTCCATCTTGCTCACCACAAGGGATGTGGACATTCCTGCACAGCATGCCAGCATGATGTTCATGACAGGCTCCTTTCTTTGATGCCGACGGCATCGGTTGACGACTATCTACGTGCCGCTTATGCGGCCTGAGGACTGATCGATTTGACGACTCGATACAGCTCGATCATCCGCTCCGCCATATCCGAAGCCATGATCGCCATCGTGAGATGGTCCTCAGCGTGAACGAGAATGATGTTGATATCTACGGCCTCGCCGCTTGCCTCGGCCTGCGTGAGCTCGAATTGCATCTTGTGCGCTTCGCCCATCTCCTGCTGCGCCTCGGCAAGCTGTCGCTCCGCTTCGGCAAAATCGCCGTCCGCGGCGGCATCGATTGCAATCAGCGCCGCCGATTTCGCATTGCCCGCATGCAGAATGATCTGCAGCGCGTTTTCGTACTTGCTGTCTTCCATGTTGACTGCTCCTTTTTATGAGTCGCTTTCATACGTCTTCAGAACATCAAGCAAGCAGGGCCATGTCGCCCCGCGTGCCAGCGTTTGCATCGCCTCGCCGCTGCCCATCAGCCTTGCCATCGCCCGATAGAAGCCATCGAGCTTCTTGGTTCGCGCCGTTGACACAGAAACGAGGAACACGACCTGCACCGCCTGGCCATCCCATGCGATCGGCTCTTTAAGGACGGCGACGGCGACGAACGTCTCGTCACTCACGGGCATCACAGGATGCGGCATGGCGACCAAGTTGCCAAAGCTCGTCTGCGCCAGGCGCTCACGACGACCGACGAGCTCCCGGAAATTCTCCGGCACATCTCGACAGGCGGCCACGCACGCACACAGCTTGTCGAGCACCTCGTCTTTTGTCTCAGCCGCAAGGTCCCCCATGAACAACCGCCGATCGAAATACGAGACGAGCGGCAGGGCGCTTTCCGCCGCCCCCTGCAGCGCACGACGCACTTTGCCCGCATCCTCATCGTCAAGGAAATACTGGACTTCGCATACAGGCACCGGCAGCGAACAGGACAATGGGACTGTCGTGAATACGTAGTCGATGTCCGTCAGATCGCACTGGGACACATGCGACGCATCGCATACCTCGATTCGATCAATCCAAGCCCCGAATTCCTGTCGGTACCGCCATTCCAAAAGCCGGGCGCTCCCCTGCCCGCTCGCGCACACCACCAAGATGTTCTTACGCGGCAGCTCACTCTTCTGCCGTTCGATCGCCAATGCAAATGCAAGGGCGATATAGCCCACCTCATCCTCGGACAACGTGGCGCCATACTCTTCAGCCAGCACGCACGATGCGTCGAGCGCCATGGAATATGCAACCGGGAACCGCTGTTTGATATCGGTAAGCAACGGATTGTCCATCCGCATGCGGTAGCGCAACCGAATGGACAGCGGCACGATATGGCGGGCAAGGTTCATGCGCAGCTCGAGATCGTGACGAAAAACGAAATGGTATGCGTCCCATACAAGCTCGAGCATGCGCGCCACCACGCGCCACACGTCATCCGAGATCACGATACCGTCATCGTCACCAGGCATTCCCAACGTCTGCTTCGCAGCAAGATGAATGGAAATGTAGGCAATCTCCTCCTGCGGCAGTTCAATTTGAAATGCCTGCGAAACAGCTGTCGCCAGTTTTTCAGCAACCGCATACTCGGGTTCACGCTGCAGCGAATCCACATGCTCTGACGGCATGGGGACGTATTGGTTGGCACGGATGCGTTCAACCGCGATGGCAAGATGTACCAGAAGATTCTGATAAGCCGCTGAGTTTATCTGGAAGTTCTCCTCTTCGAGCACCCCGGCTACGCACTGCGCTACCGTATCAAGCTGTTTGGAGGACTCCCCCCCCGGTCAACAACGCCGTCGAGCGTGAGATTGGCCAGGCACAGGCGACGCGACATCTCCGAACCAGAAACGCGCACGCCGTAGTGGGGACGCCGGTCCAGCGACAGCCCGAATCGCTCCAACATGGCAGTCGCACGTTTCAGGTCACTCGAAATGACATTGCGCGAGACGAACATCATCTGCGCAAGATCATCCAACGTGATCCAGTCTGTCCGGGAAAGCAGGTCACCGACAAGATACGCCACCCGCTCATCCCGCGATGACGGCATGGGGCCCTGCTGCGCCTGATCCCTCAGGCTCTCCACTCGGTCTTGGTCGACAACCTTCAGCGAATAGCCCGCGCCGCGACGCAGCTCAATGACCGCAGCCTCCTCCAGCGCGTTGTTGGCGTGGCGGATATATGTGCGGATGGTACGCTCGCTTACAGCAAACGCATCGGCCAGCCCAGCCGCGGTGATACCAGGGTCGCGCTCGACAGCATCGATCAACCTGCGATCTTGACCGTTCAACATATTCGTCACCCTCTTCCGCGGACCATCTGCCCAACCGACCGCACACGCGCTGCGGCACGTCGGCTGCACTTCTCTTTACGTCTCTTAGCTTATCGGGACGAAAGTGCATTTTCCACACAGCGGTTTGCCGTCAGAATTGGAAACAGTCAGGCTGAATAGCGCCGCACCCACCCGGCTCGATTGGCTAGGCGGGCGCGGCGATGCAGCGTGGAGAAGGCGGCGGGCAGCCTAGCGATAGCGGCGCAGGCCGCGGCGCATGAAGAGGTTGCGCTCGAGCTCGTCAGCGATCGTCGTGGTCTGGTTGTGGCCGATCAGGCACAGGGTATCGGGCGGGAGCACGTGACCGAGCTTGCCCAGCGAATCGATGATGCGAATGGGATCGCCGCCCGCAAGATCGGTGCGGCCGTGGCTGCCCGGGAACAGCGTGTCGCCCACAAAGGCCACGTTGCCGGTGCGCGCGGCGCAGAACAGCACGATACCGCCGGGCGTATGCCCGGGCGTGGCGATCACCTGCAGGGACACGTTGCCGAACGCGACCTGATCGCCCTCGTGGAGCAGGCGGTCGGGCGCAGGCGGCATCTCGAACTCATAGCCCCACATGTCCTTCATGCTCTCGATGGCGCCGGCCATGAACGCCGCATCGTCCTCGGCGATCATGAACGGAACGCCCTCGCCCAGCACGCGGCGGGCACCGGCAACCCCGCCCACGTGGTCGGCGTGCCCATGCGTGCACACGATCCCGACGATGCGAACGGACGGATGCGCCTGCTGGAAATCGCGCACCAGGCGCTCGCCATCCCAGGCGGGGTCGACGATGATCGCCTCGTTTTGCGAGCAGACGAAATACGTGTTGGTCTCGATGGGACCGTTGACCACACAGGAGATATCCAACGCTCCAGCAGGCTCCAGATTCAGCTCAAGATCGCTCATGACGCTCCCCTCTCGTTGGCTGTTCGAACGAAACGATTGTGCCACCGAATGGCCGCGTGCGCAGATGTTCCACGCCCGGCACTACCTAGACCGCCGAGCCGAACGTCACAAGCGCCCATGCGATGTAGCCCACGATCCCCAGCTCGAGCACGCCTGCAGGCGCCAGGGACAGCACGACGCACGCGACGGCAAGCACAAGCATAACCATGCCGCTCGACATCTCGCGGCGTTTACGTGGGAACTGCGCCCCGTCGAACGCCGCCGAGAGCGCCAGCGCCGGCGACAGCAGAAGCGCCAGCACGACCGCACGCAGCGGTATGGCCGGCACCAGCGCGACCAGAGCCCCCGTCGCCGCCAGCGACAGCACCGTGACCACCAGGCACGCGGGCGCACCATCGCGCAGCATGAGTTCGCGGGTTCCCACCGGCAGCGCATCGCGCACTAAGCGCACGCGCTGGTCCTCTCGAAACGCCAGCGACAGCTCGCGCACCGAGGCCGCGGCAGCCACCACCATATACGCCCACGAGACGCGCAGCAGGACATGGAGCGGCATGACGAGCATCAGCGCACCGGCAGGACACAGGACCGCGCCGATCAGCACCAGGCGCGGCAAGCCCTCGAACTGGCGCAGATGCGACAGGACCGCACGGCGGCCGTATGCCCGCTTGCCCGTCCCCAGCGGGATGGCGGGACGGAAACGCCGATGGGACACCCGATAACGACGCCGCAGCTCCCGATAGGTATCCGGCGCGATGAGCGCCACCAGGCGCACATCCGACCGTGACGCATAGGCGCCACTGCGTTCGATGACGCACGCCAGGTCGGCCCGATGGGCGGCAACGCCGCACGTTGCTGCCATGGCCACCGCGAAGGCGCCCAGCAGGCCGAGGCACAACGGCACGCCGGCAGGAGCCAAGGCGACCACGCGATAGATGCATGCCACAGCCGACGGGGCAAGACCGAACAGCAGCGCAGCTGCCACCGTAACGGATACGGCTATCACCGCCGCACCCACAAGCGCCCGGTTGCGAAGCGAGGGGGCAACGCGCACGCTCACGTACCCTCCCGCGCTCACGAGAACCCCCAGGCACGCGGAAAGCAAGCCCGCAGCAACCGATATGCCGGCCATCGACGCAACTGAGACCTCCCCCACCGCAGCCACCGATGCAGCAGGTGCCGCAGCCAGGGCCGCGAACAGAGCCGTCAGCTCGACATAGGTAAACGCGGCAACAGCCAGCACGGTGATCATCGATTGCACAAGCATATCGACCGCCGCCATGATGCGCGTATCGAACCGCCCCGAGGCGATGAACGTGACATCGGCGGAGGTGAGCTTGAACGGCGGACTCGCCAGGCTTCCAACCGCCAAGACCAGCGCCAGCGCAGCCGGCACCGCCAACACCGCAACACCCAGGTCGGGCACAAAGCCAAGACGGCCCGCATGCGCACCCAGCTGTACTGCCATATTGAGCACGGCAGCCCAGCTTGCGCCCGCGGCCCCCACCACCATAACCAGCAGATACAGCTGGTAGATGCGCTCGACGACATCACCGTGCGCGTCCAGGTCGGTACCGGCGGCATAGCCGAACCACGTGAGCGCTCGACGGGCATGGCGGCGCTTGAGCCACAGCAACAGCCGAGCCTGGCGCCAGCGACCCGCCTGGCGCACGGAACCGCAGGCGGCCATCAGGCGCGCTCCTCACACGTGGCGGATACGACCGTGGAAGTCGCGGACTCGGCGGCCGGGACGGCGCGGCCTGGCGAGCCGCTCTCCGCATCGGCATGCTCCGCGTCGCCGGGGACAAGCCACCGGTCCTGCTCGCCCTCCTTAACAAGCGCAAGCACGCCGTCCTCCAGACGATACACCGCATCGGGCACCACGCCCGGCAGATCGTGATGGCAGCTCAGCAGCACCGCGGCGCCTTCGCTAGCAATGCGCCGAACATGCTGCGCGAGCAGCTCGCGGGAAGGTGTGTCCAAAGGACCGGTGACCTCGTCCATGATCAGCAGCCTGGGATGAGCGATAAACGCGAGCACGCACGCGAGCTTCTGGCGCATGCCCCGGGAAAACGAGGACGGATACGCGTCGGCAAAGCGCTCCAAGCCGAACGTCTCGAGCAGCTCGTCGGCCTCAGCGCGCTCCCGAGAGCCCGCGCCGCGCGCCGCGAGCACGAACGAAAGGTGCTCCCGCGCGGTCATATCGTCGTAGAAGGACGGCACATCCGGCACGAACGCCACCTGTCCGCGCAGATGCTGCGCGGAGCCGGCGAAGGCCTCGCCGAGCAGCTGGATCGAGCCGGCGGTCGGCTGCATCCACCCGGCAAGGCATTTGAGCAGCGTGGTTTTGCCCGCGCCGTTCGGACCCACCAGAAATCCGATGTCTCCGGCGTACAGGGCAAGATCGGCATGGTCCCACACACGCGTGCTCCCATACCCGAACCCCAGATCGTACACGTCGAGCAGCGGCGTCTCTTCCATCTTGCATTCTCCTTCGTGCGACCCGGCCGCAACGCAGCGCCATGCAAAAGCCCTCCGGCTCGCAACAAGCCGGAGGGCGGGTGCTAGGCGAACAGGCTCGCGGTTACAACCTTAGAGCTTGATCTCGATGTCGACGCCAGCGGGAAGGTCGAGACGCATGAGGGAATCGACCGTGCCGCTCGTGGGGTCGAGGATGTCGATGAGGCGCTTGTGGGTGCGCATCTCGAACTGCTCGCGGGAGTCCTTGTTCATGTGCGGCGAGCGGATAACCGTGTACAGGTTGCGCTCGGTGGGCAGGGGGACAGGACCGGAAACGCGAGCGCCGGTCTTCTGAGCGGTCTCGACGATGAGCTTCGCGGACTGATCGACGACCTCGTGATCATAGCCCTTGAGGCGAATGCGGATCTTCTGGGTAGCCAACTTAAACCTCCAAAGAGTGCGAGAGATGTTCTCGCAGGATTACGTAACAGGGAGCTCGAACTTAGGCGTTCTTGCTCATGACCTCGTCCACGATGGACTTGGGCGCGGGCTCATAAGAGTCGAACTGCATCGTGTAGGATGCACGGCCCTGGGTCTGGGAGCGAAGGTCGGTAGCGTAACCGAACATCTCGCCCAGCGGCACCTTGGCACGGATGAGCTTGCTGTTCTTGCGATCCTCCATGCCCTCGATCTTGCCGCGGCGACCGGAGAGGTTGCCCATAACGTCGCCCATGTACTGCTCGGGGGTCTCGACCTCAACAGCCATGATCGGCTCGAGCAGCTGCGGATCGGACTTCTTGAGGGCGTCCTTGATAGCCATGGAACCGGCGATCTTAAAGGCGGCCTCGGAGGAGTCGACCTCGTGGTAAGAACCGTCGAACAGGGTGACCTTGACGTCGAGGACCGGGAAGCCGGCGATAACACCGGTGTTCAGGGCCTCCTGGATGCCCTTGTCGATGGACGGGATGTACTCCTTGGGCACGACGCCGCCGACGATAGCGTTGACGAACTCGTAGCCGAAGCCCTCCTCCATCTTCTCGAGCTTGATGACGGCGTGGCCGTACTGACCGCGACCACCGGACTGACGGACGAACTTGCCCTCAGCCTTCTCGACGTCGTGACCAGCGGTCTCGCGGTAGGCAACCTGGGGCTTACCAACGTTAGCGTCAACCTTGAACTCACGGAGCAGACGGTCGACGATGATCTCGAGGTGCAGCTCGCCCATGCCGGCGATGATGGTCTGGCCAGTCTCGTGGTTGGTGGACACCTGGAAGGTCGGGTCCTCCTCGGCGAGCTTGGTCAGCGCGATGGACATCTTGTCCTGCTCGGCCTTGGTCTTCGGCTCGATGGCGATGTCGATAACGGGCTTGGCGAACTCGATCTGCTCGAGGACGATCTCCTTGCCCTCGGCGCACAGGGTGTCACCGGTAGTGGTGTTCTTGAGGCCCACGGCGGCCAGGATGTCGCCCGCGGAAGCGCCGTCGACGTCGATACGGTCGTTGGCGTTCATCTCGAGGATACGGCCGAAGCGCTCGCGGTTGCCGGAGGTGGCGTTCACCACGTAGGAACCCGCGTCCACGTGACCGGAGTACACGCGGAAGAAGGTCAGCTTACCGACGAACGGGTCGGTCGCGATCTTGAAGGCCAGCGCGGCGAACGGGGCGTCGGCGGACGCCTCGCGGGTGTCGACCTCGCCGGTCTTGGGGTTGGTGCCCTCGACAGCCGGGACGTCGAGCGGGCTGGGCAGGTAGTCGACGACGGCGTCAAGCAGCTCCTGCACGCCCTTGTTCTTGTAGGCGGAGCCCACGAGCACCGGGTTGAGCTCGTTGGCGAGCACGCCCTTGCGGATGGCGGCCTTGAGCATCTCCTCGGGAATCTCCTCGTCCTCGAGGATCATCATCATGAGCTCGTCATCGAAGTTCGCGGCGGCGTCGAGCAGCTCGGAGCGCTTCTCGGCGGCAACGTCGGCGAACTCAGCCGGGATGGCGTCCATCGGCTCGGGGTAGGTCATGCCCTTGTCATCGGCCTTGAAGTCCCATGCGGTCATGGTGACGAGGTCGATAACGCCCCAGAAGTTGTCCTCGGCGCCCATGGGGACCTGGATGGCGACGGCGTTGGCCTTCAGGCGCTCCTTCATGGTGTCGATGGCGTGCCAGAAGTCGGCGCCCACGCGGTCGTACTTGTTGATGAAGGCGATGCGCGGGACGTTGAAGTTGCGGGCCTGGCGCCACACGGTCTCGGACTGCGGCTGCACGCCGGCGACGGCGTCGAACACCGCCACAGCGCCGTCGAGCACGCGCAGGGAGCGCTCGACCTCGGCGGTGAAGTCAACGTGGCCCGGGGTGTCGATGATCTGGACGCGGTAGGTCTTGTTGTCCTTGTTCCAGAAGCAGGTGGTGGCTGCGGACTGAATGGTCACGCCGCGCTCCTGCTCCTGCACCATCCAGTCCATGGTAGCAGCACCCTCGTGCACCTCACCGATCTTGTGGGTCTTGCCGGTGTAGTACAGGATGCGCTCGGTCGTGGTGGTCTTACCGGCATCGATGTGGGCCATGATGCCGATGTTGCGGGTCTCGGAAAGCTTGTACTTGGGCTTCGCCATGAGTCAGTTCCTTCCTGGATTACCAGCGGTAGTGGGAGAAGGCGCGGTTGGCCTCGGCCATCTTGAAGACGTCCTCGCGCTTCTTCACGGAAGCGCCGACGCCGTTGGAGGCGTCGAGGATCTCGGCGCAGAGGCGCTCGGCCATGGTCTTCTCCTTGCGGGCGCGGGAGAAGTTGACCATCCAGCGGATGCCCAGCTGGGTGGAGCGACGGGAGTTGACCTCCATGGGGACCTGGTAGGTGGCGCCACCGACGCGCTTGGGCTTGACCTCGAGCGTGGGCTTGATGTTGTCCATGGCCTTCTTGAAGACGGCGAGGGCGTCCTCACCGGTCTTCTCGGCAACCATCTCGAACGCGCTGTAGACGATGCGCTCGGCGGTGGCCTTCTTGCCATCAAGCAGGATCTTGTTGATGAGCTGCGTCACGAGGCGGTTGTTGTAAACAGCATCAGGCTGGACCTCGCGGCGGTGATTCTTTGCTGCACGACGCGGCATGGTATGTCTCCTCTAACTCAGAATGATCGAATTAAGAGCGCGGGCTCTACTTCGGGCGCTTGGCGCCGTACTGGGAGCGGGCCTGCTTGCGGTTGGCAACAGGCGCGCAGTCATACGCACCGCGGACGATCTTGTAGCGGACACCGGGCAGGTCGCGCACACGGCCGCCGCGGACGAGCACGATGGAGTGCTCCTGCAGGTTGTGGCCCTCGCCGGGGATGTAGGCGGTAACCTCGATGCCGTTGACCAGGCGCACACGGGCGACCTTGCGAAGAGCCGAGTTCGGCTTCTTGGGAGAGGTGGTGAACACGCGGGTGCACACGCCGCGCTTCTGAGAGTTGTGCTGCAGGGCAGCGTTCTTGGACTTCTTCGGGAGGCTCTTGCGTCCATTGCGGACAAGCTGGTTGATTGTAGGCAAAACAATCTCCTTCTCGTGTAATCCAGCCTTATAACAGGGTGCAACGGCTTGTGACGAGGCGTCAGCATCCGCCTTCGAAACATGCGGCTTGCAACTTTACGCGCGTGAAGCTGCGGTGTCAACAGACCACGCGCCCGGGCGTTTCCTCAATTGGGGCATTCAACACACACTTTCCATCAAAACGGGGGACAGCCCCATGCGAGCTGTCCCCCGTCGCGGGGTGCCTATGCGGTTTGGCGGTTTGGCGTGCAGGCCGCCCTGCGGCGGGCCGCGGCGCCACGGGCGCCGGGCCGCACGATTCTTCCGGGACGACCGGACGGTCTGCACCTCGATCGCGCGGGCGGGCGCACGCAGGTGCGCGGGCGAGCATGCCAGCTGCGCACCTGTGTCAGCCTTGCCAGCCTGTGCCCCTGCCAGCCGGCACCCGTGCGCTCTTAGCGCTCCTGGCGACGCATGCGCACCGCCGCGCCCATGATGCCGAGAGCGATCGCGGCAGCTGCGGCCGCAGCGACGAGCTGCGCGTCACCGGTCTGCGGCAGCATGCCCGTCGTCTTCTTGTTGGACGTGGCCGCAGGCTTCGCGGAGGGCTTGGCCGCCGGCTTTTCGGCGGTTTCGCCCTGCACGGGCTTGTCGATACCGGGCTTGGTCTGCTCGCCGGTATCCGGGGTCGCCGGCTTCTTCACCAGGCCGTCGACGGCCTTGTTGATGGCCGCGGCAAAGGCGTCAACCTGCTGCTGCTCGGATGCGGCCAGGCCGCGGACGACCGCGTCGCGGGCGGCGGTGAGGGTCTGGACGGACTCGTCGGTATAGCCGGTGAGGTCGCGGGGATGCGAGCCAGCGCCTTATCGACTGCCGTGTAATCGGCGACCTTGGCAAGCGCGGCCACCGCGTCCTCGATCGCGGTCGCGTAGGCGTCCACCGTCTGCTGCTCGTCGGAGCGCTTGCCGCGCACCACGGCGTCGCGGGCGTCCGTGACCTTCTTGGCCGAAGCGACCGTGTAGGAGGACAGGTCGGCGGGGATCTTGGCGAGCGCCGCGTCCACGGCCGTGTAGTCGGCCATCTTCAGCAGGTAGTCGCCATAGGAGGCCTTGAAGCCGTCCATGAGCTGGAAGACGCGGTCAAGGTCGTAGGCGGTATCGGGCTCATCGCACCACACGCACTGCATGCTGCCCACGATGTCGATCGCGCCGGACGCGCCGGTGACGTCGGTGAACTTCCGCTTGGCGAGGTTGGCAACCGAGCTGGTGAAGTTGTAGCCGCCATTGTCGATGCGGCCCATCACCCAGTACCACGCATCGTTGGTGTTGAGGATGCGCAGGCCCTGCTGAGCCAGGAACTCGGGCTTGGCCACGTTGAAGCCCGACCAGCCGGAGGTCCAGTAGGACACGATGAGGTCCTTGTCGAACGCGCCGAAGCTCGTGTTGCGGTTGTAGTAGATGCCGTCGTTGAAGCAGACCGGCTGCATGCCGCCGTCCTTGATCAACGCCGACACGTGGTTCACGTAGTCCACGAAGTGCTTGTACTCACCGCTTGCCTGGATCTTGGACCAGCCGGGATTGCCATAGACGTCGTTGGCGAACTCGTCGGCACCGAAGTTGAAATAGTCGGAGTTGCCCGCGGCCCCGAAGTAGGTCACGTACTTCTGCAGCAGCGCGTAGAGGAAGTTCACCGCCTCGGCGTTGGTGATGTCGACCGTGCGAGCAGACACCTTGTTGCCCTTGGCGTAGCGGACGTTCTTCATCCCCAGCTGCTCCATGGCCACCAGCAGCGCATCCATGTGGCCCGGGCTGTTGATGACCGGCACGATGCCCAGCCCTTGCTCTTCGCATAGGCCACGATGTCATCCATCTCGGCCTGGGTGAGCGCGTTGCCGTTCGGGTCCTCGTAGTAGGCGCTGTTGCCGGCAGTAAGGGCGGCCTTCACGTCGTCGCTCGAATAGCTGGTGCCGTTGACCTCAAGCGACATGTCGTCGAGGAAGAAGCGCAGGCCATCGTTGCCCAGGATGAGCTGGACATCGGTGTAGCCGTTCGTGTAGGCGCGGTCGATGATGGACTTGAGCTGCTCAGGTGAGAAGTACTTGCGGCCCGCATCGATGGAGAAGATGCTCTTGAGACCGCTCGCCTGCTCAGCGTGCGCTGCCGCAGGCGTTGCCATAAGACTCGCAGCCGCAAGCACCACCGCTGCCGCAATGACACCGAGGTGTTGTATATAGTTGCGGAGTTTACCCATATGTTTTCCTTCCATATCCTGGGTATATTGAGTCTGGAAGCATATCAACCCGGGGTGCCGGGAAAATGCACCGTTCGGTGAACGGTCGCTTTTAGGCCGCAGACGGTTGTATAACACCCCATATGCTGCAGGAAAACAGCGACGGGCCCGCCTCCTGTTCGGAGACGGGCCCGCCGGGCTACATGGCAGATGCGTGCGTGCAGAGGGGTTTAATCCTCCTGCTCCTCGGGATGCTCGTCGTCGGAATCGACCAGCTGGTTCAGCAGCTCGTCGAGCGAGGCCATATCCTCGTTGATCACCGAGCCGCCGTCCTTCTTGGGCTCCTCGACCGGGCCGCCCAGCATCTCCTCGTCGGAGTCGCTGTGGTGACGCGGCGCGCTGGTACCCAGCAGGATGTCGTCGGGGCCATCCGGCGAGAAGACCATCTGCAGCAGCTGCGACAGGTCCTCTTCATCGGCCACATCCTCGGTGTTCTCGAGGATGTAGAGCAGGTTGCGGGCCTCCAGGCCGTCGCGCAGCTCCTCGATCGCCTTGGCGCCGATACCGTCGATGCGCAGCAGGTCCTCCTCGGACTTGCCCACCAGATCGCCCACGGTCTCAATGCCGACCTCGCTGAACTTGTTGGTCCAGCGCTGGGACACGCCCAGGTCGTCGTAGAGGTACAGGCGCGCGTCCTCGGCCGAGATCGTGCGGCCGTTGCGGGTGAAGGACCCGTCGCCGCCGCCGAACTCGTCGTAGCCGGCCCAGTCGAGCTGCTGCGGGAGCTGCTCGTCGAGCTCCTTGAGCTCGGAGGGCGCCCAGTCGGGCAGGACCTTGGACGCCGGCGAGCTCGGCCCGTCGATGTCCACGTAACCCTCGGAGGTGCGGTAGGTGAGCCCGGCGTTGGCGTAGGGCTTGAGGCCGGTGCCCGCCGGGATCTTCTTGCCCACGATGACGTTGGACTTCAGGTCGAGCAGGTGGTCGACCTTGCCCTCGATGGCGGCCTCGGTCAGCACGCTCGCGGTGCGGATGAACGACGCGGACGACAGCCAGGAGTCGATCGAGGACGCGACCTTCAAGGTACCCAGGATCGCGGGCTCGGACGCCGGCGGGTTGCCGCCCAGGCGCGCCACGCGCTCGACCTCGTCGGCGAACTCGTAGCGGTCCACGTACTGGCCCAGCAGGTACTTGGAGTCACCGGGGTTGTGATCTGCACGCGGCGCAGCATCTGGCGCGCCATGACCTCGATGTGCTTGTCGTTGAGGTCGACGCCCTGGGAGTTGTAGACGTCCTTCACGTTCTCGACGAACGTGTGCATCGTGGACTCGATGTCGGTCAGCGTGCGCAGGGTACGGAAGTTCACGAAGCCCTTGGTGATCTGGTCGCCGGCGCGGACCTCGCAGCCGTCCTCGATCCCGGGCATGAACTGCACGGCCGCGGGCACGCGCTTCTCGTCGAGCACGCGGGTGGGATCGGTGGTGTCGGTGAGCGTCAGCACGTACTCGGACTTCTCCGGCTTGATGGAGAGGTGGCCGGAGAACGGCGCCAGATCGGCCTCGCGGCCCAAGATCTTCTCGTTGACGTTGCCCACGATGTCGAACATACGCGAAACGGTCGGCAGACCCTGGGTGATGTCGGCAACGCCGGCGACGCCGCCGGAGTGGATGGTACGCATCGTCAGCTGCGTACCGGGCTCGCCGATGGACTGCGCCGCGATGATGCCCACCGCGGTGCCGATGGCAACCGGACGGCGCGTGGAGAGGTCCCAGCCGTAGCACTTCTGGCACACGCCGTACTTGGAACGGCAGGTGAGCAGCGCGCGCAGGGTGACCTTCTTCATGCCCGCGTCGACCATGGCCTGCAGGTCGGCGGTGGAGGTGATGTAGCCGTCCTTCTTGAACAGCACGGTGCCGTCCGGGGCGACGACGTCGTCCAGGAAGCAGCGGCCCACCAGGTCGGCGTTGAGGTCGGTGGTGCCGGGCACGATCAGGTT
>ENA-OQMN01000185-OQMN01000185.1-human-gut-metagenome-genome-assembly--contig:-NODE-185-length-16331-cov-4.284436_pt1 | contig 16331 bp, 15 predicted proteins | sample MGYA00242765_ERZ504861 | MGnify/ENA primary metagenome ERZ504861 (study PRJEB26092, sample SAMD00036417) | human gut metagenome | host: Homo sapiens | study: EMG produced TPA metagenomics assembly of... | reverse complement strand
AGATGCGGTGGTTAGGCGTGCTTGATGCGGGAGCCGGCGGCGGTATCCTCGATGGTGAGGCCCATATCGCGCAGCTGATCGCGGATGGCGTCGGCGGTGCCCCAGTCCTTCGCAGCGCGGGCCTTGGCACGGGCAGTCAGAATCACCTCTGCCGCCTCATCCACGTCCGCGCCGGTATAGCCCGCGAGCCCGGCAGCGACCCCCAACAGGCCCTGCGGCAACGGCTCCTCGACCACCGGCAGCTCAACGCCTAGCTGAGTCAATGCGCCGGCAATCGCGGCTGCGCACGTGCGGGCCGCCTGCCCATCCACAGCGCCCGTCGCCTGCTCGAGATACTTGTTCGCCTCGGTCACCAGCTCAAAATACGCCGCCACGGCGCCGGCGGTGTTGAAGTCGTCATCCATGCAGGCTTCATAGTCGGCGGCGGCGCGATCCATAGCGGCTGTCAGACCGGCGACAAGCTCGGCGTCCGGCTGCCCCTCCGCATGGTTGGCAGCCCATGCGAGGTTGCGCACCGTACCGGCAATGCGCGCAAGCGAGTTCTCGGCACCCTCCAGACGCTCCCACGAGAAATCGAGCGGGCTGCGATAGTGGGTCTGCAGCATGAGCAGGCGCAGCGCAGCCGCCGAGTGCTTCTCCAGCACCTCGGCCAGCGTGAAGAAGTTGCCCAGGCTCTTGCTCATCTTCTCGCCGTCCACAAGCAGCATGCCCGTGTGCATCCAGGTGTTCGCGAAGCCCTCGTGCCAGGCGCACGTAGCCTGGGCGCACTCGTTCTCGTGGTGCGGGAACGCCAGGTCGGAGCCGCCGCCATGGATATCGATCGGCGTGCCCAAGTAGCGATGGACCATCGCGGCGCACTCGGTGTGCCAACCCGGACGCCCCTCGCCCCACGGGCTCTTCCAGCTGGGCTCGCCGGGCTTGGCAGCCTTCCAGAGGGCGAAGTCGAGCGGGTCGCGCTTGTCCTCGTTTTCCTCGATGCGGGCGCCCACCATCAAGTCATCGATCTTGCGGCCGCTCACCTCGCCATATGTCGCATCGCTGCGCACGGCGAAGTACACATCGCCGTTGTCGGCTGCATAGGCGTGCCTTTGCTCGATCAGGCTCTTGATCATGGCGATCATCGGCCCGATCTCCTTGGTGGCACGTGGGCGCACATCCGGGTCGAGCACGTTGGCGCCGCGCATGACCTCGATGAACGCATTCGAGAACTCGTTCGCCACATCCTCGGCCGTGCGACCCTGCTCGTTGGCGCGGTTGATGATCTTGTCGTCCACGTCGGTGAGGTTCTGGGCGAAGGTGACCTCGTAACCGCGTGCGATGAGCCAGCGGCGGATGACGTCGAAGCTGATGAAGGTGCGCGCGTTGCCGATGTGGATGTTGTCGTAGACGGTGGGCCCGCACACGTACATGCGGACTCGACCCTCCTCGATGGGGCGGAAGTCCTCTTTCTGATGGGTGGCGCTGTTGTAGATCTTCATGTGTATCTCCCGTTGGGTCTGGCTGGGGCATATCATCCGCGCTCGAACAGTCCTGACGCAAGACGAAGCGCCCACTGGACGCTTCTTTGCGTGCGGAATCTGCGCGCGGACGATATGCCCCCGCCAGCTACATCGTTGACTTAGATGTATAGTCTATACGAGCGGACGGCCTTGCAGGAGCGGGGGCTTCCGGCTCGTCGGGCGCGGAGATCCGCTCAGGAAAAAGACAGAAGAGAAAGGAAAGATGGCGAACCGCCGTGGGCGGTTCGTTTAGATACATCGTTCGAGCAGGCAGACAGCCCAGGCGCCGATGCCTTCGCCCTTGCCTTCCCAACCGAGACGCTCGGTCGTGGTGGCTTTGACGCCGACGTTCTCCACGGGACAGCCGATGGCGGCCGCGATGTTTTCGCGCATCTGCTCGCGGTGCGGGGTTATCTTGGGCTCCTGGCAGGCAAGGGTGCAGTCGGCATCCACAAACTCGTATCCCAACCCGCGCGCATGCTCCATCACGGCAGCCAGCAGCTTGAGCGAATCGGCCCCGGCGTAGGCGGGGTCGGTGTCGGGGAACAGCTTACCGATGTCCCCACCGCGGCAGGCGCCCAAGATGGCATCGGCCAGGGCATGTGCCAGCACATCGGCATCGCTGTGGCCGAGCAACCCCCGCTCGTGGGGGATGTCCACACCGCCGATGATGCACCGGCGCCCCTCAACCAGCCGATGCACGTCGTATCCATGGCCAATGCGCAGAGAAGAAGGCATGGCTCCCCTTTCGAAATCGCAGATTATCCAATCGGACGCGCCGGGCAGGCGCCGGGCTCAGCGCAGCGGAGAGGTGGCGATCACGCCGGTGTCCTGCGCCGATTCGGCATCGCTCATCCGGCCCAGCAGGATGGCGGTCACCGGACGCAGGTCCTCGGGCACCGTGACCTTCAGGTTGTCGCGTGGGCTCTGCACGCAACGCACCGCGCCCCCGAGCCGCTCCACGAGCGACGAATCGTCCGTCCCCAGGAACCCCTCGGCAGCAGCCCGCTCATAGGCGTGCCGCATGATGCCGATCTTGAAGATCTGCGGGGTCTGCGCCGCCCAGTAGCGGCTCCGCGGCGGCGTTTCGCAGATGCGCTCGCCCTCCACGATCTTGAGCGTGTCGATCGCCGGCTGGCCGCATACCACGCCGTCGAGCGCAGGGTCGGACAGCAGCACCTCGATCGCATGGTCGATCGCATATGTGGTAATCAGCGGGCGGGCGCCGTCGTGGATGGCTACGTGGGTGAAGCCCGCCGGCACCGCGTCCACGCCGGAGCGCGTCGACTCCTGACGGGTTTGCCCGGCGGCAGCGAAGGTGATGGGCGTCTTGAACTCGAAGGGCTCGATCGCCAGGCGGCGCATCTCGGCCTCGCGCTCGGGCGGGCACACCACCACGATATGCTGCACGAGGGCGGAGCGGTCGAACGCCATGATCGACCAGGTCATCATGGGGCGGCCGGCCACGTTGACCAGCTGCTTGCCGCCCGGATTGCCAAAACGCGAGCCGCAGCCGCCCGCCACGACCACCGCGCATACCGAAGCCGCCATCGCGCGCTTACGCCTCCCTCTTGCCGCCGTGCATGCGTGCCAGCGAATCGGCAAGGATCGCCGGGTTGTTCACACCGAAGCTGCCCAGGCGGTCGGGGTCCTCCTTGATGTCGCCCATGAGGTCCTGCAGCGAGCCGTACTCGTCCACGATGCGCTCGGCCACGCCGTCGCGCACCACCGACACGCGCGACAGGGTGCGCAGGCCCAGCGGGGACATGACCGAGTCCTCGTCCAGGTCCTCGTAGCCCAGCACGCGCGCCACCTTGTTCGGATTCGTGAGGTCTTGCGCCGACATGGCCAAGAACTTGCTGCGGATCCGCTCGGCGTTCTCCTCCGAGGCGTCGGCGGCGTAGTCGCGGATCATCAGGTTGTACTCGGTTTCCATGCTGGCGCCAGCGAGCTGCTCGAGCTGCATCTGCACGAGCTTGCCCTCGATACCGAGCTTCTCGATGCAGGACTTGAGCTCGTCTTTGGCCTGCTGCATGATCTCGAAGCTGGAGAAGATGCTCGTGATGTCGGCCAGGGTGACGTAGTCGTCCAGCTCGAGCGCGGTCAGGCGCATGAGCGAGCGGTCGAGCGAGGTGCGCGTGGTCTGCAGGGTCGATACGAGCTGGTTCACCGAGCTCATGACCTCGGCAACCGGCTGGATCTGGTGCGAGCGGCCGTTCACGTACACGTTCACCACGCTGCGGCGCTCCGACACCGAGATCACGATGGCGTCGGTGAGCACGCTCATGCGGGCGGCGGTGCGGTGGCGCATGCCCGTCTCGCTCGTGGCGAGCGACGGGTCGGGGTTGAGGTGGAAGTTCGCGCGCAGAATCTGGTTCAGATCGCCGTCGATCACGATGGCGCCGTCCATCTTCGACAGCTCGAACAGGCGATTCGCCGTGAAGGAGATGCTCAAGGGGAATCCGTCGTTGCCGGCGGCGAGCACGGCCTCGGTGTCGCCCACGCAGATGAGGGCGCCGATATGGCCGGCGATGATCATGTCGAGTGCGGTACGCAGGGGTTGTCCCGGTGCGGTGAGACGCACAGCCTCTTTCATGCGGGCCTCGGTGCTTTTGTTGTTCATATTCAGGCCTCCCATCGATGGTGCGCGTTTCATTGTCGCACGAATCGAACGGGTACCTCAGATTTGCAGAAAAGCTACCCAGAGCCGCAAACGCATGCGAGGGGTCCGCTTGAAACCGAGCGACGCCCGCCCGGGCTTTGACCTTTGCTTATCCTGGGTGCTGTAACTGTAGCCCCCACTTAGGCAATAAGCCCTACCATGAAGATGGTGCAGCAGACCGCCACCAACAGCATCGATATGCGTCGATAGTCAACATGCCCCGCTCCACGGGACGCAATCGTGACATATATCCCCACGCATAGAGCCAAGGCGAATATCACCCAGGTTGCGATGAGGGAAGCGGAAAGGACAGCCATGCCCGCGCACGCCAGAACGGCGGCGGTGGCCGGGGCGAGCGAGCCATCGCGACCCAGAGGCCTCCCCCACACCGCCGCGACAGCGCCTATCAGCACGAGCCCTGCATCGAACCACGCCGGACGACCTATATCCAGGTGATTCACGAATAACATGAGTGCGAGCGCGATCCAATACGCCCCCGACCACACCGCGATGGCGATCGACACACCCCCTTGAGCGCTACGCATGGCTTGCTCCTCTCCGTCCGTACGGCGTTACGCCTCGCTCCTCCACCCCGTAACCGCCCTTTATCTGAAATAGTACACGCGCGTGTCTCATGGAAAACGGGGCGTTTCGGCATATGCCGAAACGCCCCGAATCGTGCACGTAATTCGGTCGTTGCCCGCAGGCAGGCCCGGTTTGCACCCGCCACCTGAGAGCGTGCCCGGTTGCACCCGGCAACCCAGCTGCCCGCAGCGGGTGCTCCGCAACCTTAGTTCGCGGCGGCACCCAGCTGCGCACGGTCGCCGGACGTGGCGCCGGCACCGGATGCAGCCCGCCGCGGCGCTGCCGGCACGAAGTTCGCACCCAGCTCGCCCTGCGGACGCGGCGCCGGAATCTCGCCGGCGGTATGGCTGAACACGAACCCGTCGTCGACCACATCGGCCAGCACGGTGTCACCGGCATGCCACTCGCCGGCCAGCAGCTCCTCGGGACAGCGGGGTCCTCGATGAGCGTCTGGATGGCACGGCGCAGCGGGCGGGCGCCGTTGGTGAGGTCCGGTGCCCTCGGCCACGATCTTGTCGAGCGCGGCGTCGGTCAGCACGATGTTCATGCCGTTGGCGATCAGGCGCTGGCGCAGGTCGTCCACCAGCAGGCTCGCGATACGCCGCAGCGCCTCACCCGCCAGCTTCTGGAACACCACGATATCGTCCACACGGTTCAAGAACTCGGGACGGAACAGGCGCTTCAGCTCGCCCATCGCCCGGCCCTTGATCTCGGACGCCGAAAGGCCCGCCTCACCGGTGGTGCCGAAGCCCACGCTCGTATCGGCAGCGATCTCGCGTGCGCCCACGTTGCTCGTCATGATGATGACGGTATTGCGGAAGTCCACGGTCTTGCCCTGGCCGTCGGTCAGGCGGCCCTCATCGAGCACCTGCAGCAGCACGTTGAAGATGTCCGGATGCGCCTTCTCGATCTCGTCGAACAGCACCACCGAGTAGGGGTTGCGCCGCACGGCCTTGGTGAGCTGGCCGCCCTCCTCATGCCCCACGTAGCCCGGGGGCAACCGATGAGCTTGGAGACCTCGTACTGGCTGGCGAACTCGGACATGTCGAAGCTGATAAGCGCATCCTTGCTGCCGAACAGGTACTCGGCAAGCGTCTTGGCGAGCTCGGTTTTACCGGTGCCGGTGGGTCCCAGGAAGATGAACGAACGCCCGGGCGACGCGGGTCTTTGAGCGGGCTGCGGCTGCGGCGGATGGCGCGGGCCACGGCCTCGACCGCGGCGTCCTGCCCGATGATGCGCGTCTTGAGCGCTTCCTCGCACGCCAGCAAGCGGCGGCTCTCATCCTCGGTAAGCGAGCTGACCGGCACGCCCGAGGACACCGACACGATGTCGGCGATCTGGGGCACGTCGATGGTCAACGGCGCAGCCTCGAGCTCGGCATTCCAGGCGGCACGGGCCTCACCCAGCGTGATCTCGGCCGCTTTCTTCTGCTCGGAAAGCTCGGCGGCACGGTTCATGTTGTCCGCCTCGGTGGCCTGCTCGACCTGCTCATCCAGGCTCGCCACCTGCGCTGCGGCCTCGCGGACCGCCTCGGGAGCCACGTTGTGCGCGATCCGCGCCCGCGCACCTGCCTCATCGATGAGGTCGATGGCCTTGTCGGGCAGGAAGCGGTCCTGGATGTAGCGGGCCGACAGGCTCGCCGCCGCCTCAAGAGCAGCCGGGGTGTAACGCACGTGGTGGTGTTCCTCGTAGCGCGGGGCCAGACGGGTGAGGATCGCAACGGTGTCGGGCACGCTCGGCTCGTCCACGTCGATCGTTTGGAACCGGCGCTCGAAGGCCGGGTCCTTGGTGAGGTACTTGCGGAACTCCTCTGCCGTGGTGGCGCCGATGATCTGGAACGCCCCGCGCGCGAGGACCGGTTTGAGCATCGAGCTCGCATCGATGGAGCCCTCGGCGGAACCGGCGCCGATCAGCGTATGCATCTCGTCGATGAACAGGATAACATCGTCGGCCTCGGTGGCCTCGGCGATGACGTTTTTCAAGCGCTCCTCGAACTCGCCGCGGTACTTGGCACCGGCCACCAAGCCGGGCAGGTCGAGCGTCCAGATGTTCATGTTCGCCAGGTTCTCGGGCACGCGCCCGGCGGCGATCTCCTGCGCCAGGCCCTCCACGATAGCCGTTTTGCCCACGCCGGGATCGCCCAGGATGAGCGGGTTGTTCTTGTTGCGGCGGGACAGGATCTCCATCATGCGCGAGATCTCGCGCTCGCGACCGATTACCGGGTCGAGCTTGCCGTCGCGCGCCTGCTGGGTGAGGTTGGTGCCGAACTGCTTGAGCGCGCTGTCCTGCTCGCCGCTCTCCTGCGAGGGACTCGAGCCGCCGCCGAAAAACGGCAGCCCCGCACCCGGGCGACCGGAACCGGCACCTGCCAGCGGACGCTGGTTGCCCTGATCCTTGCTCGTGAGCTTGGCCACGGCGTCGCGCACGGCGGCGGACGAGACACCCAGGCGCACCAGGACGTCCATGGCGAGTCCGTTGCCCTCGCTCACGATGCCCAGCAGCAGGTGCTCGGTGGACACGTAGGTCTGGCCGTTCTCGCGCGCCAGACGGAAGCCCTTCTCCATCACGGCGAGCACCAGCGGTGTGAAGGCGAGTTTGGCGTCTTCGGCCGGCTCCTCCTCGGGGGCCGACGTGCGGATTTCTTTCAGCTGCTCCAGGATATCGTCGTAGGTGATCTCGAGCGAGCGCAGCGCCTCGGAGGCGATGCCATCCTCTTCCTTTGCGAGCGCCAGCAGCAGGTGCTCGGTGCCCACCTTGCTGGAGCCGAGCTCACGGGCCTGCTCGGACGCAAGCGCCATGACCTTGCGGGCGCGGTCTGTGAATCTATCAAACATGCGGTTCCTCTTGCTTGCGTTGTTCTCGGTATCATCTGCAACGTGTACCCAAAGTTGCACCATGATAACCGATTGCCCCGCAAAACGATGGGCCTGCAGTCTGGGGATGGGGCCGATTCGTGCGGAGGGTCGCGCATTGGCCTCCATACGAATCGGCCCCATCCCCAGACTGAACGACCCCGACTGACAGAAAGAGGGGGCGGAGCCGACTCGCGTGTACGAAACGGCCCCGCCCCCACGTTGCGTCCCCGATTGAACGTTAGGCAGCCAGGCGGCGCAGCACGTCCACGAGCAGCACGTAGAAGCGCTCGAACGAAGCAAGGTCCATGTGCTCGTCGGGGGTGTGCACGTCGGCGAGCTGCGGGCCCACCGCGATGGCGTCCAGCCCCGGCAGCGCGTCGGCGAACAGGCCGCATTCGAGGCCGGCATGGATGGACTCGATCTTGAGCTCGGTGCCGAACAGCTCGCGATAGCTCTCGCAGAACACGTCGCGCACCGCGGAGTGCTCGGCGTAGCTCCAACCCGGATACTCATACTCGAACACCACGTCGAAGCCCAGAACATCGGCCAGGATCTGGATGCGGTCCTTGACGTCGTCCTGGAGCGACTTGATGGAGGAGCGCGGCGAGAGCAGGAACTTGATCTGGTCCTCGGTCACCTGCACCACGCCGATGTTGGAGGACACCTCGACGGCGTCGTCGGCGGCGACGTTGCGGCGCATCACGCCGTTGGGCGCCAGGCGCAACGCGCGGACAAGCGCCAGCGCGTCGGCGTCGGCCATGGCCTCGACCTCGACACCGTCGGCCACGGTCACCGCGCAGGCGAACCCGGGGTCGAAGACCTCAAGCTCGGCAGCAATATCGGCCACGATACCACGCGCGACCTCAGCCGCCGCCTGGGCCGCCGCCTCGTCGGCATACACCAAGACCGCCGTGTTCTCACGTGTGATGGCGTTGTCCTTGGTGCCGCCGTTGAAGGAGACGAGCGATGCGCCGCCCGCCGCCATGAGGCGCTCGACGATGCGGGCCATGAGCAGGTTGGCATTGCCGCGCTCGAGGTGGATGTCGGAGCCGGAATGGCCGCCGAGCAGACCGGAGATCTCGAGCGTGAGAGTGGAGCCCTGCTTGTGCTCGCGCACGACGGGACGCGTGCAGGTGGCCACGACACCGCCGGCGCAGCTCACCGTGGCCACACCCTCCTCCTCGGAGTCGAGGTTGATCATGATGCGCGCATCGATTTGCGACTTATCGAGGCTCTCGGCACCTACCAGACCGGTCTCCTCGTCGGTGGTGAACACGCACTCGATGGCCGGATGGGCCAGGGAATCGTCGTCGAGCACCATCATCATGAGGGCCACGGCCACGCCGTTGTCGGCACCCAGGGTGGTGCCGTTGGCAGTCAGGATGCCGTCCTTCACCACCAGGTCAATGCCGTCGGTGGCAAAGTCGTGCTCGACGCCGGCGAGCTTGTCGCACACCATGTCGATGTGGCCCTGCATCATGACGGCCGGGGCGTCCTCGGCACCAGCGCTCGCAGGCTTCTTGATGATCACGTTGTAAACATCGTCCTGGTAGACCCACAGGTTACGCTCACGGGCGAAGGTGACGAGGAAATCGCTGATTTGCTTCTCGTGGCGGGACTCACGCGGGATGGCGCTGATATCCTCGAAGAAATGGAACAGCTTCTCGGGCTTGTAACCGCTGATCTTGTACTCCATGGGTCCTCCTTGGCAAAAGCCGGACGATGACATGACACATTCTGTTTCATTATCCCCTGTTGCGCTGCACGCGAATCACGTGATTCCACGAACGGCTGCGTCCACGGGGACGGGCGGTGAGGGGGAGGGCGGCGCGCTGCGGCGAGAGAGGAATCGAATGACCTGGACAACCGCTGCGGGAGGCCAGCAGAGTAGCTTCCAGGCGTCTCGGTCTAGGCTATGGTCCTCATGCATTGTGGATATATGACTACTTGCATGTATAAGTTTACGTATTGTCACCATTCACGACATATTTCCTACCGTTTACGGTTGTTTATATTGCACTCATACCATGTGAAAGCAAAAATGTGCACAGCTCGAGCTAATGCAAATATCAACGCTGGAGTTGCAGGTGGACTTGGACACCACCTGCCTTAGCCGACTCTGATTGCACTCAACCCGAAAGGCACTATCATGGACGCCACCCTGAAAGCAACGGCCACTCGCCTCATTGAGGCGTTTTCCCAGGCGCTGGCAAAACAATCATCTGCATCAAAGGGCTTCGCCGATGCAACTGAGGCCGTAAACAGCGTGTTGCAGGAGCTGTCTCGCGACAACGCGAGCTACAAAGACGCCGACTACGCTCTCGCCCGCTTCCATGGCCACATCTCACGCCTGGTGGGCTATAAGGATCTGGAGCTCGACGCCGAGGCCAAACGGTGCTGGAACGACATCAAGACCTTCGTGCAAACCGATGCGCACAACGACCTACGCAGCGTCAGCGGTCCCGCCCTCATGTAGGGATAATGGGTCGGCAAGGGCGGTAAGGGCAGGCATACAGTCCTACGCGATCTGTCGGGGGCTGCCGAGTGTCCACATCCCCGCTTCGCCCGCGCCGCTCCCCTCAAGGGTCCCGTTTTCGCTGTCCACTGCATCCAGGGTTCGGGTTTTTGCCGGCCAGGCTAACATGGGTTCGAGTTTCATCCATTCGGGAAACGAGGGTTCGGGCTTTGGACATCCAGAGCGTGTTTTCGCCTTTGAATGGACGGAGCGGGACTGCGGACATTTTCTTAGACAATCCTACACCGCGTATCCCAGCGCAAGGCGGTGCTCGTCGGGCGTGAGCCAGCCGAGCGCCTGGGATATGCGGCCCGATCGGAACCACCGCATCCAGGCGTCGAGCTCGGACATGAACTCGGCCAGGCCGACGCCCCTCCAGTCCCGCGGGTGGAAGAACTCCTGCTTGAGCAGGCCGAAAAAGCCCTCGGCGCGGGCGTTGTCACCGCTCCGGCCCCTGCGCGACATGCTCCGGGCGAGGCCGTGGCGCTCGCATATCGCGACCCACCCCGGCCAGCGGTAATGGGAGCCCCGGTCGCTGTGGACGGCGGGCGCCTCGCCCGGGGCCAGGGCGGCGCAGGCGGCCTCGAGGCTCGAGTCCGCGAGCGCCGCCGTCGGGCGCGCCCCGATCGACCAGGCTGCGGGCCTGCCGTCGAAGCAGTCGATGACGGGCGACAGGTAGCACTTCGCCCCGCAGGGCAGCCTGAACTCCGTGATGTCGGTGACCCACAGCTCGTTGGGGCGCGCCGCCCGGAACCCGTGGGTGCCGTCGGCGCGCAGCGGCAGGTTCGGCGGGGCGGGCGACGCCTCCCCGGCGTAGCTGCTCCACCTGCGGCGGGGGCGCCTCCTGGCGGCCAGCCCCATCTCCCGCATGAGCCTGCGCACGACCTTCTCGGAGACGCGGACCCCCTCGCGGCGCAGCTGGCCCCAGACGGCCCGGTAGCCGCGCCGGCCGCACCTCTCGAACGCCTCCCGGACGGGCCCGCGGAGGCCCGCGTCGCGGTCGGCGCCGGCGCGGGCGGCGTGGTAGTAGTAGGTGCTCCTCGGGATCTCAAGGAAACGGGTAATCGTCGACATCGGCAGACCGGTGGCCTCCCTCAATCTCCCGGCGAGCCCGCACCTGCTCCCCATCGGGGTCGAAAGGGGGTGCGAGCCTGCCTCTTTTAGGTCGTCCAACACCGCCCTGAGCAGCAGCTTCTCTATCTGGTCGGGGGTCATGTCGGCGAGCGGCCCGGTCTCCGCCGGCTCGTACAGCCCCCTGATCTCGCGTTCCACGGCGGTCTCCCCTCGGCTTGCCCTCGCGTCGTCGCCCATGATTCTACCCGAGCCCCGGGGCCTGCCGGTGTAGCTCCTGGGCAGGTCGCCGGCCGCCCACCTCTTGGCGGTGCCGACCCTGACGCCGGCGAACGCGGCCGCGTCCCTCACGGCCATGCCATCCTCGCGCGCGAGCAGGAACAGCCCGACCTCCTCCTTGGTGTGCATGCGAACCTCCGATCCGGACACCGACGAGGTGTCCAGCTTTTCGTCCGCAGCCCCACGGCAGAGCATTATCGCCGAATCTATACAGAATGGCTGCCGACGTCGGGGTACGAGTTGGCTCACGATGTGTGCCTCGAGGTGTATCCGAGGGGAGATTTCTCCTCGGCGGCGTATCGCAGCGAGATTTGGATGCCCGTGATCGAGCGTTTCGAAGTGTGACCATCTTTCCTTCTATTCATTGCTGGCTTGCCGGCATTGCCCTCATGGGCGTAAAGAGGAAGGAAGACAACATGAGTGAACCCGGAAACGTTTGCGGCGATGCAATCAGTAGGCGGATGACCGTCGGCCTGATGCTTGCGCTGCTTATTGCGGCATTGGATTCCACGGTGGTTGCCACAGCGATGCCTGTGATTTCTGCCTCGTTGGGAGGAGCTGAGCATTATGCTTGGCCGATGACGGCGTATTTGTTGTCGAGTACGGTATCGATGTTGCTGTGCGGCGGCATTGCATGCAGTTTTGGCCTTAAGCGTGTGTATGCGGTGGGGCTTGTCGTGTTTGCTGCCTCATCGGCGCTTTGTGCCGGCGCTCCTACCATTGAGGCGCTTGCTGCGTGTCGCTTCTTGCAAGGCATCGGAGGGGGTGTTCTCGAAGCGGGTGTGTTCATAGCTGCGGCGATGATGGTGCCTCCTAGAGATAGGGGTCCGTATTTGGGCGCTGCCTCTGCCATGTATGGTGTGGCGAATGTGGTCGGGCCGATTCTTGGCGGAGCCGTTGCGCAGGGTCTTTTCTGGCATATGATCTTCTTGGTGAATGTTCCCGTTGCGGTCGTTGCATCTGTCTTGACGACAAGGTTCTTGCCGGAGAAGAGTGCGACTGGAGGTGTTTTTGGGTTCGATGTGTTGGGAAGCGTGGCCGCCGCCGCGTGCGTGGTGAGCCTGACGGGCGCGTTTAGCCTGGTGAAGAATCCATCTTCAATTGCGTCTCCCATGTTCGTTGCGCTTGTGGTGCTGTGCGTCGCATCGGCATGTGCGCTTGTGCGTATTGAGGGCGGCAAAGACGTGCCGGTTGTTCCGATGGGGCTGTTTCGCCAAAGCGGTGTCGTGGCGGGCTTTTTGTCGGGCTTCTGCATCCAGTTCGCGCTTATGGCGTGTGTGACATATCTCCCGAGGGTATTGCAGGAGATGTTTGGAATGAGCGCTGCATCTTCCGGTGCCGCGCTTATCCCCATGACGCTTTTGCTCGTGGTTGGAAGCAACGTTTCGGGAGCGGTATTTCGGGCGACAGGCCGATTGCGCGCTATCGCCGGCGCGTCATCGCTGATAATCTCGGGTGCATCCGTGGCATTTGTCATCGCATCTTCCATGCTGCTGCCCTTGTCGATCGTCGCGTTGTCAGCGGTGATGGGGCTCGGAGTCGGCGTGGGCATGCCCGTTTCCAATCTTGCAGCGCAAACTGCTTCAGAGAAGAAAGATGCTGGGCGAGCGACGTCTATGGCGATGTTTTTCAGGGGACTTGGAGGCACGGTGTCGACGGCCGTGTGCGGAATGCTGGCTCCCGCCGCGTCGGTTGCCGACACGTTCGCGGTGTTCTGCGCAGCGTGTGCGGTTGTGTTGCTCGGGCTTCTCGGATCGCGATGGATTGCCTGTGAGATAGCGTCCTAGCGTCGTCTTGGACTGATGACGTTTCGCTGGTCAACGCTGTCCAATCGCCGCCGGCCAGCGAAACGGCCACGCTGCCATGCCCACTCCATCGAAGATAAAAACACAGAGCCCGTCGGGTAGTCGGGCCGTGGGCGGGCTGCGGATTGGCATGCGGGCCGTGTAAACGCCGGACGCTTCGTCCCGTTCGTCTGTGAGCTGTGGAAACCCGTGCAGCCATCTATTCTGTCCACGCAGCGGGGTATGATAATCGCTGTAGCGGAGCGTCGTCGAAAAAGAGGAGGGCGTCATGAGGTCCGTTGACATTGCGAACACGTTTCTTTTGCGGCATGGGGACAGGATGCCCCTCACTAACCTCAAGCTCAACAAGCTCGTGTATTATGCTCAGGTTGAGTCTGTGCGCGCTGCTGGTCGCGCGCTTTTCGATGACGAGATCGAGGCTTGGCGGTATGGCCCTGTTACCCGGGCGGTGTACGACGAGTTCAAGCGCTATGGACGATCTCCGATTCCGGGTGCCTCTGGTCCATGTGCTGCGGACCCGTATGCTGTGTGTATCGTGGATGATGTGGCAGAGAGTTATGGACAGATGAGTGCCTTTGACCTTGTCGAGCTAACCCATAGGGAAGGCGGTGCGTGGCGTAGGGTGTTCTCGCCGGATGTCGATGAAGTCATTACCGTCGCGGACATTGCCGCCTCTAGGGATATGGAGGGGTTTCCCGGCCTCGCGGGCACTGCTGTGGAGGCGATTGCAAAGGTCACCAGTTCCATTCCCAACGCTCTGAATCTATTGAAAAACTCCTGATGAGCGAACGGGGATCAAGATGGGCGGTCGCAGCGCCGCCCATTGTTTTTGAATCAGAGGACCTGGTCGACTCTTTTTCGGAGTTTATCCTGAACGCTCACGAAGAGATTCAGGCAAAGTCTGGTTGCTTTCAGCGCGTTGTTTCACGAGAGTGTTCAGAAGCTGAGCTTGCGGAAAAGCTTCGGAGCTGGGCTTGCGCTGATGGGCCGTCGCCTCGGTGACGCTGCTATACTAGTTCCATCGAAGATAAAAACACAGAGCCCGTCGGGTAGTCGGGCCGTGGGCGTTTGCCTGCCAGTAACCTGCCTCCTTGGTTGTCCCTTCTTCGCGTAGCCCTACAGAGAAGGAGGTCGCGGCTATGCGGAAGTGGGAAGTCTCATCGACGCTGACGGTCTATCACGACGGTCAGTTTTGGGTGGGTGTAGTCGAGCATGTCGAATGGGACGAGCTAAGTGTGGCCCGCGTGGTGTTCGGCGCGGAACCCTCGAACGAAGAAATCTATACATGGGTGCTTGGATATTGGGCGAGCCTGCGATTGAGCGAAGCCTGCGCGTCTGTGGACCCTTGCTCAGAGCACATGGCCGGCAATCCTAAGCGCCGCGCGCGGGAAGCCGCGAAGGCCATGAAGGAGCGGGGCACCTCGACGGCCTCCCAGCTGGCTCTTGCGCGGGAGCGCGAGCGCGTGAAAAACGAGATGCGCAGCTCTCGAGCGATGCGGCGCAAAGAAGCAGCGCAGGTCCGCTGGGAGGCCCGTCAAGAAAAGAAACGTCGCAGGCGCCGTGGCAGGTGATCGGAGCGCGGCTATGCGTCCTTGCCGTTCCAGCGGCGCAGTGTGGGCAGGATAGCGCCGAGCAGCGACGCGCACTCGTCTGCGGTCCAGCCCATGTGCTCGGCCATGCGCGGGGCGCAGTCCTCGATCATGTCCTCCATGGTGGTTTCGTAGGTGTATGCGCCCTGGTCATAGCACCAGCGGCAGAAATCCTCGGTCTCGGCGCCGTCTGCCTCGTGGCCGTGCTGGTCGGGGGCGGTGAACATCATGCCGCAGCTTTGGCAGTAGTGCTCCGGCATGTCAAGCAGCCGCATCACCGGGACGTCGAGCTCGCGCGCGATGAGCTTGATCATGTCGATGCCGGGTTCGGTGGCGCCGGTTTCCCAGCGGCTCACCGCCTGGCGTGTGATGCAGAGGCGCGAGGCAAGCTCCGCCTGGGTGAGGCCGCGTTCGCGACGGGCGCTCGTCAGGGCATCTTTGAGCAGGATCATGGTGGCTCTCCTTTGGTCCGGTCGGCGAAGCTCGGGTCTTGCCGTACCGTGATTATCCTGTGCCGAGCCACCGGAGTCGAGCAACGCTTTGTTGCGCGCCGGCGTGTTGTCCTCGTTTGGCTAGTGTTCTGCCCGGGTGGCAACCGCTCCTGCGATGGCCGCGACGAGCGCAACGGGCGCCAGGCGCACAAAGACCCACTCGAAGCCGTGGAGCATGGTCCCGGCGACTGCGTATTCGGGATTCGAGAAATCCCATGCGAGGTACGAGCTGTCAAGGGCGCCCAACGCAAAAAGGGTCAGGGCGACGACGATGCCGAGTGCGATGAAGAGCAGGTGGGCAGCGCGACGCCTGGATGCTCGCATGCGGGCAAACTGCGCGTTCAGGACTTCGAGCTTCTCGGCAAGAATTTGAACATCGGTGGCTTCGACGTCGATTACGGTCTCGCCCAGAAGCGTGCTGACGGGCGTGTCGAGCGCCTCGCTCAGTGCGACAAGCAGCTCCGCATCGGGCACCGACAGCCCGCGCTCCCATTTGGAAACCGTTTGCCTGACGACGTTGAGCTTGAGTGCGAGTTCCTCCTGGGACAGGCCCTTCGATTTCCTGATGTTCTGGATGTTCTCATGCAGCATGGGGAGCCCTCCTCCTGCTTGGTCGTTATACGGTACCGCAATGTTGCGCCGGTTGGGGCCGTTGCCGCAAGCAACGCGTGGTAACAGGGGCGGAACTGCGTCCGTTTGCAAGCGTGCTGCGTCGGCAGCGCGTGCGGAGCCTGGCGGGGAAGTGCCGCTGCCGCGCGGGGCCTGGAACGGGCGGCAGCAGGGGAGAGGCTGCTGAGCCCCAGAGCACGGCACCGGGTTTATTGCCCGGGGTTGATTTCCAACCTTAGCGAAACACTTCAGCCGTCTTCGGCGTCTCCGCACTCAGCGCAACGGGAGGGCGGCCGCGAGGCCGCCCTCCGCCGTATCCGCAGGTGTACGGATGTGTGAGGGGGGCGTCGCGCTGAGTCCTGAGCCGCGCT
>ENA-OQMN01000184-OQMN01000184.1-human-gut-metagenome-genome-assembly--contig:-NODE-184-length-16573-cov-2.970084_pt1 | contig 16573 bp, 17 predicted proteins | sample MGYA00242765_ERZ504861 | MGnify/ENA primary metagenome ERZ504861 (study PRJEB26092, sample SAMD00036417) | human gut metagenome | host: Homo sapiens | study: EMG produced TPA metagenomics assembly of... | reverse complement strand
GAAATCGTGCGGTCTTTGGTCAGCACAGCGGCTTTTGCAAGGCCGTACTTCTCGCTGGTGAAAAGCGGACACTTTGAGATAAGTTCGCCATGGTAAAAACCGAGGTCATAAAGAACACTTTCCGGGCAGAGCTCGGCAGCCAGCTGTGCGGCCAGATACTCCGAGACCGGTTCCAACCCGAACACGCCGCCAGTTTTGTAGAGCTGTATCTCTGCGCCCTCCCGCACCCAGCACTTTGCATACTGGCCGTCCGTGCTGAACTCCGGGGAGGTAGAGGAAAAAATAGAACTTGAGAAAGAGCCGTCAAAAGCCGCTTCGGAAATGACCTCATTGAAGGGGTTGCGATAGAGGGAAACGTCTTTCCAGCACAGCGCAGAATCGGCTTTCTTGACCCAGAACGTATCATTGAGGGAAAGCGCGTGGGCTACATCCAGATAGCCTTCCAGCGTGTCGCAGCCATATTCCCGGAGCAGCTGTGCAATATAAGCCCGGTGCTTCGGAGCTTTGCGCCGTTCCAGAAAATCCGTCAAATTGGTGTACCCGAAAGGACGCAGACCGGTATGCCAGTTATCCTCCCGCGCGCTGGTCTCAAGATATTCATTCTGCTCGCAATGAAACTCCAGCCAGACCGTGTCTTTGTTCAGAAGAAGATACTGCATCCATAACGCTCCTTTCCGAGCACTCCGCCCTTGCCCTCATTTTCAGAGATTTTGACAGATGAAACGATAGGCTCATCTTATCACGTTCCGCAGAATCCCAAACAGCCGCTTCACATCAACAGGCTTTGCCAGATGGGCGTCCATGCCGACGGAGAGGGCTTTCTGGCGGTCCTCGTCGAAGGCGTTGGCCGTCATGGCGATGATGGGGATGGTGCGGCGGCCATCCGACAAATTGCGGATGAGCTTCGCTGCCTGATAGCCGTCCATGTTGGGCATCTGGATGTCCATGAGGATGGCATCATAATAGCCCGCCGGGTGGGCCTTGAGCGCTTCGATGCAGAGTTCACCGTCGGCAGTGCGCTCCACGGTAAGGCCGCTCTCTTCCAGAATGGTCACGACGATCTCTGCGTTGAGGTCGTTGTCCTCGGCCAGCAGGATGCGGCAGCCCCTGAGCTGGGCCGCGCCGCCCTCTGCCTCCTGCTCCTCTACCCTCTTCTGGGCCTCATCCGCCAGTGGGAACCCGAGGGTGATGGTCACAGTGGTTCCTGCGCCCGGCTTGCTCTGCACGTCGATGCTGCCGTGCATCCACTCCACGAGAGCCTTCACGATGGGCAGGCCGAGGCCGGTGCCGATGACTTTGCTCTCGGTGCTGGTATGCTCACGGGTGAACTCCTCGAAGATATGGGGCAGATACTCCTCGCTCATGCCGATGCCGTCGTCCTGAACAGTAAAGGTGTAGCGGCCCGTCTTCGGCTTCTCAGCCGGCAGTTCCTTCACCGACACCGCAATATGTCCGCCCTCGGGCGTATACTTGATGGCGTTGCTGATGACATTCAGCAAGATCTCCCGCACTTTGGTGCGGTCGCTCACAATATAGGGATGTTCGACATCCGTATGGTAGGTGCAGGTCAGCTTCTTCTGCTGGACAGAGGGCTCGAAGACATCCGAGAGCGTCTGCATCAGCGCACACAGGTCGCCGGTTTCTTCTTTCAGCACAGCCTTGCCGCTCTCGATGCGGGCCATTTCCAGCACATAGTTGATGAGCGAGAGCAGAAATGCGCTGGACGAGCGTATCTTCTCGGTGTAATCCAGCACCTTGTCCTTCTCGTCGATGTGCTTTTCCAGAAGCTCCGAAAAGCCGATGATGGCGTTCATGGGGGTGCGGATGTCATGGCTCATATTGAACAGGAAGCGGGTCTTTGCCTCGTTGGCTGCCCGGGCCTCCTGCGCAGACTTTTCAAGGGCCGCTTCGTGCTGCAGGTCCTTCTGGTGCCGGTTCATGAGCTCCCAGCAGGCATAGGCTGCCATCATGCCGATGATGGTGGCGATGGCGATGTCCAGCGAGAGCTGCTGGTTCGAGAACCACCCGGCTTTCGGAATGATCTCAAAATACCAGGTATCGTTGGGGACGCTGCACGCAACCTCCAGCGCGTTGCCGGGGAAATCCTCTTCGCTCTCCGCGATGACGATCTTTTCGCCGGTATAGGGGTCTTTTTTCCAGATTTGATACCGGTAGCCCGCATCCTCCATCTTGTCCAGCTCGACCTCCTCCATGAAGTTGTCCCACTGTAAAACAAGGATGGAGAAGCCCCAGAACGAGCGCTCCCCCTTTTTACTATAGGTATAGATGGGGTCAAACAGCAGCGCGCCCGTTCCGCCCTGCACCAGCTCGAAGGGACCAGCGATGGTGTACATTCCGCTGTTCCTGGCAAGGTTTGCTTCCTTTTTGCGGGCGGGGTTATGCAGCACATCGAGCCCGATGGCCGCCTCATTGCCCGCTACCGGGTACACCTGGGAGACGACGCCGTCTTTCGCCAGCTCGTGGGTCTTGATGACGCTGCTGCCATCCTGCATATTGCCGGATATACCTGCAAACTCCTCTTCACGGAGCACATGGCCCGCCTCGATATATTTTTTGATGAAGTCCGATTCTGCCAGATAGCGGTTCAGCTGGGAAGACACACGGCTGATGGTGGACTCGGCCGCATAGACAGCCCGCAGCCGCTCGTCTTTTTCCTGATTGAGCGAGAGCAGCCGGAGCGAAAACAGGGCCGCCGCAAATGTGAGCAGGAAGACCGCTGCGGGCAGGATGACGTCCCTGCGGGCAAATTTTTTGAGTGCCATTGCTCGTTTCCTCCTGTTCCGGCATTTCCGTTTTATCCCATTATAAGAAATCCGGGTGCAAAAGTAAATCATCCGCCCCCGAAAATTCACAAAAGCGTGCAGCAATGGAAAAAGCCCGGTGGTTTCAACGAACCATCGAGCTTTTTCTTGGCGGAGTAGGAGGGATTTGAACCCTCGCGCCGTTGTTTAGACGACCTACGCCCTTAGCAGGGGCGCCTCTTCGGCCTCTTGAGTACTACTCCAGAGCAAAGTGCGTTACACTTATTCAAAAAAATGGCGGAGAGAGTGGGATTCGAACCCACGGTACGTTGCCGTACGGCAGTTTTCAAGACTGCTTCCTTAAACCACTCGGACATCTCTCCTCGTGGACACTCGCACACGCCGTACCGAATGCCCATTTAATTTACCAGATTTCCGGCCTTCTGTCAAGCCCAAATTGAAAGTTTTTCGTCCAGCCCTGCAGATCCCTCTCATGCGACAACCTTTTTTTGGCTGGCCGCTCACTTTTCTCTTTACAAAAACATCTTTTTGTTGTATAATAAAAGCATAAAATATTGACCTCGGAGTAAAGGAGTGTACGACCATGTCGTTTTCAGAGCTTTTGAAGCAGTGCCGCAAGCAGAAGGGGATCAGTCAGGCTGAGCTGGCATCCAAACTGGGGGTGACCCAGCAGGCCGTCGGCAAGTGGGAAAGCGGCAGATCCTCCCCCGACCCGCCACGGTGGCCCGCATCGCTGAGATTTTGAGCACCACAGCCGATTTCCTGCTGGGGCTCTACCGTCCGGTGTCCAACGTGACCACCCCCGAGGAGCGCTTTTTCGGCAATTACGCCGAGAGCCTCATCCCGGTCATCGGCACCGTGAAGGCCGGGTACGGCGCACTGGCCTTCGAGGAGGATTATGGGCAGGAGTATGCCCGCGTCAAGGACCCCTCCAACTACTTCTACCTCGTCGTGCGCGGCGACAGCATGGAGCCCCGCATCCAGGACGGCGACCTTGCCCTTGTCCACAAGCAGGACACGCTGGAAAACGGCGACCTGGGCGTGCTGGTCTACGGCGACGAGGGCGAAGGCACCCTCAAGCGGTATATCCAGCGGGGCAACTGCGTCGTTCTGCAGCCCTTCAACCCCGCTTACAACGAGCTGGTCATCAAGGGTGAGGACCTGAACCGCCTGCACATCGCGGGCCGCGTGGTCGAGACGAAGGCCAAGTGGTGAGTCTCTCCCCGCCCACGGCGCTTCCGATCAGCAGCTGTGGGGGTAAGGGGAGATATCCCCGTTCTGGGAGGTATCTTTCTATGGAACAGTCCCTGATGGACAAGCTCACCATCTTGGCCGACAGCGCAAAATATGACGTGGCCTGCACATCCAGCGGCGCGTCCCATCCGGCGAAGCGCGGCACCATCGGCAGCTGCTATGCGCCGGGCTGCTGCCACGCCTTTACCGCTGATGGCCGCTGCGTCAGCCTGCTGAAGATCCTGATGAGCAACTGCTGCGCCTTCGACTGCAGCTACTGCGTCAATCGGAAGTCCAACGACGTTCCCCGGGCCACTTTTTCGCCCCGGGAGCTGGCAGAACTGACCATCGAGTTCTACCGCCGCAACTACATCGAGGGACTTTTCCTCTCCAGCGCTGTGCTGGGGACCCCCGACTACACCACCGAGCGGATGCTCACCGTTCTGCGGCTGCTGCGGAACGAATATCACTTCGGCGGCTACATCCATGCCAAGACCATCCCCGGCACCAGCCCCGAGCTCATCCAGCAGATGGGCTACCTCGTCGACCGCCTCAGCGTCAACGTCGAGCTGCCCAGCGAGCAGAGCCTCCATCTTCTCGCCCCCGACAAGGGCCGCCACTCCATCTTCCGGCCCATGAAGCAGATCTCGGTGGCAGGCGAAGAGAGCCGTCAGGAGCTGACCCTCTACCGCCACGCGCCCAAGTTCGCTCCCGCCGGCCAGAGCACCCAGATGATCGTCGGTGCGTCGCCCGAGACGGACTACCACATTTTGCAGCTGTCCGAGGGGATGTACCAGAAATACGGCCTCAAGCGGGTGTTCTACTCGGCCTATATCCCGGTGTCGGACGACACCCGCCTGCCCGCGCTGGATACGAAGCCGCCGCTCCTGCGGGAACACCGGCTCTATCAGGCCGACTGGCTGCTGCGGTTCTACCAGTTCAAGGCCGACGAGATACTGGATCAGGACAACCAGAGCTTCAACCCCTATCTCGACCCGAAATGCAGCTGGGCCGTCCGGCACTACGGGCTGTTCCCGGTGGACGTGAACCGCGCCCCCTTCGAGATGCTGCTGCGGGTGCCGGGCATCGGCCCCAAGAGCGCCCGCCGCATCCGGGACGCCCGGCGGCTGTCGGCCCTCGGCCTCGACGAGCTGAAGCGGATGGGCGTCGTGCTCAAGCGGGCGCAGTATTTCATCACCTGCCGGGGCTTTTCCGGGGCGCATCCGGGCCGGGGCAGTGCCGGACGGGAGCGCATCACCCGGGCGCTCATCGACCCCAACGTCTTCAGCGCCGGGGCCGAGCAGCTGAGTATGTTCGCACCGCCCGCCGTTGACCGGCTGGTGGAGCAGGGCGTGCCTCCCCGGGCGGCCCAGCGGATGGTGCGGGAGGAGGCGGTGCAATGTCTGGCGAGAGCACTGTGATGCCGCCCCGGAAGCTCCACGACGCCGATGTGGTCTACCTCTACGATGGCAGCTTTGAGGGCTTCCTGTGCTGTGTATTCGAGAGTTTCGCCCAGCATGAGATCCCCTTCGCCGTCTGGACGCCCCAGCGGGAGACGGCCACCCTCTACCCCGTCCGGGACATCGGGACGGACTCTGCCAGAGCGCAGCGGGTCTTTTCGGCCCTTGGCCGGAAGCTGGGCCGGGAGACGGAATATCTCGTCAACCGGGATTTCCTCTCCGGGCAGGAAGATAAGGAATTGCTGCTCATCCGCTTCCTGCATCTGGCCTTCGCCCTCGGCCCCGGCACGGTCAAGCGGATGGGCCACCCGGATGTGGCCCCGCTCTACGAGATGAAAAAGAGTCTCGACTGGGAGGTGGACAAGTTTCAGGGCTTCGTCCGCTTCGAGGAGCACGACGGGATGCTGGGTGCGGTCATCCACCCCAAAAACTATATCCTGCCTCTGCTGCGGGGGCATTTCTGCTCCCGCTTTCCGGAAGAGAGCTTCATGATATACGACGCGGTCCATCAGGCGGTATTGCTTTATCAGGAGCACAAGGCCCAGCTTCTGGAGCTGGCCGCGCCGCTGGAGCTGCCCCCGCCAGCGCCCGGGAACAGGAGTTTCAGGCCCTCTGGAAGCAGTTCTACGACACCCTGGAGATCAAGGCCCGCCACAACGAAAAGGGCCGGATGACCCACTGTCCCAAGCGTTTCTGGCAGGATATGGTAGAAATGCGGTGATTCTTTACAAAAAGGTTGCATCTGCGCCGTTGCGCTCTGCAAAAGGTATGGTATACTAAAGGGGAGCTTCGGCAGAGCATCTGCCGCACCCACCCCGAAACGGGCTATGATAAAAGGAGCATTGTTAAAACTATGGTTCGCATTACTATGGAAGACGGCGGCATCATCGACATCGAGCTGAACGAGGAAGCCGCCCCCATCACCTGTGAGAATTTCAAGAAGCTGGTCAATCAGGGCTTCTACAACGGCCTGACCTTTCACCGCGTCATCCCCAACTTCATGATCCAGGGCGGCTGCCCGCTGGGCAACGGCACCGGCGGCCCCGGCTGGAACATCAAGGGCGAGTTTGCCGCCAACGGCGTCAACAACCCCATCAAGCACGTCCGCGGCGTCATCAGCATGGCCCGCAGTATGAACCCCAACAGTGCCGGCAGCCAGTTCTTCATCATGCATAAGGACGCACCCCATCTGGACGGCCAGTACGCCGCTTTCGGCAAGGTCGTCGCCGGCATGGACGTCGTGGACAAGATCGCATCCGTCCCCACCGACTGGAACGACAAGCCCAAGACCCCCGTCAAGATGAAGACCGTCGAGCTCATCGAGGGCTGATCTTCTGCACCTGTGGGGCTGTTGCAAAATAAAAATGCGATAGCAATTCGCACAAAGAAATAGCACAAAATCAGAAACCCGGAACCCTTTTTGAGCCATTCTGGCCCCGAAAAGGTTCCGGGTTTTGTGCATTATTTTTTCATGAAGCTGTTTTGCAACAGCCTCTTTATTTTTATTGATGCATTTTTACCAGCCGCTCGTTCAGCGCCCGCAGGCCGTCTCGCACCTCGGCGGGCGAGACGACTTCTATCTTGCCGCCGAAGCCGCAGACCCAGCCGTAGAACTGGTCGCTGACACAGACGGGGATGTCAAAATGGAAGTACTCCTTCCCTTCCGGCACGAAGATGGGCGAAGCGCCGAAGCGCTCCCGCATAGCTGATTCAAGGTCGGAAGTACACCGCAGGGTGACTCTATGCTCCGGCCCGCCGAACATCTGGAAGTGCTTTTTCAGGTAGGCGGGCAGGTCGAGATCCGCGAACTGCTCTTTGCCGCGGCGGGGCTCGTCCAGCACCGTGACGCCGGCCATTTTATCCACCCGGTAATGGCGGATGCCCACCGGCTCCTTCTCGTCCTGATAGGCGATGAGGTAGTAGCAGCCGTTCTCCCACGCCATCTGCCAGGGGCTGATGGTGTAAGGCGCGGGGCGTCCCGCCTTTTTGTAGCGGAAGCGCACCATCCTGCCGGTGTTGATGGCCGTAAAGAGGGCGTCCACGCTGTAGGGCAGGTCTTTGTTGGCGCTCTTGGGGCGGCCATCGACATAGACCTGACGCTGGAGCTGACTGCCCTCATACTGGGAGGCCAGCCCTTCCAGCTTATGGATGAGCTTATCACTGGACGCTTTCGAGATGACCCGGCTGGACTGGACAGCGTCCACCAGAAGCTTCAGCTCCGCCAGCTCGAAAGGCCGCGTCGCCATCCAATAGCCGCCGCTGCGGCCCCGGCGCAGCCGGATGTCATAGCCCAGCGCGTTCAGCGCGTCGATGTCGCTGTAGACGCTCTTTCGCTCGCAGAGGATACCCTGCCGGGCCAGCAGCTCCACCAGCTGAGGCACATTCAGCAGATGCTCCTCGTCGGTCTGCTGCTCAAAGATATGCAGCAGCGCCAACAGTTTGGATTTTTGTCCCTCCTGCTTGGGCATGGGCGGCCTCCTTTACGGTCACGAGTCCTTTTTGTCGAATGCGGTGCGGCGCTGGGTGGACAGACGGAACATCTCTTCCAGCTTGTCCCGGTCATCGGCCACGAGGGCGTCCCGCAGCTGGTCCAGAGCGGAATCGAACTGGTCGATCTCGGCGATGAGGTTCTCCTTGTTCCAGAGGAACAGCTCCGCCCACATCTTCTCGTTGATGCGGGCGATGCGGGTCAGATCGCGGAAGGAGTCGCCCGTGTACTCGCAGAGAGAAGAGTTGTCGTTGGCACACATGAGGCTGACGGCGATGGCGTGGCAGAGCTGGCTGACGTAGCCGATCATCTTGTCGTGCTCCTGCACCGTCAGGGTGCAGATGTGGCGGAAGCCCAGCACCTCGGCCAGCTCTTTTGCCCACTGGACGGCCTCGGGGGTGTTCTTCTCGGTGGGGGTGATGATGAAGTTGGCCGGGGCAAAGCTGACCTCGGCGGCGTGCTCGACGCTGGAGGTCTCACGGCCTGCCATCGGGTGGCTGGCGATGAACTCCACCCCCTCCGGACACATGGCCTGCACCGGCTCCACAAGGCCGGTCTTGACGCCGGAGACATCGGTAAAGATGCAGCCGGACTTGATGAGATGGCCGTAGGTCTTGAACCAGTCGATGAGGGCCGTGGGGTAGAGGCCGAAGATGATGTGGTCGGCCTGTGAGACGAGGTCCTCGAAATCGTGGGTCTTGCCGCTGGCGATATAGCCGTGGTCGAGAGCGTACTGTAAGTGGCCCTCGCTGCGGTTGATGCCGTCCACATGGAATCCGGCTTTGGAAAGCTCGAGGGCGTATTTGCCGCCCAGCAGTCCGAGGCCCACGATGAGATAACGCTTTGTTTTATCCAGCATATTCTACCTCCGCGCCTAACGGCTTGATGGCTTCAAAGAAATGGGGCCAGCTCTTCTGCACGGCCTCGGCGTCGTCGATGGAAAGTTCCAGCCCGGCGGCCAGCGCCAGCACCGCAAGGCTCATCACCACACGGTGGTCGTTGTGGCCGTGGAGCGGCGCGGCGGGGGCTGGAGCCTGGTCTGCACAGCCGTGGATGGTGATGGTGCCGCCCTCGCTCTCGAGGACTCCGCCGCAGGCGCGAAGCTCGGCTTCCATGGCCGCAATGCGGTCGCTCTCCTTGATACGGAGACGTTCCGCGTTGCGGATGGTGGTGATCCCCTCGCAAAGCAGGCCCAGGACCATCAGCACGGGGCCGAGGTCGGGGCAGTCGGCAAGGTCAATGTCCACACCGTGGAGAGGTGCTTTCTCGAACACGATGCCTGCGTCGGTGGTGCGGAAGCTTGCGCCACAGCGGCGCAGAATGTCGAGGATCGCGGCATCGCCCTGCAGGGTGTCGGCGGATAATCCCTTGAGGGTCACGCCGCCCTGCACCGCTCCCAGCACCGCCGGGAATGCCGCCTGGCTGTAATCGCCCTCCACCGTGTAATCGCAGGGCCGGTATTTCTGCCCGCCCGGGATGAGGAGGGTGGTTTCGTCCTGCCAGCGGCTCTCGACGCCGAAACGGCGCTGGGCCGCCCGGGTCATCTCGATATAACTGCGGCTCTCTACCGGCGGGATGAGGTGGAGGGTGCTGTCGCCCGCCAGCAGCGGCAGGGCAAACAGCAGCCCGCTGATGAACTGGCTGGACACGTTGCCCGCCAGCTCGTATTCGCCGCTTTTCAGAGTTCCTTCGACGGCAAGGCCCGCCGGGGACTGTTCAAAGCGGAGAGCCTGCTTCTGATACAACTTCTCGTATACTGTCTGAGGGCGTTCCATCAGCCGTCCGCGGCCAACAAAGGTCACTTTCTGCCCGGTGAGGCTGGCAATGGGGATGAGAAAGCGCAGGGTGCTTCCACTCTCACAGCAGTCCACCGGAGCGCTGACGGGCAGAAAGCCCCCCAGACCCTCCACGACGGCACGATCCGCACCGGTGCGCACTTTGGCGCAGAGCTGCCCGACGGCGGAGAGGGTGGCAGAAATATCCTTGCTGAATTCAAGGTTTTCGATGTGGGAAGTCCCCTCGGCCAGCGCCGAGCAGAGCACCGCGCGGTGCGCCATGCTCTTGCTGGGCGGCGCGGTGATGGTGCCGCCGATGCCGCCGGGGGCTTGTTTTATCGTTACTAACATAATCATCCTTTAGGCGGCTTGCCCTCTCAGTCATTGCTCACGCAATGCCACTGCCCGGGTTGCGGCACCCAGCATCCGCTTCGTGCTTAAAAAGCACTTGCGTCTTGCTGGCCACTGCCCCAACAATGATTCCCTGTTTCCGCCACTGGCGGCGGTCATCATTGTTGCTCCCAAAGGGAGAGCCTCTCGCCTAGCCGCCACGTTGTAGCCTCTCCCTCTGGGAGAGGTGGATTTGCGAAGCAAAGACGGAGAGGGCTAGCCCTCTTCCCTTACATATCCCGGCCGATGGCCCATGCGACCTGGCGGCACTTTGCCATAGCCTGCGCAAAGGCGTCGGGGGTCAGGCACTGCGCGCCGTCGCTCCATGCGTGGCGGGGGTCGTAGTGGACTTCCACCTCAAGGCCGTCGGCACCGGCGGCGACAGCGGCGATCATCATGGGCTCCACGAGGTTTGCCTTGCCGGTGGCGTGGCTGGGGTCCACGATGACGGGCAGATGGGTCTTCTCGTGGATGATAGGCACAGCGGAGAGGTCGAGGGTGTTGCGGGTGTACTTCTCGAAGGTGCGGATGCCGCGCTCACAGAGGATGACCTGCTCGTTGCCGCCGGCCATGATGTACTCGGCGCTCATGATCCACTCTTCGATGGTGTTGCAGAGGCCGCGCTTGAGCAGAACAGGCTTGTGCATCTTGCCCACGGCCTTGAGCAGCTGGAAGTTCTGCATATTGCGGGCGCCGATCTGCACCACGTCCACATATTCCTCGAACTCGGGGATGCGCTCCTCGCTCATCAGCTCGGAGACGATGGGCATACCGGTGGCCTCGCGGGCCTTCACCATGTCGAGGATGCCCTCAGTCTCGAGGCCCTGGAAGGAGTAGGGCGAGGTGCGGGGCTTGTAAGCGCCGCCGCGGAAGAGGGTCGCGCCGCCGGCCTTGACGCCCTGTGCGATGCGGAGGGCCTGCTCTTCGCTCTCGATGCTGCAGGGGCCGGCCATGACAGCGATCTTCTCCTTGCCGCCGATCTTCACGCCGCCGCAGTCGATGACGGAATCTGCCGGGTGGAAGAGGCGGTTGGCACGCTTATAGGGGGCGGAAACACGGGTCACGTTGTCGATCCAGGGGTTGGCGAGGACGTCGCGCTCGTCGATCTTGGTGGTATCGCCCACGAGGCCGAAGACATTGTAGTCCTTGCCGGTGATGAGGGTGACGTCGAGGCCCTGCTTTTCGAAGCGGTCAACGATCTTCTCGAGTTCTTCCTTCGGGGTCCCCTTTTTGGTGGAGATGATCATAAAATTCTTCCTTTCTATCCTTCTTTTCCACGCCCTCTTTGCTCCGCTTTCCAGCAGAAGAGAGTTGATTTTCACATCACTAAATGGGTGTGCGCACTGCCGTCCAGCCGCAGCAGCTGGGCCAGATAGGCGGCAGCGTGGAGATAGCCGCTGATGCCCTCGCCGATGAAGTGGCCCTGACAGCCGAACGAGACGATGTCCGTCTTGCGGAAGGGCTCGTGCTCGTCGGGCTCGCTGAGCAGCACTTCCACGGCAGGCACGCCGCAGAGGCGCAGCGCGTCGAGGATGGCGACGCTGTAGTGGGCGTAGCCGCCCGGGTTCAGGATGATGCCGTCGGCCCGGCCTGCGGCAGACTGGATCTCGTCGATGAGGTCGCCCTCGTGGTTGGACTGGAAAAATTCCACTTCCATGCCCATCTTGGTGCAGCACAGCTCGAGGTAATCCAGCAGGCCGTTGTAATCCAGCTGACCGGTCACGCCCGGCTCGGTGAAGTGCATCATGTTGAGGTTGGGGCCGTTAATGACTAAAAATTTCATCCAGTGCCTCCATTGCGGCGGTCACGGCGTCCTCCACCGTGCCGCTGTTCGGGATAACGGCGTCTGCCGCCGCGAGATACAGGGGGCGGCGCTCCGCCTCCATCTTTTTCAGCGCCTCGGTGCTGGACGAGAGCGGACGTCCGCCGCCCACCGTCAGCGCATCCAGGGGCCGGTCGAGGAAGAGCAGGACGCCGTTCTGATGCAGCGCCCGCAGATTCCCGCCCCGCTTGATGATGCCGCCGCCGCAGGAGAGCAGCTGTCGGCCCTCTTTGGCAAAGCGGGCGGTCTGGGCGGATTCCTTCGCGCGGAAGCCGTCCTCGCCCTCGGCGGCGAAGATGTCGGGGATGCTGCGGCCATCGGCCTTGACGATCTCCTCGTCGAGGTCGATGAACTTTTTGCCCAGCTTTTCGGCCAATGCACGGCCCACGGTGGATTTTCCGCTGGAGGGCATTCCGATGAGGGCCACGTTGAGCATATCGCGGCGGAGTGCGGCAGTGATGCGGCCGATCTCCCCTGCTGCGTCGTCGAACTTCCGGCTGAGGAAGGATTCGGCGGCATACACGGCCTGCGCCACCAGCATCTCGAGGCCGCCCACCGCCACCGGGACCCCGGCCTCTTCGGCCCGGAGGATGAGCTCCGTCTTATCGGGATTGTACACCACGTCCAGCACAGCTTCCAGCCCGGGCATTTTTGCCACGTCCAGACTGCACACGCCCACGTTGGGGTACATTCCGGCGGGGGTGGTGTTGATGACGATCTGTGCGCCGCTGGACACAGCCTCTTCATAGGAGAGCTGGCCTTTGGCGGCGTCAGGCGTCCGGCTGACGGTGAGCACTCTGGCCGCACCCTTGTCGCGGGCAACGGCGCTGGTGGTGTTGTGGGTGCCGCCGGTGCCGAGGATGAGGACGGTTTTGCCCGCAAAATCGACGCCGTGGGCGTCGCACAGGTGGGCAAAGCCGAGATAATCGGTGTTGTAGCCGTAGAGCAGGCCGTTCTTGTTGACCACGGTGTTCACCGCGCCGATGGCCTTGGCACGGGGGTCGATGTAGGTGCAGTATTCCGATCACCAGCCGCTTATAGGGGATGGTGACATTGATGGCCTTGAACTGCCGCCTGATGAGGAAAGCCCGGGCTTCCTCTTCGGTGGGAAGCGGGCAGAGGTCGTAGCGATAGCCGCAGAGCATCTCATGGATGATCTTCGAGTAGGAATGGCCCAGCTTCGAGCCGATGAGTCCGTATTCCATCACAGTCCCTCCCTGCGGTAGCTGGTGGGCCGCTCCATCCATGCGGTGCCGCAGCGGGCGGTCATCAAATCGCCCACAGCCAGCGCGGCGGCGCAGGTCTGGACGATGGCAGCCCGCGGCACGATGCAGGGGTCATGACGGCCCTGAATGGAGAGGGGCGCGTCCTGCTTTGCAATGTAATCCACCGTCTCCTGCTCTTTGTAGATGCTGGGCGTCGGCTTGACAGCGGTGCGGAAGACGACAGGCATTCCGTTGGTGATGCCGCCGTTGATGCCCGCATTGTGGTTGGTGGCCGTGACCACCGAATCGCCCTTCATGCGGAAGGCATCGTTGGCCTCAGAGCCTTTCAGGTCGGCGAAGCCGAAGCCGGTGCCGAACTCAATGCCCTTCACGGCAGGCACCGAAAACGCCATGTGGGAAATAAGGCTCTCCACGCTGTCAAAATACGGCTCGCCCACACCGGCGGGCAGGCCGAGAATGGCTGTTTCAAGGATGCCGCCCACGCTGTCGCCCTCCGAACCGGCGGCACGGATGGCCGTTTTCATCGGCTCTTCGACGGAAGCATCCAGCAGGGCGAAGCCCTCGTCCCTGCTTTCCAGCACGCTCACCTGAGCGGCCAGTGCGGCGGCATCGTCCAGCGCAAAGGGTGTATCGGAAATGCCGGCACAGCGGGCGATGTGGGTGGTGATGTCGATGCCGGCGCGGTTCAGCGCACCCAGCACGATGGCACCGCCTGCCACCAGCGCGGCAGTGATGCGGCCCGAAAAGTGTCCACCGCCCCGGGCGTCCTGAAAGCCGTGGTATTTGGCGTAGGCGGTATAGTCCGCGTGGCCGGGGCGGAGAAGGTCGGCCGTCTTGGCGTAGTCGCCGCTGCGGGTGTTCTGGTTCTCGATCATCAGGGCGATGGCCGTGCCGGTGGTATGACCGTTCATGACGCCGGAGAGCAGCTGAACTTTATCGGCCTCCACGCGGGGCGTCGAAAGCCCGTCGCCCCGGGCGCGGCGCTTATCCATGCAGGCGGCAATGAATTCCTCATCCACCGGCACACCGGCGGCCATGCCGTCCAGCACACCGCCGATGGCCCTGCCGTGGCTCTCGCCGAAGATGGTCAGCGCCAATGCGCTGCCAAAGGTGTTTTTCATGGCTTTAGTCCTCCATGCCCAGCAGGGGGCGCAGACCCTCCACCGGGATGGTCTCCGCGCGCCAGCAGCCCAGGCCCGGCACCTTGATGACGGTGATCTGGCCGCCCTGTGCCTTTTTGTCGTGGAGCATCTCGGCGTAGACCTTGTCCTTGTTGCAGGCGGTACGCAGGGGCAGGCCCAGACGGCGGTAGACCGCACGGACGCGCTTCTGCAGTGCCTTGGACTCGATCATCGGCAGCATCCCCAGAGCCACGCACTCGCCGTGGTAGAGGCCCACGGTGCGGCGTCCCTTGACGCCCTTGACGGCCTCGATGCCGTGGCCGATGGTGTGGCCGAAATTGAGGGCCTTGCGCATCCCATGCTCCGTCTCGTCCTGCTCGACGATGCTCTTTTTGAAACGGAGACTGCGGTAGATGATCTCGCCGATCTGCCCGTCGATGTCGCCCTTTTCAAAGATGGCGAACAGCTCCGGGTCGGCCAGCAGACTGGCCTTCACCGACTCGGCCAGACCGTTGATGTACTGGCGCGGGGCAGGGTGGCGAGGGTGCTGGGGTCTACGATGACCAGCTTGGGCTGCCAGAAGGAGCCGACGATGTTCTTCGTCTCGCCCAAATCAATCGCCGTCTTGCCGCCGATGGAGGAATCGATCATCGAGAGGGTGGTGGTGGGGCAGTTGATGAAGTCGATGCCGCGCATATAGATGGAAGCGGCAAAACCCGCCAGATCGCCCACGACGCCGCCGCCCACGGCGATGACGAGGTCGCCGCGGCCCATGTTGAACTCCAGCATCTGGCGCAGGACGCTTTCGAGGATCTTCATGCTCTTGCTGGCCTCGCCCTGCGGGACAGTAATAATTTTTGCGTCGCGGCACTGGTCGGCCACACGCTGTGCGTACTCGGCGGGAACGCCTGTGTCCGTCACCACCGCCACCCGGCGGTCGAGGCGGGCAAACTGGTACAGGTTTTCCAGTGCGCCGTTTTTCAGGATGATGTCATAGCTGCGCTCGCCCAGATTCATGGTGAGCTTGGTGCCGATAAATCCACTCATTTTGTATACACTCCTAACAGCCGCACCGTGCGGCAGGTATGGTCCAGCTCACGCAGCAGCGCGGCGGTCTTGTCGGCGGAGGGGTCGCCCACCAGCTCGACGTAAAAATAATAATCAAAGGGGACATGGGGCAGCGGACGGCTCTTGATGGACTCCATGTCGTAGCCGAAGCGGCCGATGACCTGGATGACCTCAGCCAGCTTGCCGGGTTTGTTGTCCAGTGTGAACAGCAGCGAGAAGCGGTTGCCCACGGTGGGCTTTTCGCGGCTGAGGACGATGAAGCGGGTGGTGTTGTCGCCGTCGGTGTTGATGCTGGGGACGAGGACTTCCAGCCCGTAGAGGGCGGCTGTCTCGGCGCTGGCGATGGCGGCTTTGGACGGGTCGCCCGACTCGGCCACGAACTTTGCGGCCATGGCCGTGTTGGGCATGGCCGTGGCGGGCAGACGGAACTGCTTTAAGAACGTCTCACTCTGGGCGATGGCCTGCTGATGGCTGTAGACGTGCCTGAGCCGGGCCAGCTGGGTGCCGGGCAGGACGAGCAGGTTCTGGGAGATGGGCAGGTCGTAGACGTCCACCACCCACAGCTCAGGGTGGTTGTAGCACAAGTCGAGGACAGCGGAGACATCGCCTGCGTGGCTGTTTTCAAACGGCACAACGCCGTGGGCGGTGTCGCCCCGGCTGACGGCATCGAACACCTCGTCCCACGTCGGGCAGCTGACGGCCTCCGCGTGGGGGAAGAGCGCCCGCAGCGCGATGTGGGCGAAAGCGCCTTCCACGCCCTGATAGGCGGCGCGGTTCCGGCCCAGCACCTCGGCTTCGTACTGCTTGGCGACATCCATCATGTTCTGGACATGGTCTTTATACGTAAGGCCGGAGGGCGGCGTTCCGGATGCGGGCCGCAGCCTTTTCCAGCACCACCGCCTCCCGCGCGGCGTCAAAAATCGGCAGGCCGTGGGCCTGTTTGTATTGGGCGACGCTGAGCACAGCGGCCATCCGCCGCTCAAACAGGGCGGCCAGCTGCGCGTCCACCGCGTCGATCTCGGCGCGGGCTTGTTCCAGTGTGTCCATCCTTCCACATCCTTTGGGTAAAATTTCAGTTCTTACAGCGATGATACCTAGTAAGTATACCATAACCCGGATGAGGAAACACAAGCCCGGCTCTCTTTGAGGTGGATAATATTTCAAATCCGGGGCCGTCAACGCGAAGAGATTGCAACCAAGAACGCCT
>ENA-OQMN01000183-OQMN01000183.1-human-gut-metagenome-genome-assembly--contig:-NODE-183-length-16727-cov-3.480723_pt1 | contig 16727 bp, 15 predicted proteins | sample MGYA00242765_ERZ504861 | MGnify/ENA primary metagenome ERZ504861 (study PRJEB26092, sample SAMD00036417) | human gut metagenome | host: Homo sapiens | study: EMG produced TPA metagenomics assembly of... | reverse complement strand
AGGGCAAAAAGCTCGCTCGGCCGTCTGGGCCTGATGATCCATTCCACCGCCGGCTACATCGACCCGGGCTGGACCGGGCAGGTGACGCTCGAGCTGTCGAACGTGGCGACCCTGCCCATCCTGCTGCGCCCCGGCATGCGGATCGGCCAGATCTCCTTCGAGCGCATGTCCTCGCCGGTGGACGTGCCCTACGGCTCGCCCGAGCTGGGGAGCCACTACCAGGGGCAGCGCGGGGCCACCGCCGGCCGCCCGCTCGCCGACCGCGTGCGCGCGGCGCAGTAGCGCCCGCCCGCCACCATACCGAGAAAGAGGGCATCTGTGCTCAACGATCTGTACCATAGCCTCGATCCGGTCGCGTTCTCGGCCGGCCCCATCACCATCTACTGGTACGGCCTGGCCTACATAGCTGGCTCGATCATCGCGGGCGTGATGCTGTACCGTACGCAGCGCCGCTGGAAGATGGGGCTTTCGGTCGACGACGTGATGAGCGTCGTCATCGGCGTGGTGTTCGGCCTGTTGATCGGTGCGCGCCTGTTCTACGTGGTGTTCTACGGCGACGGCTACTACTTCGCGCATCCGCTGGAGATCCTCGCGGTGAACCAGGGCGGCATGAGTTTCCACGGCGGCCTGGTGGGCGGTATCGTGGGCGGCGTGCTGGCATGCCGGGCGCTGCGGCTGTCGGCCTGGACCGTGGCCGACATGGCCGTGGTGGGCGCCCCGCTCGCCTTGTGCCTGGGCCGCTGCGCGAACTTCGTGAACGGCGAGCTGTGGGGCAAACCCACCGACCTGCCCTGGGGCGTGGTGTTCGGCGGTGCGGCGGGCACCATGCCGCGTCATCCCTCCCAGCTCTACGAGGCGCTGCTCGAGGGCATCGTGCTGTTTGCCATCCTGTATGCGATGAGCCGGAAGAAGAAGCTGCCGCCGCAGGGGGCGTTTCTCGGCGTGTTCGTGATGGGCTACGGCATCGTGCGCTTCCTGGTTGAGTTCGTGCGCGTGCCCGATGCGCAGCTGGGTTACCTGTTCGGCTTCATCACCATGGGGCAGCTGCTCAGCCTGCCGCTCATCGTGGGCGGGGCTGCACTGCTGGTCTATGCGTACCGCGCGCGCCGTCCACAGCGGGCGCGCCTGGATTAAGGACGCGTTTCGCGGCGTAGCGTGGCCGCGTGCATCGGGACGCGCTGCGCGGCGCCGTTCGGTGGCGCCGCATCGTCTCTTTCTGTGCGGATGCGCGCGCCCGTCTGGAAAAGCGGGGCGTCTGCAAGTAGCATGGCAGGGTACGAAACCCGATCACTGAAATGGGGCCTTGGATGAAGTACTTTGGGACGGACGGCTTTCGCGGCTTGGCGAACGTGGGGCTGACGGTCGATCACGCGTTCAAGATCGGCCGGTTCATCGGTTGGTACTACGGGCTGCGGCTCGACCGCAAGACCAAGGTGGTCATCGGCAAGGACACGCGCCGTTCGAGCTACATGTTCGAGAACGCCCTGATGGCCGGCTTGGTGGCAAGCGGTGCGGACGCCTATGCGCTGCGCGTGACCACCACGCCCTCGGTGAGCTATGTGGTCCGCCACGGGGATTTCGACTGCGGCATCATGATCACGGCCAGCCACAACCCCTTCCACGATAACGGCATCAAGCTGATCGACTCGGGCGGATACAAGATGAGCCCCGAGATTCTCGAGCAGGTCGAGTCCTATATCGATGGTGAGCTCGAGGTGCCGCTGGCCTGCGGCGAGCAGATCGGCCGCGCGGTGGATTACGTCGAGGGCCGCGTCCGCTACACCGAGGCGCTCGTCGAGTCGGCCCCGTTTTCGCTCGAGGGCTGCCGCGTGGGCCTGGATTGCGCCAACGGCGCGGCGACGCCGATCGCGCCCGAGGTGTTCCGCCAGCTCGGTGCCGAGGTGCACGTGATCGGCGATGGGCCCAACGGCTTCAACATCAACATGGCTTGTGGCTCCACCCACATCGAGCGCCTGCAGGCGTTCGTGCGCGAGGAGGGGCTCGACGTGGGCTTCGCCTACGACGGCGACGCCGACCGCTGCATCGCGGTGGACGAGTACGGCAACGTGTGCGACGGCGACGCCATCATGTACGTGTGCGGTGCGCACCTCGCCGCCAAGGGCGAGCTGCCCGACAACACCGTGGTCACCACCGTCATGAGCAACATCGGCCTGTACAAGGCGCTCGAGCGCCTGGGGCTGTCCTACGAGACCACCGACGTGGGCGACAAGTACGTGAGCGCCTGCATGACCGAGCATGGCTACGGCCTGGGCGGCGAGCAGAGCGGGCACGTGATCTTCTCGGCGTACAGCGCGGCGGGCGACGGCATCAACACGAGCCTGCGCATGATGCAGGTGATGGTGGAGACCGGCAAGCCGCTTTCCGAGCTCACCGAGCCGCTGACGATCTATCCGCAGCTGCTGAAGAACATCCAGGTGGCCGATAAGCACGCGGTGATGGAGAGCCCGGTGGTCAAGGAGGCCACCGCGGCGGTGTCCACCGCGCTCGAGGGCGACGGTCGTGCGCTCGTGCGTGCCTCGGGCACCGAGCCGCTCGTGCGCGTGATGGTCGAGGCCCCCACCATGGAGCTGTGCGAGCGCTACGTGAACGAGGTCATCGCGGCCATCGAATCCCTGTAGGAACGCGCATCCATCATGGCTGATCAGGCGGGCGGGCGCCCGGGCGGACAGGCGGGCGGCCAGAGGGCGCGTCGGTATCGCGCGGCAGACGCGGCGGATGCAGCGGGCTGGGAGCGCTGGTTGCGCTCCTACACGGCCGGGCAGACGCTTGCCGCCTTCGCGCTGGCGCTCGTGGCCACCGCCGCGATCTCCATGGACCCCACGCAGGCCAGCTACGGGGCCATCCGCGAGCTCGATCCGTCCGCCACCGGCGCCCTGTATATCTGCTACGAGGTCCTGCTGTCCTTTGCGGGCCACACCGATGCGGTGCTGCTGCTCGCGCTCGCCTGCCTGCTGGTGCTGCCTGTGCGCTATGTGCTGTTCGGGCGCGGCGAGCGCCTGCGCCCGTCGGTTGCGCTGCCGGCGGTGGCCTTTGCCGCCTGCATGGTGTTCGGGAAAAGCTACGACATGACCGACAGCGCGCGGCTCGTGCTCGGCGGCATCAGCCAGGCGATCGAATCTGCGATCGCAGGCGCGGGCTGGACGGTGCTGGGCGTCACGGGCCTGACGCTGCTGTTCAGGCATTCGACTGGTTCGCCAGCATCGGCTTCCGTTTACCGAGGGCCGCTACGGGCGCGTGTGGCGCCTGGCCGACGTGCTGCTCAACCGGCACCCCTTCGCTGTTCCGCTGCTGGTTGTCCTGGTGGCCGTGGTTGCCGACGTTTATCGCCAGCATGCCCGGCCTGTTCATGGGGGACACCGGCGCGCAGATCCGCCAGTGGTTCAACCTGCCGAACGGCACGAGCGACTACCTCAATCTCATCAACCCGCAGGTGCTGCTCAACGGGCACCATCCGGTGGCCCATACGGCGCTGCTGGGCACCTGCGTCGAACTGGGTATGCGCCTGTTCGGCAGCGAGAACGCCGGTCTGCTCATCTACACGACCCTCCAGTTCGCCGTGACGGCCGTCACGGTTGCCTATCTGGTGGCGAGCCTGCGTCGCTTCGGCGTGGGGCTCGTTCCGCGCGCGGTGCTGCTGCTGTTCTTCGTCGGGATGCCGCTGTTTTCCAACTACGCGGTCCTTATCACCAAAGACGTGCTGTTCGGCGATGCGTTCGCCGCGCTGGTGGTGCAGACGGCGGTGCTGCTCGCCGCCCTGCGCCCGGCATCGGCCCCGCAGCTGTCCATCGAGGCCTCGGGCGCTACGGGCGTGCGCCTGGCCGGCGTGGCGGGCGCGGTGCGCATGCGCCGCCGCGACTGGGCGGTGCTCGCGGCGGGATGTGCGGGCTGCGCGTTTTTGCGCAACGGCGGCATCGTGTTTCCGCTGGCCGCCGGCGTGCTTGTGGCTGGCTTCGGCATCGCTGCTATGAGGCGGGCGGCTCGCGGGGACTCTCGTAAGGCCGGGCGCACATTGCGGGTGTGGATGGGAGCTGTGGCGGTGGTTGCGGTGACGGTGGCGGCCAACATGGCGTTCACGCGCGTGGTCATGCCGGCGCTCGACATCACGCCGGGCAGCCGCCGCGAGGTGCTCTCGATTCCGTTTCAGCAGACGGCTCGTTACGTCCTCAAGCACGACGGTGCCGCCGCCGGCATCACGGACGGTACCGGGGCGTCGGACGGCACGGTCACCGACGAGCAGCGCGCCGCGATCGATGCCGTGCTGGGGTACGGCACGCTCGCCAGCCGGTACGACCCGGATAAATCCGATGCGGTCAAAAACGGCTACAACGAGGATGCCACGCCCGAGCAGCTCGCCGCCTACCTGCGGGTGTGGGCGCAGATGCTCGTCCAGGACCCCGGCAGCTATCTCTCGGCGGTGGCGAACAACTACTATGGGTATTTCTACCCCAGCAGCCGGGACGTGTTCACCTACGACGTGGTGACGAGCGCCGAGACCATGGCGCGCCCGAGCAACCGCGCGTACTTCGACTTCCATCCCGTCGATAGCGGCCTGGTGCGCGCCTGCGGGCATGCGGTCACGCTCTACCGCGTGGCCATCCAGCGCATCCCGCTGCTCTCGCTGCTGCTGAGCTCGTCGACCTACGTGTGGCTGCTGCTGGCGGCCTGCGTGTACCTGCTGCGCGAGCGGCAGTGGCGGGGCCTGGCGCTCATGGTGCCGCTGCTGGGCGTGCTGGCGGTGTGCCTCATCGGCCCGTGCAACGGCTCCACCTACATGCGCTACCTCTACCCGGCGATTCTGGCGCTGCCCTTCGCGGTGCCGGTGGCGCTGGTGTGGCCGCGAGCGCTCTGGCGCGATGAGGGGCGGCAGGGCAGGTAGGTGTCCAAGCGGGGCTGCCGCGCCGGCGCCGCGCGGTGTTGCCGACGCCCGAAGGGGGGATGCCGGCGTGGGGCGTTGCCGGTGCCCGAGGGATGGCCCCGCCGCGGCCTTGGCCGCCTCGATACCGGGCGCAGAGTCGCAGGTGCGGTGTGCATCGCGTGCGCGTGCGAAGTGGTACTTTCGCGGCGGCGGTGATGGGTATATCATGCACTATCGTATGTATGTACGTGCTCGCGGCCAATACAGGGTCGGCGGGCTGGGATAACCGAAGGAGATTCGTATGTCCGGACACTCTAAGTGGGCCACAACCAAGCATCGCAAGGGTGCGCAGGACGCCAAGCGTTCCGCCCTGTTCTCCAAGCTGAGCCGCAACATCACGGTTGCCGCTCGCCTCGGCAACGATCCCAACCCGGAGAACAACGCCAGCCTTGCTGCCGCCGTGGCCAAGGCCAAGGCCCAGTCCATGCCTAAGGACAAGATCAAGGCCGCCATCGACAAGGCCTTCGGCGCCGGTGCCGACGCCGCCGTCTACGAGAATATCGTCTACGAGGGCTACGGCCCGGCGGGCGTGGCCGTCTACGTCGAGTGCCTGACCGATAACCGCAACCGCACCGCGGCCGACGTGCGCTCCGCGTTCAGCCATGCGGGTGGCAACCTGGGCACCTCCGGCTCGGTGGCGTTCCAGTTCGAGCGCCGCGGCCAGGTCGTCCTCGCCAAGGAGATCCTCGATCCGAACGCCAAGAAGGAGACCATGATCTCCAACGGCGCTGCCGGAGATGAGGAGGAGTTCATGATGGCGGTCGACGAGGCCGGCGGCAACGATTACGAGGATGCCGGCGAGGAGTGGATCGTGTGGACCGCCCCGGGTGACCTCATGGCCGTTTCCAAGGGTCTGGAGGCCCAGGGCATCGAGGTCAAGGGCGCCGAGCTGACGATGGTTCCCACCACGCCGACGGCGGTGGCCGCGGCCGACGCCAAGAAGGTCCAGCGTCTGATCGACCGCCTGGAGGAGCTCGATGACGTCCAGGACGTGTACTCCACGATGGATATGACCGACGAGGTCCTCGCTGCCCTCGAGGAGGAGTAGGCCGCCTCGGTTGAGTGCGACCGATTCGTATCGGTTGATGCAGGTCGAGCCGGGTCCGTGCCATGCGGGCCCGGCTCGTGTTGTATGCATTCAACGTGCGCGTGCATGCGTGCCGGTGGGGAGATTGCGCATGGTATCGTGAGGTGTGCGACAACGGTTGCCGCACGTGCCCCAGTGGGTACAAGAGATGAACCTGCGCCGCGGCGCCTATGAGAAGAGGAGGACCATGAGGGGTATCAGAAAGGCGGGACTTGCGCTCTACCTGCTTGCGGGCACGGTGGTGGCGGGCCTGCTCGCGCTTTTGCTCTTCGGTCCCGAGGACGAACGGCTTGCTGGCGCGCTGCAGGTTCCGTGGGTGCGCGTGGCCGTGGCGGTGTGCCTGGCAATCGTGGTGCTCCAGATGGCGCTCGTGCTCGTCTGGATCATCCTCGATAAGCCCGAGCCCCGCTGCGTGCGCCCCCATGGCCGCGAGGACATCGAGGTGACGTGCGCAGCGATCGCCTCGGTTGCCCGGGAGGCCGCCGCGGAGCGCGACGTGCTGGTCGAGCACGTCGAAGCGCGGCCCATGGGCCGCGGCGGCGACGGCGTGAGCGTCTCTGTCGAGGCGATCGCGCTGGTGAACTGCGGCTTGGAGGGCATGGCGCATCGCGTGCAGCAGCGGGTGCAGACGGCATGCGAGCAGATGCTCGGCTGCGAGGTGGCGCGCGTGCGCGTGCGGTTCCTGCCGAGCAAGACGGTGGTTGTATCCAAGGAGGAGACACGGTGAGTGAGAGCAGAAACGGGACGCCCCGGGCCCCGAAGCCGGTGATCGAGCAGGAGTCCGCCTCGGACGCCGGGGCAAACGGCGCCTCGGCGGCATCATCATCCGAGCGGGCATCCGGCTCCGCAGGCGCCTCCGCGCACGGGTTCCAGGATACGACGATCGGGTTTTTCAAGAACTTCGGCGCGCGTGCCTGGGAGTTCGCCGACTCCAATCCCCATGCGGTGCTCTACGGCCTGCTGGGCTTGGTGGTCGCGGTGCTCGTGCTGTGGTGCGGCCTGTGGGCCACGATCGTGATGGCGGTGTTTGCCGGCATCGGCGCCCTCATCGGCCGGGCGCGCGATCGCGAGCACGGCGGGGCCGATACGCTAAGCCGCATGTTCGGCAAACGACGGTAGGAATGTGAGCGGGACGCCGTGCGGTCTGTTGCCGCATGCGGGGCGGCGCGAGAGAAGGGGAGATCCCATGGCTGAGATGGTTGAGAACAACGAGCAGGTGGATGCCGATACGGCGCGCGAGCAGGAGCTTGCAGCCGCGGGGGGCGCGGTCTGCGGCGCCGGTGGCTGCCGACGAGGGCGCATCGACGCCGGAGGCGCCCGCTGCAGAGGCGGCGGTTGTCGAGGAGCTTGAGGAGTCGGAGGATTCGCTCACCTACTCCAACGGCGTGATCGAGAAGATCGTGGCCATGGCCACGCGTGAGGTCCCGCACGTGCTGGGCATGAAGGGTAACCTCATGCACTTCGTGCAGGAGCAGTTCGGCGCTGAGCGCCTGACCAAGGGTGTGACCGTGGATGTGACCGACGACAACCGCGTGATCGTGAACATCTCGGTGATCATCGAGTACGGCTGCTTCGCGCCGGCGATCTTCGAGGACGTGAAGGAGCGCGTGACCGAGCGCCTGAGCGCGATGACCGGCCTGGAGGTTGCGGGTATCAACCTGCGTATCGAGGATGTCGTGACGCGCGAGGAGTTCGAGGCGAGCCAGAAGCACGCCGCCGAGTAGCGCACGGACGGCGCGCACCCGTCTTTATTGCAGGTGTGTTTCATAGGTTGTGGGCACTCCGGCGTGCTGCTAAGCTAAACCGCATGATTACGTTTGGTGGACATATCGCGATGATGGTCATGGAGATGCCCTCGCCCGGGCACTCTGACCTGCTGTGCCGATAGCACGGCTAGACGGAGACCGGGCGCCCTGCTAGGCTGTCTCCGGCGGGAGTCAGCCCGCCTTCTTTTTTCGCAGACCATCATCGAGCGGAGTTTCACTCGTGATCAGCATCCAGCATGTTTCAAAGATATTCGAGGTGTCGGGGTCCCGTGCGGACGCCGATTGCGTGCAGGCGCTTGAGGACATCAACCTCGAGATCGCCGACGGCGACATCTTCGGCATCATCGGCATGAGCGGCGCCGGCAAGTCCACGCTCGTGCGCACCATCAACCTGCTTGAGCAGCCCACCTCGGGCAAGATCGTGGTCGACGGCCGCGATGTGACCGCGCTTTCCGGCGCGGACCTGCGCGTCTACCGCCGCCGGGTTGCCATGATCTTCCAGAGCTTCGGTCTGCTTGCGCAAAAGACCGTGCTGGATAACGTGTGCTTCCCGTTTCTCGCCGCCACCGGCAAGGTGACGCCTGAAAATCGCGAGCGCGCGCTTGCCCTGCTCGACCGCGTGGGCCTGCGTGAGAAGGCATCGAGTTATCCCAGCCAGCTTTCCGGCGGCCAGCAGCAGCGCGTGGCGATCGCCCGCGCCCTGGCCTGCGAGCCGGAGGTCATCCTGTGCGACGAGGCCACCTCGGCGCTCGACCCCGACAGCACGAACACGATCTTGAAGCTGCTGCGCGACATCAACCGCGAGACGGGCGTGACCCTGGTGGTCATCACCCACTCCATGGATGTGGTGAAGAAGATTTGCAAGAACGTGGCGGTGCTGGAGCGCGGGCACGTGGTGGAACAGGGACCGGTGGAGCGTGTGTTCGAGGCTCCTGCCGCCGAGGCAACCCGCGTGCTGCTTGGAAAGGTGGAGTGGGATGCTTAACGAGTTCATCTCCGAGTTCGGCGCGCTGCTGGCGCAAGGCACGGCCGACACCCTCGTCATGGTGTTCGTCTCCACGGCGATCGCCTACGTGATCGGCATCGCGCTGGGCGTGGTGCTGCACCTCACGGCCCCGGGTGGCTTGCGCCCCATCCCGGTGCTCAACGCGGTGCTGGGCTGGGTGGTGAATATCGGCCGCTCGCTGCCGTTCATCATCCTGCTGATCGCGCTCATGCCGGTTACCCAGGCGCTCGTGCAGACCTCCACCGGGGTGGTGGGCGTGATCCCGCCGCTGGTGGTGGCCACGGCTCCGTTCGTGGCGCGCATGGTGGAGCAGTCGCTCGCCGAGGTGAGCCGCGAGGTGGTCGAGGCTGCCGAGGCCTGCGGGGCGAGCGTGCCGCGCATCGTGTTCTCGGCGCTGCTGCCCGAGGCCGCCCCGAGCATCGTGCGCGGCGTTGCGGTGACGCTGATCGCCGTGCTGGGCTACACCGCCATCGCCGGCGCGGTGGGCGCCGGCGGCTTGGGCGACATCGCCATCCGCTATGGGTACTACCGCTACGAGAACGATGTCATGATCGCGACCGTGGTGCTGCTGGTGGTGCTCGTGCAGCTCATTCAATCCGTATGCAACCTGATCGCGCGCCGCATCGACCATCGTTAGCGCGCTTGCGCGGTGCCGTCCCGGCGCGTTCGGCACCCTCGTCTTCACATCTTGAAAGGAATTTATCATGCAGAACTTCAACGCTTCGTTCTCCCGTCGCTCGCTTTTGAAGGGCACCGTCGCCGGCCTGGGCTTCGTCGCCCTGGGCGGTCTTGCCGGCTGCGGCGGCACGGGCACGGGCTCCGGGTCCGCTTCGAGCGCGTCGACCAAGCTCACCGTTGCGGCGAGTCCCAGCCCCATGCCGAGATCCTGAATGACTTCGCCGCCGATAAGCTCAAGGAGCAGGGCATCGAGCTGACGGTGAAGGAGTACACCGATTACATCCTGCCCAACCGCGACACCACGTCCGGCTCGGTTGACGCCAACTACTTCCAGCACATCAACTACCTGGATAACTACAACAAGGAGAACGACACCGACCTGGTGTCCGTGGGTGCGATTCACTACGAGCCGATGGCCGTCTACGCGGGCCGCTCCAATGACCTGGACGCGATCGCCGACGGCGCCTCCATCGCCATCCCGAACGACCCCACCAACGAGGGCCGCGCGTTGCTGCTGCTGCAGGATCTGGGTCTGATCACCCTGAAGGACCCCGAGAACCTCGAGGCGACGCCCAAAGACATCTCCGACAACCCGCACAACATCTCGTTCCAGGAGCTCGAGGCCGCTGCGGTGCCGCGCGCGCTCGAGTCGGTCGATTTCGCCGTCATCAACGGAAACTACGCCATCGAGGCGGGCTACCACGTGAAGGACGCGCTTGCCCACGAGGAGACGGGCTCTACGGCGGTCGAGCAGTACGCCAACATCATCTGCACGACGCCCAAGAAGAAGGACGATGCGGCCGTGAAGGCGCTCGTCGAGGTGCTGCAGTCCGACGACTTCAAGGATTACCTGGAGAAGACCTACGGCCAGGACGTTCTGCCGGCGTTCTAAGGGCGGGCATTCGCGGTGTCACGGGAGCGCCAACAGCATATCGTCGCCTGTCTGAGCGGCGAACGCGGATGGATGCGCGGCAGCGAGCTGGCTGCCGCGCTTTCCGTAAGCGTCCGCACGGTACAGCTCGAGATAGCGCGCATCAACGAACATAGTGACTTGCCGGCAATCGAGTCCAACCGCCGACTTGGCTATCGGTTGCACAACGCGGATCTGCAGCGCGTTTCTATCGATCAGGCGCATGCCGGGGAGCTGCTTGGCGAGCCGCTTGCGTATCTCTTTGAATGCCAGATCATCATGGTGCTGCTGTTCGAGCGGGGCTGGGTGAGCCTGGCCGAGGTGGCGCGCCGTCTCAACGTGGCGCGTTCGACGGTTGTGGCGAGCCTGCCGCGCGTGCGACGCATCATTCCGCGTACCCCGGGCGCACGGTTTGTCGCGCAAACGGGGCATGGGGTGCGTATCGAGGTGCATGAGCACGCGGCCCGCGCGATGCTCATGAAGATCCTCGGCATGCGGTTCGATGCCGAGCTGTTCTACGGCATCGGCCATTTCGATGGCATCCAGCGCGATGTCGAGGATTTGCAGTCGGCCTTGGCGGAGCTGCCCTTGCGCGCACAGGTTCCCTATACGGGGGTGGCGTTCGCCTCGCTCGCCAGCTATATCGCCATCTCGATCCTGCGCTCGTGCTTTGGGTTTGCCCTGTCCGGCACCGAGGTGTATCCGGATAGCCCGTTTGTGGCCGAGATCGCCAAGACGGTCGAGCTGTGGTGCGGCTATCGGCTCAGCGCACCCGAGTGCGCACAGGTGCTCGAGCTGCTTAACGGGTCGAGCGTGATTTCCGCCGAGCGTATCGATGCGCCTGCCTCGCCATGGGCCCGTGCGGCTACGGTGCGGTTCGAGGAGGCTGCCCGAACAGGCTGCGGTGTTGATTTTGGGCTCGATGAAGAGGCGCGCACGGCGTTTGCCCGCCATCTTGATCGGCTTCGCGTGCGCCTGGACGCCGGCATGGTCAACGTGGGGCGGGAGACCAATGAGCTGTTCGGCCGGTATCCGCTTGCCGTGCACGTGCTGCGGACCTGCTTGGACCCTGTGTTCGGCACGCGTATCCCCGATGCTGAGCTGGGGTACATGGTGCCCTATCTTACCGAGGCGATTGAGGGCCGTCGCAAACCCCTGCAGGTGGCGTTGGTAAGCGACCGGAGCGCAGGGTCCATCCTGCGCCTGCGGCGTGCGTTGGCAGCCGCCGCCGGCACAGATCGCGTTGAGGTCACGTGTCTGCCCGGCTATGCGCTCGCGCGGGCGCTGCCGGCCCAACAGACGGGCGCGGCAGGGCCCTGTTTGCCGGATTCTGCCGCGCCCGATGCCGCGTTCACGACCGAACCCCGCCTTGCGCTACTGCATCCGCAGATGATGCTGGTCAGCCCCGAACGGCCGGAAGAGACGGTCGCTTCGTTGCAGGAGCGCATGCAGGCGGTGCGAGAGACTGTTCGCGCGCGTCGGCAGGAGAAGATGGCACAGCGGTTCCCCATGGGCTCATTCGACCGGGCGCCGGGGGATGCATTCGCAGGTGCCTGCGCTTGCGAGGACCGCGCAGAGCTGGCGCGGCGTTTGGGAAGCTACGTCGCCGTCCGCCCGCAGGACATCTCGCTTGAGCCGCTCGACCCCGCGCGGCTGTGCATCATCGCTCATGCCCCGGCTGATGCCGGAACGAGCATGGTGACGCGGGGTGCCTGCGCACCGTTTCAGTACCGCGGCAAGGCCATCAACGAGTTGGTGGTCGTTGTGTTTGCGCGCGATGTCGATGTGGTTGAGTTCTTCACCTATGTGCGCACGCTGCTTGCGTGAGGGCCGCCGCCGAGCTATGCCCGCGCGCCGTATGTGCCGCCTCGCGTTCCAACATGCTGCCTTTTTTATGCGGAGCCGCCTCATGCCCCGCCGCCCCATGGTATATAGACCGATTCGATGCGGCACTGGAACACAAAAGCGTAATCTTCTCGGGCCAATAAGCTCTCGGTATGCTGAGGTGGACGCGGATGGCCCGCGTGTTCATCGGTGACAAGGAGAGTCGAACATGGCGAAAGACTATGCAGCGCTCGGCGAGCGGATCTTGGAAGGGTCGGCGGAGAGCAGAACGTCTCGAAGCTCTTCCACTGCGCAACGCGCCTGCGTTTCAAGCTCAACGATTCCAGCAAGCTCGACACCGCGGCGTTGAAGGCGATTCCCGAGGCGCTCGGTACGGTTGACGATGCGGCCGGTATCCAAGTGGTGATCGGCAACGACGTCTCGCGCGTGTTCGCGGCGATCGTTGAGAGGCATCCCACGCTCGCCGAGGGTGCGGCGGGTTCGAATGAGGCCGTTGCCGAGGGGGCTGCGCATACGAACCCGCTGTCGCGGCTGCTTAACGTGCTGTCAGCGATTGTGGGGCCGGTGATCCCGCTGATCATGTGCAGCGGCCTGATTTCGGCGCTGTTGGTGATCCTTACGCGCTGGGGTGGTCTGGATGCCGAGAGCTCCACGTACACGATCCTCAATATGGTGGGGGCCGGTGCGCTGTACTTCCTGCCTGTGATGGTGTCCTACACCTCCGCCAAGCGCTTCGGCTGCGACCCCATGATCAGCCTGTTTCTGGGAGCGCTGCTGGTGAGCCCTACGCTCATCGGCCTGGTTGAACAGGGCGATTTCGTCTCGCTGTTCGGCTTGCCGGTCAAGACGGGCGACTATACCTCCTCGCTCATTCCGGCGATTCTCACGATCTGGGCGTATGCGCAGGTGGAGCAGCTGGTGAGTCGCGTTGTGCCCGATGCGGTCAAGTTCGTGTTCCGCCCGCTGCTGAGCCTGGCCATCATGATCCCGGTATCCCTGTGCGTAACGGCTCCGCTGGGCAACTACATGGGCCTGCTGCTCATGGACCTCATGAGCGCCATCAACGGCGTGGCTCCGTGGGCGAGCGTGCTGGTGGTGGGCTTCTTGGTGCCGGCACTGGTGCTCACCGGTATGCACTTGGCGCTGATCCCGCTTGTGATGATGCTGTTCTCCACCGTGGGCTACGACAACCTGCTGTTCCCGGCCTTCATTGGGATGAATTTCTCCACGTTCGGCGTCGCGCTTGCCTGCTTCTTCAAGTCGCGCAACCCCAACCTCAAGGCGTTGTCCCTTTCCTGCGCGATCACGGCGTTTTTCGCCGGCGTGACAGAGCCGGCGCTCTACGGCATCTGCGTCCGCATGAAGCGCCCACTGTTTGCCGTGTGGGCCGCCTGCGTGGTCAATGCGATCTTCTGCGCAGTGTTCGGCGTGGTCGTGTACCAGTTCGGCGCGCCGTCGTTCTTTACGATGCCGATCTTCTTGAATCCCGACGGCTCGATGGGCAACTTCTACTTCGCCATCGCCGCGGTGGCGATCACCATCGTGGTGGCGTTCGTGGCCACCTGGGTGCTCGGGTTCGACGACAGTGTGTACGGTGAGACCGAGCCTGCGGCAAAGGAGGCGTAGGATCCATGCGATCAACGGCTGTGAACCGGGTACGGCAGATCGATTCCGACCTCTACGAGATCACCGAGACCGACAGCGTGCACTGCTATCTGCTTGTCGGCTCCGATCGCGCGCTGCTGTTCGATATCGGGTACGGCTACGAGGACATACGCCCGCTCGTTCGCGAAATCACCGACAAGCCGCTCATGCTGGTGGTAAGTCACGGCGATCCCGATCACAGCCTGGGTGCAGCCTGGTTCGATGAAGTGTGGATTCATCCGCTCGACGTGGGCAAGATGCTCGCCAACGACGACCGCGACCTCAAGGAGCGCGCCGTTGGGTACCGGCTGCAGAAATGTCCGGAGCTTGTGGGCGCCATCGATGTCGAGGCGTTCATGGACCGACATCTCGACCAGGTTCGCCCCCGGATGCTGCGCGGTGGAGACACGGTCGATCTGGGCGGTCTCTCTCTGGAAGTCATCCATGTGCCGGGCCATAGCTACGGTCATATCATGCTGCTCGATTCTTCCGGACGCCTCTTTTCCGGTGATGCGGTGACCAGGCACAACGTGTGGTACTTCATGTCATCCGACGAACAGGCGCCGTTCGCCCAGGCGGTGGCGGCCCTGCGGACGCGTCTGTTGCCGCGCCGGTGTGAGATCCGTGAGATCTATCCGGCCCACGACGTGTATCCGTTGGGCGTTGAGGCCATCGAGGAGCAGATCGCATGCCTGGAGGATGATCTTCCCCGGACGTATCACGAGGACACGCCGTTTCATTCCTTCATGGGGGATGGCTACCAGCATCGGTATAAATCGGTCGAGTTGATCTACTCGGACGAGCGCTTGGCTGAATGGCTGGGCCACGAGATCGTTCGATAGGTGATTGCGGGCTCCGCGGTGCGGGGCCCGTTGTGTGAGACGCGTCAACGAAGGGCCGTATTCACACGGCGTGCGCTCGCGTGACGCGGAACGTCGACATGAGGGGCGTCGTTGCCCCAGACAGCAGAAAGGACGGATAGCATGCCGTTTCCAGATGGGTTTTTATGGGGCGGCGCCACCGCGGCCGCACAGGTCGAGGGCGCATGGCGTGCCGGCGGCAAGCAGCCGAGCATCCAGGACCGCGTGCGCGGATGCGGGGCAGGGGAGAAGCGCATGTTCAACCCCGTGCCGCATCAGGACGCCTACTATCCGAGCCACGAGGCGGTGGATTTCGCGGGGCACGTGGACGAGGACCTGGCCCTTATGGCGGAGATGGGCTTTACCTGCTACCGCATGAGCATCGCGTGGTCGCGCGTGTTTTCCGACGACGAGTGCCGGGTGCCCAACGAGGAGTGTCTGGCCTTCTACGATCGCATCATCGACCGGTGCGTGGCGTTGGGCATGCAGCCGATGGCCACGATCAGCCACTTCGACATGCCGCTGGCGCTGGCGTGCGCGCATCGAGGGTTCGTGGACCGCGCCTGCATCGACGCCTACCGCCGGTTTGCCGAGCTGCTGCTGCGCCGCTATCGCGGCCGCGTGCGGTACTGGCTGCCGTTCAACGAGATCAACTTCGGCATCATGCCCATGGGGGCGTTCAAGGCGCAGGGCATCGTGCCGCGCGAGCTGGCCGGAGCCGACCGCTGGACCCCGTCGTCGGCGATCGGGGCCACCCTGGCCGAGCAGGTGCAGGCGCTTCACCATCAGTTCGTGGCGAGTGCGCAGGCGGTGGCGCTGGCGCATGCCATCGATCCGGACAACCGCGTGGGCTGCATGATCGGGCACATCACGCAGTATCCGTTGACCTGCGACCCCGCCGATGTGCTGGCGTGTCAGGAAAACGATCGGCTGCTCAACAAATTCTGCGGCGACGTGCTGGTGCGCGGCACCTATCCCGCCTACATGCGCGCCTGGATGGAGAAGCGTGGCGTCGCGCCGACCATGGAGTCCGGCGATGAGGAGCTCCTTGCCGCGCATACGGTGGATTTCTACGCGTTCAGCTACTACATGACCAACTGCATATCGGCGCGTGACGCAGGCGAGCGCGTGGGCGGCAACCTGATGGGCGGGCTCAAGAACCCCTATCTGTCCGCCTCCGCCTGGGGTTGGCAGGTTGATCCGCAGGGCCTGCGCTATACCATCCATCAGCTGAGCGATCGCTACACTGTGCCGCTCATGGTGGTGGAAAACGGCCTGGGCGCGCGCGATGAGATGGCGCAGGACGGATGCATCCACGACGACTACCGCATCGCCTATCTGCGCGACCACATCGTCGAGATGTGCCGCGCGGTGGAGGAGGGTGCCGACGTGATGGGCTACACCGCGTGGTCGCCCATCGATTCGGTGAGTTCGAGCACCGGCCAGATGAGCAAGCGCTACGGCATGGTGTATGTGGACCGGCACGACGATGGATCCGGTACAGGCGAGCGGATCCGCAAGGACAGCTTCGCATGGTATCGGCGCTGCATCCGTTCGAATGGTGCCGACCTGGCGTAAGGGCGGGTCGCGCGACCGCTCGCCGAACGCTTTAGCCGCATGGATTGCATTCCTGTCCCGGCGCGCTACCATCAGGGCGCATGGGGAGCCAAGGCGCACAGGGGTGCGCGGTAGAGGGTACAGACATGGCAGAGTCACAGGTCGTAGCCGCCGACGGGATGTATCGCATGGCCGAGGGGGACCGGCCGCCGGTTGAGCCCATGGAGCAGCTCGTGACGCCCGAGGACATCGCCCAGGGCGAGCGCGCGGGCGCCAAACGCAGCCAGGACCCTCGTTTTCTGCAGTTCTTCGGCATGCTGAACGGCGGCCTGATCTTGACGGCCGCCTCCATCGTCCTGTTCAAAACGCCGAACCACTTCGCCTTCGGTGGCACCTCCGGCGTATCGGTGATCCTGTCCACGCTTTTCCCGTCGCTTC
>ENA-OQMN01000182-OQMN01000182.1-human-gut-metagenome-genome-assembly--contig:-NODE-182-length-16769-cov-7.177082_pt1 | contig 16769 bp, 11 predicted proteins | sample MGYA00242765_ERZ504861 | MGnify/ENA primary metagenome ERZ504861 (study PRJEB26092, sample SAMD00036417) | human gut metagenome | host: Homo sapiens | study: EMG produced TPA metagenomics assembly of... | reverse complement strand
GTCGTGCCCGATGAAAACGGACGCCTGCACGAGCCCGGCAAGAAGAAACGCAGCCTGTTCGGCTTAAAGCACGCCGAGGATACGGGTGCCTTTGAGCCTATCAACGTCACGATGGGCGGCGGCAGAGCCGTCGGGCAGGAGGAGCCCGAGGAGGAGTACTACCCCGATGCCGAGCTTGAGCCGACCCCGGCCCAGCCCGCCCGCTCTGCGAAAAAGCACGGCTTCTTCGGCAGCCTGTTTGACCGCGAGGAGGAGACCGAGGAGCTGATGATCCCCGAGGATCGCGCCGAGGAGCCTTCCCCGTACCGCCCGGGAACTGCCGTGCCTGCGCAGCAGCCTGTGCAGACGCCCTCTGCGGCAGCTGTGCCTGTGCAGCCGGAGCCGCCCGTGCCGCCTGCACAGGAGGAAACCTCCACGCAGGAGGTCTGGCGCAGCAAGTACACCCGCCCGGCCCGCCGCGCCGCGGAGGAGAGCGGCCATACCGTGGAGATCATCCAGGGCACGGTGGGCTATGCCAAAAACCACCCGTCCGCGCCGTCGCCCTCCGGCATGACCGGCACGATCTACCGCAAAAAGAAGAACACCGTGGAGTTCACCCCCGGCCAGAAGATCCAGAAGGCCCCGCCGCCGCAGCCTGTGCCGCAGCGCAGTGGGGAGCCTGTGGGCGAGCCCATCGAGACGCCCCGCGGCCAGACGTCCACCGGCTACACGATGCAGATCGGCGGGCTGGACGCCGTCCCCGTGGACAGCACGCAGGACTTTATGGCCGCCTACAACGCCGTGCGCCCGCAGCGCCGCCCGGCTCCCGCGCCGGTGCAACCCGCTGCGCCCGTGCAGACATCCCCCGCGACGGATGCCTATGACGAGTCGGCTGCCGTTGCAAAGCTCGACGGCATCGGCCAGTGGCCTGTGCCCCGCCAGTGGGACGACGTGGACACGCTGGTCAACACGCTGACCGGGAACATCCACCTGACGCCGACGGCCCCGGAGTATTCCGGCTATACCCAAAACAGTGCCTCCGGGACGGCCCCGTCCGCTCCGGCGCACAGCGGCTTTACGCAGCGCATCGATATGCCCGCCGCACCTGCGCCTGGCAGTCCGGCCAACGCGGGCAGTCAGGCCCCCGCGCCTGCCCACACTGGCTTTACCCAAAGGCTGGACCCGGCCCCGGCGCAGCCCGCCCACAGCGGCTACACCCAGAACCTGAACCAACAGGCATCCGCCGCGCCGGATACGGCCTCCTTTGTCAACGGCATCGCCGCGGCCATCAACACGCAGCAGCCGGCAGGGGACACGCGCGATTATGACAGCGCTGCGGCGCGGCTGACGGACTCGCTGGCGGATGACCCCGCAGCCACCCGCACCCGCGCCCGCATCCCGACGGCGGCAGAGGTCAAAAAGGCCGCTGCCCGCCTGACGGGCCGTGCCGACGACGAGACTGAGGACAACGCCGCCTCCCCGTTTGACACAGCGGAGATCCCCGTGCCCCACAGCCGCGAGTATGAGCGTGCCGAGGACGCCCCGGCGATCCGCGCTCTGCTGGCGAAAAAGCGTGCCCGGGCAGGCATCGCCTGCATCGTCTCGGGTGCGATGTCTCTTGTCATGATCGTGCTGGCGCTGCTGCCGGTGCGCCCCGCCGCCCTGAACGACCCCATGGTCTACCCGTCGGCGCTGCTCGTGCTGCTGCTGGTCAGCTGCGCCGTCAACTGGCGGACTTTTCTGGACGGCTTCAGGGGACTGGGCAAGACCCCCTCGCCGGACAGTCTTTCGATTTTACCGGCGCTGGGTGCTGCGGTGCAGTGCCTGGCCGTTCTGGCCACCGGCGGTTACACCGACGGCACGCTGATGCTGGCCGGTCCGGCAGCGCTGATGCTCTGCATGAACGCGGCGGGCCACGCCCTGAACGCGGCCACGGTCTGCGATGCCTTTGAGAGTGTCAGCGGGCAGGATGGCTACGCCGTTGCCTACCGCCTGAAGGACGCCGGAGCCCTGCGCGCGATCTCGCAGGGCCTGTCCGAGCCGCATCCCTGCGTGCTCGTCACCCGCCCGACCCAGATCTTCCGCAGCTTTCTGACCAACAGTGCCGCCCACGGCACCAGCGATAAGAACCAGCAGCAGTTTGTCTGGCTGCTGGGCGGCTGCGGTCTGGCGGCCTTCCTGTTCACGCTTATCACGTCCAAAAGCGCAGCCACGGCGGCCACGGCCATGACCAGCCTGTTCTGCCTGGCCGCGCCGCTGGCCGGTACGCTGATGTCGGCGGTACCGGCCCGCATGATGCAGCAGCGCGCCTACAAGGTCGGCGCGGTCATCCCCGGCTGGCGGGACATCCGTCAGCTGGGCCGCATCAATGTTGTGCAGGCCACGTCGCGCCAGCTCTTCCCGGAGGGGTGCGTCACGCTGCGGGACATCCATCCCGTCAAGATGGAGCACATTGACACCGCCATTGTCTATGCGGCCTCGATGCTGGCCGATACGGACTCGACGCTGAACAAGCTCTTTACCGGCATGGTCGCCAGCAAGAGCCTGCTGGAAAAGGTCACGGATCGTCAGGCTGTGCCCGGCAAGGGCTATATGGGCTGGATCCGCAAGGAGCGCGTGATCCTGGGCAACCGCGCCATGATGATGGACTACGGCATCAAGGTGCCCAGCCAGGAGTATGAGCAGCACTACACGCTGAACCAGCGTCGCATCGTGTATATGGCGGTGGCGGGCAAGCTGTACGCCATGTTCCGCATTGCGTACCAGAGCGACCCCAAGATCGCCGCGGATCTGGAGCTTGTGCACCGCACGGGGATGTACCTTGTTGTGGACTGCGACGACTTCAACTGTGATGTCCGGCTGCTGGAGACTGCCTACGGCCTGCCCACCGGCTCGGTCAAGGTGCTGTCCGGCGCCGAGCACGAGGCTGTTGCCCCGGCGGTGGCCTGGCTGCCCGAGAGTGAGGGCAGTATGCTGCATCTGGGCAGCTTCCGCAGTCTGGTCGGCGGCCTGGTCGCTGCCGCAGGGGCCGCCCAGGGCGAGAAGTACGCCTCCTACGCGCTGACCCTCTCGGTGCTGGCCAGCACCGCGGTGGGTGTGCTGATGACGCTGACCGGCGGCATTGTCGCGCTGCCGCTGATCGGCATTGTGCTGTATCAGGCCGCTTGGCTGGTCATTACGCTGTTCTTCCCGCTGATGCAGCGTTAAGGCAGCACAGAATGATGTTAGGAAAGGGGATCCCCAATGTACCGTGCACGCGAAAAACAGATGTCGATCTACGACTATCTGCCGCCCTACCACGGCGAGCTGTGCAACGCCAACCGCTGGGTGCGGCTGGCTGCCGCCATCGACTGGGATGGCTTTGAAAAAGCCTACAGTGCGCTGTTTGCCCCCGGCGGCAAGGTGGCGCTGCCCGCCCGCGTGGCGCTGGGCTGCCGGATCATCCAGCTGCACTATGCGGCGTCGGACCGCGAGGTCGTGGCGCTGGTGCAGGAAAGCCCCTACCTGCAATATTTTTTGGGGTTCGAGAGCTTCACCGACGCGGCGCCGTTCTCGTCCCGCACGGTGGCGCGGTTCCGCGCCCGCATTCCGGATAAGGCTGTGCGCCCGGCGGTCCGCCTGCTGCGCAGCTTTCAGTGACCCATTTATATAGAGAGGTATTCATGGAATTGTTTTTAGACGCACTTCTGGACGCATTGATCGACGGCGTGAAAATGCTGCCGTTTTTGTATCTGGCCTACCTGCTGATCGAGTGGCTCGAACGCCATCACGGTGAGAGCATCGAGGGGGCCCTCGCAGGCGGCGGGCGCTGGGGGTTCATCCCCGGTGCGCTGCTGGGCTGTGTGCCGCAGTGCGGCTTCAGTGCGGTGGCCTCCAACCTGTACGCAAGCCGGGTCATCACGCCCGGTACGCTGCTGGCGGTGTTCATCGCGACCAGCGACGAGGCCATCCCGCTGCTGGCGGCGGAGCCGTCCCAGTGGATCACGCTTGTGCTGCTGCTGGCCTGCAAGGTGGCGTTTGCCATCGTGGGCGGCTGGCTGCTGGACATCCCGCTGCGCCGCGTTCTGCCGCATTCCCTCTACGGCGGTTACGAGGGCCATGCCGACGACGTCGACTGCCATGAGGAACATGAGGAATCGAGCAGCATTTTTATGGCGGCACTGCGCCACACGCTGGAAATCTTCGTGTTCATCCTGCTGTTCAGCTTTATCATCAGTCTGCTGTTTGAGGGCTTCGGCGAGGAACCCATCACGGCGGCGCTGTCCGGCATGGGCATCTTCCAGCCGATGCTGACGGCGCTGGTCGGCCTGGTGCCCAACTGCGCGGTCAGCGTGCTGCTGGCCCAGCTCTACGTGCAGGGAGCCATCAGCTTCGGCAGCCTGTTCGCCGGCCTGACTGCCGGTGCGGGCGTCGGCCTGGCTGTGCTCTGGCGCGTCAACCCCAGCTGGAAGCAGAACCTTTTCATGACCGGCTTGCTCTGGGCCGTCGGCGCTGCGACGGGTATGCTGCTGCAGCTGCTGCCGCTTTGATACAAAAAGGCTTCCCTCCGGGGGAAGCTGTCAGCGGCCCCGCCCGCTGACTGAGGAGGGCCAGGCTTCCCAACACCACCCGTTCACGAGTCGCTGCGGCACACTTGCCCCTCATCCGCTTCACTTCGTTCAGTACCTTCCCCCGCGGGGGAAGGCTTTTTAGCATCTCCGGTCTGTATACTATACAATTTGTATATTTAAAAAGGAGGACTCCCCATGCAATACAGTATTGAAAACGACATTCTGCGCCTGACTGTCGACTCCCACGGTGCCGAGCCGGTCAGTGTCATCCACAAGCCCACCGGGGCCGAGCTGCTCTGGCAGGCCGACCCTGCGGTCTGGAACCGCCATGCGCCGATTCTTTTTCCGTACACAGGCAAGCTGACCGGCGGCAAAATGCTGGCCAAGGGTGTGGAGTACGCAGGCGGTCAGCACGGCTTTGCCCGCGATGTCGAGCACACGATGACCCATCACGCCGACAATCTGCTGGAGTTTGAGCTGCACGCGAACGCCGAGACGCTGCCCAAGTGGCCGTATGCCTTCGTGCTGCGCTCCACCTTCACGCTGGAGGGGGAGACTGTCCACCACACGCTGACCGTCGAGAACCCTGTCGAGGACAAGCTCTGCTTCGGCATCGGCTACCATCCGGCTTTTGCGCTGCCCTTCGATGACCGCCACGTCACCGAGGACTATGAGATCCGGTTTGACGGCGTCGAGTCGCCGCTCTGCGTCAGTGCTCAGCCCGACGGTCTGCTCAACGGCCAGAGCTACTACTTGGCCCGCAACGTCGAGGCTATCCAACTGACCGACGACCTGTTTGACAGCGACAGCCACGCCATGGTCAACCTGCGCAGTGCGCATGTTTCGGTCATTGAGAAGGACACGGGCCGCAGCGTCATCTGCGATGTCTCCGACTTCCCGTACACCCTGATCTGGTCCGCGCCCAAGAAGCCGCTGCACTTTATCTGCATTGAGCCGTGGCACAGCCTGCCCGGCGAGGAAAACGGCCCCATCGACTGGGAGCAGCGTCCCTGTGCCGCGATCCTGAAGAAGGGCGAGAGCTGGTCCACCACGCTGTCCACGACCTTTGTCCGCTGAAAGTCAGATGAAAGCATTGAAAAAATACCGCTGGCCGCTGACCGGCGCACTGCTGGGGGTGCTGGTCTTTCTGGCTGTTTACGGCGTGCGGGTGCTTGACCCGACGAGCGTTGAATGGATCCTGAACAGCCTCAGCCCCGACCCGATCCAGCACTATCTGGGGTGGGAGCTTTTCCGCCGCAGCCCGGTGCATCTGCCCTACATCGGCGCGAATTACAACGCGGTCTACCCGTTCCGCACCAGCGTGCTGTTCACGGACTCTCTGCCGCTGGCGGCGCTGTTCTTTAAGCTGCTGGGCGGGATTCTGCCCACGCGGTTCCAGTATTTCGGCTGGTGGGGGCTGCTCTGCTATGCCCTGCAGGGCGGGTTGGCGCAGGCGGTCATTGCCCGCATTGCGGGCGTGCAGCCCACATTTGGCCGGGACGACAAGGGCAAGGCCGCCATCGCCATCATCATGAGCCCCGGCCAGACCGCCAAGCTGTGGGGCAGCGTGCTGGGCGCGGGCGTGCTCGTGCTGTTCCCGGCGCTTACGATCCGCATGTTTGCCCACACGGCGCTGGCCGCCAACTGGCTTGTGCTGCTGGCACTCTACCTTTGGCTGCGCAGTGACGAGCTTATGCCCACGACCCGACGCGCCTGCCTTATCTGGGGCGGCATGGGGCTGCTGTGCGCAGGCATCCACCTCTATTATCTGCCGATGGTCGGTCTTGTGCTTGTGGGATACGCGGTGCGCCGCGCCCTGCAAAAACGCGGCCCGGCGGCGGTGCTGGCACCAATTGCAGCGTTCTGCGCTGCAGCGCTGGCGGAGTTGGTGCTGTTGGGGGCGTTCGCTGTCAACTTTGCAGGCTACTCCAACGGCTACCTCAGCGGCGCGGATTACTTCGGCCTGTTCGTGCCGTGGCTGGCGCAAAGCTGGGAGCAGAATGTTTATGCAGGCATCGGAACATCGCTGGCCGTGGTGCTGGCGGTGTTCGGCATAGCCTGCAGCGCCCGCAAGGCGGAAAAATTCTTTGCCGCCCACCGCGACTGGCTCATTGCCGGCGCTGTGGTGCTGGTGCTGGATTTGATTGCCGCGGGCGGAAATGCCATCACGGTGAACGGAAAAACGCTGTTCACCGTGCCCATCCCGCAGCTCCTGATGAACTTCTGGGCAATGTTTTCCTCCTGCGCGCGGCTGGCGTGGTTGGCAGGTATGCTGCTGGCTGCCGTTGGCTGCGGGTTGGTGCTGCGCTTTTGGGATAACGGTGTCGCGCCCGCCCTGATGCTGGCAGTCTGTGCCGTGGCGCAGGGCTGGGGCCAGCGGCCGGAGCTGTTCAACCGCTGGACGGACTACCACTACTACGGCTTCCGCTACGAGAATAAGACCCTGCTGACCGACCCCGTGTGGGAGCAGATCGCCGCCAGCGGCAAGTACAGCCATCTGGCCTTTGCCACATTTGACTTTGAGCATGACGAGTTCTGGGATCTGGTTGACTTTGCCGCCGACCACGGCTGGACCTCCAATAGCTTCTACATGGCGCACATGGACGGCAACCTTGCGGCGGTCACGCTGCCGGGTGAGCTGAACGAGCTTTCCGCTGACACGCTCTATGCCTTCATCGACGAGGACGAGCTGGCGCGGAACAGTTACGGCCTGCACTATTACCGGCTGGATGGCATTCTGATCGGAAGCGTCGAGCCCATCGACGGCATCGAGGAGGAGCCTGCGCCCGAAGTGCCCGCCCACACGATGGATTTGACAAAGTCCGACCTCATCAACGCCCATTTTGCCGACGGCAGTGTAGGGCTGGAAACCGGCGGCGAGATGATGACCGAGGAATGGACGCTTTTCCCCGGGCGCTACCGCGTCACGCTGACCGGCAGCGGCTTTGACCACAGCTATATTTACGCCCGGTACGGCCTCATCAATCAGGAAACCTACAAGCTGGACATCGACTTCACCGGCATCGACCCGAACGAAATGACCTTTGAGTTTACGGCCACCGAGATGCTCCACTACTGGCGCACCGCCGTCCACACGCTGGACGACGCCAATGTCACCGTCAACAGTGTGACGGTGGAGAAGGTAGGGTAAACCGGTTTGGTTCTCACATCTGGCCGTTTACCGTTTTCCACAAACAAAAAACCTGCCTGCACAATCAGTGCAGACAGGGTTTTTACTTTATAACGCTGCTAAATCAGAACGCAACCTTCTTGGCCACGTAGTCGCGCAGCTCGCTGATGGGCATACGGACCTGCTCCATCGTGTCGCGGTCACGGACGGTCACGCAGCCGTCGGCCTCGACCTTGTCGTCGCCGACAGTCTGGAAGTCCACGGTGATGCACAGCGGGGTGCCGATCTCGTCCTGACGGCGGTAGCGCTTGCCGATGGAACCGGCGTCGTCGTAGTCGACCATGAAGTCCTTGGCCAGCTCGTTGCGGATCTCCATCGCCTTGTCGCCCAGCTTCTTGGACAAGGGCAGCACGGCGCACTTGAACGGTGCCAGATAGGGGTGCAGGTGCAGCACGGTGCGCACATCCTCCTTGCCCTTGGCGTCCACGAGGTGCTGCTCATCGTAGGCCTCGCACAGGAAGGCCAGCGCCACACGGTCACAACCCAGAGACGGCTCGATGACGTAGGGGATGTAGTGCTCGTTCGTCTCGGGGTCGAAGTACTCGAGGCTCTTGCCGGAGGCCTCCTGATGGCGGCTCAGGTCGTAGTTGGTGCGGTCTGCAATGCCCCACAGCTCGCCCCAGTCGGTGAACGGGAAGGCGTACTCGATGTCGGTGGTGGCACGGCTGTAGAAGGCCAGCTCGGCGGGCTCGTGGTCGCGCAGGCGCAGATTTTCTTCCTTGATGCCAAGGCTCAGCAGCCAGTTCTTGCAGTAGTCCTTCCAGTAGGCGAACCACTCCAGGTCGGTGTTGGGCTTGCAGAAGAACTCGCACTCCATCTGCTCAAACTCGCGGGTACGGAAGGTGAAGTTGCCCGGGGTGATCTCGTTGCGGAATGCCTTGCCGACCTGGCAGACGCCGAAGGGCAGCTTGCGGCGGGTCGTGCGCTGGATGTTCGCAAAGTTGACGAAGATGCCCTGCGCGGTCTCGGGGCGCAGGTAGCAGGTGGAGGAGGAATCCTCGGTCACGCCGATGGCGGTCTTGAACATCAGGTTGAACTTGCGGATGGGGGTGAAGTCATGCTTGCCGCAGACGGGGCAGACCACGTCCTCGTGCTCGGCGATGAAAGCGTCCATCTCGTCAAAGCTCATGGCGTCCACGTTCACCTCGGGGTGCTCGTCGCCGATGAGCTTGTCGGCGCGGTGGCGGGCCTTGCAGGCGCGGCAGTCCAGCAGCGGGTCCGAGAAGCTGGACACGTGGCCGGTGGTCACCCAGGTCTGGGGGTTCATGAGGATGGCGGCATCGAGGCCCACGTTGTAGGGGCTCTCCTGCACGAACTTTTTCAGCCATGCCTTTTTGACGTTGTTTTTGAACTCGACACCCAGCGGGCCGTAGTCCCAGCTGTTGGCCAGACCGCCGTAGATCTCAGAGCCGGGGAAGACATAGCCCCGGTTCTTGCAGAGATTGACGATCATATCAAGGGTCTTTTCGCTCTGTTCCATTGTAAGTACATCCTTTCCGTCCGCGGCTGGTTTGCCGTGTCGTGTTGCGTCGTTGTCCCGGCGGCTTTCCCCGCGGCCGGGCCTGCTTTTCCTGTTGAAAGCAGAGTACCTTTACTTTATCATGTTTTGCGGGGATTGTAAAGGCCCGCCCCCTCGCTCCGCCCCGCCCCGTCTCCAAAAAAACCAAGGCCCGGAGCGTTCCCGCTCCGGGCCTTGGAGTCATTTCTCAATGTGTATCACAGACCGGGTCTGTAATGATTTGAGCAGATGGGGTGATTACTTGTTAGCGCCAGCCTCGAAAACGATGATTGCGTAATTGGTGGTCTTCTTGTTGCTGCCCTCACCAGTGGTCACGCTCTTGAAGTCAATGCCGAACTTAGCAGTCTGCTTGTTAGCATCAGCAGTGTTTGGGTCCGGGCTGCATCCGCGGGCGCTTTGTCGCCCTGTTGCGGGTTTCGTCTTCTGGCCACCGGCGCCCTGCTGCCCGTCGCGGGTTCGCTTTCCGTCCATCGAGCCATCCCCGGGTTCGTTCCCCGTCCGTCGAGACCATCCCGGGTTCGGGTTTCATCCGTCGGAGGGATTCCGGGTTCGCTTTTCGTCCATCGAACGATCCAGGGTTCGTCCTTTGTCCGTCTGGAGGCTCAAAACGGCCCCAGACGGACCGGGGGCGAACCCTGGTTTTCCGGACGGCCGGAATCCGAACCCTGGATCCTTGAATGGCCGGAATATGCACCCGGGATGCGCAGTCGGCGAACGCGCGACCCGCTCCGTTGGCTTGGACACCCCGGTTCCAGCCCGTTTGATACCTAGGCCCGATCGGCGTGGGCGCACCGACCTCCGCACCTCTTCCCGATCGACGTGAGCGCCCGCCTCCGGCTCGTCCGCTCGACCCAGCCCGGTCCCCCCGACTCCCCGCATGTCTTGGCTCGCCCGGGCACCCTGCATGGCAGGTATGCGCAAGTTGCTAAAGATAGCCATCATACTCATGTGCAAGTTGTCAAAAATGGTCAACGAATCTATATGCAAGTTGTACTATGGAAGTGCAAAGCACGTGTGAACATGTTGGTGAGATGGGACGTGACCAGGCAATATGGACCTTATGCGAAAAAGTATCGAGCGCATGCGCGCGTGGAAGAGCCATAAGGGGCGTCAGGCTCTGCTCGTTTCTGGCGCGCGCCAGGTAGGCAAGACCTTCCTGATCCGCTCATTTATTGCTGAGTCATATGAGCACGCGGTGGAGATCAATCTGGTTGAAATGCCCGATGCGCGCGACGCCTTTGACTCCGCCCACGATGCGCATGGCCTGTTCCTGCGTATCTCCGCTTTTGCGCAGGACGAATTGGTCCCGCATAAAACCGCGATTTTCATCGATGAAGTGCAGGAAAGCAGCGAGGTGCTCACCGCGCTCAAGTTCTTGGTCGACCGATATGGGGACGAGTACGATTTCATCGTGTCGGGCTCTCTGCTGGGCGTTGAGCTCCGGAACATCCGCTCGTTGCCGGTGGGCTACCTTAGCATCATCGAGATGTTCCCCCTCGATTTTGAGGAGTACTGCTGGGCTAATGGCATTGGAAGCGCTGCAATTGAAGAGGCGCGCACGGCATATCGGGAGCTCCGCCCGGTCGATGCGTTCGTCGATCAGCGGTTGCGCGGTTTGTTCCACGAATATTTGCTGGTGGGCGGCATGCCCGATGTGGTTCAGGCGTTTTTGGAATCCCATAACATGCAGCAGGTGCGGGCGCGGCAATGGGACATTGTCAACCTGTATCGCCTCGACATCTCCAAGTACGCAGGATCCCGTGCGCGCGTGGTGCGCAAGATCTTCGACCTCATTCCCGCGGAGTTGAACACGCAGTCGAAGCGGTTCGCGTTTTCCCATGTCGAGGAGGGTGGGCGTTTCGATAAATATGACAACGATTTCGCCTGGCTGGTCGATGCGTCCGTTGCCCTGCCGGTCTGCAATGTGGCTGAGCCGCGGTACCCGCTTGAGCTTTCGGTCGACTCGGCGTTCTTCAAGCTCTTTCTGTCCGACGTTGGCCTGCTTACCTGCATGGCCGGCATGAACGTGGTCCGTGACCTTTTGGCCGATCGCACCGATGTCAACTTTGGGTCGCTCTACGAGAACTATGTGGCACAGGAGCTGGCGGCACACGGTTTGGGCCATCCGGCACCCGAGCGGCACCTGTTCTTCTTTCGAAATCGTCGTCAGGGCGAGTTAGATTTCGTTATTGAGGATGCGTCGCTACGGGCCGTGCCCCTTGAGGTGAAGTCGGGTAAAGGCTATCAGCGCCATAGCGCGCTGAGCAGGGTGCTTGAGGTGGAGAACTACGGCATCGAGCGCGCGGTGGTCCTCTACGAGGGCAATGTCGAACTGTCGGGACGCGTGGCGTACCTGCCCATCTACATGACGATGTTTCTCGATGAGGTTCCGCGAGCCTGCTGAGGATGGCTGCGGCGCGCAGTCTCGCTTGAACAAAGGGGCTTGCTGATACGCTCGCGCTGATGTGCGTGAGGTGTGGGTTTCGCTTGCCGGGGATTTGACGTTCGGGTTTCGTCCGTCGAGGGATTTCGGGTTCGGGGTTCATTCGTCGGCGCATTGCGAGCGGTCTCGCAGGCCCGGGTTCCGTCCATCGGGCGATCCCGGGTTCGCTTTCCGTCCATCGAGCCATCCTGGGTTCGTGCTTTGTCCATCGGGCTATCCAGGGTTCGCCCTTTGTCCATCTGGAGGCTAAAATCGGCCCCAGACGGACCGGGGGCGAACCCTCGTTTTCCAGACGGCCGGAATCCGAACCCTGGTTTCTTGGACGGCCACAATCCGAACCTGCGTTGTGCGTGAATGTCCGGAAGCCGCACCCTGGATCCTTGAATGTCCGGAATCCGCACCCGGATTTCCCGGACGGCCGGAATCCGCACCCTGGGTCTTTGAATGGCCGGAGCCCGAACCCTCGTTTCGCGGACGGCCGGAATCCGAACCTGGGATGTAGGGGTGTAGTGAGCGAGAGACTTCGTTGCGTCACCCGCCGCCGCCAGGCCCGCCGTCGCCCGCCGCCGCCAAGCCCGCCGTCGCCCGCCGCCCGCCGCCGTCCGGACCACCCCGCCACCCGCCCATCCCGTTACAAAACGGCTACGGCCCGTCCGCCATCCGCGCGCGATAGCTGCCCAGTGGGTATGATGGATGGTATTGCCAAGGCCTGCAGGGAGGATCGCATGCTCAACGAAACCATGTACGCACGCGGGGCGGAGAGCTCCAAGATCCGGGAGATCTTCACCTACGCCTGCGAGCGCAAAAACCCAGATTGGTGCCGACAAGGTATTCGATTTCAGCCTGGGCAACCCGAGCATCCCGGCCCCTGCGGCAGTGCAGGCGAGCATCGAGCGGTCGCTGGCCGAGCTCTCGCCCGAAGAGCTGCACGGCTACACGCCGGCTGCCGGCCTGCCGTCGACGCGCGCCGCCGTGGCGGCCTCGCTGAACCGGCGCTTCGGCACCTCCTACGACGCGGGCAACGTGTTCATGACGGTGGGCGCCGCCGCCTCGGTGAGCTGCACGCTGCATGCGGTTGTCTCGCCGGGCGACGAGGTGATCGTGGTCGCCCCGTACTTCCCTGAGTATGCGGTGTGGATCGAGGCGGCGGGCGCCACCTGCGTGGAAGTGCCTGCCGAGGACATCACGTTCCAGCTGAGCGTGGGCAACATCATGGCCGCCATCGGTCCGCGCACCGCGGCGATCATCATCGATTCGCCCAACAACCCCACCGGTGCCGTCTACACCGCCGACGAGCTGACTCGCCTGGCCAACATCCTGCGCGAGGTGAACCGCACGCGCGAGCAGCCCATCTTCCTCATCTCCGACGAGCCGTACCGCGAGCTGGTCTACGGTGCCGAGGTCCCGTGGGTTCCGAGCATCTACGAGCACACGATCGTATGCTACTCGTACTCCAAATCGCTGTCGTTGCCGGGCGAGCGCGTGGGTTGGGTGCTGGTGCCCAACACCTGCAGCCTGGCCGACCGCGTGATGGCGGGTATCGCCGGCGCCGCTCGCTGCCTGGGCTTCGTGTGCGCGCCGGCGCTGTTCCAGCGCGTGGTCGCCGATTGCGTGGACGAGCCGGTGAATGTGGACGCCTACAACCGCAACCGGCTCGAGCTGACCGACATCCTGGGCGAGGCCGGCTATACGCTGGTGGAACCCAAGGGCGCCTTCTACCTGTGGGTGCGGGCATGTGAGCCCGACGCCGAGGCATTTTGCGAGCGGGCGCGTCGGCACGAGCTGCTGCCGGTGCCGTCGAACAGCTTCGGCGTGCCCGGGTGGTTCCGCGTGGGGTACTGCGTGGATTTCGACGTGATCGAGCGCTCGGCGCCTGCCTGGCGTGCGCTTGCCGCCGAGTACCGTTAGGCGCACCTGCGCAGCGCTTCGGCCCGCGCAGCGCTCCGTCTTCGTCCGTTCCGTGCGCCTGCGAACTCGGTCCTGCCATCTTCGAGAAGCAACGAGAGAAGGAGTGCCATCTCATGACCTATAGCATCCGGGGTGACGTGCACACGCATACCCTGTTTTCCCGCCACGCCTATTCAACCATCGAGGAGAACGTACGGGCGGCGGCCGACGCCGGTTTGGAGCTGCTCGGGTCGGCCGATCATTTCAGCGGCATGCTCTTCTGCGAGCAGCACCTGCGCAACTTCCAGTATTTCATCAACATGGGAATCTGGCCGCGCACCTGGCACGGGGTGACCGTGCTGCGCGGCTGCGAAGTCGACATCGTGGGTCTGCGCGGCGAGCTGTTCGGCCAGGACATCCCGGTGGGCGCCAATATCACCGGCCAGCCCTTCTCCCGCGAGCGCACCCTGTTCGAACGCGTGACGGCGGAGTTGGACTACATGGTGGCGAGCGTGCATAACGCCGATTTCACCCACGGCTCCTCGCTTGCGCAGACCACCGAGATGTACGTGCGCGCGCTTGAGAATCCCAAGGTGTTCATCCTGGGCCATACCGGCCGCTCGGGCGTGCCCTACGACCTGGATGAGGTGCTTATCTGCGCCAAGGAGCATCACAAGCTCATCGAGATCAACGAGCACTCGCTGGCGTCGGGTCGACATGACGCGGCTCGCTCTGCCTGCATGCGTATCGCCGAGCGCTGTGCGGAGCTCGGTGTGGGCATCGCGGTGTCCACCGACGCGCATATAGCGCCGCAGATCGGCAGCTTCAGTGCGGCGCCGGCCTTGCTCGAGGAGGTTCGGTTCCCCGAGGAGCTCATCATGAACCGGGGGCGTGCGCCGTTTGTGGCCGAGCTCGCCGCGGCGGGCGTGTGCGACCTGCGCGCATGAGGTCCGGCCCGTATGCTGCAGGACGGGGACGGGGTCGTTTCGTTTTGCAGGATGGGGACGGGGTCGTTTCGTTTTGGCCTGCGCGTTCGGTATCGGCAGAAAGGCGGTAGACAGATGAAGAAGCAGCGGGCACGCGCCGCGACGCGTCTCTGGCTCCGTCGGATGCCGGCGGCCTGCGCCCTGGTGGGGCTGGTGACGGTCGGGTTCAGCGCGGTGGCGCTCACGGCGCGCCATGCGCAGGAGGAGCGGGGCGAAGGGGCGGTCGCATCGCCCGCCGATCCCGCCGTCGCCTTCGCCGATGCCGCTCCGCGCGGCGGCCGTTTCACCTCGACGCTCGCATACACGAGCCTGGACGCACCGGGTGCGGTGAGCTCGCAGGTCACCTGGGATGACGACTGGTTTTATGCCGACGATACCACCTATAACCACGAGCTGGCCCGCGCCAGCGCGGTGCTGGCGGCGCTCGCGTACTCCGAGTCGGGCTACTACCAGGCGCAGAATGCGCAGCCGCCCTATATGGAGCAAGCGCTCGCGCAGCTGGGCTTCTCCGAGGTCTCGACAGATTCCTACCGCTACCGCAGCGAGGTGGTGGACGAGGTGCTCAACCTGTTCACCGACGATTCGGACGCGGTGGCATACACCATCGCCCGCAAGCACCTGCAGCCCGAGGATGACGAGAGTTCCGCGCGCGATCTGATCGTGGTGAGCGTTCGGGGCAGCTACGGGTCCGAATGGCTGAGCAACCTCAACCTGCTGCCCGTTGACGCCACCGATGCCACCGGCACCACGGATGCATCTACCGCCCAGCCGCTCACGAGCGTGCTGCAGGGATGGCTGTCGTTCGTGGACGGGCTGAGCGGTGCCTCCTCAACCGATGGCGGGAGCTTGGGGCAGGACGCCACGCTGGGCATCGACGGCACCGACGACCACAGCGGGTATTTCCGCGCATCCGAGGACATCTGCCGCGAGCTCAACGGCTGGATCGCCGCTTCGCGCGCGGCCGGGTCCGAGGTGTCTGTGCTGGTGGTGGGCCACAGCCGGGGCGGCGCGATCGCGAATCTGGTTGCCTCCGAGCTGGATGACCAGCGCCAGCCGGGCACCGATGAAAAGGAAGGGGAGGCGTCCTTCTCCGAGGTGTCGAACGTCTACGCCTACACCTTCGCCTCGCCGGCCACCACGGTGCGCCCGGATGCGCACAGCGTGTGCTACGGCAATATCTTCAACATCGTGAACCCCTCCGACATCATGCCCTACCTGCCGTTGCGCAGCTGGGGCTACGAGCGCTACGGGGTGAACCTCTATCTTCCGTCGCAGGCGAGCGCGGGGTTTGCTGATGAGTGGGAGCGCATGCGGGCGTGCTATCGCGACAGCGTGGGCGTGGATAGCGCTTACGACCCCGCCGACGAGCAGGCGATTGCCGCGACGCTGGCCGATGTGGCCGCGCAGGTGACCTCGGTGCACGAGCTGATGACGCCCACGGGGGCCGCATCGACGTTGGCGGCGGTCGCGGCGCATATCGACCCGGTCCGCATCCTGTACGGTCACTACCCGACCACCTATATCGCCTGGCTGGATGCCGTGGATGCCGATACGCTGACACGCGAATGAGGGGTTCGGGCGTCACTGCGGTAGGGGGCGCTGCGGCGCGAACGCCACAGCGCTGCTGGTGCTGCGGCCGTTTGCCTGTCTTACGCGCGATCGATGCGGGGTCTGTGACGATGCGAGCTCCGTTGTAGTTGCAGGCCCCGTGCGGGCACTGCGGCAACGGCGCAAGGGGCGTACACCCTTCTCCGTACTCATGACATCGGGTCCAGCTGTTTGCCGCTGGGGCCAATCTGGAGGCCTGTTGCCCAGCGTTCGGGCAGAAGTGGGCGCCCCTAGGCGCCCCGTGTCTAGGCGCGCTGCAGAATCGCGACGGTCTCGGTGTGGCTCGTGTGCGGGAACATGTCCACCGGCGTGAGCGAGCGCAGGCTGTAGCCGCCGCGTGCGAGGTCGGCCAGGTCGCGCGCCTGCGTGATGGGGTTGCAGCTGATGTAGGCGATGCGGCGCGGGCCGATCGCGCAGGCCGCGGCAAGGAACTCGGGCGTCGACCCTGCGCGCGGCGGATCCATGATGAGGGCATCGGCCTGTAGTCCGTCGGCGGCGGCGCGCTGCAGGTAGGCGGTGGCGTCGTCGGCGATGAAGCGCGCGGTGCCCTCGAGGTTGTTGATGCGGGCGTTGCGCCGGGCGTCCCGGATGCCGCTGGCGTTGCGCT
>ENA-OQMN01000179-OQMN01000179.1-human-gut-metagenome-genome-assembly--contig:-NODE-179-length-16959-cov-2.842562_pt1 | contig 16959 bp, 17 predicted proteins | sample MGYA00242765_ERZ504861 | MGnify/ENA primary metagenome ERZ504861 (study PRJEB26092, sample SAMD00036417) | human gut metagenome | host: Homo sapiens | study: EMG produced TPA metagenomics assembly of... | reverse complement strand
GGGCTACCACTAAACCAAAGTAAAGTAATCAAGTATCAACCGCCCGACAAAGGACCATCCACCCTTTTGACGGCAAAAAACAAGAACAGTTTATGAACAAGAACATCAAGAACGCTTTGACAAGCAAGAAATCAATCCTCTCTGCGGCACTCCTCATCGCTGCAACCGCCACCGCTTCCGCTCAGGGAAACGGTCTTGCAGGCATCACGGAAGCCACCTCGATGGTGAGTTCGTATTTTGAACCCGCCACGAAACTCATCTACGCCATCGGTGCGGTGATCGGTCTTATCGGGGGCGTGAAAGTCTATTCAAAATTCTCGTCAGGAGACCCCGACACCTCCAAGACCGCCGCAAGCTGGTTCGGTGCGTGCATCTTCCTGATTGTTGCCGCACCATCCTGCGCTCATTCTTCCTTTAATATAATAATGTATGGCTGAATACCCGATAAACAAGGGTATCGGCCGTCCGGTCGAGTTCAAGGGACTGAAAGCCCAGTACCTCTTCATTTTCTGTGGAGGACTGCTGGCTCTCTTCGTCCTGTTCGTCATCCTCTACATGGTCGGCGTCGGCCAGTGGATATGTATCGGCTTCGGTGCGGTATCGTCCTCCATCCTCGTATGGCAGACCTTCGCGCTGAACGCCCGGTACGGCGAACACGGGCTGATGAAATTAGGAGCGGCACGGAGCCATCCCCGATACCTTATCAACCGGCGGCGGATCACCCGATTATTCAAACGGAAACGAAAGGAAGAAACGACATGAGGAATACATCCAAAATGACAACACTGGAAAACAAGTTCCCGCTATTGGCTGTGGAGCAAGGCTGCATCATCTCCAAAGACGCCGACATCACGGTGGCTTTCGAGGTGGAGCTGCCGGAGCTTTACACCGTGACGGGTGCGGAGTACGAGGCGATACACGGCTGCTGGTGCAAGGCTATCAAGGTGCTGCCGGACTACTCCGTCGTCCACAAACAGGACTGGTTCATCAAGGAACGCTACAAACCGGAGCTTCAGAAGGACGACATGAGCTTTTTTAAGCCGCTCTTTCGAGCGTCACTTCAACGAGCGTCCGTACCTGAAACACACCTGCTACCTCTACCTGACCAAGACAACAAAAGGAGCGTAACCGGATGCAGAGCAATTTCAGCACGCTGTGCCGGGGACATATCATCCCGAAGGAGCTGGACAGGGAAACCACGACCAAGTTCTTGGAAGCCTGCGAACAGTTCGAGTTTCCTCCCGGGTCGCGCCGGGCTTGCCGTAGGCGATGTTATCCGCCACCGAACCGCTGAACAGGTAGACGTCCTGCTGGACGATGCCGATGTCCTCCCGCAGGCTCTTGAGGGTGACGTGCTGGATGTCCTGCCCGTCGATGAGGATGCGGCCTCCCGTCACCTCGTAGAAGCGGGGGATGAGGTTGCAGAGCGTCGTCTTGCCGCCGCCGGACGGGCCGACCAGCGCCAGACGCTCACCGGCCTTGATGTCAAGGCTGACATGGTGGAGCACCTTGTTGTGGTCGTCGGGGTACTCGAAGCTGACGTCCTCGAAGCGGATGGCGCCCGGGCCGGGCTGCAGGGGCTTTGCGTCCTCGGCATCCTGGATGGTCACAGGGGTGTCCATGATCTCCGCAAAGCGCTCGATGCCGGTCATGCCGCGCTGGAACTGCTCGGCGAACTCGACGATGCGGCGGATGGTGGCGATAAGGGTGGTGACGTAGAGCATATAAGCCACCAGGTCACCGGCGGTTATCTTGCCGTACACCAGCGACAGACCGCCCGCAAGGATGACCACCAGATACATCAGGCCGTCGAAGAGGCGGGTGGAGGTGTTGAACGCAGCCATGGCGTAGTAGCCCAGCGTCTTGATGTGCTCGAAATCCTTGTTGCCCCTGGCGAATTTCTCGCGCTCTTCGTCCTCGGCGGCGAAGGCCTTCACCACGCCCTGACCCAGCAGGCTGTCCTCGATGGTGGCATTCAGCTCACCGATCTGGACGCGCTGCTGGCGGAACCGGGCGCGCAGGCGCTGGTTCAGCTTGACGGACACGACGCCCATCAGCGGCACGCAGGCGAATACGGCCAGCGTCAGCGGCACACTGGCCTGACACAGGATGAGGAAGGAGGCCAGGATCTTGATGCCCGCGATGAAAAATTCCTCGGGGCAGTGGTGGGCGAACTCGGTCACGTCGAACAGGTCGTTGGTGATGCGGCCCATGATGGTGCCGACCTTGGTGTTGTTGTAGTAGGTGTGGTCGAGCCTGAGCAGATGGTCGAAGGCGTCCCGGCGCATGTCCGTCTCGATGTGGACGCCCATGATGTGGCCGATGCCCGACATGAAATACTGCGCAGCACCGTCGATGATGCGGAGCACGAAGTACACTGCCGCCAGCTTGAGCACGATGCCCGCCGTGAGGGTGATGCCCACGCCCATGGCGGAGTTGGTGATGGTGCTCATGATCTTGGGCAGGATGATGTCGCACAGGGTGGTCATCGCCGCACAGAACAGGTCGATGAACAGAGTCTTTTTGATTTTGCCAGATAGGGCAGAAAGCGCCGGATGAGGGCGCCGCTGCCGGTGTGCCGCACTGCGGGGTCGTTGACTTTTTGCATGGTTCCTCCATTTTTAAGTTTCCGGGTTCAAACCTCTCCGTCACGCCTGCGGCGTGCCACCTCCCCTATCGAGGGGAGGCTTTGGCAGCCGGGTGAAGCTTGCTGGATACGCCAGAGGCTCCCCTACTAGGGGAGCTGGCGGGCGCAAACCCGACTGAGAGGTTACTTCTTCGAATAATCCCGTTCTCCGTAGATGGCCGTCCCAATGCGCACGAGGGTCGCACCCTCGCGGATGGCGTTCTCAAAGTCGCCGCTCATGCCCATGGAGAGGGTCTCCATCTTCACGTTCTGGTACCCCCGCTCCCCGGCCTGCACGAACAGCTTGTACACCTGGGCCAGATACCGGCGGTTCTGGGCGTCGTCGTCGTTGACGGGCGGGATGGCCATCAGACCCTTGACCCGGATGTGCTCTTCTGCGGCGGCAGCGTCCAGCAGGGGCCAGAGCTGTTCCGGCGAGACGCCCGACTTCGACTCCTCGCCGCCGATGTTCACTTCCAGCAGGACGTCCTGCACGATGCCGGCCTTGGCGGCTTCCTTTTCGATGGCGGCCAGCAGATGCTCGCTGTCCACGCTCTGGATGAGGCTTGCGCGGCCCAGCACCTTCTTGATCTTGTTGGTCTGCAAATGGCCGATGAAGTGACTGGGCTTGCCGCAGTAAGCACCGGCGTCGTAGTTGGCGCAAAGCTCCTGCACATGGTTCTCGCCGAACACATCGATGGCAAGGGCCGCGCTGGCGGCGACGGTGTCCGCGGTGCGGGTCTTGCAGGCGGCGCAGAGCTGCACTTCGGCGGGGTCGCGGCCTGCTTCCCGGGCCGCTGCGGCCATCTTTTCGCGGATGGCCTCCACAGCCTCCCGCATCTCTTCCAGATTCTTTTCCGCCATAAGGCTCAGTCCTCCTCGGTATATTTTGCACGCTCGCCGCCGATGAGCTTCGGGCGGGTGCGGGCGCAGAGAATGTTGGCCTCGCCGATCTTCGAAAGGCTCAGCCGCACCGGCACAGCCACCCGGCGCAGATGCATTCCGATGAGGGTGCCTCCGATGTCGATGCCTGCGTGGGCGCGGATCTCCTCCACCGCGATGGGGCTTTGAACTGCTTCCAGCAGGTGGTGGCCCAGCTGCCGCCCGCATGGGGACGCGGCACGACGCAGACTTCTCCCAGCCGTATTTCTCTGCGGCTTCCCGCTCAATAATGATGGCCCGGTTGAGGTGCTCACAGCACTGTGCGGCCAGCCAGATGCCGTTTTCGGCCAGCACCGGTGCGACGCCGGCGTAGACAGCCTGTGCAGCCTCAAGGCTCGAGTCCTTGCCGATGTGGCCGCCGACGATCTCGCTGGACGAGCAGCCCACCACAAAGACATCGCCCTTTTTCAGCTTTGCCTGGGCCAGCAGCTCCGTCACAGCCTGCCGCGCTTCGGTCTCGATTTGCTTTTTGAACTCTTCCGTCATAAAAAACACCTCGTTTTATACTCTTGCAGACAGCAGGCTGGCAGAGCCTGCCGCGCCGAAATACACTTTGCTTCCCGCCGGGCACACCGCCGTGCAGCCGTCCAGCTCTCTGCCCGAGAATGTCTGCTTCCAGCTTCCGTCGGCGGTGTCCACAGCCTCGGCGCAGGGGGCGTCCGCAGGCAGCTTGAACAGCTTCTTCTGGATGTTCTCACCGGCCCGCAGGGCGATGCCCCGCAGAAGGGTGCTGTCCGCGTGCTTTTCCAGCCAGCCGCTGCGGGTCCAGCGGTAGCTGATATAGAGAGTGCCGTCCTCGTCCAGCGCCAATGCGCCGGGGTATCCCGGCAGGCCGGACACAAAGCTCCCGCAGTTTTTGCCGCCGGACGTCAGCTCCCGGGCGTCGGCGTCCACAGCCCAGACGCAGCGATCCCCGAGGTCGGAGACGTACAGCGTTCGGTCATCCTCCGAGAGGGCCAGACCAGCCGCACCGGCCACGCCGCCCAGCACCTGTTCCACCGTCCGGGCCGACGGGTCATACACATAGACGCAGCCCGTGCCGGTGTGGGCTATGAGCTCGGTGCGGAGAGCGCTTTCCAGCCCGTTTTTCGCAGCGGCTTCGGTGGACACGGCGAAATAGACCTTCCCGTCCGGGCCGGTCTCCACCGCCGACAGCACACCCAGCGGTGCGCCGTCGATTTGGGTCACCACCTGTTCTACTGAGGTCCCCCAGCTGTCATGCCGGGCGCGGCAGAGCGCCCCGCCGGAGGGCGTCACCACCGTCAGCCACAAGTCGCCGTCGGCGTCGAAGGCAAAGCCGGTCAGCTCGCCCTCCACCGACAGGATGGCCGCGGTGTGTCCGCCGTCGGTGCGGACAAGGTCGCTCTGACGCTTTTTCATGGCCGCACCGTTGTAGGCAGCAGCGTAGACAAGGCCGTCCCGGGTGCGGACGCAGTCCACGCCCAGATAGCCGCCCGGCTTCCAGCCGTCCTTGCTGTCGGCGGAGAGGGCCGTCTGCGCGGCACCGGTGTCCTGCCGCACATCCGGGGCGGTGTAGGCTTTCGGCGGCGTGTCGATAGGCCGCAGCAGCAGGCCGTACGCCAGCGCCGCCAGCATCAGCAGGGCAAAGATGTTGCTGGCCACCCGGAAGCGGGTCATCAGGGCTTCCCGCTCGATGGCGGCCTGTGCTTCCAGCTGGGCCTTCCGGCGGGCAGCGGCGGCAGACGTGCGCTGGGCGCGGCGGAGCCACCGGTCCACAAAGAGGGCCACGTTCGGCCCCACCGTGACGGATGCAATGAAGAGGAGCAGTACCAGCTCTACGAATCCAATGCGCATGAACAATTTTTCCTTGTATTTGTCAGATTTCGGGGAAGTCTTTTATCATTGTAGTATAGCACACTTCGGCTTTTCTGCGCAAGATGAGGCCAAGCTTGACAGCCCCCGAAGCGGCCCTTTATAATCGGAGCAGACACGAAACGCACCCACTGGGATGTTTTCCCAAAAAATCTACTCAAACTTCACAAAAATTCCTAATTGATAGGGTATGATAGACTTAAACGCAGTATACAGTTCCGCCGGGCTGGCTCTGAGCAGCCTCCGGCGCTTGGGCGATAGAAGCTTTTAGGAGGAATGCCTTATGGCAAAAATTCTTATCGTTGACGACGAGCCCCGCATCCGGGAGCTCATCCGGGAGAATTTACAGTATTCGGGCTACACCTGCGAGGAGGCAGGGGACGGCTCTGCCGCCCTGTCGCTGCTCACCGGCGGCGGCTACGATCTGGTCATCCTCGATTTGATGATGCCCTTCATGGACGGCATGAGCTGCCTGCGGGAGATGCGCACCCGCCGCATCAACACCCCCGTCATCATCCTGACGGCCCGCGGCGAGGAGTACGACAAGCTGGCCGGCCTCGAGGGCGGCGCTGACGACTATGTGGTCAAGCCCTTCTCCCCCCGGGAGCTGGTGGCCCGTGTCAAGGCCGTGCTCAACCGCACCATGCCCCGCACCGAGGCTTCTGACAGCACCATGACCTTCGGGGAGCTGTCCATCGACACGGCCAGCCACACCGTCAAGGTGTCGGGCGAGGAAGTGAGCCTCACGCCCAAGGAGTTCGACCTGCTGGTCTTTCTGGCCTCCAACAAGGGCATCGCCCTCAGCCGCGAGAAGATCCTGCAGAAGGTGTGGAACTACGACTACTTCGGCGAGGACCGCACCGTGGACACCCACGTCAAGATGCTGCGCGGCCATCTGGGCAAGTGCCGCGGCTACATCGCCACTGTCTGGGGCATCGGCTACAAGTTCGACCCCGACGCGGCGCGTTAAGCGGAGGCTCTGCTCTTCATGCGGCAAACGAGCAAAACACGGCGCACCATCGGCATCCGGGGCCAGCTCATGGGCTTTCTGTGCTTCATCTGCCTTTTGCTGGTGGGGCTGTTCTGGTTTCTGAGCACCCAGCTGCTGGAACCCCTCTACACCACCCATATCCAGAAGCAGCTCACCGAGCAGGCTGATGCCATCGTGGCCCGGATGGACGAGGCCATCGGGAAGGGCGAGACCCTCTCCTACTGGGCCTTCGGCAGCCGGCTGTACGTCAACAGCACCTTCTTCAACGCGCTGCGGGACGACATCTTCGAGCTGGGCGGGATGAGCAGCTTCTGCATCGACATCTCCGACACCACCCTGCGGCAGATCTTCAAGGTGGATACCCTGCCCTACTGCAACCTTCACCGCACCCGCCCCACCGACACTGCCGACGAGCAGACCGCCTACACCACGGCCCGCGCCATGCGGCAGCTCTGCCGGGAGAGCGGCGGCACAGTGGTGCGGAAGATCAACCCGCCCACGCCCTCCGGCTCCGTCCAGCTGATGGTGGGCCGGATGACCTCCGATGGAAGCTATACCGTCCTTGTCACCACCAGCCTGATGCATGTGGCCGAGGCCGGCAAGGTGCTCAGCACCGTCCTGCCGCTGGCTGCGGCCCTCATTTTCGCCTTCTCGATGTCGGCGGCATGGCTGTTCAGCGAGTGGTTCACAAAGCCTCTGCGGGCTCTCTCCGGGGCTGCACGGCAGGTGGCGCAGGGCAACTACGCCGTCCATGTGGACTCGGTGCGGAACGACGAGCTGGGCGACCTGGCCCAGGAGTTCAACCACATGGCAAAAGAAGTCCAGCACGCCTCCCAGATGCAGCGCGACCTGCTGGCCAACGTCTCCCACGACCTGCGCACCCCGCTCACCCTCATCAAGGGCTATGCCGAGACGGTGCGCGATCTGACCGGCGACGACAAGAAGCACCGCGACGAGCAGATGAACATCATCGTGGACGAGACCGACCGCCTGACGGCCCTTGTTTCCAGCGTCATGGAGCTGAGCAAGGTCACGAGCGGCGCACTCAAGTGCGAGAAGGTCCACTTCGACATGGGCCAGCTCTGCGATGAAGTCAGCGAGCGTTACGACGCCGTCTGCGCCCAGAACGGCTGGCAGCTCAAGCTTGAGATCCCTGACGAAGAGCTTCCCGTCTGTGCCGACCCCGACATGATGCAGCGCGCTCTGCATAACCTTTTGGGCAACGCCATGCACCACATCGGCGAAGACGGCATCTTCGTGCTGCGGGCGCTCCGCTGCCCCGAGGGCGTCCGGGTGGAGGTGGAAGACCACGGCCCCGGTATCTCCGCCGAAGACCTGCCCTATATCTTCGACCGCTACTACCGCTCCCGCTCCGACGCGGGCAAGCAGGGGACCGGCCTCGGCCTCTCCATCACCAAAGCCATCTTCCAGCAGCACGGCTTCCGCTTCGGCGTCCACAGCACTGTGGGCAAAGGCACCGTGTTCTGGTTCATCATGACCGATACCGAAGAAGTTTCCTCATAAAAAGGCGGGTCGCAGTCCGTTGGGACTGTGACCCGCCTTTTTGCTATTTTTTCTGGCAGTACACCACTACCCTCGCTTTTCCGCCGGGGGTTGCAGGTATAGAGCACAAGGGGACAGCCGCCTCCCGCAGGGCTTCGGGTTCTTCGGGCGAGACCCGCGCAGTCCGCTCCACAGTGTACACTGCCTCAGCGCCGTCCTGTGAAGTGAAACGCACCTCGTCGCCCTCGGAAAGGCTGCTCAGTCGCCCGAAATGGGATTTATAATTGTGGGCTGCGATGACAAGGTCTCCGCCCGCCGTACTGCCGCATTGACGGCAGGGCGAGACCTTGAGGTTCGCTTTGCTCCACTCGGTCTGCACCGGCAGCTCCAAGCCCAGAGCCGGGATGGTCAGCACCCCCAGATACTCCCGCTCGACGCTTGACGCCGGGGGTTCCGAAGCCGATTCCGATTTAGACTCTGCATCTTCCGTGGGCAGGCTTTCCGCGCTGTCTGCGGGCCGTTCTGCCTCCGACGCTACCGCGATGCTCTGGCTCTGGCGCAGCTGGCTCACCGCCGAAGCGGCCTGAGCGCCTGCCCTTGCATCCTCGAGCCGGTCGTAGACGTAGAGACAGACCGCTGCCAGCACCAGGGCACTGCCCAGCATCAGGCAGAGCCGCTCCGGCACCCGCCTACGCATCGTGTCTGCGCTTCCGGCTCAGCCAGAGGCCCACCGCCACGAGGGCGATGCCCCCGCCTGCCAGCACCGGCACGGGCCAGAGCAGCTGGCCGGTCTGGATGAGAGTCCCCACCGGTTCCGGCTCCGCAGCCGGGATGACTTCATCCGACATCTCTGCCGAGGGTGTCGGCGGGCGGATGACCGTTATCTCGCCCGGCTGCTCCACCGGCTTCGGGGTCGGCGTCGGCTTATCCGGCACATAGGGCGGCGTCACCGGCGGGGGAAGGGGGTCGGTGCTGCGGTAGCTGTTCTTGAAGAGCAGTTCCGTCTTTGCCCCGTCGTCCCCATCCCGCCGGACAGACACGTGTCCTTTCAGCTCACCGTCGGTGTCCCACGCCACCATGACTTTCAGGTAAAAGACGGTGTCGTCGTAGTCGGCCCGTTTCCGTCCGCCTGCGTCCTGAGTGACCGTATACTCGTATATGCCGGGCGCGGTGTAGACGATGGCATCAAACGTCTTCGTCAGGGTCTTGTCGTCGGCGGTGCGGCAGTCCCGGGCCGGAAAATCCAGCTCAGCCTCGTCGTCACAGCCTTCCGGCATCGGCGCGCCGTCCAACGCGGTCAGCCGCACCGTCAGCGTCTCGTCAGCTGCCTCTCCGGTGCAGCGGACGGACGCCTCCAGTTCCAGCTCCGCCCGCTGGTCTGCGGCCAGGGCGGGCAGGGCAGCGCTTACCGCAAGCGCTGCTGCCAGCAGGGCCGCCGCTATTTTCGGGAGCCTTCTCATGATAAGCTCTCCTCCTTTCCGTTTTGCAGGTCTGACATTGGTTCCATCCGGGCCAGCACCACCGTCCGCGCGTCGGTGTACTCCCCCGAGCAGGTAGCCATCGCCAGGAACTGCGCTCCTTCCGGCTCCTCTTCCAGCGCACGGAGGGCCTGTGCATCCATCTGAAGGGCATTCTCCTCCACAAAGGGGAGCAGCCCGCCCGCATCCGAGCGCCACTTGCCCGGGGCAAAGATGGCCTGTTCCGACGCAGGCACCACAAGGCAGGCCAGCACTTCCAGCCGATAGCTCCCGCCGGGCAGCGTCAGGGTGCCGGTGGTGTTCTGGCGGAAGAATGCTCCGTCCTTGTATTTGTCGAGGTCGCCGAACATCCGCCCGTTCTCCATATGGTGGCCGTAGAGCAGGGAATACCGCCCGCTGAAGTCCGCGTCGCAGTCAACATCCAGAAAGATGCTGCCCGCCAGCGCAAAGCTGCCGTAGACGTCGGTGTTCAGATAGGTGAAATTGCTCTCGCCCTGCACCACCGGGTAGTCGATGGCCGTGCCGTCCAGCGTCAGCCACCCGCAGACATCGGGGTTGATGTCCCGCAGCTGGCCGAAGGAGAGGCTGTTGTCCTCCTGCGGCTGGGGCTTGAAGGCCAACAGCCCGGCCTGCACATTGTCGGCAGCGGCGTACACCCGGCTGTTGTCCCACAGCGCATAGCCCGACCAGACCACCGCCAGCAGCACCAGCAGGGCCGTCACCCCGTCCAGCAGGCCGTTCGCCGCCCGCAGGGCCATCTTCTGCCACCGAATGTTCCTCACCTCCCTTGCCTTATTTCCTCCGCGCTTACTTCTGATGGCGGCGGCGCAGGGTCAGCAGCAGCCCGATGCCCGCAGCACCCGTCAGGGTGAAGAGATAGGGTGCGCTGTCCAGCACCACACCGGCATCCACGGTGCCGCCCTTGGTGTTGGTGAAGTTCGCCTGCTCGACCGCCCCATCCACTTCGCCCTCGGTTCCGGTCTCCGTCGTCACATAGTCTGCGACCGGCGTCTCCGACACCTTGTACTCGACGCCGTAGGGCAGGTTCTCGATGTGGATGGTGTCGCCGTCTTTCAGATAGAAGGTCGCTTCCGTCGTCTCGCCGGGCTTGATCTCGATCGAGGCGGGGTTCGCGTCATAGCTGCCGCCGGTGATGGCGTAGCTGTCCTGATAGGTCTTGCCCTCCTCGCCGGTCAGCTGCACCGTGAACTCGAAGTATTTCTCCTTATTGCCCATGATGCCCTCGACGTCCTTGTGGACTTCCAGCTCACCGGCAGAGTAGAGGTTGTCGAAGTCGTCCCTCTTGCCCTCGCCGGTGGACTCCGGGTCCTCGGTGTGGACAGCGGCAATTCGGAGCTTGCCGTCCTGCTCGATGACCGTCACCCGCAGCAGGATGGCGTCGCCGTAGTAGGTCACGCCTGCGCTGTTGCCCGCGCCTCATGGATGATGTAGGTGTAGACGCCCACGCTGTCGTACTCGGGCAGGTCGATCTTGATCTCCTTGGTCTTGGTGGTGCTGCCGGCCTCGCCTCTCAGGTAGCTCACCGTGCCGATGGTGGGCATCGGCATATTCTCCGGGGTGATGTCGTCCGACGCATCGGTGACATTGTCCGCCTCGATGTCGAAGCTGAACGTCTCCGCCGGGGAGAAGGTCCCCTCGTTGGCCAGCTCGTAGTTTTTCTTGATGACCACGCTGTCCATGTCCGCATACGTCTCGCCGCTGGCCGCAAAGGCGGGCATGACGCTGACGCCCATGGCCAGAGCGATGGAAAGCACAGCTGCGAGAAGCTTTTCTGCCTTGTTCTGTTTCATCCTGAAGTTCCTCCTATCTTGTCTTGTATGGCTTTTGGCAGCTCAGAGCCCCCGCCGCCGGATGAGGGTGATGACTTTTGCCTTGACCGCACTGCACTGCACCGGGCCGAAGTCACGGCTGTCCTCGGCCTGTGTGCGGCAGTCGCCCAGAATGAAGACGCTGTCCTCCGGCACAGCGTAGGGGTAGCTGAGCAGAGATTTGGGGTAGGTGGGGTAGAGGATGCCGCCGCCCTGCGCCGAGCCGTTGACCTCCACAACGCCGCTCTCGCTCAGGGTCACGATGTCCCCGCCCCGGGCCAGCACGCGGCCCACCCGCAGCCCTCCCGAGCGCTCATATACCACGACATCATTCTTGGCATAGTCTTTTTCCAGCCGGATGCCCAGCACGAGGTCGCCGTCCTTCACGGCGGGGAACATCTCGCTGCCGGACGCCTGCGTCACCAGATATACCTGTGTCAGAAGCGCCCAGAGCACGGCGGCGAACACCGCCAGCCGCACCGCCAGACTGCGCACTTCCCGCAGCAGGGGGCTTTTTTCCGGCTTCGCCGGTCCGGACGGCTTCGCTTCCGGCGTCCCGGGCGGGGCCTCCGGGGCAAGCGCCTCGTTTGGTTCCTTCACTCATCTTCCTCCTTCTTTCTGTTTTTGCAGCCCAGAACGGCCGCACCGGCACACAGCATCAGCGGCAGCCCGAAGAAGCCTGTCTCCACGCCGGTGTCCGGGTCTATATCGGCCAGAACGTAGTGGGCATAGAAGTTGACGACGCCGTTTTCCAGCTCTTCGTCGGTGGGCTCATAGCCCTCTTCCCACTTGTCCTGCGATACCTTTCCCTTCGGGTCCGGCTCATCCGTCACCGAACCGGGGAGCTCTTTGTACCAGCCGTCGAAGACGTAGCGCACGCCGCCGATGTCGATCTCTTTTTCGATGTCCGCCGTCGTCTCTTCCACCCGCTCGCCGCTCCGGTACTCGCGGCTTTCCCGGATGCTGTAGTCGTCCTCGCCCGGGGCGCGGACGTTGAACCGGGCCGTGAAGTTTTTCCTGCTCTTGACGCTGATGATGCAGTCGATGTGCTTATCCGGTTCTGTCCCGTTGCTGCGCGAGATCTTGTACGGCGTCACCACGATGCTCTCCAAATCTTCCCGCGTCAGCCCTTCGACGCCGGTAGCCTCTTCGATGGTGTCCTTATACTCGTCCCATATCTCATCGACGACCTCGTCCCAGTAGTCATCGCCCGGTTTCAGCGACCATGCGTCGCCAGTCGCGCCGCCCGGCCACGATACAACATAGTCTGACACATTTGTCAGGATGTTCCTGCCGTTATCTTCCCATGCCGCGCCGTAGGTCTTCACCCTACCGACCCACTTGCACTCGCTGTTGTCCGGCGCCCACTGGCTGGGGTCATTGCTGCCGGGCAGGCTGGTGGGAGTCTTGAGCAGGAAGACCGCCGCCGATTCCTCCTGAGTCCAATCCCCCCAGCCCGGTGCATCCTCATCCAGTTCGTCCGCGGGCAGGGCATTTTTGTCCCCGTCTACGCTGTCGTCGGCCAAGTCGGCATCTTCCTCAGGGGATCTGCCTTTTTCGGGCTGCTCTGCCTCATCCAGAGGCGTTTCCTCCTCGGCGGCGGGCCGTTCTTCCCACAGCTCCGGCAGAACGGCGATGTCTTCCTCCTCGTCTGAAACAGACTCCTCCTGCCGGGCCTCATCGTCGGTGAAACAGGCGTAGAGGCTGCACTCGCTGTCCGCTTCCGGCCAGAGCGGTCCTTCATCTGGCATGAAGCGGACCGCCGTCCCTTCGTCGTCCCGGCTGTACCAGAAGCGGAAGCTCTTTCCCTCCACCTCCGGCTCTTCGGGCATCAGAAGCTCTTCACCGCTGCCCACGGTCTGTTCCGCGTAGGGCAGGCCGCCGTCAGCCTCGTCCGACTCCCTGAGCCAGAAGAGATAGGTCCTCTCAACATGCTCGTCCGCTTTGACGGCTCCGCTGTCCGGCGTCGGTGTCTCGTCGGGCAGCCCGATGTCATCCAGCCCGTCCACCACGGCGGGGATGCCGCCTTCCGCGGGCAGAAGCACCGGCTCGTCTGTCCGGATGTCCTCTTCTTCGTCCCAGGCAGACTCGTCCTCTATTTCCTCGTCCCATGTCTGGTCCGGCACGCTGTCCGTCCGCTCCGGCCCTTCGGCAAATGCGGGCAGCAGACAGCCGCACAGCAGCACCAGCACGATGCACAGTGCTGCGGCGCGCAGTGTCAGCCGCCTCCGTTCCAGTCGATTCCGCATACAACAGCCCTCCTTCATTCTCGCTCCCGGCGGGGATGCCGCCCTTTGCGTTATCAGGATACCGTTTACCGGACACGAAGGATGTCATTGCATGCCAGTGCAAAAAAATTTACGCATAAAAAAACGCCGCCGGGGTCTTTCGACTCCGGCAGCGGTCTGCTGTCTCCGAATTTTCGGTTTTCAGGTGCGGGTGGTGGCTTCCATGCAGTGCTCGGAGGGGGCGTAATATTCCATCAGCGCAATGTAATTCTCGCAGTGGTGGCAGAACGCCGCCCGGATGGCGTCGTCGGGCGCGCTCCTCATCGACACGAACATCAGGATGTACTTTGCAATGAGGCTCACAGCCTCGCTCTCGAGGCCATAGCAAAGGCCCACCGCCAGGATCGGCACGACGATCTGCTGCGCACGGATGGGGATATTCTCCGCATCGACCCGCTTGAGCACGGCACGGCTCATGGTGGATGCCGCCCAGACGGCGCGGGAGATCTTCCAGTAATCCATATTCTTCAGATGGGTGAGGGTGCGCAGCCGCTGGATGACCTCGCCATCGTCCAGAACTTTGTTCTGCGTGACCTCCTTCTCCGAGCGGATGAAGGCGCACTGTATCATGTCCATCAGGGCGGCTTCGTACTTCTCATGGTAGTTCTCGCGGGAGATGAAGTACTCCTCCATCCGGAGCATGACTTCGTTCGTCTCTTTGTCGGTGGCCAGCCAGCTGAAGTCCAGCGGCGTCGGGCCGAAATCATTCTTGCCCATCTCGTTCAGGTCTTCCAGCTCTTCCTCGTTCCGGGTGGAGGGAAGGAAGCGGTCGTTGCCGTTCCGGTGGAAGCCCCACTCCTCGGGCAGAAGATGCGGCACGATGTCGCCGCTGGAGATGATGTTGAAGATGTTGCTCTCGCCCCAGTTCTCTTTCAGGCTGCCGTCGGCGTTGTGGTTGTTGTCGTAGTCCTGCTGCAAGTCGGGGTAGTCCTGCGGGCCGAGGGCCACCGGCGTCGCAAAGGTGTAGACGAAAACATTCTCCCGTTCCAGTCCGGACAGCTCCCTGTTGACCCGGGCGGCCAGAAGGTTCGCCACCACCGCACCGCGGCTGTAGCCGCCCATCCAGAGCTTGACGACGCCCAGCTCTCCCCTTTGCTGAGCTGCCGCCAGATAGTTCTTCAAATCGGCAAACACCTCATGCACCGGGATGATGAAGCCGCTGTGGGCGTGGCCCGTGCCGGTGTGCAGATTGCTCACCCACTCGCCGCCGTAGCCGCCGCCGCGCAGGATGAGCGCCACGATGGTGGTGCGCTTCCCGTTCAGGGTGATGGTCTTGCGGGCCGTGGACCAGCCCACGAAGTCGCCCGCCCTGCCCACATCGACATCATAATAGCGGTATTTCACGTCGCCGAAGCCCAGCTTGGCATAGGCTGCGTCGAGGCTGTTCTCGCGGCCCACGTTCCCATTGGCCCAGTATTTCGCATCGCTGGCCCATGTATTGAAAGCAGCCGTCACCATGCCCAGCGTCGCCAGCGCCAGCTGGTGGTCGTACTGGATGGAGGTGTGCGCAAAAAAACTGTCGCTGTAGTAATATTCGTGCTCGATGTCCATCTGGCTCAGCTCGCTGCGGAAGGACATTGTATAATTGCCTGCCGGGACTGCCCGGCCCACCGTCTGGCTTTTTGCCGCTGCCTCAGCCCGGGGCAGTGCCAGCCCGGGCGCAAGAGCCGCACTGTAAACCAGCGCTTTACAGAAATCACGTCGTTTCATGGTCTTTCCCCCTTGCTGCTTTCCATAAACCTCTGACATTTCTATCGTATAGGTGGTTTGCTATAGTATACCGTATTTTTCCAGCGGATTCAATCATCAACTCTGCCGATCGGGTATATAAAAACCGGGCCGCAGCGATGCGGCCCGGTCATTTTCGTATTCTCAGAGAAGCTGCGGGTCCATCTGGCGGCAGAAGTCCACGATGTGGCGGAACATCTGCTCGACCGCCGGAGCCATCGCCGTGGGGCGCTGGACAGCCAGACCCACCACCCGGTACTCTTCCGGCTCGATGGGGTAGATCTTGACCGCCGCCGTGCAGCTGCGCAGCAGCATCCGGGGCATGATGGAGATGCCGAGGCCCGCCTCCACCATGGCGATGTTGGACTGGTCGTCGATGACGTGGCAGCGGCGCTCGGTGGAGATGGAGTATTTCTTGAGGAACTGGCGCATCTCGGCGTCGGTGGCGTCGCACTGGACGACAAAGCTCTGGCCGTTCATCAGCTCCGGCGTCATAATGCCGTTTGGCGGTTCGGGCCAGTCCTGCGGCACGATGCAGAGCAGCGGCTCACGGAACAGCTCGGTCAGGTTGAACTCTTCGCGGCAGGTGGCGGACAGGAAGGCCAGGTCCACCTGACCGGTGCGCAGCCACTCCTTCACGTCGTCGTAAGTACCCTGATAGACCTCGACTTCGATCTGGGGGTAGCTTGCCATGAAGCTCTTGAGGATCTGGGGCAGCAGGCCGGCGCAGACCGAGTTGAATGCGCCCAGCTTCACCTTGCCCTTTTCCAGGCCGTTGAGGCGGGCAATGCTCTGCTGCAGGGCCTCGTCGCTGTTGAGCACCGCCCGGATGGACGGGTAGAGCGAAGCGCCATAGCTGGTCATGGTCACGCCGTTTTTGCCGCGGTTGAATAAGGTAAAGCCAAGCTCAGCCTCCATCACCGCGATGGCATGGCTGATGGCAGAGGGGGTCAGATGCAGCTGCTGGGCGGCTTTGTTAAAGCTGCCCTGACGCGCGACTGCATCGAAAATTTCGTAAGAAAACAGCGTCATGTCCCTAGCCTCCTTCCGTTTTCAGTTCGGAGACGCCCGTTCTTCTGTGAATCTTTTTCACCTTGAGGATGCTATGCATCAATTTTCTTTTTGAGTGTACTATCCTATCTCCGCTTTGTCAAGCATCCTAACCTTAATTTTGGACGTTGAGCCAAATTTCCGCTTTTGAAACGCTATTTATAAGGTATATTGCGCCCTTTTTCGTTCCAGTATTTTTCCTGTTTTTGAACTAAAAAGACCGACCGCCCTCCATCCCGGAAAGCCGTCGGTCTTCTGCGTTCTGCAGATGTTTTTACTCGAGCACCAGCAGCAGGCTCATCTTGATGCGGCCCTGCGCCGTGACGCCGTGGAGACCGTTCTTGTCGAGGCGGAAGCTCTCGCCTGCGTTCAGCTCATAATTCTTCTGAATCTTCTTCATTTTTGTACCTCTGACCTCTAAAATTTTTGAAAAAATCACAGGCACAAGCCCAAAAAGCCTATATAAAACAAAAAGACGGCAAACCGTTTCTCTCAACGATTTATCGTCCTTTTGGTGCGCTCGAGGGAACTCGAATCCCTGGCCCTCTGATTAAAATCATTGAGCGGATAGATTTTTGTGCCTTTAATTGCGAAGAAATATACGGCAATTAGTGCATTTTGCGCTGCTATGTGATTGATGGAACGCCCGTGGATTCTTGAGTTGTCGCATTTTTGTCGTCACATTTTTGCG
>ENA-OQMN01000174-OQMN01000174.1-human-gut-metagenome-genome-assembly--contig:-NODE-174-length-17169-cov-3.555569_pt1 | contig 17169 bp, 12 predicted proteins | sample MGYA00242765_ERZ504861 | MGnify/ENA primary metagenome ERZ504861 (study PRJEB26092, sample SAMD00036417) | human gut metagenome | host: Homo sapiens | study: EMG produced TPA metagenomics assembly of... | reverse complement strand
CAATTGTCATATACGGGTTTGGCTACCTTTGGCAGGCTTCGGTCCAAACCGCTGATTAATATGGCTTCACACCGTTGGAATAAAGCCATTCCTGAAGCCCGGTCGAATCACTGTCGCACAGCGTACACAGATTCAGTTCACTTGGCATACGACGCACCACGGTCGCACCTTTCTATGATGTGGAAACGAAACCTTCCGCCATCTGCGGCGCACCGGGCAGCAGATGGCGGAAGGCGGATGACACGAGAACTGGGGTGTGGCCTGATGAGGTGAGGTCTGCCCTTGCATACCGGAATGAACCCGTCCCCAAATTGCAGCGCATACCGAAACGACCCCGTCCCCAAATTGCAGTCCCCAAAGTGAGGGGATTAGGTCAGTAGGGCTTCGAGCTGCGGCAGCACGGTGGCAAGCGCGTCCTCGACGGAGCCGTGGAAGGTGAAGCCGGCAGCCGCGGCATGGCCGCCACCGCCTTGGGCGGCCGCGACCCCGGAGATGTCGATAGCGCCCTTCGAACGCAGGTTGCCGCGGACCACCCCCGGCTCGCTCTCGCGCAAAAACAGGCACAGCTCGGTGCCGGCCACCTGGCGCACCACGTCCACCAGCCCGTCGCACTCAGCCGGCTTCACCCCGCATGAGGTGAGGTCGGAGGCGTACGCGAAGCTGAAAGCCACACGCCCGTCTGCCCGCGTGCCGATGCGCCCCATCACGATGGACTCGAGCCGCAGGTACTCCAACCGCTGGCTCTGGTACACCTCGAGCGCGATCCGGTGCGGCTCGGCACCGGCGTCCACCAGGCGCGATGCGCAGGCGAAGGCCGAGGGATTGGCGTTTTGGTACTGGAAGCGCCCGGTATCGGTCACGATGCCGGTGAGCAGGCAAGTGGCGATCTGGGGCGTGAGCGGCCAGCCCGCGGCCTCGATCAGCTCGCTCACCAGCACCGCCGTAGCAGCCGCCGAGGTAACGCGCACGGTGACATCGCCGAACTCCTCGCGAGACGGGTGATGGTCGATGACCACGCGCCCGCGTGCCCGCTTGGCCACGGCGGCCGAATCGTTCAGGCGCTCGAGCGTGGGCACGTCGACCGAGATGAACAGGTCGTATGCCTCGGTGCAGCGACAGGCCGGCACCATGGCGGAGGCGCCCTCCAAAAAGCGGTAGATGCGCGGGATGGAGCCGTCGTCGGCAAGCATGCAGGTAATCCGCTTGTCTGGGTAATGCGCGCGCAGCGTCAAACCCAGCGCCAGGCCGGAGCCGAGCGCGTCGCCGTCGGGGTTCGTGTGGCCCGAGATGACAATCGTGCGGGCGCCCTCGACGTAGTCGATGACGCTGTCCCACATGTCGGGCGTGGTGCTGCGGGCCGTGCAGGGAGCGGTGCTACTCATGCGCCGCCTCGCCCAGCTCAAGCGGAACCGGCTCGGCGCCGGCCGGCACCGCAGTGCCATCCTGGGCGGCATCCTCCGGCACATCCGCCGGCGCGGCATCCGGCTCGACCGGATAGCCGAACTCGTCCTTCTCGACCGAAAGCGTAGCCGGAACGTTCTCCAGCGCGCGCGTGATACGCCTCCGCCTCGTCGGTGGAGCGGTCGATCTTGAAGGCGAGCTCCGGCGTTACGCGCCAATCCAGGCTGCGGGCAAGCAGGCTGCGGATGCGGCCGCGGGCGGCCTCGAGCGCCTCCAGCACCTCCTCATAGCGATCGGACTCGCACGCCACGAACACGCGGGCGAACGAACGGTCCTGCGAGACCTCGACGGCCGTGAGCGTGACAAGCTCAAGGCGCGGATCGGCGATCTCAAACAGCAGGATGTAGCCGAGCTTCTCGCGAAGCTGCTCTCCCAAGCGGCGGGTAAGCGGCGTCTGCTTCATGTGAGCACCTGCTTTCTGCGGTCGGTGCGGATACTGCAGGGGCAACGCACCGGCAAGCGCGCTGCCCCTCGAACGGACGGAGTCTCGTTGCCCCACACTATACACGCCCGCCCGGACAACAACGGCGAAGGTGCAACCGAGACGTCCAGGCCGCCAATCGGCTTCCCCGGGCTGCCGAGGCTGCCGCGAACGAGGAGGCCGCACGCCTGACGTGCGGCGGCCTGCAACAACATCGGACACCTGGGACCCGGCCGGCTCCCCTAGGTGCCCGAGATTGCCGCGAAAGAGGAGGCCACACGCCTAGCATACGGCGCACAGCAGCGACATCGAGCACCGGGAATCGAACCGGCTTCCCCAGGTGCCGCAGATCGGGGCGAACGAGGAGGCCGCACGCCTGACGTGCGGCGGCCTACAACAACATCGGACACCTGGGACCCGGCCGGCTTCCCCAGGTGCCCGAGATTGCCGCGAAAGAGGAGGGCGCACGCCTAGCGTGCGGCGCCCGACGATTGAGCGGCAAGGTCGGGTGCCTGGGGGAGCCGGAGGTTACTCGGTGCGGGCGACCTCGACAATCTTATACGCCTCGAGCACGTCGCCCACCTTGATGTCCTGGAACTTCTCGATGCCCAAGCCGCACTCGTAGCCGCTCTTGACGCTCTTGACATCGTCCTTGAAGCGGCGCATGGAGCCGAAGGTGCCGTCGAAGACCACGACGCCGTCGCGCACGACGCGCACCGAATCGTTGCGGTCGATCTCGCCCTCGGTGACCATGCAGCCGGCGATAAGGCCAGCCTTGGGCACGCGGAAGGTCTCGCGGACCTCGGCGGAGCCGGTCTGGACCTCCTCCTCCGTGGGCTTGAGCATACCGATGCGCGCCGCGTCGATATCCTCGATCGCCTTGTAGATGATCGAGTAGGTCTTGATCTGCACGTTCTCGCGCTCCGCGGCGTCGCGGGCCTTGGCCTGTGGGCGGACACCGAAGCCGATGATGATGGCGTTGGACGCGGCGGCCAGCGTGACGTCGGTCTCCGAGATGGCGCCGACAGCGGAGTGGATGATGTTGATGCGCACCTCGGACTGGTCCATCTTGCCGATGGAGTCCGCGAGCGCCTCGATGGTGCCCTGGGCATCGGCCTTAACCACCAGGTTGAGCTCCTTGAGCTCGTTTTGGCTCATCTCGTCGAACAGGGTCTCGAGCGTGACGTGCTTGACCTTATTCTGCTCCTCGATACGGGCCTTGAGCGCGCGCTGCTCGGCGAGGTCGCGGGCGTCGCGGGCGTCCTCGAAGACGCGGAACTCATCGCCGGCGGCCGGCACGGAGTTCAGGCCCAAGATCTCGACGGCGTCGGACGGACAGGCCTCATTCTTGTGCTCGCCGTGCTGGTCGAGCATGGCGCGGACCGAGCCGTAGCTCTGGCCGGCCACGATGGTGTCGCCCACATGCAGGGTGCCGCGGGTGACGAGCAGCGTGGCAACCGGGCCACGGCCGCGATCGAGCTTGGCCTCGATGATGTTGCCCGAGGCGAAGGTGTCGGGGTTGGCTTTGAGCTCGAGGACGTCGGCCTGCAGCAGGATGGTCTCGAGCAGGTCGTCGATGCCCTGGCCCTTCTTGGCCGAGACGTTGACGAACATGTTCTGGCCGCCCCACTCCTCGGGGATGATGCCGTACTCGGTGAGCATCTGACGCACCTTGTCGGGGTTAGCCTCGGGCTTATCGCACTTGTTGACCGCGACGATGATGGGCACGCCGGCGGCCTTGGAGTGGTTGATGGCCTCGATGGTCTGGGGCATGACGCCGTCGTCGGCAGCCACGACCAGCACGACCACGTCGGTGATCTTGGCGCCGCGGGCGCGCATGGCGGTAAACGCCTCGTGGCCCGGGGTGTCGACGAAGGTGATCTGACGGCCGTTGATCTCAACCTCGGAGGCACCGATATGCTGGGTAATGCCACCGGCCTCGCCGCTCCACACGTTGGTGTGGCGGATGGCGTCGAGCAGGCTCGTCTTGCCGTGGTCGACGTGGCCCATGACGGTGACCACCGGCGGGCGCGGCTTGAGGTCGGCCGGATCGTCGTAGAAGCTGAAGGAGTTCTCCTCCTCGGGGGTGACAATGCGCACCTGGCGGCCCAGGTCGTCGGCCACGAGCTCGACGAGGTCGTTGCTCATGGTCTGCGTCATGGTGAGCGGGGTGCCCAGCAGGAACAGGCGCTTGATGATGTCGTTGGCCGGCACCTCGAGGGCCTCGGCGAGCTCGGCGACGGTCACGCCCTCGCTCACGCGCACGGCGTCGAGGTCCTCGGGGTTGATGCCCTGTGCGAGGGCCTCCTCGATCTTCTTCTCCTCGGCGGCAGCGGCAGCCTCGGCGGCGCGCTTCTCCTTGCGCTTCTTGCGGCGACCGGTGGACTCACGCGAGGCCTCCTCGACGGCGGCGCGGGCCTCCTCGAGCACCTTCTCGCGGCTGTACTCCTCGGCATCGCGCGCCATGCGGGTGTAGCGGTCCTCGCCCTCATGGGCGGAGCCGGAGCCGCGACGCTTCTTGTTGCCCTTCGCGGCCTTCTCGGGCGCAGGAGGGAAATCGCCGGTCGGCACCGCGGGCGCAGCGGAGCTGCGACGGCGACCGCGCGCCGGCGCCTCGGAGCCGGAAGCGGTGGCAGCACCACCGCGACGGCCGCGGCCACCGCGCTCGCCGCGCTCGTTGCCGCGGGCAGCCTCGGCTCGGCTGGCCTCGGCCTTCTTCTCCTTGAGCACGACCTCCTGCTCGGCGATCTGGTCGAGCAGGGAGCGGAAGCGGGAGCCGGAATCGCTCGCCGGGACGGCGCGACGCTTGGCCTCCATCTCGGCCTCGCGGGCCGCACGGGCGGCCTCCTCCTTGGCGCGGCGCTCCTCCTCGGCAGCGGCGGCGCGGGCGGCCTCGGCGGCAGCCTGGGCCTCCTGCGACAGGCGGCGCTCCTCCTCGCGACGGGCCTCGACGGCCAGGCGCTCGGCCTCGGCGGCGGCGGCGCGCTCAGCCTCCTGCTGCGCGGCGGCCTCCTCCTCGGCGCGGCGGGCAGCCTCGACCTCGGCAGCACGCGCCTCGATCACCGGAGCGAGCTGCTTTTTCACCATGGATACATAGGCATCCTCAAGCGTTGAGGACGCCGACTTCACCGGAATCTTCATATCCTCGAGATGCGTCATGAGCTCTTTAGACGTCATCCCGAATTCCTTGGCCAGGCTGGAAACGCGAACCTTCGCCATGGGCCATTCACCTACCTCTCGCGCACGCCGGGGCGTGCGTAGTCACCTTGATACGGACATCGGATGCCTGCAGCTTCCCCCCGCAGGTGGGACCCGCCTAGATGAGGTCCTCGGCATCCTCGATGACATCCGCGTCGGCGCCGTCCTGCGACACCGGATCGTGCACGCCGCAGAAGCGGGAGCCGGGACGCGCCTGGTTGCGGCAGCGGTTGCCGTCCTCGGACACGTAGGCGCAGCGCTCGGACTCGAACTGCTCGTCGCCGGTGTCGTCCAGCAGGTCCTCGATCGGGGCGGGCGCGGCGGCGACGTTCTTCAGAATGTCGGCGGCGAGCGTCTCGCTCTTGATGTCGATGTGCCAGCCGGTGAGGCGGGCGGCCAGGCGGGCGTTCTGGCCCTCCTTGCCGATGGCGAGCGAGAGCTGGTCGTCGGGCACGATGACGCCGGCGTAGTTCTTCTCCTCGTCGATGAGCACGCGGGTGACCTTGGCCGGCGACAGCGCGTTGGCCACGTAGCGGGCGGGGTCCTCATCCCACAGGATGACGTCGACGCGCTCGCCGCGCAGCTCGCCCACCACGGCGCGCACGCGGCTGCCCTTGGGGCCCACGCAGGCGCCCACCGGGTCCAGGCGATCCTCCAGCGAGTGGACGGCCACCTTGGAGCGCTGGCCGGGCTCGCGCGCCACCGACTTGACCTCGACGGTGCCCTCGTAGATCTCGGGGACCTCCTGCTCGAAGAGGCGCTTGATGAGGGCCGGATGCGTACGGGAGATGACGATCGGCGGGCGGGAGTGCTCGCCACGCACAGGCGGCAGCGTGGAGTTCGGGTCGCGCACGTCGATGATGACGGCCTTCAGACGCTGATTGTGCAGATAGCGCTCACCCTGCGGGCGCTCGTTGCGCTCGGTGGGGCGGCCGTTCTCGTCCTGATGGCGACGCAGGTCGAAGTGGGGCAGCTCGGCCTCCACACCGTCGCGGATCTTCACGATGGTGAAATCGGGCGTGGACTGCAGCACCGTGCCGTTGATGATGTCGCCCACGCGCCCGGAGAACTCCTCGTAGATCTGCTCGCGGGCGGCGTTGCGCACGATGGCGTTGATCTCGGCCTTGGCGTGCTGCGCGGCGATGCGGGAGGTGTTCTTCGGCGTGACGTCGATCTCCTCGAACTCGGTGTAGTTGCCCTCCTCGTCCATGGAGTCATCGATGGGGATGAGCTTGTAGACGTAGATGCGGCCCGAGGCGCGGTCGATGGTGACCTTGGCGCCCCAGTCGAGCTTGAGCAGCTCGGCGTAGCTTTTGGCCAGCGACTGCTCCAGGCGGTCGATCAGGTAGAGCTGGTCGATGTGCTTCTCCTGGCACAGGGCCATGAGCGCTTCCATCATGGTCATATCGGCTTCTGCCATGGTTTAGTTCCCTTCCTTGGCGCGTTTGAAGTTATAGACCGGGCGCAGCGTGCATTTCTTCACCTCGGTGAAGGGGATGACGTACTCCTCGGCGTCCTCGCAGGCGATGGTCACCTGCTGCTCGGTGACGGCGGCGATGCTGCCCTTGAAGGTGCGGCGCCCCTCCATGGCCGTGGTGGTGAGCTCCACGTCCTGGCCCTGGAACCGGACGAAATCCGCCGGGCGGCGCAGCGGGCGCTTCATGCCGGGGCTCGAGACCTCCAGCGTGTAGGAGCCCGTGATGGGGTCGAGCGCCTCGATGCAATCGGACACCCAGCCGGTCTCGGCGGCCACCTCGTCGAGCGTGATGGGGTCGCCCGCGAGCTTGTCCAGGCGCACGCGCACGCACGGGGCCTTGGTTGCGCCCACGACCTCGACGTCCACGACGTCGATACCGCGCTCGGCGGCGCGCTCCTCGAGCGCGTCGATGATGCCCTGCTCGAGCTTGCTCTTGACCATGCAGCACCTCCCGTTCATGAAAAGGGAGCGCAGGCGAACCCGCACTCCCTTCGAAACAGCTTCATTTACTCGAGCACTATAACACATCCCCAGCGTAGAGGGCAATTTCCTCCCCCGCTGCCGATGCGCCGTCGCCCTTGTTCGCCACACAATCAGCACAAAGCAGCACGTTCTCATATGTGCGACCGGCGTTCGGTGGAAGAGACATGGGGGCTCCTACGATACGGCTCAGTACGTCCATCGGCGCTGCACAGGCCCATGCGCGCACCCAAAGAACGGCTCGGACATATGCTCGCAGGGTGCTTTGCGCAGCGAAGCGGCATCGCACCCGACAAGCGTATGTCCGAGCCAAAAACGAGCAGGTAGAACTACTTAACGACGAGGTTGACGAGCTTGCCGGGAACGCAGATGGCCTTCACGACCGTCTTGCCCTCGAGCCACTTGGCCGCAGCGGCCTCCGCGGCGGCCTGCATGGCGGCAGCGTCGGCATCGGCGGCCACCATCGTGCGGGCGCGCATCTTGCCGAGCACCTGCACGGCGATCTCGACCTCGTCGGCAGCTGCCTCGGCGATGTCGAATACCGGCCAGGGTGCGGTGTAGACGCTCCCCTCGCGGCCGAGCGCGGCGTGCCACAACTCCTCCATGGCAAATGGGCAGATGGGCGCCAGCACGCTCACGATGTCGCAGGCCACCTCGCGGGCGAGCGCCGCGTTGCGCGCCGGGGCCGCAACCGCGTTCAGGTACGCGTTCGCGGCGTTCACGAGCTCCATGATCGCCGAGATGGCGGTGTTGAACTGGCCGCGGTCGAAGTCCTCGGTGCACTTGGCCAGCGTGCGATGGCGCTCGCGGTACAGGGCAAGACCGGCCGCGTCGAGCGCAGACTTGTTCACGGGTGCGCCCAATGCCGCCTCGGTGCCCTCGACGAGCTGCCACACGGTGCGCCAGGCGCGCTTGATGAAGCGGTTGCGCCCGCCACGGCGTCCTCGTCCCAGTCGAAATCCTTCTCGGGCGGGGCGATGAACAGAATCGCCAGGCGCATGGTGTCGGCGCCGAACGGCTCGATCACCGAGCTCGGCGGCACCACGTTGCCCTTGGACTTGGACATGGTCTCGCCGTTGGCGTCCTTCACCATGCCCTGGCACAGCAGGTTGATGAAGGGTTCGTCCACGTCGAGCAGGTCCATGTCGCGCAGAGCCTTGGTGAAGAAGCGGCTGTAGAGCAGGTGCAGGATGGCGTGCTCGATGCCGCCGATGTAGTTGTCAACCGGCATCCAGCGACGGGCGGCCTCGCGCGAGAACGGCAGCTCGGTGTTGTGCGGATCGGTATAGCGCAGGTAGTACCAGCTGGAGCACGTGAACGTGTCCATGGTGTCGGTCTCGCGGCGCGCGGGCGCCCCGCACACCGGGCAGGTGGTCTCATAGAACTCCGGGCACTCCGCCAGCGTCTGGCCGCCGGCGAGGTCCAGGTTCTCGGGCAGGGTCACCGGGAGCTGGTCTTCGGGCACCGGCACGATGCCGCAGTGCTCGCAATGGATGACCGGGATGGGGTTGCCCCAGTAGCGCTGGCGCGAGATCAGCCAGTCGCGCAGGCGGAACTGCACCGAGCGGCGACCGGTGCCGGCGGCTTCGAGATCGGCCACGATCGCGGCCTCGCCTTCGGAGTGCTTGCCGCCGCGCATGCCGGTGTAGGCGCCGGACTGCACGAGCACGCCCTCGCAGGTGAGCGCCTCGGTCCAATCGACGGAGGTCACGACGGTGTTCTGCTCGCCGTTGAGCTGCGGGAACAGCGGGTCGTCCTCGGCAAGGATAATCGGCACGATGGGCAGGTCGTATTTGCGGGCGAACTCGAAGTCGCGCGCGTCGCCGCAGGGCACCGCCATGACCGCACCGGTGCCGTAGTCGGAGATGACGTAGTCGGCCACCCATACCGGAACCTTCTGGCCCGAGACGGGGTTCACCACGTAGCGGCCGGTGAACGCGCCGTGCTTCTCCAGCGTGCCCTGGGCGCGCTCGACGGCGGAGATGTGCTTGGCGCCCTCCACAACCACGCGCACGCCGTCTTCGTACTCGGTGCCGCGGACGAGGTCCATAAGGCCCTTGTACTCGGGGGCAAGCAGGAAGAACGTGTTGCCGAACAGGGTGTCGGCGCGGGTGGTAAAGACGGTGATCTTGCCCTCGTCGCCGGCGATCGGCTCGCCCGCGGCGTCGCACAGGGTGAAGTCGACCTCGGCGCCCTCGGAGCGGCCGATCCAGTTGGCCTGCATCTGCTTGACGCGCTCGGGCCAACCCGGGAGCTTCTCCAGGTCATCGAGCAGCTCCTGCGCGTACGCGGTGATCTTGATGTACCACTGCTCGAGCTCGCGCTTCTCCACCTCCGAGTCGCAGCGCCAGCAGCGGCCGTCGGTGACCTGCTCGTTGGCGAGCACGGTGTTGCACGTGGGGCACCAGTTCACCGGGTTCTTCTTGCGGTAGACCAAGCCGCGCTCCATGAACTGCTCGAAGATCCACTGGCCCCAGCGGTAGTAGTCGGGGCTGCAGGTTTTGACGAGGCGGTCCAGGTCGTAGGAGAAGCCCATGCGCTTCATGGTGGCGAGCGCCTGGTCCATGTTCTTGTATGTCCACGCGGCGGCCTGGGTCTTGTGCTTGATGGCGGCGTTCTCGGCGGGCAGGCCGAAGGCGTCGAAGCCGATGGGGTGCAGCACGTCGAAGCCGCGCATGCGGGCCTGGCGGGCCATGGCGTCACCGATGGTGTAGTTGCGGGCGTGGCCCATGTGCAGGTCGCCGGAGGGGTACGGGAACATCTCGAGGATGTACTTCTTCGGCTTGGTGGAGTCGGTGTCCACAGCGAACAGGTTCGACTCCTCCCAGGCTCGCATCCACTTGGTCTCGATGCTCTGGGCGTCGTAGGCGGGAATGCCGCCCGCCTCGGGCGCAGGCTGCGTATGGTCGGCGCAATCGCACATGCTCGGCTCCTATCGTGTACGCGCGGGACGGATGCACCCGCAAATCATCGGCAATGTTCAGCATTCTAGCAGGTCTGCAGCGCTGGTGCGCTGCGCGATTTCGCGTCCGCCCGGCGGCAACCAGAACAAGCGGTCGCGAGCGAGTCGGTACAGCTCCAGCCTCCAGTCGGCAGGGAACGCACCGTATGGGATTCGGCGTCAGTCCAACGGCAGGTCGCGAACAACGCGCTCGTATGACTTGCAGAGCAAACGACTCCACAGCCCCATGCGTCTGGAGCGGACATCGGCAAGCCGTCTTCTGCCCTCGAAGCTATCCCGGGAACACCGCAACAACGGGCGAGGACGACGCCCCAATGCGGCTGAGATGCGCTCGGCAATCGATTCCAGATATCGGAAGTCGGCAGCATCACCCGAGGTTATCGTGAAATGAGTGAGGTCCCGCACCGATGCGAATTCATTTCTTCGACGCGTATCCGCTACGCTTTTCCACTCCCCCGCATGTGTTGAGTCCGGATCATAATCCACGGCAACCTGGTGCAGCCCGCCACGCGAATCCCGCGAGGAGATTAGCAAATCGGGGTAGCGTGTGACATACTTCTTGTCGCCATAGCGGTCACGCCCATCATAGATGGATATGCTCTCGTTAAAGGAAAGATCTCCCAGGTCAAAACCGCCAAGCTTGCTGGGCAGGCAGAGCAGCATGCCCAGGGCGCACTCTTTGGGGGATCGCGCACGTTCATGCATGTAACGCAGCGCTGATGCCGCACGATTCGTGCCCCATCCGCCTTCGATTCGTTCAAGATAGGACCGAATACGCTCGACGGACGTCAACGCTGAATCGGAACCCTGCCGGAATACGACACCGCCCCGCGCAAGGGGCTCAAGCCTGAAATCGGAGCAAATAATGTTTCCGAAATAAATGGCCTCCTGCCGGTCCACCAACTGGCATACCTGTACAAACGCCAATTCAGGACAGCAGACATACACCTCAACCTCGGGATGATGACATGGGACGGCAATCAAATCGCCCACAAAGCCCTCAAGAGCTCGTACGTGCGGACGAACCTGCGAGCATCTCCGAAGAGGGGCGCCCGTGTGAACAAGATAATCTTGCGCGCCCTCAAGCCCAAGGAGCCGTTGAACCTCGGATGCAGCAGATGAACCGGGAATGGTTGCACGCTCTAAGCATCCCACGGCATCAGAAGCGCAGTCACCGAGCGCGTTGCAATGTGAAATAAGCCAGGTAAACACTGAAAAGTGCGAAATGATATACGTATTCATGTTCTACCCCACCCATGTTTGCTTTTCGATATATTTCCCACCCCTCTTCAAAATATACCGATGAAGCAAAGTGCGAGCATCGAATAACACCGCAAAGGCATGCAAAGGCCCTCAGCGCATTCAACCGTATGCAATCGTGGACATGTGTACCCTCTACCAGCCAAATGCCTCTTCAAATAACATCTTTGCAATACTATTGCTGCATTTTCGAGGTTTTGCGAAATAGCACTTTTGCACATGCATATCTAGCGGCCTTTCAAGCCGACAAAACCGCAGGATGCGATTAATCAAAAAGGTGTTGCAAAATGTTGCCCGACCACCACATTTCGCAAAACCTCGAAAATGCAGCAAAGTACGCCTGGAGAACTCAATCAAGTCCTAAAAGGAGCAGAAATCCTGAACTTGCACGTCTGATGATCCGTTCAAACGAGCTCTGCTGCATGCGTGGCTTGTGATTTTGGGGGCCGCCACGTACAAGCACCGCCGACGTTCTCCCATGCTAAACACTTCGTCGTTCGCAGGAGATGGCGGTGCGAAGAGAAGGACCCAAGAGCGCTAGACGCGACGGCGTACAGGCGGCGAGCACAGCCTGTGTAAGAAAGCAAGGTGCGCTCGGATACGATTCACCCGCGCGAACCAGAAGCGATGAGCTGAAAGTCCGTACACATTCAGGGCAAAGCCACACATGGCCAACTCGGTCATCCCCGCGTTGACCAACGCAAAACTCGGGCGTGCGCCCCGGGTACAAACCGGAGTGCACGCCCGAGTTCAAATACGCATCAAGACGCAGGCGGAGGCGAGATGAAGCTAGAACCCTACTGGTAGCTCACCGTCTGCTGGGAATCCTTCACCACGACGTCGTGCGCGCCGCCCTCGACGATCGAGGTGGCGGACACGAGCGTGAGACGGGCTTTCTCCTGCAGCTCGGGAATGGAGAGCGCGCCGCAGTTGCACATGGTGGACTTAACCTTGTACAGCGTGCCGTTCACGCCGTCCTTGAGCGCGCCGGCGTACGGCACGTAGGAGTCGACGCCCTCCACGAACGAGAGCTTCTGGGCACCGCCCAGGTCATAGCGCTGCCAGTTGCGGGCGCGCGCCGAGCCCTCGCCCCAGTACTCCTTCATGTACTGGCCGTTCACGTTCACGCGAGCCGTGGGGCTCTCGTCGAAGCGGGCGAAGTAGCGACCGAGCATGAGGAAGTCGGCGCCCATGGCGAGCGCGAGCGTCATGTGGTAGTCGTAGACGATGCCGCCATCGGAGCAGACGGGCACGTAGATGCCGGTCTCCTCGAAGTACTCGTCGCGCGCGCGGCACACGCGATCAGCGCCGTGGCCTGGCCGCGACCGATGCCCCTTGGCTCGCGCGTGATGCAGATCGAGCCGCCGCCGATGCCAACCTTGATGAAGTCGGCGCCGCAGTCGGCCAGGAAGCGGAAGCCGTCGGCGTCCACCACGTTGCCGGCGCCCACCTTGACCGACTCGCCGTAGTTGGCGCGGATCCACTCGATCGTGCGCTTCTGCCACTCGGAATAGCCCTCGGAGGAGTCGATGCACAGCACGTCGGCACCGGCCTCGACCAGCAGCGGCACGCGCTCGGCGTAGTCGCGGGTGTTGATGCCGGCGCCCACCATGTAGCGCTTGTTGGCGTCGAGCAGCTCGTTGGGGTTGGTCTTGTGGCTGTCGTAGTCCTTGCGGAACACGATACCCATGAGGTGGTCGTTGTCATCCACCACGGGCAGGGCGTTGAGCTTGTTGTCCCAGATGACGTCGTTGGCCGTCTTGAGCGAGATGTCCTTATCGCCCACGATCAGCTGCTCGCGCGGGGTCATGAACTCGGAGACCTTCTTGGCGTGATCGTCGCGGCTGGGACGGTAATCGCGGCTGGTCACGATGCCGAGCAGCTTGCCGCGCGGCGTGCCGTCGTCGGTGACGGGCATGGTGGAGTGGCCGGTCTTCTCCTTGAGCGCCATGACCTGCTCCATGGTCATGTCGGGCGTGAGGGTGGAGTCGGACTCGACGAAACCGGCCTTGTGGTCCTTGACGGCCTTGACCATGGCTGCCTCGGACTCCGGCGTCTGCGAGCCGTAGATGAAGGAGATGCCGCCCTCGGTGGCGAGCGCCACGCCCATGTCCACGCCGGACACGGACTGCATGATGGCCGACACCATGGGGATGTTGAGCGTGATGGCTGGCTCCTCGCCGCGGCGGAAGCGCGTGAGCGGGGTCTTCAGCGCAACGTTGTTGGGGATGCACTCGGACGAGGAATAACCGGGTACGAGCAGATACTCCGAAAACGTGTGGGACTCACCGGGGAAAAACGTGGCCATGTTGCTCCTTAGACGCTCAAGGTTGGCCGACAGGCGGCCTTGCTACTTGGGGACACATTGTAGCGCACGCCCGCGGGCGGCGTGCGCGTCATTGACGTACTCCAAACGGTCTGCAGGCTGTAGCGTGCAGGGCGTGCGGGATGCACCTCGAAGCGGGTGCGAATCGCGCGGCACCGACCCGCCCTCGTCTGCGCACCGCGCACACGTCGCGGGCGCCTACAGGCCGGCGAACGCCTTGATGCCGATGCAGATGAGCACCACACCGCCGGCAACCTGGGCATGCGCGCCGAAACGCTCGCCTAGGCGTCTGCCCAGGGCGAGCACCGCCAGGCAGCACGCGAACGTGGTGAGGCCGATCATGCCGCCGTACAGCACGATGTCCTTGCCCGCCGCCGCGAACGACACTCCCACGATGAACGCGTCGATCGAGGTGGCGATCGCCTCCATGCCGATCGTGGGCCAGGTGAGTCGCGTGGTGCTGCAGCTTTCCGGCTCACGCAGCTCGCGCAGGGCCTCGAAGATCATCTTGCCGCCCACGAACCCCAGGATAACGAGCGACACCACGCCCGCATAGGTGTCGATGTAGCCGGCGATGAGCGTGCCGCCGAAATACCCGGCGATCGGCATGGCCATCTGAGCCAGCGCGAACGCAACCGGCATGCCGAGCTTTTTGGACAGCGGCATATCCGGCTCGCACAGCGAATTGGACAGCGTCACCGCCATGGCATCCATGGCCAGCGCGACGCCGAGCACGACGCTTTCCAGCAGCGCCGCAAACGAAATGAAACCCATGACACCCTCCCGATGCAAGGGACGCGAAACATGATGGAACCCATCTGAGCGAGCGCGCAAGCGCCGCCCGGATATGGCTGAAGATGAGGCGAGGAGTCTGGCCACGCGGACAGGCGGCCGGCGGCGTCGGCACAGGCGCGGGCGCGCGAGGCACCGCTGGCAGCGGGCCATCGCAGGCAGCCGGGCCCTATGCGCACTCGCAGCGCAGGCGCGCGGACGCCGCGCCCGCACGGTCTCACGGCTCGGGAGGATTGCAGAACCAGCGCAGCGCCTGGTCGAGGTCGTCGGCGATGGCCAGTGGGTTGTCGAGGCCGGCAACCAAGCGCACGAAGCGCCCGCCAGCGCCGTCGCGGGCAAGCAGGCGGGTGCGGGCATCCGGCTCCGAGGCGAGGGGCGCGCCGACAGCAAGCGGCTCGCAGGCGCAAGGCGAACCCGGAGCAGGCGCGGCGCCGGCGGCTGGCGCCGTACGGATGGCGGGCACCACGGCGGTGGACTTAGACGAGTAAGAATCGGACGCGGCGGCGCCCGCGGCGCCGGATATGCCCGGGTGGGCGCGGTGCCGTGCGGCACGGGCTATGAAGGCGGCGGCGCAGGTCGAGGACGGCACCTCGAAATCGAGCACGAACCCCGCACCGTGCCGCAGCGCCTGCGCGGCCAAAGCGTGATCGGGGTGCGTCGGCAGCCCCGGATAGACCACGCCGGGCACGGCGTCACAGCAACTCAGGTACTCCGCGAGCGCACGGGCGTGGTCGCAACGGCGCTGCGTGCGCGCATCGCGGTCAAGCAGCGCTTGGGCATCTCCTGCGTGCTGCGCGCCACCCAGCACCCCCACGATCTCGGCGCGCAGGCAATTGAGCTCAGCGGCAGCCTCGTCCCGCCTCTTCCGGCGCGGGCGCGCGACCGACAGCGCCCACCGGGGCTGCAAGCCGGTGCGGGACAGGGCGATATCAGACGCAGCGGCAGCGTCGCCCTCCCCGTCCGCATCCAGCCGTTCAAGACACAGGTCGGCACCAAGCTCAAAGGCAGCCGAGCAATACGATGTCGTCGCGCTCACATCAAGCGCCAGCAGCGCCCCGCGCGCGTGGGCGGCCGCGGCAAGCGCTCGAACGTCGGCGATACGCAGGTCCCATGCGGAAAGTGCAGGGACCAACCAGAGAGCCTGGGCGTCCGCCGGCGCAGGTGCCGCCTCGAACGCGGACGGATGCAAGTCCTCGACAAAAAAGAGAGATTCCGCAGGGAACCTCTCAGAAAAGGCATCGGTGGGCCCGTTCGCGTAGATGACGAGCGCAAGCGCACGATTGGGGGCCGCAGGCGTGCGGTCGCCGATCGCAGCAGGCCCGTCGAACAGGCCCGATGCACCGAGCGCCTCGGCGCAGGAGGACGCGCGCACCAGACAGGCGGCCGCGGCGCCCACGTGAGCGACATAGGAGGCGGCCTCGCTCGTACGTTCGCACATGGCACACCTCCCCGTCATCGCCTGCAAAGCTGAAAAGCCAGTGTAGCAAATCGCCCGACCGGCAGACATCCCTCGCAAAGAAACTCGAAACGCACCATGCGCCCAGACACGCACCGGACAGCAAAGCCGCCGCACGGATGGCGGCGGCAGCGAGAAACGGTGCGATGCGCGAGACGGCTCGCAAGGCGTGCGATGCCAGGGCGAGGAGCAGCGACATAGCACCCAACCGACGTCGACACAGCGCACGCTGGCAATGTAGTGCACACCGGCGGCACAGCGCACAACGGCGGCGGCGCAGCGCATGCCCACGCCGCCGCCCGTGCGACAGCAAGCGCACCGATCGGCACGCAAGCTACAGCAAGCCTAGCCGAGCGGCCACAGGCCGATGGTAGCCCCCGGCGCCTCGACGGAGATGCACCGCGCGGATGGGTAGACGCGCGTCGACAGGACGAGCGCCCCGCCGTTCACGAACACCTCAACCGAGGACACATCGGCCACGATCCGCACGTCGCGAACCTCCTCAAGCGGCTCCCAGCGCAGCGTGCGCCCGCAGCCGCATGCCGTGCGCGCCGTGTCGAGGAAGCGCATCTGGAAGCGAGCCGGCTGCGCCGCATCCGCGGCAGCGTCCGCCGGAAGCCACGCCAGCTCGAGCTCGCCGAACAACAGGGCGCGAAAGCCCCGTTGCACACCGGTGACCTCGATATCGAAGGCATCGAGGCCCTCCGCCTCGAGCGTGCCGGACCCTGCCTGCCGCGCACCGCGCAGCTCCTCCAGCTCGCGCACCGGCCGCTGCAGCACCGCGCCATCCGTGCCGGCCGCCAGCTCGCGGGGCAGCGTCAGGCAGTGCTGCCAGCCGTCGGCCACCGTGGGGTCGTTGCCGTAGGTGTCGTCGTCGGGCATGCCCATCCAGCCGATGAGGATTCGCCGGCCGTCGGCAGCCTCGAAGGTCTGCGGCGCGTAGAAGTCGAACCCGGCATCCCATAGGCGAAACGTCCCCAGCTCATAGGCGCCCGTGATGTCGCCGGTCACCGGGAAGTAGCCGGACTGGTAGATGTTGCCGCGTTCCCACCGGCCGCCTTCCAAACCCTGGGGCGACACCGACAGCACCTTGCGGGGCGCAGGGCCGCCCGCCGCCTCGGCAGGCTCAACCGACTCAATCACCTCGGTAGCCTCGGCATCCGGCTGCGCGAGCTCGAAATAATCCGGGCACTCCCACATGAAGCCGAAAAAGCCGCGCCGAGTCATCGGTGACGCCATACTTGCTTCCAGCGATTTTTTTCGCTTGGGCCACTGCGGCGGAGAGAGCCTGCGGATTATCCGAGAGGCACCGGATCGTGCCGACCCGTTCCTCTCC